>Ga0129313_1000116_pt1 | contig 78623 bp, 77 predicted proteins | sample O1105metagenome_FD_94436 | JGI IMG/M metagenome (GOLD analysis project Ga0129313, IMG submission 94436) | Orangutan group fecal microbial communities from fecal samples from Wisconsin, USA - O1105 metagenome | ecosystem: Host-associated > Mammals > Digestive system > Large intestine > Fecal...
AATTTCATAAGATATGTTCACGCAATGGTAGGACGTGAAACAGATTGGACAGCATAAAGAGGCACCGGGAAACCGGTGCTAATGTTTAAAAATTTTCGGGACATTTTCAGAATCCCTTGACAGAAAAAAATGAAGAAGAATTATAGATAGGGCAGGCCGGAATTTAATTTCAAAAATCCGGACAGTGTGGCAGCACCGACAAGTGGACATTATAAGAGAAAGATGTGCAAAAGAACGTGCAAGAAATTACACAGGATATTTATATCTAAACATAAAGGAGACTTGCGCCAAATGAAGGATTTTTAGAGAAAAGGTGCGGATTTTTTACGTGATTCCAAGAAAACTAAGGATTGGGTGCAAGTTAGAACAAACTAGCTTAAAGAAACTGTTCCAAAAATGTAAGAAACATGCATCAAAGTAGATATATGTATATAATTTATGACCTAATTCCAGGTTTCACCTTATCGTATTGTAATTAGTTATCGCTAACACCGCACCCTTTGATTCAAATTTTGCAAATCATGCAAGAATCCCGCACCCGATTGAGCAAAAAAATGAAATCGCGTAACTTTCTTGCACTCAAACCCTTAGGATATATAAAACATGCCAAATCTGGCACGCCATGCAAATTTTACCAGAAAGGGTGCAGCCTTGCCTTGAATCATCAATATATAATATGCCCCCACGGCCGAGCAGCGCCCGGCCCGCAAGCCCCGCACAGCACGGCACTCAGCAGCCAACCCCGCACGGCTGCCAACCAAGGCCGGGCCGCCGCGCCACGAAAAAAGCACTTCGCAATGCGAAGTGCTTCATATAATTGGTATCGCCTAGGGGAGTCGAACCCCTGATTCAGCCGTGAGAGGGCTACGTCTTGACCACTTGACCAAGGCGACATATTTAATTCGAGATTTTATTGAAATCTCACAAGGGATATTATATACTGTTAATAAAGTTTTGTCTAGAAGTATTTTTCGAAAAAGTTAAAATGAGTTTTCGAAGATAATCCAAGACAAATCCTTTGAAAGGAGATATACCCATGGAAAATTTTAGAAGTACACGTGGTAGTGAGAGAACACTTAGAGGAGCACAGGCTGTAATTCAGGGCATTGCTGAGGATAAAGGCTTGTATGTTCCTGCACAGTTTCCGAAACTGCCTTGCAGCATAGAGGAATTGACAGGAAAGACATATCAGGAAATTGCAAAGATTGTAATCGGTGCCTTTTTTAATGATTTTACAGAAGAAGAAATGGCTCATTGCGTAGATAACGCATATGATAGCAAATTTGAAGCAAAGGAAATTGCTCCAATAGTAAAAGCTGGAGATGCATATTTCCTAGAACTTTATCATGGAAAGACTGCGGCTTTTAAAGATATGGCACTTTCAATTTTGCCATATCTGCTTACAACTTCACTAAAGAAGGAAAAAGAAGATAAGAAGATCTGTATTCTTACAGCTACATCAGGAGATACAGGAAAGGCTGCCTTAGAAGGTTTTGCCAATGTAGAAGGAACAGAAATTATTGTATTCTATCCTAATAAGGGTGTAAGTACTGTGCAGGAAAGACAGATGGTTACTCAGGAAGGTGACAATACTCATGTTTTTGCAATTGAAGGAAACTTCGATGATGCACAGACAGGCGTAAAGAAGATTTTTAATAATGATGCACTGGCTGAGAGACTTGCCGCAAAAGGAGTTAAGCTTTCATCTGCAAATTCTATAAATATAGGAAGACTTGTACCACAGGTTGCGTACTATGTTTATAGCTATGTGAAGCTAGTAGAAGAAGGCGCAATTAAGATGGGTGACAAGATTAATATCGTTGTGCCAACAGGAAACTTTGGTAATATTCTTGCAGGATATTATGCAAAGCAACTTGGCGTGCAGGTAAATAAGTTTATTTGCGCATCCAACGAGAATAAAGTTTTAACCGACTTTATTAATACAGGAGTGTATGATATTAGAAGAGACTTCTATCTGACAAACTCACCATCAATGGATATTTTGATTTCAAGTAACTTGGAGAGACTGCTTTATCATCTGTCAGACGGAAATGGAGCAGAAGTTAAGGAACTTATGGACAAGCTGGAATCAGAAAAAATCTATAGCGTAAGTGAACATATAAAGGAAGGGCTTAAGGACTTCTATGGTGGATATGCGGACCAGAAGGCTACTAATGAGACTATTGGACGCATGTACAAGGAAAATGGATACCTTATGGACACACACACTGCAGTTGCATATAAAGTATATGAGGATTACAGAGAGGCAACAGGAGACGAAACTGTTACAGTAATCGCATCAACAGCAAGTGCATATAAGTTTGCAGAAAGCGTTGCGGCAGCAATTGGAGTTCCAGCAGAAGAAGACTGCTTCAAGCTTCTGGAAAAACTTGAAGAAACAACAGGTGTAAGCATTCCGAAGGGTCTGCAGAATTTAGATAAAAAAGAAATTAGACACAAGGGAGTAATTGAAGTGGCGGATATGCCGACTACAGTTGAAGAACTCCTGTAATTAAGAGTGCGAAGGCGCGCGTATTTTAATGGGAGTTTTGAAATATGTGCGCCTTTTCGTATTAAATGCTCTTAAAGTACTTTCAAAAAAACAATTCATCAAAACCCACAGAGAACGCCCAAATTACAACGCTTGTAGAGCTTGTTAGAAAGTTAACATCTTTTGAGTTCTCTAGGTTGTTGCAATGTTTTTTTGAAAGTGGTATTATTACAGTAAATGTAAAAACGACACTAGTTTTTGATACAATCCAGTAAGAAATTCACTAGATGAGGGATTGTTAATCATAAGGAGGTAATGTTGTGGAGAATAAGGCGAAGTTCCCTTTTAACGGAACAAAAGAGCAGGAAAAAGAGCTGCGTCAGGTTATCGCTGAAATGAAAGATGAGAAGGGCGCTTTGATGCCAATTATGCAGAAAGCACAGGAAATATATGGATACCTTCCATACGAAGTTCAGAAAATCATTTCAGATGATATGCAGGTTCCTATGGAAAAAATTTATGGCGTAGCAACATTCTATTCGATGTTCAATCTAGAACCAAAAGGAAGAAACCAGATTTCAGTATGTCTTGGAACTGCATGCTATGTAAAGGGTTCCGGATTGATTTATGAAAAACTTAAGCAGAAACTGGGCATCGATAGCGGCCAGTGTACAGAGGATGGAAAGTACTCATTGGATGCATGTAGATGCGTCGGTGCATGTGGTTTGGCACCGGTTATGATCGTTAACGGAGACGTGTACGGTAAGGTTACAGTCGATGATATCGACGGAATTCTAGAAAGATACGAATAATAATGTTACCGGAAATTTCACTCAACATATTGGATATAAGCCAAAACTCAATTAAGGCAGGTGCCAAGCTTATTGAAATTCTAGTAGAAATAGATAGAGCTAAGGAGACACTGCTGTTTGAGATTAGAGACAATGGATGCGGAATGAATGAAGAACAGGTGGCCAAGGTGGTAGACCCGTTCTTTACATCCAGAACCACGAGAAAGGTGGGACTGGGAATTCCTTTCCTGAAACAGGCCGCAGAAGGAACGGGAGGAGAGTTTAGTATTCAGTCAAAGGTCGGCGTTGGAACGACCGTAAGTGCTTTGTTTCACACTGATAATATAGACTGTATGCCGCTGGGGGATATAACAGAGACTATCTGGAGTATTGTTACGATGAATGATAATTTGGATTTCGTTTATACCTACCGATGCGACGGAAAAGAGTTTCAATTAGATACTAGAGAGATTAGAAACATTGTAGGTGATATATCGTTTTCAGTGCCTGAAGTCAGCAGCTTTATAAAAGATTTTTTGAAAGAAAACAAGCAATGTGTTGACAAAGTAGAGTAAGGAGAAAATCGGAGGAAGTATATGAAATCACTTGAAGAATTGAGAGAGATAAAAGAAAAGATGCAGGGACAGATTGGCGTACGTGCTGACAGTTCCAACGACACACGTGTAGTTGTAGGTATGGCAACATGCGGTATTGCAAGTGGCGCAAGACCTGTACTTAACACACTTGTAGAAGAAGTAAATAAGGAAAAACTTGAACATGTAACTGTTTCTCAGACTGGATGCATTGGATTATGCCAGTTTGAACCAATCGTAGAGGTTTTCGAACCTGGAAAAGAAAAGGTTACATATGTAAAAATGAATCCAGAAAAGGCTGCAATCGTAGTAGAGCAACATCTTAAGGGCGGCAAACCGGTAGCAGAATACATGCTTGACGCCGAATATCGCTAAAGGGAGGTTTTTAAATGTATCGTGCACATGTACTGGTTTGTGGAGGTACAGGCTGTAACTCAGGTGGCAGCAAGAAAATCATCAGCAAACTAAGAGAAGAAATTGAAAAGAATGACCTTAATGATGAAGTTTGTGTAGTTGAAACAGGATGTCATGGGTTATGTGCTCAGGGACCTATTGTAGTTGTATATCCTGATGCTGTAAGCTACGCAAAGGTTACTGTCGATGATGTACCAGAAATCGTTGAAGAGCACTTGCTTAAAGGCAGAGTTGTGGAACGTCTGGTTTACAAAGAAGAGAGTATGGACAGCAGAATTACATCACTTAATGATACAGCATTCTACAGAAAACAGAAGAGAATTGCGCTTAGAAACTGTGGTGTAATTGACCCTGAGTCAATTGATGAATATATCGGAACTGATGGATATGAAGCTCTAGGTAAGGTTCTTACTGAAATGACTCCTGATGAAGTAATTCAGGTAATCTTAGATAGCGGTCTGAGAGGTCGTGGAGGAGCAGGATTCCCTACAGGACTTAAGTGGAAGTTTGCTTCCGGAAATAGAGGAAACGTTCAGAAATATGTATGTTGTAATGCCGACGAAGGTGACCCGGGCGCATTTATGGACAGATCAGTCCTTGAAGGTGACCCACATGTAGTTCTTGAAGCTATGGCAATTGCAGGTTATGCAATTGGTGCTAACCAGGGTTATATTTACGTTCGTGCTGAATATCCAATTGCAGTAGATCGTTTGAGAACTGCTATTAAGCAGGCTAGAGAGTATGGACTACTCGGAAAGGATATCTTCGGAACTGGTTTTGATTTCGATATCGACCTTAGATTGGGTGCAGGAGCCTTCGTATGTGGTGAAGAAACTGCACTGATGACTTCAATTGAAGGTAACAGAGGTGAACCTAGACCAAGACCTCCATTCCCAGCAGTTAAGGGATTATTCCAGAGCCCAACCATTCTGAACAACGTCGAAACTTATGCAAACATTCCTAGAATTATCCTCAATGGACCAGAATGGTTTGCTTCTATGGGTACTGAAAAGTCCAAGGGTACTAAGGTATTTGCTTTAGGTGGAAAGATTAATAACACTGGACTTGTTGAAATTCCAATGGGTACAACTTTACGTACTATTGTTGAAGAAATCGGCGGAGGAATTCCTGAAGGAAAGAAGTTTAAGGCTGCTCAGACAGGTGGGCCTTCTGGCGGATGTATTCCAGCAGAACACTTCGATATTCCAATTGACTACGACAACCTGATTTCCATCGGTTCAATGATGGGTTCGGGTGGACTTATCGTAATGGACGAAGACAACTGTATGGTAGATATTGCTAAGTTCTTCCTTGAATTTACTGTTGATGAATCATGTGGTAAATGTACACCATGTCGTGTTGGTACTAAGAGAATGTATGAAATTCTTGATAAGATTACCAAGGGACAGGGCACTATGGAAGATTTGGATAAGCTGGAAGAACTAGCTTACTATATTAAGGATAACGCACTTTGTGGTCTGGGACAGACTGCTCCTAACCCAGTGCTTTCTACTCTACGTTATTTCAAGGACGAATACATTGCCCACGTTAAGGATAAGCGTTGCCCTGCAGGTGTATGTAAGGATCTGCTTCAGTATATCATTGACCCTGACAAGTGCAGAGGATGTACTATGTGTGCAAGAACATGTCCAGCTAATGCTATTAGCGGAAAAGTTAAAGAGGTACATACAATTGATCCTGATAAGTGTATTAAGTGTGGTGCCTGCATGTCAAGCTGTGGCTTTGGTGCAATCTATAAGAAATAATGGAGGAATGGATAATGGAAATGATTAATTTGAAAATAAATGGTGTGGACGTACAAGCACCAGCAGGATCAACCATTCTTGAAGCTGCAAGACTTAACGGCATCGAAATTCCAACATTGTGCTTTTTAAAAGAAATAAATGAAATCGGTGCGTGCAGAATTTGCGTTGTTGAGGTAAAAGGCGCAAGAACTCTGGTAACGTCCTGTGTATATCCGATTAATGAAGGTATGGAAGTTTTGAACTCCTCACCTAAGGTATTGGAATCAAGAAAGAAAACCCTTCAGTTGCTGTTGTCGAACCACGACAGAAAGTGTCTGTCATGTGTGAGAAGTGGTAACTGTGAGCTTCAGCAGCTATGTCATGATTATGGTGTAGATGATGAAAGCTATTATGATGGTGAGAAGCCTGAGACTAGATTAGACTTAAGTGCAACTCATATGGTTCGTGATAACTCAAAGTGTATTCTTTGTCGTCGTTGTACAGCAGTCTGCGAAAAGATTCAGGGCGTAGGCGTTATCGGTGCCAATGGAAGAGGATTCAGCACATTTATCGGTTCTCAGTTTAATATGGGACTTGGAGACACTTCATGCGTATCATGTGGACAGTGTATTGCAGTATGTCCTACAGGTGCTATCTATGAAAAGGACAGCACTCAGCAGGTATTCGACGCAATTGCAGATCCTGAAAAGCATGTTATCGTTCAGTGTGCGCCTGCAGTTCGTGCAGCTCTAGGTGAAGAATTTGGATATGACATCGGAACAGATGTTGAAGGAAAATTGGCTGCAGCGTTGAGAAAACTAGGTTTTGATAAAGTATTTGATACTAATTTCTCTGCCGACCTGACAATTATGGAGGAAGCTCATGAATTTTTAGATAGAGTTCAGAACGGCGGAACACTTCCACTAATCACATCATGCTCACCAGGATGGATTAAGTACTGCGAACATTACTTCCCTGAAATGACTGAAAATCTGTCAAGCTGTAAGTCACCTCAGCAGATGTTTGGTGCAATTGCTAAGTCATATTATGCTGAGAAGGAAAATATTTCTAAGGACGATATGGTTGTTGTCAGCGTAATGCCATGTACAGCTAAGAAATTTGAAATTGGAAGAGATGACGAGGACGCTAACGGTGTACCTGATGTAGATATTGCAATTACAACTCGTGAGCTTGCTAGAATGATTAAGAAGTCTGGCATTGACTTCAGACATCTTGAAAATGAAGAATTTGACCTGCCTCTAGGTCTTGGAACAGGTGCGGCTGTTATCTTCGGAGCAACAGGTGGCGTAATGGAAGCTGCTCTACGTACTGCAGTTGAAACTCTAACAGGTGAAGAACTTGCAAACCTTGACTTCACTGATGTAAGAGGTGTGGAAGGCATTAAGGAAGCATCTTATAACGTTGCTGGTATGGACATTAAGGTTGCAGTTGCATCAGGTCTTGCTAATGCGAGAACATTACTTAACATGGTCAAAAATGGTGAGGCAGAATATCACTTCATCGAAATCATGGGATGCCCAGGCGGTTGTGTAAACGGTGGTGGACAGCCTCAGCAGCCAGGCAACGTAAGAAACTTTGTTGACCTAAGAGCAAAACGAGCAGAGGTTCTTTACAATATCGATAAGAATAAGACAATCCGTAAGTCACATGAGAACCCAGCAATAATTGAGCTATATGAAAAGTATCTTGGAGAACCGGGAAGTCATAGGGCACATAAATTGCTGCACACTTCTTATGTAAAACGTAAGGTTAATAAGTAAAGACTTAAACAAATAATACACCCACTGTCGCCTATGTTTAGGGGGCAGTGGTTATTTGTATATTATGGAGGAAACAAAAAGAATGAAGGTCGGAGAAATTAGGACATTGCTAGGCGCCACACTTCTGACAGAAGAAGTGGAAGAAATAATGGAACACGTAATCAAAAATGCATATGCATCTGACTTAATGAGTGAAGTTCTTGCCAATACCCATGAAAATGATGTCCTCATTACAGGATTGAATAATATGCAGGTTATCAGAACCAGCGAAATGATGGATATTCCTCTTATAATTTTTGTAAGAGGCAAGAAGCCAAGTGAAGAAATGGTAAGAATGGCACAGATGAAAGGTATCTGCGTACTGGCTTCTTCACAGAGTATGTTTAACTGCTGTGGAATCTTATATGAAGCTGGAATAAGAGGAGGTACAGGATATGGAGAATAGTGTCCACCTTCATTATGATGTGGATGGGGATGATTTCACAAGAGCCGGTGAAGCCAGCAGTGACGTGAAGCATAAGCTAAAGAAGCTTAATGTTCCTGCGGATGCCATTAGAAGAATCGCTATCGCCATGTATGAAGGTGAAATTAATATGGTTGTCCATGCCAACGGCGGAGTAATTGACGTATATATTTACGCTGATAAGCTGACCATGATTTTAAATGACGTAGGTCCCGGCATTCAGGATGTAAGTCTGGCGATTCAGGAAGGATGGTCAACGGCATCACCCGAAGTGCGCGAATTAGGTTTTGGCGCAGGTATGGGACTGCCTAATATGAAACGTTCTTCTGATGAAATGAATATTGAAACAGAAGTCGGAGTTGGAACTAAGATTACAATGACGGTTTACTATTAATAAAGCTAATCAACGAGTTTGATCAATATATTCGAAGTAATTACTTTATGGTAATTAGGGAGACGAAATGAAAACAAGTACACAATTCTATCATTCTGTTTACTTGGATCCGAAGTATTGTGAGGGGTGTATCAACTGTATTAAACGTTGCCCTACAAGAGCTTTGCGAGTGCGAAATGGAATGGCGCGTGTCATTTCACAGTATTGCATAGACTGTGGTGAATGTATAAGGCACTGCCCGCACAACGCCAAGAAAACAAGAAGAAAAGGACTGGAAACTCTGGATCAGTTCAAGTATAAGGTGGCATTACCACCTCCAGAACTGTACAGCCAGTTCAATAATGTGAGAGACACAAATCTGATACTGACGGCTTTGAAGCGAATTGGCTTCGACGACGTGTTTGAGGTTAGCGGAGCTGCCGAACTTGTGTCAGAGGAGACAAGAAAATATGTAAAAAATAATAAGGATAAATGGCCAATTATCAGTACTCATTGCCCAAGTGTAACAAGGCTTATTAGGGTACGTTTCCCAAGCCTAGTTGAGCATCTCTTGCCTGTTAGATCACCACAGGATGTGGCCGCGGAGCTAGCTAGACAGAAGGCTGTGAGAGAAACTGGTTTGCCATCTGAAGACATTGGAATCTTCTTCATTTCCCCTTGTCCTTCTAAAATAGCAAACGTAGTTGACCCAATCGGCTTAGAAGAAAGCCAGATTGACGTTGGTCTTGCCATTAAGGACATCTATCCTAAGCTACTTGCAGCCTTAAAAGAATTAGATGAAGATGAGGTTGAAGACCTTGCAATCTCAGGAAGAATTGGCGTAGGCTGGGGTATCAGTGGAGGCGAGAGTGCAGGGCTGTTCACCTTCGATTATCTGGCAAGTGATGGAATAGAAAATGTTATAAATGTTCTTGAGGACTTAGAGGATGAAAAAATATCCAACCAGCTTAAGTTCATTGAGCCTACAGCTTGTAGCGGGGGTTGCGTAGGCGGAACCTTAAACGTGGAAAATCCATATATTGCAACATCCAAGAACCACTATATCAACAAGGACATGCCGATTTCCGTGGCCTGTGAAGAGGACTACGAAGCGGATTACAAGCTGGATTTCGCTTGGGAGACTCCAATTGAGTACATTCCGGTTTATCAGCTTAGTGAAAGTATCACTGAAAGTATGGCAAAAATGCTTGAAAGAGAAGAAATTCTTGAGGACCTGCCTAAACTGGACTGCGGTTCCTGCGGTGCTCCAACTTGCAAAACCTTTGCAGAAGACGTGGTAAGAGGTTTTGCTAAGAAGAAAGACTGCATTTACCTAATGAGAAATGAGTACAAGGAACTGCTTAAGAGAAGTCAGCTCTTGAACAAGAAAAAGGCTGAGGACAGAGAAAAGAAAATAGAAGAAGAAAAGAAGGAAGAACAGAAGCTGCTTGCTGGGCAGAAGCTTATGAAGCTTAAAATGCCTGAAGAATAGTAAGGAGAACTAAGATGATTGTACGAAATATAGCCAATTTGGACGGCATCAAAACCGTCATAGAAGGCGAATCCATGGACAGGGAAATCAGCGGAATGTACTGCTGTGATCTCCTAAGTATTGCTATGGGACACGCGCCTGAGGGAAGTTGTTGGTGCACGGTTATGGCTAATATGAATACATTGGCTGTGGCTGCTTTGACCGATTGCGCATGCATCGTTCTTTGCTCAGGTGTAAAATGCGATGATAATATGCTTATGAAAGCAAAAACTGAGGGAATAACTGTTTTTGAAACGGAACTGCCTGTATTTGATGCCGCTCTCAAAATCCACGAGGCCCTGTAATGGAGCGCGTATATGAGGACGTGTCATGAGTAAAAATAAGATGAGACTTGCATATGATATGCATCTGCATTCCTGCCTTTCACCCTGTGGGGATGATAATATGACTCCCGCTATGATATGTGGGCTGGCCAAAGTGGCTGGCCTGGATATCATAGCACTCACGGATCATAACAGCTGTGCCAACTGCCCGGCTTTTTTGGAGGCGGCGGAACAATACGGCATCAAAGCCATCTGTGGCATGGAGCTGACCACCGCTGAGGAAGTCCATGTTCTTTGCTATTTCCACAGTTTGGACCTGGCCATGAGGTTCAGCGACTACGTTCACGACCACCTGCTTCCAATAAAGAACAAGCCGTCAATTTTCGGCCACCAATACACTGTGGACACCGATGACAATGTGCTCTACGAAGAGGAGACACTCCTGGTCTCAGCAACGGATATTTCCTTCGACCAGGTTTCTGATATTTTGGAGGATTATGGCGGGGTTATGGTTCCCGCTCATATTAACAAAACCTCCACGAGCGTGTTATCTAACTTAGGACTCATTCCTGAAGACAGCAAATTTAAATGCGCAGAAATTAAGCTGACGGCTGGAGCTGTGGGTAGTGAAACGAGTAGCATTGAGAGCTTGGCTTCAGAACTTCAGGAGCAACATCCATATCTAAAGAAGTGCAGGCTCCTGATAAACTCAGACGCTCATACCTTAAATGATATTCAGGAACCCATTCATTTCATTGAGATTGAGGATGATACCACAGATGCAATTTTAGATTATTTAGCAGGGAAATAAAAAACGCCGTGTGCTTTAATGGCTGAGCACACGGCTAAATTATTTTTTGCGTATTTAATTGTTTAGCTTTACTCAATGCTCTTTAGAGACTCTGTCATGCTGATGTTTTCCAGTTTGCGGTGCATTACCAGATTTACAATAAATGCAAATACAAAGGTAAATATCACAGACAAGCAGTAGCTTATTACAGTTACACGAACGTCGAAGGAAATCATGTCTACGTTAATCTGACGTATAATGAATTCCAAGAGAGCTCGTCCCATGATGAGTCCCACAATAGCACTAACTGCTGTAAGAATGATGTTTTCACGGAACACATAAGCTGAGGTTTCTCGAGGCCTGAAACCTAGAACCTTAATAGTTGCAATTTCTCTGACTCTTTCAGTAATATTAATATTAGTCAGGTTGTAAAGCACAATGAAAGCTAAGGCACCGGCGGAGACGATTACCAAAATCACAACGTAATTCAGGCTCTTCATCATATTGTTTACTCTATCACGCATTTCATCGTTTACTGAAACTGCTGCAACCCTGTCATTATCAAGGATTGCTGTAGCAGAGGCCTGAGCATCATCGCCATCACCGTCACAAAGGACGTATGCTGTTTTTGTATCTGGTGCGGAGCCAAAGCCATTTTTGTAAGTATCCGCTGAAATGTAAACGTAATTGTAGATGAAGTTTTCACATATGCCGCTGATCTTAACCTTCATTTTGTGCATATTGCTGTCTCTTAAGGTGATTTCATCGCCAATTTTTAGCTTATACAATCTTGACAGCTTGCTACAGATTACGGCTTCTCCGGATTCAGGGAAGTCCACGTGATCTCCGGCTTTAGTGTGAAGATCCACATATTCTCCGGCTCTGTCATAGTCATCAGGATTCATTGCCAGCAGTGAAACGGATTTCACATTTTTACCAACTAGAACTTCTGCGCTGCTCTGACCCAGATAAAGGATATCATTATACTCATCTGATGTTGATTTTTCAAAGGTCTTCTGCCTGTCTTCAGTCATATTCTTGTCGAAGGTAATTGAGTACTGGAAGGTCTGGATTTCGTCAAACTGATAGTTTACAATATTCTGTATGGAGTCACGAATACCAAAACCAGCAACCAGCAAGGCTGTGCATCCACTAATTCCCAGTATCATCATAAGGAATCTCTTCTTGTAGCGGAAAACATTTCTAAGTGAAACCTTTTTCAGAAAACCTAGTCTGTTCCAGATGAAAGGAATTCTTTCAAGAAGAATTCTCTTTCCGCTCTTAGGAGCTTTCGGTCTAATCATCTGAGCAGGAGTTTCCCTAATTTCCCCGATAATTGAGAAGAGGGTAGAACCCATGGCACAAACAAGGGCAGCAGCAGTTGTTGCAAATCCCAGCTTCCAGTTGATTACGTAAAGAATGTTTGCGCTGAAGTCATACATCATGCCGTAGCATTTCCATATAACAAGAGGGAAGATGTAGGAACCTGCGAAGAATCCAATTATAGATCCAATTAATGAAGCGCTGCCTGAATAGAACAGGTATTTTCCCATAACAGCAGGATTACTGTATCCGAGGGCTTTAAGCACCCCAATCTGTGTTCGCTGTTCATCTACCATTCTGGTCATAGTAGTCATGCAAACAAGGGCAGCTACTAGGAAAAAGAATAATGGGAAGACCTTGGCGATACCGTCAACAATCTGCGAATCACTCTCAAAACAAGCATACCCCACATTGGTATTTCTATCTAGGAGATAAGTATCCGCCTTCTTAATATCTTTTATTTCCTTTAATGACTTATCAAGCTCCGCCTTGGCATCATCTAAATCTGCCTTGGCGTCATTAAATTCCTTTACGGCTTTTGCGTAATTTGCCTTGTACTCAGCTTCGCCGGAGTTGAGCTCGGCCTTCTTTGAATTCAAAGTGTTGCGGCTTTTCTTGATTTCAGAAAGACCGCCATTTGCCGCTGTGAGTTTTGATTGAAGGGCAGCCTTCTTTGCCTCTAGCTCTGTAGTCGGCTGGCCGTATGCTTGGGCAGCCTTAATGCCTTCTTCAACTTGGGCGATACCTGCCTTAAGTTGTGGGATTGCAGCGCTCAGCTCCTTTTCCTTGGAGTCGAGCTGAGCAAAGCCGTTGTCAATTTGGGTCCAGCCGTTATCTAGCTCGCTACGGGCGTCTGCCAGCTTGGCGAATGAGTCCGCGCGTTTAGATTCGTACTCTGCAAGGCCGTCGTCGTATTCTTTCTTGCCATCTTTCCACTCATCCATGGCCTTCTTTACGATTCGGTCGTGGCGGGTTTTTCCTGCAGCGGTAAGGGCTGCATCGATGCGGTCCTCGGTCTCGTCGATATAGTCTTTGTATGCGTCGGAGTAAATCGGGTATTTCTCCTTAAGTGCGATGTACACTTCGCTGTAGTAGTCAACATCAAAACTTCCAGAGTTCACATAAGCGAAGCCGTTTACATTACCATTACCAAGAGTTGTAGTGCCTCGCTCAAAGTTCAGATAAGTAGGGGATACAACAGTTCCCACAACCTTAAGCTTCTTGTACTTGAACTTTTTCAGAGAATCCTTGTCATTTTTTGAGGAAAGTATGATGTATTTTCCTATCATTTTCTTGCCTAAGTTATGATCTATTACACATTCATTCTTTGCCTTTGGCATGCGTCCGTCCATAAGACCCAGGGTATTCACTGACTTTGTTATTGTATGGATGCTTAGGACTCTATCTTCGGAATCCTTATCCGTGTGATAGAGCATATCCTGACTGTTAGAGCCTTCCACGGCTTCAGCATCGTCTAAGCTTTTGAGGGTTTTGATATCCTGGTCCTCGAAGCCTAGGGTGGAGACTAACTTGTAGTCAAACATATTGTGAGCATCCAAGTATTTGTCTGTAGTTTTTACCATTGCCTCTTGGGTTACCTTTAGGCCGGAGAAGAAGCCGACCCCTAGGGCGACAATGGCAAGGATTGCAATATAACGGCCCAGACTTGACCGTATTTCTCTAAAAGTCGATTTTTTTAGCATATCATTACCACTCTATTACCATTCTATACTTTCTACAGGCGTTGGGTTTTCGTTCTTTTCAACAGAGGAAACGTGTCCATTCTTGATGTGGACAACTCTGTCTGCCATGGCGGTCAGGGCGCTGTTGTGTGTAATGATAACAACGGTCATACCTGTTTGGCGACTTGTGTCTTGGAGAAGTTTGAGGATTGCTTTTCCTGTGTTATAGTCCAGGGCACCTGTTGGTTCATCGCAAAGAAGGAGCTTAGGATTCTTAGCTAGAGCTCTTGCAATGGCTACACGCTGCTGTTCTCCTCCAGAAAGCTGAGCAGGGAAATTGTTCAGTCTATGAGAAAGGCCAACTTCTTCCATGACGGTTTTGCTATCTAATGGATTAGTGCAAATCTGGGTTGCCAGGGATACGTTCTCTAGGGCTGTCAGGTTCTGGACTAAATTGTAGAACTGGAAGACGAAGCCTATATCATAACGCCTGTAGTCTGTCAGCTGTTTCTTTGAGTATCCTGAAATTACGTTACCGTCTAGGATAACGCTGCCTGATGTTAGTGTGTCCATCCCTCCTAGAATATTTAGAAGGGTTGTTTTGCCAGCACCTGAGGCTCCGACGATTACGCAGATTTCACCCTTTTCTATATCAAAAGTAGCGTCGTGGAGGGCTTCAATTTCAACTTCGCCCATTTTATATACTTTTCTAACATTTCTAAGTTCTACATATGCACTCATTTAAAGTATTCTCCATATTTTCTTTGGTATAAATTTATTGGTTTTGCTTTTGTTTACATGATAGTAATATTATAACACAATGGCCCTGACTTAGGATAGATATTGTTAGTAGTAAATAGAAAAAGAAATGTATAAATATTTGAAAATAATAAAGCAAGATGACTAGATATGAAATAAAATAAATGCTATAATGTCTTGTTAGAATTTACAGAAAGGATTGGATTAATAGCTAAATGAAATTTTGTAAGAAATTTGAAGTAGGAAGTCACGATGTAGACGTAAACGACAATATTAAGCCATCTTTGATTCAGAGATATATGATGGATACAGCTCACGAGCAGATGAGAATGAGACGTCCCTCTGCCAAGGATATGCTGGAGGCCAGAAAGGCCTTTATTATGACAAGAATTACCATAGAGGTTACTGACAATCTTCATGCATATGATGAAATTGAAGGACAAACTTGGTGCTGTGGTGAAAAGGCGGCAACTTTCTTAAGATGCTTCAATATTTGCAGAGGCGGGGAAGTTGTGGCAAGGGCTGAGAGCATGTGGGCTTTGATCGACATGGATACTGGGAAGGTGTGCAGACCTTCTGAAATAGACATTTCGGCCTATGAATATGGCGACTTACTTGAAATGAACTTGCCGGTAAGGTTTAAATTGCCGAAGGATTTGGAATTTGAAACAGTGGGGAAGAAGAAGGTGCTTTACAGCGAGGTTGATACCAATATGCACCTCAATAATACTTATTATGCAGATGTTTTGTGGAGTTACATTCCAGATGTAATGCATAAGCAGATTACGGGAATTAATCTTCATTTTCATCATGAAGCGGCATTGGGATGCGAAATGGAGATTCAGATGGCTCAGAAATCTGCAAATGAGTACTGTTTCAAAACTTATGTAGATGGTCGGTTAAATGTTGAAGCGATTTTGGGAGTGAAAGAACTTTAATGGAAAAGATTAACAGGGGTGTACAGACGCAGCTATATGCTGAGGAAATGAAGGAATATTATCCTAAAATGTTTGCCATAGGCGTTCCGGTGCTTATTCAGAACTTAATCGGCATGAGTCTTAACCTACTAGACACGCTGATGATTGGTAAACTGGGGGAAAAGGAACTGGCAGCTGTTGGTGCGGCCAACCAGGTTTATTTTATATTTACGGTTTTGTTGTTTGGACTTTTCAGCGGCATGGCTGTTTTTACGGCGCAATATTTTGGCGCCAGGGATAGGGCAGGGGTTCACCGAATGGTGGGAATATGCTACATGATGGGTTTTTTATCTGCCATAGTGGTAACTACTGGAACAAGCATTTTGGCAGAACCTATAATCTCGCTATTCTCTAAGGATGCAGAGGTAATTGCTTACGGTGCATCTTACCTGCGCATTGCGAACAAAACTTACCCGTTTGCAGCTCTATCTTTTGCAATTTCATACAATTCAAGAGCTATTCAGCAGCTTAAGGGCCCAACTACAGTAAATGCAATTGCGATTGCTATTAATGCTGTTTTTAACCTGCTTTTGATTTTCGGTCTTGCAGGATTCCCGAGACTGGGAGTAGAGGGTGCCGCTATTGCAACTCTTATTGCACGTGTGCTTGAATTAATAATGATGTTATCCATCGTTTACATAAAGAAGGATCATTATCTAAGGGCAAGTTTTAAGGAACTATTTGATTTTGATTTCGATATGTATAAGAAGGTTATGAAAACCGCCTTACCAGTAGTTCTAAGCGAGGGTTCATGGGCAGTAACAACTTCCATGACCTTTGCGGCTTTCGGAAAGCTGGGAACTTCTGCCTTGGCCGTTTCTCAGATTGCCAATGTAGTCTGTGACCTGCTTCAGTCTGTTTTCTTTGGCGTTGGTAACGCGTCTGCCATGATGATCGGCGAGAAATTGGGCCAGAAGAAACCTGAAGTGGCTTATATATTCGGAAAGAGAACTATTCGTGTGGTTTGGGTTCTTATTTTAATTATGACGGCAATTATGGCTGCTGTAGCTAAGCCAATTGCCATGATATATGGATTCGATGAACCTACGAATACATTGCTTATTAAGTCTCTATTGATGATGTCTCTGACTATTTTACCTAAGATGCTAGGTTATATTTACATCTGCGGTATTTTCCGTGCAGGCGGGGACACAGTGTTCTGTATGATTGTCGAACTTATTGCAACATGGTGCTTCCAGGTACCTATGGCTTTCTTTGCAGTTCTTGTGCTTAAGGTGGATTTACCTATGGCATTCTTGCTGGTAGAAGTAAGCGACCTATTCCGTATAGCTATTAATATTCCACATTTCAGGAAGAAAAAGTGGATGAATATTGTGACTTAAGAAAAGCCTCGGCATATCAATTAATGCCGAGGCTTTTTAAAGATTTTATTCTTTAGAAAGTTGCTATTTCTTTGTTAAAGATTCCAGCTCCTTGCCGACAATTTTCCACGGGAAGCCGACAACTGTATCGAAGGCGCCTTCGTAATGATCTATGTATTTTCCAAAGATTCCTTGTATGCCGTAAGCGCCGGCCTTATCGTAAGGCTCTTTTGTATTAAGATATGCCTCTAGTTCTGCCGGAGAGTAGTTCTTACAGAAAACACGTGTTGCGTCACAGAATAGCTTCTTTATACCTGTTTCCTGGTCAATAATTGCAACACCTGTGGCCACATAGTGATCTGTATTTTTAATGAGCTCCAGCATTCTACGAGCGTCTTCTTTGTCTACTGGCTTGCCGAGAATTCCATCTTTGTATACTACGGTGTCGGCAGCAATTATGATAGATGCAGGTCCTGTTAGCTGCTCTTCAACCCATAAAGCTTTTTTAAGAGCAAGGAACATTACGGCCTCTTTCATGGCTATGCCGTCAGGAAGGGATTCATCTATATCTGCGGGAAAAATCTCAGGGGTATATCCATTTTTTTTCATCATTTCTATGCGCCTAGGTGAGCCGGACGCGAGAACAATTCTCCTCATATTGAACCTCCGATATTTAGAATATTTCAAGTTTCTACTAAGTATCTTTATTATTTATAATCATTATTGCATATTTTTGTGAATTTTCCAAATATAAAATCATAAAGAAGCGGTGAAATATTGTAATTTGTCGTAGAATTTAGTATAATTTAGAATGTATATGTGCGCAGAGGATGCCCTATCCGTAAAGAAGGGTACTATGTTGGATTCTGAGCACAGACGCAAGTTATTGTGACGAAAGGTGGAATTAGTTAATGGATAACAGACCCATTGGAGTTTTCGATTCCGGCGTAGGGGGATTAACATGTATTCCCGCATTGCAGAAGTATTTGCCTAATGAAAGGGTAGTTTTCTATGGGGATACCGCAAGAACACCGTACGGATCGAAATCTATAGATACAATTAAGAAATTCTCTAACCAGATTGCAGACTATCTTGTGAGTCATGACGTGAAGATGATTGTAATTGCATGTAATACAATTAGTGCAACATGCTTGGAATCACTTCGCAGAAGACATCCGGATATTCCTATTATTGGTGTTATTGAACCTATTGCAAATAGAATTGCAGAGGAAGAAAAAGAAGAGGTGAGAATTGGAGTAATAGCTACTAAGGTAACAGTTGCTAGTGGAGCTTATTCCAACATAATCACAAGCAAAAATAAAAAAGTTAAGATATTTAGTAAAGCCTGCCCGGCTTTCGTACCTCTTATAGAAGAGGGAATAATCGACAATGAAATCATGGATTTGACTATTAAGTATTATCTTGATGATTTCATCGTAGATAATAATTTAGAAAAGATAGTTTTGGGTTGTACCCATTACCCTTATCTTAAGAGAAATTTTGGACGCCTATATCCTGAAATCAAGCTGCTTAACCCGTCTGAGGAAGTAATCAATGAAGTGGCGCGCATTCTGAAGGAAAAAGATATGCTAGCAGATGAAAATAACAAGGCAGAAAATATTTGCTATGCCAGTGACACATCTGAGAACTTCAGAAATATGATAGACAAGGTATTTAACGAGGCTCAGGATGTAAAGATTGAGTTTAAGAAATTCCAGGACTAGATGTAGCATAAGAAATTAGGAGATAAAAGTAAGAATGAAAAGAAAGTTAATCAATTTTTTAAAAAGAGTATATGCAAGGCTTTTGAGGTTCAAGATAGTATGGAGTAATAGAAAGAAAATCAATAAGCTTGTAAGAAAAATAAGAAAACATAACCTTGCTAGTTTTGAGAAAAAGGTTATGAAACAGTACGAAAGCTGCGACATTGAGGACACGTCTTTCCAAAGTGTCAATATAGAGAAGGACGATAACCGAGTAGCGATTTTTGGCTACGACGTTGTAGGTTCAATTGACGGAATAGAAAAATGTGATTATGTAGAGTATGGCACAAATTTAGCTGCAATTCTAGACAATGAAGACATTGATATTAAAATCGGATATGCAGATGACAGCATCATCGATTCAGAAGCTCTTAAATATCTGCAGAATACAATGAGCCTATATGCAGTATCTGACAATCGAAGCTATTTAGTAACTGTTGGCGATTTCAAGGTGGCCGTTATTGGTGGCAGTGTCGAAAGAGAAAAAGAGATTACTGATGGAATCATCCTTGATGAAAATTTGGTAAAAAATATAGTTTACGCAAGGAAACAAAATGTAAATCACATTATTGTTTACCTGAGAAGAGAAGCGCATAAGAGTACTGCTTTTACTCCATATGAACGTGCTTATGTAAGATTTATTGCTAATATGGGTGTTGACTCAATATTTGCAACAAATAGCGAAGGTATTCACATCGGTGGTAACACAATGAGAATTGACAGAAGCTTCTCAGATACCGTTGCCAGCATGGGTACTCTTGCAGGTACGCATGAAGATGCACCAGGATCAGCTCTTGCAATAAGATTCAAGCTTGTACCTGGCGAAACTAAGGGCGAGTATATTACAAACAAGGGCTACATCCCACTATATAACGACTTTGAAACAGAAGAATTCAAGAACGTTATGAGAATTGACTATCATAACAGCGAGCACAGACGCAATAAGGAAATGATGCGCGCTCTTGAATATATTGAGGATGAAACATACAAGCTAAGGGATATCAGAAACATCCTTACTATAAAAGACATCTGTGATATTTTAAATGTGGAACTGCCTGAAAAATACGCATATCTTGGATATGCCAGTGTAGGTAAGGTATGTGCAAGATCCTTTGAAGTTAACAGCGGGGACGTGCTTTTCTTCAGAGAACCATTTATGGATCCTAACGATAAGGATGTTAAACCTCTTGAAATTAGACTTCGAATTGTAGATAACGCTCTTAAGAGAGGTGCGAGATTCATTTTCTCATATGTTGATTTGGATGAATCAATTCCACATGTAAAGGTAGAAAATGCAAGAGAAGGTCATATTGCAGTATGTGCAAGACTAAGAGATTTCTATGAAGTTAAGACAGTTGGTATAACAGGAAGTGTTGGTAAAACAAGTACTAAGGACATGCTTTACAATGTACTTAATGAAAAGTATGCAACTTACAGAAATCTTAGAAATTCAAATACTCAGGTAAATATTGGAATGCATATTCAGAACTTCCGTGGAGGATATGAATTCTTCATTCAGGAAATCGGTGGAGGCCGTCCAGGTGGAGCATCCAGACACTCAAGAATGATCAAGCCTGTAGCTACAGTTATTACAAATATCGGACATGCTCACATCGGTAACTACGGAACACAGGAAGCTATTATGGAAAGCAAGCTGGGTATTATCGACGGCATGGATGAACACGGCACACTGTTTCTTAACGGCGATGACCCGCTTCTAGTAACAGCAAAACCAGCAGCGGAGACTGTTTTCTTCGCCGTTCACAATAAGAATGCAGACTATTATGCAGAAGATGTAAGGGAAGACAATGGAAAAACTTACTTTACAATCTGTCACAATGACGAAAGAATTCCAGCAATGCTTAATGTACTTGGCGAATACAATGTGCTGAACGCCGTAGGTTGTTTTGCTATTGGAAGAAAGTTCGGAATTGAGGACAGCGATATAGTTGAGGGTATCTCTAAATTCGAGACTAGCGGTGTAAGACAGAACCTGATTAGTGTAGCAGGCTACAACCTATTCGTTGACTGCTTCAACGCTTCACCTGCGTCAGTTGACTCATCACTTTCAGTTCTTGACAAAATTGAAGTTGAGGGCGACCAGAAGAAGATTGCCGTTATCGGTGACATTACAGGTGCAGCAGAGCTGTCATCAGAAATACACAAAGAGGTTGGCGAAATTGTCAAAACTCACACAATGGACGTGCTTATTTGCTATGGAGAAGAGTCTAAGCAGGTGTATGATATGGCAAAAGAAGCAGGATACAATGCATATCACTTCTTAGAACCAAGTGATTTAGAGAGATTCATTAAGAAAACAGCTAAGGTAGGAGATGTAATCCTATTTAAGGGAAGCTCCAAGATGCTTCTAGCGGAAAGAATTGACTCTATGTTCGGAACTATGTTAGCTGACCAGAGATACATTGACGGCGTTAAGTTTAAGACAGCAAAGCAGAACAGAGTTACATATAACCTATACCCTGATTATGCAACCGTTGTAAATGCTGTTGACTATGATGGAAAGATTTCCATTGCTAAGAATGTAAGAGGACGTGTAGTTTATAACCTGGGCGATGGTGCATTTTCCGATAAGGAAAACATTACAGGCGTTAAACTCCATAGACATATAAGACATATTGGAGATGCTTGCTTCCACGGATGCGGAATGATTAAGAGCATCGACCTTCCGGACAGTGTTAAATATATTGGCGAAAGAGCTTTCGCAGAGTGTAATAACCTAGAAAAGATTACTGTTTGCACAGGAATGATGCACATTGCAAAGGAAGCTTTCGCAGAATGTAGTGCTCTTAATGAAATCTATCTTCCTGCTACTATTACAGAAATGGGAGAAGATGTTTTTGCTAACTGCGATAATCTGACTGCAATATGCGAAAGAGGAAGCTATGCAGCCGATTATTGTGAAAAGAATGGCGTACAGTACAAATTTAAATAAAATCTAATGGACAAAATGGAGGAAATTATGAAAAACGTATTAATCGTATTTGGAAGCATGACACCTGAACATGATTTATCATGCATCTCTGCGGCAACAATTCTTGAAAATATCGATAGAGAAAAATATAATCCTATTCCAGTTGGAATTACTAACGATGGAAAGTGGTTCTATACAGAAGCTACAACAGATGAAATCCGTTCAGCTAAGGACTGGGAAAATTCAGAAACAAATAAGAAGGCAATGCTTGACATTGACCACGGCTCAAAGAAGCTTCTTATCTTTGAAAAGGACGGAAAGATTACAGAGCAACCTCTAGACTGTGTATTTGCAAGAATTGCAGGAAATACAGGAGAAGATGGAAAGCTTCAGGGACTATTTGAACTAGCTGGAATTCCTTATGTAGGATGCGGAGTTATGTCTTCTGCATGTTCCATGGATAAGGCAATTTCATATCTGTTTGCTGATAGCATCGGAATGAGAAGACCTATGACACAGAACTTAAATGCAAAGGAATACTTAGCTGATAAGGATGCTGTAATTGCTGATGTTAAGGCTGACTTAGTTGCAAGAGCAGGATTCCCAATCTTCGTTAAGCCTGTTTCAACTGGATCTTCCGTTGGAATTTCAAAGGTTCACAATGAAGATGAACTTAGACCAGCTCTTGATGAAGCTTTCAGCTTTGGTGAAAAAGTTGTCCTTGAAGAAGGAATTGTTGGTTCTGAAATCAAGGTTGCATTACTAGGTAATGATGAGCCTGTAATTGGAGCACTTTGCGAACTTAATGCTGATGGAGATTTCAATGACTTTAAGACGAAGTACGTTGCAAAGAGCTCTTCGAAGAAGATTCCAGCAGAATTTGATGCAGAAACTGAAAAGATGATTAAGGACGGAGCTATTGCAATCTATAAGGCTTTAGAATGCAGAGGATTCTCAAGAATCGACTTCTTCCTAACAGAAGATAATCAGCTTGTATTCAATGAAATCAACAGCATGCCTGGATTCCAGCCAACAAGCATCTACTCACTGATGATGAATCAGGTAGGAATCAGCTATACTGAAATTATCAGCAGACTGATTGAATTAGCATTTGAAAAATAGAGGGAGTTGAAGTTTTGTTTAAAATATTGAAACAAATATTTTATGATCATGTTGAATACAGAACTCAGATTTTACGAATGGCTAAGGTGGACAAGGATCGTGCCTTTAAGGGCTCAGACCTAGGATGGGTATGGGCTCTGTTTAGGCCTGCCATGAGAATCGCTGTTTACTATTTTGCCATGGTTGTAGGTTTCCGTGCATCGAGAAACATGCAGGGCATTTATTGTTCGTATTTTCTGTGGCTTGTAGCAGGACTTGTACCTTGGTTTTATATGAGCGGTATGCTTACAGGTGGTGCGACCTGCTTTAGAAGATATAAGGGGATGATTCAAAGAACATCTTTCCCTAAGACAACCATACCTACAATAGTTACTTTGTCTAATTTCAAGGTTCATATTGTAGTGTTCTTTTGCATGCTGTTATTGTTCCCACTAATGGGATATAAGCCATCCATATACTGGATTCAGCTTCCAATTTACATGGCAATGATGTTGATATTCACTTATTTCTGGTCACTGGCTTCAGGACTTTTATCAGTAGTCAGCGAAGACTTTTTGAATATTCTTAGAACTATGAATGCAGCAATGTTCTGGCTTTCAGCTATACTTTTCAATAAGACTAATGTGCATAATCCTTTGGCAGTGACATTCTTTAGACTTAATCCTGTAACCTACATTGTATATGGATACAGAGATGCGCTGTGTTATCACAGATGGTTCTTTGAGGATCGTATAAGCTTACTTTACTTCCTGGCAGTTTCAGCAATAATGATTTTTGTTGCAACTAAGCTATATTCAGGATTGAGGAAACAGCTTCCAGACATTGTATAAATCATAATTAGTAAGGGGAAATAAATTGAACAAACCGGTTATAGAATTCGTAAAGGTTTCGAAAGAATTTAAGATGTTCCGAAACAACAAGCATCGTATGCTTAACCTAATCTTTCACGTAAGGAAGGTTAAAGATGTACGACAGGGTGTGGAAGAACTTAGTTTCAAAATAAATAAGGGCGAGAATGTAGCTATAATAGGTGCAAGCGGAGCCGGACGAAGTGTAACAGCCAAACTGATGTCAAGATATCTTTATCCAACATCAGGTAAGGCACTCATAAGAGGCGATGTGACTGCTGTTCTTGATCTGAGAAGCGGCTTTGTAAATGATTTTACAGGCAGATATAACTATATTACTCAGGCTAATATTTTAGGCTGGAGCAAAAGTGAAATTGCAGAAGCTGAAGATGAAATAATCAGAAAGAGCCAACTGGAAGACAAAATAGATAAGTCAATGAAAACCTATGAAAAAGGTGATGCAGGTAGACTTGGATTCTATATTCAGACATATAAGAAGCCGGACGTTATCGTTTTCGATAATCCTCTTTCTGTAGGAAACTTTAAGCTAAGACAGAAGTGCCTGGATAGAATTTTGGAACTTAAGGAGGACCCCGAGGTAACCCTTGTGTTTTCCACGTCAATGGTAAACCTAGCAAGGAAATTCTGCGATAGGGGACTTGTTCTTGATGATGGTCGCCTGGTATTTGATGGTCCTATAGATGAAGCTTGTAAGTTCTATAAGCAGACAGTGCTTCCTAAGATTATGGGTAAGTTAGAGGCAGCTGCAGAAGAAGACGAAGAAGATCCAATGGATGAACTTGGAGGAGATTCGGACGGTTATGATGATGTTTTGTAGTATTGTAAAAATTGGAAAGTTTTTCATGAGGCTAGTTTACGCAATCCTTAAACTTTTCAAAACCCAGAAGGGCAAAATCCTTTTTCTCAGCAGGCAGTCTGACACTCTTAGCTTGGACTTCAGAATGTTGAAGGACGAAATTCTTAGACAGGCTGAGATAGAAGGTAAGGAACCGCAAAATGATAATAAAAAGGATATTAAAATTATAGAAATCTGTAATTACATGGTGGATGGAAAAAGCGGTGTGGCAAAATTCGGGATGGATGTACTTAAGAGTATGTATCATCTGGCAACTAGTGAAGTTGTTGTTCTCGACGCTTATTGGCCGGCTGTTTCCATGTTAAAACACAAGAAAAGCTTAACGGTAATTCAGATGTGGCATGCCATAGGCAAGATTAAGAAGTCTGGTTATCAGACCTTGGATAAGGAATCTGGTAGAAGCAGAAAAATCGCTGAACTTATGGATATGCACAAAAACTACGATATTATAATTGCAGGCGGAAAGGCTTTCAATAAGTTCTACTGTCTGTCATTTAATACAACTGAGGATAAGCTAGTGAATATTGGCTTGCCGAGAATTGATTATCTTCTTCAGACCGAAGAAGATAATAAAAAAAAGATTCTGGAAAAATATCCGGAATTTAAAGAAAAGACAGTTGTGCTTTATGCACCAACTTTCAGAAGAAATATAGAGTTAAAGTGGGAACCGCTACTTGATGGTTTTGATTTTGAAAATGCCGTTCTTGTAATCAAGGGCCACCCTAACCAGGCTATTAGCTGTGAGAGAGAGGGAGTCTACATGTGCCCTGAATTTAAGTCAGTGGAAATGCTTGCGGCTTGCGATTACCTGATTACAGACTATTCGGCCATTGCTCTTGAGGGGGCTGTGCTGAACAAGAAGACTTACTACTTCCTGTACGACTACGACGAGTACACGGAGAAAAACGGCATTAATCTGAACCCATTTGATTCTATGCCGGGTTGTGCGTTCCGAGACGGCGGAGAGCTCATTGCCCACCTGCAGTCAGGGGCTTACGACCAGGGAGTTTTGGACCATTATAGGGAGATGTACCTGCCTGAACACCTAGGCACGTCAACAGAAAAGCTGGCGTCTCTGGTGCTATCAAAACTCATAAAATAGAGAAACTTTACTCGTTAGGAGATATTTTATATGTTTAAATCATTAAAAAAACGAATGAACAAAGTAAAATTGTTCGTAATTTTCTTTTACAGAATCCTTTTCGTAAAGAATCACTTTAAATGTTCTTTCTGGAAGAAGCTTCGAGCAAATTTTGGAGGAGGATTTACTGCCGACCAGTGGATGCTGTACGATTTTGATCATAATGATAAGTCGGAGTACCTGTCTGAATTTGACTGGTATCGCTCCAGATATATAAATGCTCCTTTCGATTTCCTGCTAAATAATAAGATTGCAGCTGCGGAGATTTTGAAGCAGTATGTTAGAACTCCGGAAAGCTATATGATAAAAAATGACGGTTTCCTATCAAGTTTCCAAAGTGAGGAGCTTGACTACGGCTACGCTGTTGACCTATTAAAGGAGAAGAAGCAACTTTTCATTAAGCCTTATGGCGTTGGAAAGGGCATGGGTGTAAATATCCTGATTTATAAGGATGATACTATATATGTGGACCAGACCGCATATAGTGAGGAAGAGTTCATAGATTTTCTTAGAAAGAGAGATGACTGGTTCATATCAGAGGCTATGCATCAGCACCAGTTCCTTAACGACATCTATGACAAGACAGTTAATACAATTAGACTTATTACATTGAAAGACCCTGAAACTCATCAGTTTAAGATATTCTTTGCTGTTCAGAGAATAGGAACCAAGGAGACAATTCCTGTAGATAACGGAAGTCGTGGCGGATTAGTTGCAAAAATCGATTTGGAAACAGGAACTTTGTCAGAAGCAAGATGTCTACATAACAGAAATGTTTACAAGGTTCATCCAGATTCAGGAAATCCTATTGAGGGAGTTAAGGTTCCTGAATGGGATAGAATTAAGAAGGAAATGCTTGAACTAACTAGGAATCTGCCATATATGCACTTTATAGCCTGGGATGTTTTGATTCTTGAAAATGGAGAGGTTTGCATTATAGAAGCCAATACTTCATCAGGAGTTAACATTATTCAGCTTTGGGGCGGACAGCGCAACAAAGAGCTAGGCGATTTCTATAGATATCATAAATGCATTAAGAAATAACAGGAGAAGAAAAATGCTGTATATTATAATGGCTGACGGTAAGGGCCTGAGATGGAATAATTACAATCATATACCTAAGCATTTAATTACAATAGAAGGTGAGTCTCTGCTTGCCAGAACAGTCAGATTGATTAAGGAAAGAGAGCCTGAGGCTGAAATTATAATCACCAGCCACAATCCGCAATATGAAATTGAGGGAGCAAGAAGGTATGAGCCTAAGAATAACGTTCTGGAAATCGATAGATTTACAGCAGAGCTAATTCAAGATAATATTTGCTTCTTATATGGAGATACCTTTTATTCAGACCGCGCTATGGATGTTATTACCGGTGCTGAAACTAAGGAAATCCTTTTCTTCGGAAATGGAAAATCAATTGTTGCCGTAAAGGTTGCAGACGGAGAACTATTCCGTGGTCATGTAAACAGAGTCAGACAGCTATATTTAGATGAGAAGCTGGATACTTGTAAGGGATGGCAGGTATATCAGTCCTATGCAGGCTTGGAATTTGGAGATAAGTCACCGACTGAACACCTAGTATTTATAGAAGACGAAACCAGAGATTTTAATTCACCAAAGGATTTGGAGGTATAAAAGCTATGAGAATAACATTTACAGGAGACCTTTCGTTTACCGGATATTTTCAGGGAAAGGAAAGGTCAAAAATCCTTTCACACGATGTAAAAGCATTCCTAAAGCGTAGCCAGTGCACAGTTGTTAATCTAGAAAGTCCAATTACTGACTGTGAGACTACAGAGAAGGCAAGACTTGCACACAGATGTGATAAAGGAGTAATACATTTTTTGCAGAAAAACTTTAACTATCCCGTTGTTACTCTAGCTAATAATCACATTATGGACTATGGCGTAGAAGGTCTTTACGATACCATGGAAGCTCTAGATGATGCGCAGATTGCAAGAACAGGAGCGGGTAAGGACTTAAAAGAAGCTATTAGACCTGTTATTGTTAAATCAGGAAACCTAGGTGTTGCCATTTTATCAGTTGAGTATAAGAAAGATATAAGGGCAACTGCAAAGGGTCCGGGAGTTCTTCATGAATCGTATGACAGACTTATTAGAAAGCAGATTAAAAGACTGAAGAAATACGTAAATATGGTAATTGTAGTTTATCATGGAGGAGAGGAATTCCTTCATACACCAATGCCATACACAAGAGGTCATTTGCATCAGTACATTGACATTGGAGCCGATGCTGTTGTAGCTCATCACCCTCATACAGTACAGGGATATGAAAAATACCATGGAAAATATATTTTCTATTCACTAGGTAATTTCATCTTCGATACAGATTATCAGAGAGTTCAGGACGATTCAGAGGATGGAATGATTCTCTGCATGGATATTGACGAAGACAGTATGTCCATGGGCTTAGAATTCTGTCCTATAAGAATTAACAGAGAAACTCAGATGATTGAAGTCAGAGATGATGATGACTACTTTGTAAATTTGGCTGATATCCAATACGCAGACTTTTGGCCATCTGAAGCTGCTAGAAAACAGAAAGTCCTTGAGAAATGTAATGCTATTGAGCCTGACGCTGTTAAAAAATCAAGCTTTATGAATAAACTTGCAGAAGCGATTCAGGATCCAATGGAAGCAAAGCGCAAAGCAAAAAAGAAAAAATGCCTCGAAGAAGGTAGAAAAATAGCCGCCGGAAAGTAAACTGACCTCAGCTGAGTTTGAGGTCAGCCGCTCCGGCGGCTTCTTTGTTTCGATTCTTTTACTGTCCTATTTCGCTACATAAGTCCCTTGGATTTGCAAATTGCTTCAGCACATGAACCTTCTTTGCAGTGAAGGGTTAGGTTCTGGCAACCCTGGAAAACTCCTTCGCCCAAATATTTTAGATTATCTGGAAGATAGACATCTGTAAGCTTATGGCAGTCTGCAAAGGCATAATCGCTGATATGTCTAACATTAGGGCCAAGGTGAATTTCCTTGAGGAAGGCATTTCCTTTGAATGCTTCCTGATCGATATTTCTAAGTGTTTTCCCTTTAATTTTATCTGGAAGTGAAATCTTCTTTGCCAGTGATGAACAACCTTTAACAGTTGCAAATGCAGGGCAGACAATATAGTCTATGCCTTTTTCAGTATATTTCTTACTCTTGGCTGAGTCAGCAAACATCTGCTCCGAAAACATAGTGCCAAAAATATCATCAATTATCTGAGCTAACTTCATTTTAGAACTGCCCTTAAAGAGAATAACATCTTCTTTCTTCATATTCTTCTTAAGGAAACTAGTAAGTTCAGTTGGTTTGGTAAAGCTATATGCGTTAAAGCCGGCAGCCTTGGCAATTTTATATACTTCTTTGGAGTTTTTACCATAGCATAGAAGAACATCTGGTTTATGATTTATTACCATCTGACCAATTTTACGGTGAACATCCTTAGCCATACCGGCAGCACCTGTTACGTCACCGATAACGGCAATTTTCTTTCCCTTTCCGGCATCAGCAGAATCCAGAACTGAAAGGGAAGAATCTATGGAGTCCGGAGAAGCGTTAAAGCAGTCGACAAAGAGCCTATATCCATTTACGACTACAAAATTCTGTCTGACGCCACTGGTGCGGAACTGAGCCAAGCCAGCCTGAATTTCCTCATTGCTGAGTCCAAATTGCTTGGCTATGGCAAAGCAGCAAACTGCATTAAGGGCGTTATGTTCTCCTGGAACATTTAAATGTACAGGCACTTTGGTTTCATCGTTACAGATGTTGAAATCCATATGCTCTCCATCAGTAGAAATATCCGATGCATAATAGTCAGCATTCTCATTGTGCAGGGCATAATATATTACTGGCGCAGATACCTGAGCCTTTGAAAGCAGCGGATCGTCGCCGTTAAGATAGAGGATACCCCCAGGAGCTAAGCCGTCAGTAATCCCAAGTTTATTGACCATCAAAGCTTCCCTGGACCCGTGATTTCCAATATGTGCGTCCCCAATATTTGTAACGCAGGCAGCTTCTGGCAGAATCATTCTGGAATGCCTGGAAGCGCCACCTTTACGACCACCGCCAATTTCCTGAATATATATTTCCTGCCATTCTTTGAAATTTTGAATGTGAAGTCCAATGTTTATCTGAGTATTGGTGTTTCGTAGATTCCTGTCCGTATCGTATTTCTGCTTGAGGACATTGTAAAGCATGTCTTTGGTGCTTGTTTTTCCAATACTTCCTGTTATTCCCACAGTTTTCAAATCATATTTTTTCCTTAGATGTGCGCAAAGCTTTATATGAGCTTCCATGGCACCGGGAACGACTACGTGAGGAATTGCTGGATCAAGAGGCACATGGCTGAATACAAAGGTAATGCCTTTTTCTAGTGCCTTCTCAACAACTAAAAGTCTGACTTTTAGTGGCTTCTCAATGACGTCGTTTACATCTTTATATGGCTCGTGGAAAAACATTACGTCGCCTTTTTCCGAGTCAGGCCAATGAGTTGTAACTTTGCCTACACTGACATTCTCCATATAGGAATACCTTTCCGGTAACTGAACATCAATGATTTTGCATATATCCCCAATTGTAAGAGGGTCTTCAAAGTGTCTATAACCTCGACATCCCTCTATAATTTCTTTATATGCCTCTAGCTTATCAGTTGCATCCTTACAGTTTGCATAAGTTGAAACCTTGCCATTAACCATAGGGTAGAAACTGCGATTAATCAAAAAATCCTCGCCCATTTTATTCCCCATAGTTTTTATCATAATCTTATGGCGCAAAACCACCGCAGAATCCGTATTCTCAGAAGGAAATCTACCCACTGAAGTGCATCCATAAACATAATTTCCATCCATTCGTCTGACAGGCGTCCCTACGTTAATTGAGTTCATGTCAGTGGCAAACACATAATCTGCACCTAAATTTCCAAGGCTCCTCATGAGAACCTTCTCACATCCTGCAGGGCATTTGTTAAGGACATAGACAATAATATAGTCACAATTCTCTTTAGCATAAGCCAAATTAATGAGCGCCTGACGAGGAATTTTGATTTTTCCCTCGTCACTTATCATAGTTTCGTCAACAGAAAAACCGACAGCCCCTACAGAAAAGCCGTTTACATTGAAAATATAACTTTGGCTGTCCGAAAGAAAATACAGTCCTGACATTTCAGGTTTCTTCAGATTTTCCAAGGCATCTGTATCAGTTATGGCAAGTCCAAAGGCTATTTCATCGCCATTAGGCAGGCCGAAATCTTTTGGTGCATTGGCAGAAAGAGCCTCACGTCCCGCCTTGTCTAAATATCCCCATATATCAAAACCCACAAATTCCGAATCTTCCTTGCCTTGACCTAAATCAACTCTACAGAAAGTGGTCATCTCCATATTCCATGATTTAAAATCACAGTAAAGCCTAGATAAATGATCCTTATATTTTTTTATTGATTTCGCTTTCTTATTTTCTTTATATTTGTCTGATGCCATTTGCACAGGTGGAATGCTCATTACCTTTGCATAGGCAATTTTCAATTGTCCCAGAGTTTTTTTATTCATATTTTCATCCTTTTGTTTTTGATTATTTATCTAAATCTGTCCTTGTTATGATACTACTTTTTAAGGCTTTTATCAACTTATATCCGACAGCGACATCCTTGACGAACTCCATGTAAGTATTGAAAAGCACATAGCAACTGTGATATAATAATTTAGCTATTACATAAGTGAATTTTAGTTTTAGCTTAGATTAAAAATGGGAGAAAGATTATGCGAAGTAAAAAGCAAAAGCTTGATTTTAGAGAAAAGAAACCCAATTGGTTTAGCAGAAAGAAAACGTGGCAGAAAGTTTTGATAGTAATCGGACTTATAGTCCTTGTCTTGGGTCTTGCTGTTGGGGGATATGCAGCATACCAGTACAGTAAGCTGGACAAATTGGACTCTTTATCAGAAGGAGAACTGTCCTGCGTAGACGTAGATGGATATGTTAATATTCTCTTGCTCGGAGTGGATAGCCGTAACATGGATGACATTCAGGGCACCGGAGCAGATGCTATTATGATATTGAGCCTGAAGGAGGAGACCGGTGAGGTGACTCTAACGTCAATTTACCGTGATACCTACCTGAAGATGGCTGACAGCGATGAATGTCATAAGATAACTGATATTAACAGAATTCAGGGGCCAGAAGGACTGATGAAGACCTTAAATGAGGCTATGGACCTTAATATCAGTAAGTATGCTGTAGTTAACTTTAAGGCTGTTGCAGACCTGGTAAATGCTGTTGATGGAATTACAGTAAACGTAGAAGACTATGAAATTGAACAGCTTAACAAATACACCAGACAGACTGCTCATAATATTGGACAGAAAAAATATAATACTGTAAGCAAGGCTGGAGAACAGACTCTTGAAGGTGTACAGGCTGTTTCTTATGGACGTATCCGTAAGGGCGTAGGTGATGACTTTAAGAGAACAGAAAGAATGAGAACTGTTCTGAATCTTGTTATGGAAAAACTTCAGCTAGATAGTCTGAGTCAGCTTAATAAGGTTATGGACGCTGTGCTTCCGAATGTACAGACAAATCTTGGCGTGAAGGATATGGCAATTCTAGCATCTAAGCTTAAGGACTTTAAGATTACTCAGGGCGAAGGATGGCCATATGCAGTAACTACGGGAATGCTTGGTAGCGTATCCTATGTATTTGCTGATAATGTTCTTGATAATGTGGTTCAGTTACATGAAAAAATCTTCGGTCAAAAGAATTACGATCCTTCCACTACAGCGCAAAATGTGGCAGCTTTAATTGAAGGAAATAAGAGTGGAGCAGCAGATCAGAAGACTGTTGATCCTGTAGAGGAAGGGAATAAGGATAATCCTAATAAGCCGGAGACTACAGATGATAACAAGTCTGATAACAAGAATAATAACAAAGACAATAATAGTAATAATAACGGTAATAACAATAACAACAAGAATAATAACAACAATAACGGTGGCGGAAATGTTAAACCGACTCCAACGCCGAAACCAGATCCTAAACCGGAACCCACGCCGAAACCAGATCCTAAACCGGAACCCACGCCGGATCCAGAACCGACGCCGGATCCAACACCTGATCCAACTCCGGACAACGGTGGCGGTAATACAGAGTAGTATAATTAATATGTATAAAATAAAATTAAATTATAATTAAGTAGGAGATAAAACTAAAATGGCTAAGGAAAAAATTAATTTCGAGGACGAACAGGTAAGGCTAAAGTACAGACATACAGCAAGTCATATTATGGCACAGGCAATTAAGCAGATTTGGCCTGATGCAAAGCTTGCCATCGGACCTGCAATTGATAACGGATTCTATTACGATATCGATATGGAACACAAGCTGTCCGATCAGGATCTTCTTAAGATTCAGAAGGAAATGAAGAAAGTTATTAATGCTAACTATAAGCTGGAAAGATTCGAGCTTCCAAGAGGAGAAGCTCTAGCATACATGGCTGAAAGAAATGAAGACTATAAGGTAGAACTTATTAATGATTTACCAGAAGATTCTGTAATTTCTTTCTACAAACAGGGAGATTTTGTTGACCTATGTGCAGGACCTCATATGGATTCAACAGGGCAGATAAAGGCTGTTAAGTTAATGAGCGTTGCAGGTGCATACTGGAGAGGCGACGAACACAACAAGATGCTTCAGAGAATCTACGGAACAGCTTTCCCTACACAGGAAGAATTAGATGCATATATTGCAAGACTTGAAGAAGCAAAGAAGAGAGACCATCGTAAGATTGGTAAGGAAATGGATCTTTTCGCTATCTTTGAAGAAGGACCAGGATTCCCATTCTTCATGCCTAAGGGAATGATTATCAGAAACGAGCTGGAAAACTTCTGGAGAGAAGAACACAGAAAGAGAGGATATGAAGAAATCAAGACTCCTCTTATCCTTAATGAACAGCTTTGGAGAACATCAGGACACTGGGATCATTACAAGGATAACATGTACTTTACAAAGATTGATGGAGCAGATTATGCTATCAAGCCAATGAACTGTCCGGGATCAATGCTTTGCTATAAGAGAAAGATGTGGTCATATAGAGATTTCCCAATCAGAATGGGAGAACTAGGCCAGGTTCACAGACACGAACTTTCAGGAGCACTTCATGGACTAATGAGAGTAAGAACTTTCACTCAGGACGATGCTCATATCTTCATGCTTCCTGAACAGATTAAGGATGAAATCGTAGGTGTAGTAAGATTCATCGATGATGTTTATAAGATGTTTGGATTCAAGTATCATATTGAACTTTCAACTAGACCAGAAGATTCAATGGGAAGTGATGAAGAATGGAATACAGCAGAATCCGCTCTTCGTGAAGCTATGGAAGAAATCGGAGTTCCATTTGTAGTTAACGAAGGAGACGGAGCTTTCTATGGTCCTAAGCTTGACTTCCACCTTGAAGACTCAATTGGAAGAACATGGCAGTGCGGAACTATTCAGTTAGATATGCAGATGCCACAGAGATTTGACCTTACTTACGTAGGTTCAGATAATGAAAAGCACAGACCTATCATGATTCACCGTGTAATCTTCGGATCAATTGAAAGATTCATCGGAATTCTGACAGAACACTTTGCAGGTAAGTTCCCACTATGGTTAGCACCAGTTCAGGTTAAGCTTCTGACTGTTGCAGAAACATTTGGTGACTATGCTAAGGAAGTTGCAGAGAAACTTGAAGCTGAAGGAATCCGTGTAGAACTTGATATTAGAAACGAAAAAATCGGTTACAAGCTAAGAGAAGCACGTAACGAAAGAGTTTCCTACATCTGTGTAATCGGTGAAAAGGAAGCTAATGCAAACACTGTTACAGTTCGTTCAAATAAGGTGGGAGAGCTGGGTGAAATGCCAGTTGATGAGTTCGCTGCTAAGCTTGTAGAAGAGATTAAGACAAAAGCAGTATAAAAAAGAAGTATAAAATAAAACTAGTACGAAATACATGAATAATGTTCGTTTTAGACCTTTCGAAAAAGGAACAGCCAATTTGAGAATTCTCTCAGATTGGCTGTTCCTTTTTTGAAAGGTGCAGATATGAGAAGTTAACCTGCGAATTTTATAAATTTATGAGTTGCTGCGAACTGATCGTATGAAACGTCAAAATAGTAGTTCTTAATAGTTGATACCTTTGTCCAAGTTTTGTTAGATTTGCTGTCCCTTGCTCCATATGTGTTGGAACTTGCCTGCTGTGGATCGATGTTAACCCAACGCTTGTTGATGTAACACTGAACCCAAGTATGTGTTCTCTTATTAAGGTCTGCAGCACTTTCAACTTCCCATGAAGTTCTGCCTTGAACAATTTTCTTTCCGTAAATCATTCTAGTAGGAATTCCCTGAGCTCTTGCCAAGGCTGTGAATATGCCGGCATAACCGTCACAGTGAAGAGCAACCTTACCCTTAAAAGCATTATAGCTGTTTCCTGTTTTCGTCTGCTGATACTTCAGATTGTAGTAAGGATCGTCGTAAGCTGTACGTCCTGTAGCCACTGCATTGTTATCATAGTAGAAGTTTTCTGCAACATACTGGTAGATAGCAAAGGCTTTTTCGTAATTTGTCTTAGCGCCAGCGTTATTTACAATTTTGTTAGAAACCTTCTTGTAGTAATTAGCTTCTGCAGTTGCCGAAATATTTCTTGTGGCATCTGAACCCTTTTTCTTGAACAACTGATACTTGTAATCTGACAGGCTCTTTGTAGTCGCCTTCTTATAGCTTACAGTACCTGCCAGCTTCTTGTTAGCTGCAGAAATATTGCTGAATTTGTGAAGAGTAGGTTTACCACTCTTTATAACTACCTTAACTCCTGGGAACAGGGCAGGGTAGCGATCCGCTCTATTGTTTTCGCATATTCTGAAATAATAGGAACCATCAGGTATGTAGGAACAGTTATAAGAAAAACTAGCTGTACCGCCTGCCTCCAAACCATCGATGCCTGTTACATATTTAGTGCCCAAAACTGTATCCTGGCGGATATAATTTGATGGAAGCGGGTATGCAACAAGTCTTGGTGAAAAACCGCTTCTGTATTCTGCCTGGTGCTTATAAGTTACCATTATTTTGGAACCCTCAGTAGTTAGTTTGAAATAGTCGCCGGCGATTTTATTACCGGTAACGATTTCACTAGTTGCCTTGGAAGTCTTCAACTGCTTTGCAGTGTAGGCAAAGACCCCGGTGCTTGTTGAAGCGAGAGTGACTACCGTTGCAAGGCAGAGAACACCGAGCTTCTTAAATAAGTTTCTTTTCTTTAACATGTGAACCATTCCTTTCATATTAAATAGATTTAAGCTTAAATAGATTTAAGCGCATCTGAGACAGCCATAGCGGAAGAATATGCGAATTGCAGGTTGTATCCGCCAGTATCTCCGTCAACGTCCAGGCATTCGCCGATTACGTAAATTCCCAGACATTTTTTCAATTCCATAGTTTTGGAACTAATTTCTTTTAGTGAAACCCCTCCTGAGGTGGCCATAGCAGTATCAAAACCACCAGTGGATTTAACTGTGTAGGTATCTTCGGTTAATTTTCTGGCAATTGCCTTTGGCTTATCTTGCGACAAGGTGCATAATTCCCTGGCGAAGCTTCTCGGAAGATTGAATAGGGTCGATACTACGTTGGAAACAGAGGATTTGTTCTTTTTCATAGCAGTCGTAATCTTCTTAAGCGCTTCGGCGTAATCAACCGGATAGATATAATTAAATTTTATTGTATCACCAGTACGCATATAGCGTGAATGATTAAGAACAAGTGGCCCTGAAAAATTCGTATGCGTAAGCAATAGGGCATCGTCTGAAGCTGCTGATAATTTCCGTCCATCTCGCCAAAGACTTAGCTGGCAATGAGGAAACGAAATGCCAGAAAGTTCAGCAAAACCGTAATCATAAACATTTACAGGAGAAAGACTCGGGTAAAGCTTCGTAATTTCAACGCCTAAACCTTCACTCAGAACCTTGAAGAAATTTCCGTCAGACCCTGTCGTCGGGTAAGAGCATCCACCGCTTGCGATAATCACGCGCTTCGCCAGGTAATTTTCTTTATCCGTGACAATTTTCCAAAGGTTAGCGCCATCATCTGAAATATGAGGCATCAAAACCTCCACAGGCGAATTTACTTTAACAGTAAACCCATTGACCTTAGCTTTCTTAATCATCATATTTAGAACGTCAGACGCCTTCAGAGTTTTTGGAAAAACCTTGCCATCTTCTCTTGTAATTGTCTCTATATCATTTCTATGTAGAAATTCTATTAATTCAAGATTATTGTGCTTATAAAGGCAGCTACGGATTTTCTTCCCATTGGAGCCATAATGAGTAATGTAGTCCTTTATATCACCTGCATGGGTAATATTACATTGACCGGCTCCACTCATAAGAAGCTTGGTTCCGATTTGGCCTGTTTTCTCAAGTATTAGACCACTATGAACCTCTATGTTTGATGCGGCAAAGAGCCCTGCGGCTCCTCCGCCAATAATAACTAAATCGTAGACCATGTTTTCATCCTTTCAAATGGTCATATTTCAATGAAATTATATCATAGTACAGGGCAAGTTGCAAAAGTAATTGAATTCTGTAGTAGAAAAACACCGATAGAACAGCCGAAATTGACATAAGAAAGGGCAGATGTTAAAATACAAGAGACTGAATGGAATCTCAGAGATTATGAAACGGTGGTGAAATTATGGATTATAAAGATAACAATAACGTTAACAATAACAATGGCCAGAGAGTAGTTTATACCTATGATCCCAAAGATATTCAGCCAAAGCGTAAACCTGGCGGAAAGGGCGGATTAAAAAAAGCCCTGATGATTTTTGCAATTATTGTGGTAATTGTAGTTGTTGCAGGTATATTGATTAACAAAACAAGCCTATTTAGAAGCCAAAGCAACAGTGATCTCTATCAATATGATCACAATTATATAGGAGTACTTAAGCTTCATGGAACCATAGGCGAGGACAGCGACGAATATAACCAGCAGTGGATGCTTGAAAGAATCAAGCAGATGAAAAATGATGAAAATAACAAAGGCTTAGTTTTGAGCCTGAACACCCCAGGTGGCTCAGTATATGAATCTGATGAGCTATATCTTGCAATTAAGGACTATCAGACTACAAACAAGCCTGTTTATTCTTATATGGAGTCAATGGCTGCATCAGGAGGCTACTATATTTCGGCTCCATGTGACAAGATTATTGCCAATAGAAACTGCTGGACAGGCTCTATCGGTGTTACTATCGGAACTATTTATGATATATCAGGTTTATTGGAGAAGGCAGGAATAAAGACGGTAACTATTACATCAGGTAAGAACAAGGCTATGGGAAGTATGGTTAAACCGCTCACAAAGGAACAAAAGGAAATTTATCAGGGCCTGGTTGATGAAGCTTATGAACAGTTTGTAGAAATCGTTGCAGATGGACGCGATATGAAAATAAAGAAGGTTAAAAAGATTGCCGACGGAAGAGTTTATACTGCTGAGCAGGCAAGAAGACTTAATTTAGTAGACGCAGTTGAAAGTTTTGATGACGCGGTTGATGACATGAAGAAAGACTGCAACCTTCAGGAGTGCAGCGTGGAAAACCTGGAATACGACGCACCTTTTAACTGGAAGTCCATACTTAGCATGGTGACAGATGCGGAAAAGAGCAAGGCAGAAGGTGAGTATGATGGACTGATGAAGTTAATGGACGAGAACAATAAATTCACCATTACATACATGTCTGAAGTCAGCAAATAAGGCGCAAGGCTTTAAATAAAAAAATTAAATGAAAATTAATTCGGCTGTTAAGGAAAAAACCTTGACAGCTGTTTCACGTTATGATATCATATAGCACGTTATGATGGATAAAATAATGGAAGCGAGTCTTTTGTATGACTTCTACGGTCAGCTTTTGACTGAGAGAAAACAACAGGTTATGGAGCTTTATCACGAAGAGAATTTATCTCTTGCGGAAATAGCTCAGGAATTTGGAATCTCCAGGGCTGCAGTTCATGAATCTCTGAAATCTGCTGAGAAATCCTTGGCAGAGTATGAGGAAAAGCTGGGGCTGGTGAAAAAGTTTGTGAAGTCTCAGAACGCTATTGAAAAAATCGACAGTGTCATAGATAAACTTATTGAAGAGCATGGAGATAAGGACGAGGAACTGGCAAAAGAACTTGAATCAATTAAACTTGTAATTAACAGTTTGGAGTAGAATATGGCATTTGAAAGCTTAGCAGATAAGTTGCAAGGTGCTTTTAAGAAGCTGAAGGGAAAAGGAGTTTTAACCGAAGCGGATATTAATGACGCTATGAGAGAGGTTAAACTGGCACTTTTGGAAGCAGACGTTAACTTTAAGGTCGTAAAGAGCTTTGTTAACGATGTAAAAGAAAAGTGCATGGGATCTGAGGTACTGGAAAGTCTGACGCCTACGCAACAAATAATTAAAATTGTAAATCAAGAGCTCGTTGAATTAATGGGCGGTACTAATAGCAAGCTGACATACTCACCGTCAGGATTTACTACAATAATGATGGTAGGTCTTCAGGGTACTGGTAAAACTACTACCTGCGGAAAGCTTGCAAACTACTTGAAACAGCACGGCAAGAAGCCTATGATGGCGGCATGTGACATATACAGACCTGCGGCAATTGACCAGCTAGAGGTTGTTGGAAAATCTGTTAACACGCCTGTATTTACAATGCGTGATAGCAAGGATCCTGCGGCTATTGCACTGGCAGCTAAGAAGGAAGCAGAAAAGAAAGGCTTCGATGTTCTTATTGTCGATACAGCCGGTCGACTGCAGATTGATGAAGCTTTGATGGATGAACTTGTGAATATTAAGGGAACCGTTAAGCCTCATGAAATCCTTTTGGTAGTAGACGCACTTACGGGTCAGGATGCAGTAAATGTTGCTGAAGGCTTCAATGAGAGACTGGGCATCGATGGAATAGTAATGACCAAGATGGACGGTGACTCAAGAGGCGGTGCTGCACTTTCTGCGAAGAAGGTTACAGGTAAGCCAATTAAATTCATGGGTATGGGAGAAAAGTTCGATGCACTTGAACCTTTCCATCCTGAAAGAATGGCAAGCCGAATCCTTGGAATGGGAGATATGCTTTCACTTATTGAGAAGGCGGAAGCAAGTTTTGACCAGGAAAAGGCAGAGAAGCTGGAGAAACAGCTTAAAAAAAATCAATTTACATTAGAGGATTTCCTGGACCAGATGGGACAGGTTAAAAATATGGGCGGACTCGGGAAAATCATGGAAATGATGCCGGGAATGTCAGCTGCTCAGATGAAGGGTGTAGATCTGGAAGCGGGAGAAAAGGAATTCCGCCAGATGGAAGCTATCATTCAGTCTATGACAATAGAAGAGCGTAAGAATCCTAACCTGCTTAATGCAAGCAGAAGAAAGAGAATTGCCGCAGGCTCAGGACAGCCGGTGAGCAAGGTAAATAATATGATTAAGCGCTATGAGGAAGTTAAGAAGATGATGAAACAGTTTAACAACCCTAAAGCACTTAAGAGAAACAAATTATTCAGAGGTTTATTTTAATTAATTAAAGGAAAGATTTTAAGGAGGAAATAATTATGGTAAAGATTAGACTAAAGAGAATGGGAGCTCACAAGAAGCCTTTTTATAGAGTAGTTGTTGCAGATTCCCGTACACCAAGAGACGGTAAGTTCATCGAAGAAATCGGATATTACAATCCACTAACTGAACCACCTACAATTAAGATTGACGACGAAAAGGCTCAGAAATGGTTAGAAAACGGTGCACAGCCTACAAACGTAGTTAAGGGTCTTTTCCAGAAAACTGGAATTGTAAAATAGTAGAAAGCGGTGAGGCCAAGTGACTAAGTTAGTTGAATCTATCGCAAAGGCACTGGTTGAAAATCCTGAACACGTGGTTGTCACAGAGCAGGCTGAAGGCCAGGGCAATGTATTGGAACTGAGAGTAGCTACTGACGACATGGGAAAAGTTATCGGCAAGCAGGGAAGAATTGCAAAAGCAATTAGAACAGTTGTTAAAGCTGCAGCTACAAAACAGAACAAAAAAGTATCCGTAGAGATTCGTTCAGAAGACGAATAATTAATATGGTTTAATTCAGGCACATGAACTTATCATTTTATTATGATTTCTTCATGTGCCGAATTCGTATTAGGAGAAGAGGATGGAAAAGATAAAAATAGGCAGAATAGTAAACGCTGTAGCACTTCGCGGAGAAGTAAAGGTTTACAATTATTCAGGATACAGAGAAAGATATGAAGAACTGGACAGTATTCTGGTTGAAGATAAAGAATATGAAATTGAAAAAGTCAGGTATCAGCAGGAAATGGTAATTCTAAAGCTCCAGGGAGTAAACGACAGAAATGCCGCAGAAGCTCTTAAAAATAGGGATGTTTACATTACTGAAGAAGACCTAGTAGAACTTCCTGAGGACACCTTTTATATAAGAGATTTAATTGGACTAAAGGTTGTTGACGATTCCGGGGTTATAGGCGTTATGAAGGACGTTCTGCAGCCTTCCGCTCAGGATGTTTACGTTATCAAAACAGACGGAGGGCAGGAACTCATGGTTCCTGCGGTAAAGGAGTTTGTTAAGGAAATAAACCTTAAGGAAGGATATGTTAAGGTTGAACTTATTGAAGGAATGTTGGAACAATAGGAAATTATAATGATGAAGATTAATGTATTAACGCTTTTTCCTGAAATGTTTACTGCAGTAACTGGAAGTATTCTAGGCAAGGCAGCGGAAAAAGGAATTATTGAGCTTAATTTTGTTAATATAAGAGATTTCAGTAAGGAAAAAAGAGACAAGGCTGACGAATATCCCTTTGGTGGAGGGCCAGGTATGGTGATGCTGGCGGACCCTATTTTTAACGCTTTGGAATCTTTAAATGTGGAAGGAAAGAAGATTCTTTATATGTCACCACGTGGAAGAATTCTAGATGAGGATAAGATTAAGGAAATTTCTGAACTGGACGACGAACTGACTATTCTCTGCGGTCATTACGAGGGAGTGGATCAGAGAGTAATCGATTACTGGAATATGGAAGAAGTGTCCATAGGGGATTACGTGCTTACTGGCGGCGAGCTGCCTGCAATGGTTTTGATCGATGCGGTAGCACGACTGATACCGGGAGTTCTTGCTGGGGAGGAGTCGGCCGTGGAGGAGTCCATTTACTCTGGGCTTCTTGAATACCCGCAGTACACCAAACCGAGGAGCTATAGAGGCATGGATGTGCCGGAGGTTTTGCTTAATGGCAACCACAAACTCATTCATTTATGGAAGTTGGAACAGTCGCTGAAGCTGACCAAGGAAGTTCGCCCAGACCTCTTTGATGAGTATGTGAAATCTTGTGACAATTTGACAAAAGATGAGCAGAAGGTATTGGAAAAAATACTGAAATGATGTAAAATGTAGCTATGAAAAAGAAGAAAAAGAAGCCGGTAATCGCGATTTATTTATTGATACTGGTGGTTTTGTATATAATTATTTATATTATTCCTAAGGTGTCGGGAGCACTTCAGCCTACGTACAATATAACGTATGGGGAAATGAAGCTTAGCGACAAGACGACGGGTTACGTGGTCAGGAACGAGCAGCTGTATGTATCAGGTCACGGTGGCAGCACAAATTACTACATCAAGGAAGGGGATTTGCTTCGTGCAGGAACCACGGTAATGAATGTTGAGGGAAGCACCGAAGGCGAGGCTAGAGGCAAGTATTCTGATATTCTTGAGAACATAGGTGACGATGCCATAACTACTGAATCTTACAACGTCGAAAAAGGCGGAGTAGTGTGCTATTATGCCGATGGATACGAGAGCAAGCTCAGTTCAAAGACTATGAGAAAAAAGGATAAGGAGTTCTATAGTAAGCTGAGCCAGAACTCGGTTATCGCTCTGAATAGAAAGGACGTTAACGAAGGCGAGCCTGTTTTTAAAATTGTGGATAGAACCAGGTGGTATTTGGTTTGTTATGTTCCTAAGGATCACAGGGAACGCTATGACATAGGCGGAGAAGTTACAGTTGAACTTGATGGCACTGAACTTGATGCTACAGTGTGCTCCATAAAGAGAGAGGACGACGAATATCGAATTATTCTGACTACAGATCATTTTTATGATGAATTCGGTAAGCTGAGGGTTATAAAAAATGTTGAACTTATAACTTACGATCAGCGAGGGCTCCTTGTGGAAAATAAGAGCATCACCGAAAAGAAGGGGCAGCAAGGTGTTTATGTTCAAGATAAGGTTGGAAAAGCCTCATTTGTGCCTATTAAGGTTATAAAAAGTGATGGGGAAATGTCTCTTGTCTGTGACACAATTTTTTACGATGATAAGGGAAATGAAACCTATACTGTAGAAATCTATGATGAAGTTTTGAGAAAACCAGAATCATAACCTAAAACCAGGAAAGGAAGGCGATTGCTATGTCAATCAAAACTAATATAGAATATATTCAGGAACTTAAGGGAGAAGCTGCTAAGCAATCAGGTAGAAATCCTGAGGATGTACTTCTTGTAGCCGTAACTAAGTTACACAGTCCTGGGGAGATAAATGAAGCAATAGATGCAGGGATTACAGATATTGGGGAAAACAAGGTCCAGGAAATTATGGACAAGTATGATAAGGTTAAACCGGTAAGATGGCACCTTATCGGACACCTGCAGACGAATAAGGTAAAATATATCATTGATAAAGTTTCAATGATTCATTCTGTAGATTCTTTGAAACTAGCTAAGGAAATCGATAAGAGAGCAGGCCAGCATGGGATTAATATGGATATTCTTATTCAGGTTAACTCTGCTGAGGAAGAATCTAAGTTTGGAATCACTACAGGGGAAACAGAGCAGCTTATTAAGGACATATCAGAGCAGTGCCCTAATGTTACTATTAAGGGAATGATGTGTATTGCTCCTTTTGCTGAAGACCCTAATGAAATAAGAGGATATTTTGCAGAGGTTAAGACATTGTATGATAAGTACAGTGATTCTGACCTTGATAGAGTTGATTTTAAGTATCTGTCAATGGGAATGACTCATGATTTTCAGGTTGCAATTCTTGAGGGATCCAACCTGATAAGAGTAGGCACAGCCATTTTCGGGTATAGAGATTACAGAAGCGAAGAAAAATAAAGGAGACAGATTATCATGAGTTTTAGCGAATCAATTAAAAAGATGATTGGAATTGAAGAAATCGATGATGATGAAATGATTAGCGAGGAAGAAATTAGCGCTGCAAAGGCGAAAATTACTCAGGAATCAAAGAAATCATTAGAACGTGAAACGCCATCATACAGCAAGTCACTTAGCGCACCAAAGTCACCGTCAGTTTCTTCTTCAAGAGGCAGCGACAAGCGCTTTTCAATGACTGGAACAAGTGCTTTCAAGCTGGTTCTTATTGAGCCTAAGTCCTTCGACGAGTGCACTAAGCTGGTAGATAGCTTAAAAGGAAGACGCCCTGTTATCATCAACCTTGAAAAACTTGAAACTGAAGTTGCAAGAAAGATTTTTGATTTCATGAGTGGTGCAACTTATGCGCTTCAGGGAACTGTACAGAAGGTAGCTAACAATATCTTTATTTTTGCACCAGAAAATGTGGATATTGCAGCTACACAGTCACAGAAACCATCAGGATTTGGCGCAGAAGATTCTGATAATCCTTGGAGGGTATAAATTTGAAAATAGTTTTGATGAGAGCCATAAGCTGGTTCGCAGACTTAATTGTAATGGCCTTATGTTTACGTGCGATTTTTAGCTGGTTTGCAAGGGATCCATACTCACCGGGAGGAAAGGCTTACCGCGTAATGGTAAGACTTACTGAGCCCGTTGTTATGCCATGTAGAGAATTGCTATATAGACTTAATGTTAATACTGGAATGTTTGATTTTTCAGTGTTGCTTGCATTCTTTTTAGTAAGAATACTGGCGCGCGTGCTTATGTTGCTAGTTTATAATATTTTTTAAGATGTTTTGAAATTTTGAAGCTTGAGAGGAACAGTTATGCTTACACCAAGAGATATAGAGGTTAAAGAATTTGGAAGAGCAGTAAGAGGATACAAGACAGAAGATGTAGATACTTTTTTGGACGAGATTATCCTTGATTTTCAGCAGCTAATTGAAGAAAACAGAAGATTACAGGAAACTGTAAAGGAACTGGATGCAGACCTGAAACAGTATAAGAAGTCAGAGTCATCTATGCTTAATACTCTTGAGTCGGCGAAGAAACTCATGGGAGATATTTCTTTAAGTGCTGAGAAAAGAGCAGAGGTTATCATTAACAATGCCAATGCCAGTGCCGATGCAATTCAGAGAGAAGCGAGAGAGTCAATTAGCAAATTGACTGAGGAAGGTGAGAAGCTAGCTGCTAGGGTAAAGCGCTTTAAAGACAGATATAAGGAACTTCTAAGAGACGAGTTAAGTGAAATCGACGGATCAACAGAAGATCTTATTGCAGAATTGGAGCAGGAATTTCTGACAGGTAAGGATAAGGGTAGTGCAACGAAGGTTGCTGAAAAAACAACTGTGAAGGAAAGACCTTCAAGTGAACGACCTTCAAGTGACAGAAGTAAGGATACAATTGTCGTAAAAGAAAAATCGCTTGAGGAAATGCTTATGGAAGACTTTGGTTCTGAAGAAGGAGACCTTTCTAGAACCATTGTAATGAAATAGTTCAAAATATTTATAATTTGGGGGCGGGGCATTTTTTGCCCCGTAATTTGTATATGAGATATTACTTATTAGGCATAATATTGCTTGCAGTGGATCAGCTAACTAAGGCTGTTATAAGGGCAAAGCTTGCTGTGGGAAGCTCCGTAAATGTCCTTGGTGAACTTTTTAGAATTACTCATGTTGAGAATAGAGGAGCAGCCTTTAGTATACTTGAAGGCAAGACTGGACTGCTTATGATAGTTACTCTGGCAATTATTGCGGGAGCCATATGGTATATGCATACACATAAGGGCAAGCACTGGTTAATGTATACTTCGGGAGCTTTGATAATAAGCGGAGGTATAGGGAATCTAATTGACAGAGCCACTTCAGGTCAGGTAACGGATATGTTTGATTTCAGTTTCTTTTCACCAGTTTTCAATGTTGCAGATATAGCAGTTGTCATAGGATGTGGCCTCTTAGTTATATATATCCTTTTGGAGGATAAGCTGAAGAAAAACTGATAAGCTGAAGAAGAACTAAAAAAACGGAAATTATTTAATATGGAAAATGAAAATAAATATGAATTTTATGTAGATGAGAACCAGAAGGGAACAAGGATAGATTTGCTTCTTTCTACTAACCTGGAGGGCACTTCAAGGAGCTTTATTCAGAAGCTTTTTGAGAAAGGCAATATCAAGGTTAACGGAGAACTCTGCACTTCGAAAAAATATAAGGTTTCGGAAAATGATATGGTCGAAATCACTATACCTGAACCGGAAATGCTTACCGTAGAAGCTGAGAACATTCCCATAGACATTGTTTACGAGGACGATGATGTGCTTATTGTAAATAAACCTAAGGGCATGGTTGTTCATCCAGCAGTGGGAAATTACACTGGGACTTTGGTAAATGCAATAATGTATCACTGCGGCGACAGACTCTCATCTATTAACGGTGTAATTAGACCGGGAATTGTTCACAGAATCGATAAAGACACCAGTGGACTTTTAATGATTGCAAAGAATGACAAGGCTCACGAGTCTTTATCTGCGCAGCTTGCAGAGCATTCAATAACAAGAAAGTATATTGCTCTAGTTTACGACAATATTAAAGAAGATGAGGGCACTGTAGACGCGCCTATTGGCAGAGACCCAAAGAACAGGTTGCGTCAGGCTGTAACTGACTTAAACAGTAAGAGAGCAGTTACCCATTACAAGGTATTGGAACGCTTTGGAAAATATACTTTAATTCAGGCACAATTGGAAACGGGAAGAACCCATCAGATAAGAGTTCATATGTCATATATCAAGCATCCGCTTGTTGGAGATTTGGTATATGGACCTAAGAAACAGAGTATAGCTGTGGAAGGGCAAATGCTACATGCCAAGATTTTGGGTTTTGTTCATCCTAGCACAGGAGAATATATGGAGTTTGACAGTGAGTTGCCTGAGTATTTTGAAGAAATTTTAAGAAAATTAAGATAGAATAAACAGGAGGGAAGTCAATGGCAAAGAGAGAAATGAAACCAGGGACTATGCTGAACCCTGTACCTGCCGTTATGGTTACATGCGGCAGTGGTGAGGAAGCAAATATAATCACTATTGCTTGGACAGGAATAATTAATTCCAATCCACCTATAACGTATGTTTCAGTAAGAAAATCACGTCATTCCCATAAACTTATAAGTGAAAGCGGAGAATTTGTCATTAACCTGACAACTGAGGAACTGGCTAAAGCTACTGATTACTGTGGAGTAAAATCAGGCAGAGATGTAAATAAGATAAAAGATACAGGTTTGACTTTTGAGCCTGCTAAAGAAGTAAGCTGCCCAATGATTACGGAATCACCAGTTAATCTAGAATGTAAGGTTATAGAGGTTAAGGAATATCCAACCCATGACATGTTTATCGCTGAAATAGTAAGAGTTCACGCAGACGAGGCTCTTTATGATAAGACTGATAGGATAAGACTTGACAGAGCAGGTCTCTTAGCTTACAATCACGGTGAATATTTTGGACTGAAGAAGCAGCCAATCGGAAAGTTTGGTTATTCCATTATGAAGGCAAAGACGAAGAAGCGTATCAATCGCGAGAAAGCAAGGCACAGTCGCTCTGCAGGAAAGAAGAGGAAGAAGTAAAACCTAACAATCCTGCAGAACAAAAGTGAAATCCGAGGGCTTACAGCTTAGCCGGAGGATGCAACTCTGTCTTGACTTCAGTTTTATTGTCAGAATCATAGGATTTGACAAAATCTAGACAGTCTTCGCAGACGTAGCCGGACTTAAAAGCAATTGCGTTATAACGCTTGCTTTCACAAATAGAACAGTTACATCCAGTACGGTGAACCTTCTCCATATGATCTCCTCCTTTCTCGTACGAAGCTTAATGCCTCGGATTGAGACCACTTTACAACATTAGAGGAGAACAATACAATAAGGATGTAACAGGAGGGTAGAATAATGTCAGAAAATAGTAAAAATATGTATGAAAATTTTTTGTTACACAAAGATAATGATTTTAATGTAGGTTACCATTTTCCATGTGAGGACCCTAAAGCGGTTCTTTGCATAATTCATGGCATAGGCGAACACGCAGGAAGATACGGCAGAGTGGCAAGAGAACTGAAAAAGGCAGGAATTGCCTGCGTTGCTTTTGACCAGAGAGGCCACGGCATTACAAAGGGAAAAAGAGGAGATTGTGCACCTAGAGAGCTAGTTCTCGGAGATGTAGATGCTTTAATAGAACGTGCACAGGAATTTTATCCAGGAGTTCCTATTGTTCTTTACGGACATAGCATGGGTGGAAATGTCTGCCTAGATTACAGAGCAAGAGGAAATATGAATCATATTCCAGATAAGTATATTGTGTCTGCACCATGGATTAAACTAGTTAAGGACATTCCTAAGCCTGTAGTAAGCACTGTAAAAGCAGCTTCACATGTGTTCCCGACTGCAAGCATATCCCAAAGCTTTCCGGAAAATCAGTTAGGAAATCTTATAAATGTAAGACCTTATAATGATGATCCGCTAGTTCATGATAAGATTACACTGCGCTGCGCTGCACAGTGCTTCGACATCGGTAATGCCATTTATGCAGGAACCAATGAGGATAATGGTAGAGCTTACGGAAAGCCATTCCTCCTTATGCACGGCGATGAAGACAAAATCTGTGACGTAAGAGGAAGCCGTCAGGTTGCAGAAAGACTAAAGGATGAACCTTGGTTTGAATATGTGGAATGGCCAGGATACTATCATGAAATCCATAATGGTGGACGTGAAGCAACAGGTGATGATGTAATAGAAAAGATGAAAGAATTCATCCTAAAATAAATAAGTTCGTAAAGAAGTTATTGAAGTAAGAAAAATATTGAAGAAAAGATTTAGCAAAGGTAAATAGACATGAAAGAAGAAATAGCTGTAGAGCTACTGGATGAGCTTTTGCCGGCAGACCCGGAAGAAAGAACGAAAGCTTTAGAAGATTTACATGTTTTACTAATGAGATATGAGTCAGCAATAAGAGAAATCAGAACAAAGTTTGAAATTCTTAACGATGAACTTTCTCTTTCAGGGCACCAAAACCCAATTGCGTCCATATCCTCAAGAAGAAAAACTCTTAGCGGAATCCTAGAAAAATTAAAGAGACAAGGATTCCCACTGACACTTGAGTCCATAGAAGAAAACCTGACAGACGTAGCGGGAATCAGGATAATCTGTTCATTTATGGACGATATCTACAAGGTTGCTAAGATGCTTCAGCAGCAAGATGACATTACTGTGCTTTTGGTTAAGGACTACATTGCCAAACCAAAGCCAAATGGATACCGCAGTTATCACATGATAGTTGAAGTTCCTGTGTTCTTTTCAAATGAGAAGAAATCCATGAAGGTTGAAGTTCAGATAAGAACAATCGCCATGGACTTCTGGGCTAACTTAGAACACAGAATGAGGTACAAAAAAGATATAGAAGCCGCAGATGAAATCATAGACGAACTCAAAGAGTGCGCAGATAACATTGCAGCTACAGATACAAAAATGATGATTATCAGGGAAAAAATCCGAGCAATCAAACCAAATTAATTTTAATTATTCCAAATTAATCAGGTAGCTTAGGATTAATCCACACAGTTCTATTATTAGTGAAAATGACCATGCCGGGCTTAGCACCGGCTGGTTTTTTTACATATTTAACTTCTACATAGTCTACAGGCACATTTTCCGAATCCCTAGCTTTGCTGTGGTATGCAGCAATGGCCGCAGCCTCATAAACCAGGGTCTCAGTAAGTTCACGACCTTTCATCTGAACAATAACGTGAGAACCAGGAATATCCTTGGTATGAAGCCATAAATCGTTCTTGCTCGCAGTCTTTAAGGTAAGAATATCATTTTCCTTATTATTCCTTCCTACAAGAACCGTAAAACCCTCAGAAGTAGTATATTTCAAAGGACTAGCCTTATACTTTTTTTCCCTAAAACCGCCAGCCTGTTTGCGCCTACGCATATATCCAGTCTCTACTAGCTCACTGCGCAGAGCATCGATTGCCTCCACATCCTCGGCATTATGAAGATAAGTTAGCACTGATTCCAAATAATCAATATCTGCCCCCGTTTCCTCTAGCTGAATCTGCTTTTCTTTAACAGCTGTCTTAGACTTTCCATAGCGCTTAAAATAGTGCTGAGCATTCTTCGACGGACTGTATCTCTTATCAAGAGGAATCGTAACCGTTTCCCCATTATAATAGTTAAGCACATCCACAGAATCCGCGCCCGGTTTTACCATATGAATATTGGCAGTCAAAAGTTCGCCGAATAATCTTAAATCTTCAGAATTCTCAGCCTTCAAAAGGTCCTCAGACAGTCTCTGCTTCTTTAGATAAAGTTTATCAAGAGCCGCTGAAACAGCCTTAACCAAATCATTAGATTTTTGTCTCGCGCGGTTAGAACTTGCCTTATTGTCAAAATAATACGCCAAAGCCTGGCTCAGCGATTCAAAATCCACACGCTTAGCCGCCCTCTCAAACTCATCTAAGTCCATAACATGAAACTCCTGAGGCACGTTCTTTTCGTCAGTGTACACATGAGGCACGGTTTCACCTTTGTCGATTTTCTCTATCAAAACTTCCAGAGCCCCATAGGGGTCATTTTCTTTTTCCAGCTGCCTTGCGACAGCAGGTGAGATTCCTCCTACTTTAGAAAGATATATCTTGCTATTTGGTTCTATTGCGTTAAGCTCTTCTCTACAGATTTCCTTAAAAGGAATTTTATCCTGAGCAGGCGGATATTTGTATTCTAGGCCAGGTAGAAGCTGTCTTGCCCTATTTACATCTATGGAAACCCTCTTGATGCTGTCAATGATTTTTCCAGTAGTCATATCTACAAGGATGATATTGCTGTGCTTACCCATGATTTCGAAAATCAACTTTTTACTTACTGAGAATCCCAGGTCGTTAAGAGTTTCTAGAGAAATTTCTATAATTCTTTCGCTATCCTTCTGAGAAATGTCCACAATTCTGCCACCCTGCAGGTGCTTCCTCATAAGCATACAAAAACCTGAGGGAGCAGGCGGGTTCTGTAAGTTTTGATGTATAAAGTGAAGTCTTGGGCTTGAGCTTGCCGCCGAGGCGAAGAGCTTCACGTTGCCTTTCTTTGTGTGTATGTTAAAAACCAGCTCCTCGCTTTCGGGCTGGTAAACCTTTTCTATTTTTCCCAGCATAATGGTGTCTTGCAGTTCTTTTACCATTGCCAGTGTGATTATGCCGTCAAATGCCATAGTGTTACCCCTTTTCAATTAAAATGCATCTAATAATTTTACCTCGAAATATTATCATTTGTCAACGCTATGGGACCTGTGTTATAATCATTTTGTTATCATTAATTTTATAAAATATGAAGAGGAGCAGTTAGATGATAAAAAGTATGACAGGCTTCGGAAGAGGCGAATTTAACGATGGAAAGAGAAATATCATAGTTGAAATCAAGTCTGTAAATCACAGATATTCAGACATCTCTGTAAGAATGCCGCGCAGATATTCATTTGTTGAGGATAAGGTTAAGAGCGCTGTAAAGGAAAAGATCAAGAGAGGTAAGGTTGATGTTTCCATTATGGTAGAAAATCTTACTGAAAATGATGTTAACATTAAGCTGAATACTATGATTGCAAAGCAGTACTATGAAAAGCTTGAGGAACTTCAGGAAACTTTTGACTTCTCCATTGGTGGTGGCGGAATCACCTTAAATATGCTAGCAGGAATGCCAGATGTTCTTAAGGCAATTCCAGATGTTGAAGATGAAGAGGAAATGACAAAGTGCATTCTTGAGCCGGTAAGAGAAGCAGCTGCCAACCTTGAGGCTATGAGAAGCGTTGAAGGTGCCAAGCTGGCTGAGGACCTTATTATGAGAGGTGGTATCATTAAGGATTTTGTAGATAAAATCGAAGAAAGAGCAGATGAGGTTCCAAAGGCTTATGCCATTAAGTTAAAGGAAAGAATTGAAGCGCTTCTTGAAGGAAATGTAACTATTCCAGAGGATAGAATTATGGTTGAGGCTGCGGTATTTGCAGATAAGTGCAATATTACGGAGGAACTTACACGACTTAACAGCCATATGGACCAGATGAAAAATATAATTGAAACGAGTAAGGAGCCTGATGGAAAGAAGCTGGACTTTCTGGTTCAGGAAATGAATAGAGAAGCTAATACAATTGGTTCTAAGGCCAACGATATTACTGTAACTAATCTGATGCTTCAGGTTAAGGCTGAAATCGAAAAAATCAGAGAACAGGTGCAGAATATAGAATAGAAAAATAGATAATTAGATAATTAAGCTTGGATAATTGCAAATTGCCTTGAATCGGCACAGCTTAAGTGATATAATATATTGCTACATTATTAGTTAGAGGTGATTTATATGGCGTTAGCACAGCACAGAGGAAAGCTGTTTATCATATCAGGTCCTTCGGGAGCAGGTAAGGGAACAATCTGCAAGGCTTTGCTGGACAGAAACGATATAGAAATTTCAGTATCCATGACAACAAGAAGCCCTAGAGAGGGAGAGGTTCATGGAGTAAGCTATTATTTTTCAACAAGAGAAGAATTTGAGAAGACTATTGCAGAAGGTGGTTTCCTAGAATATGCAGATGTATTCGGAAATTATTATGGAACCCCAAAAGCCATGGTTGTAGAAAAGCTAGAACAGGGCAGAGATGTTATTTTGGAAATAGATGTTCAGGGTGCACTTAATGCTAAGAAGGTTTATCCTGAAAGTGTTCTTATTTTCATTCTTCCTCCATCACTTACGGAGCTTCGTGCTCGAATAGAAGGCAGAGGAACAGAAACTGCAGATGTTATAAATCTGAGATTATCTAAGGCACTGGAAGAAATGTCTTATATGGAAAACTACGATTATTTTGTAGTCAATGATAATCTTGAAGAAGCCGTAGTTCGCACTGAAGCTATTATGATTGCTGAACACGGAAGAATAGTTAAGGATGAAATTAAAGCGATGCTAGATAAATATAAGGAGGAAGTATAATGTTATACCCATCAGTAAATGAAATCAGAAAAAAAGCTGAGAGCAGATACACAATTGTAGTTATGGCTGCTAAGAGAGCAAGAGATATTATTGACAACAAGCCTATTCTGACTGATTGCGATTCATACAGACCGGTTTCTATCGCTGCTCATGAAATTGCAGAAGACCTTATCACTTACTCAAGAGATGAGGATGCTGAAGAAGAATAAGAATACTAATATTTTCATTTTGTCATTCTCCCATAGTTGGAATTGCAAGACGTAGGAGGATGCGTAATGAAAATAAGCATAAAAAACCAGCAAGTGGTTGCAAATGTTAGTGTTGATACTGTTTTGTTCATTGAAAAGGACGGACGTAAGCTTAAAGTAGTGACTGATGCAAGAGAATACAGTTACTACGAGAAAATGAGTAATATTGAGCACTTATTAGATAACACCTTTTTCCTTTGCCGAAAAGGGTGTTATATTAATTTAGACAAGGTTGTGCTCATGGAGGATCAACACATAGTATTCGAAAACGGCAATGTTTACTGGTTAGGCCGAGACAATTTTATCAAAACGAAAAAAGCATTCGTTAATTTTTTAAACATCAATAAATAATATATCTGTAATATGAAAAAAGTCTTGCAATTCCAGTGATTTCAGTATATAATTGTTGACGGCTGATTTCTCAGCTGAATATTTTAATTTAGCACACCCGATTGTTTTGCACGAGGTGCCCCGAGGCTGCGAGTTTTGATACTGCCCGCATCGAGGTTTTGTGCATGAGAGATCGAGTGGAAGGTAAAACCAGGAGGAAAGAAAAAATGGCAGTAATTTCAATGAAACAATTACTAGAAGCAGGTGTACACTTTGGACACCAGACAAGAAGATGGAACCCTAAAATGGCTCCTTATATCTTCACTGAAAGAAACGGAATCTACATCATCGACTTACAGAAGACTGTAAAGAAGATTGGTGAAGCTTACGACTTCATGAAGGAAGTTGCAGCATCCGGACAGCCAATTCTTTTCGTAGGAACTAAGAAGCAGGCTCAGAACGCTATCGTTGATGAAGCTAACAGATGCGGACAGTACTACGTAAGCGAAAGATGGTTAGGCGGAATGCTTACAAACCATAAGACTATCGGTGGAAGAATTAAGAGATTAAACGACATCGATAGAATGGAAGAAGACGGAACTTTCGAAAAACTTTCCAAGAAAGAAGTTATCAAGCTTAAGGCTGAAAGAGAAAAGCTTGAAAAGTACTTAGGCGGAATCAGAAACATGAAGGGAATGCCAGGAGCATTATTCATCGTTGACCCTAAGAAAGAAAGAATCGCAGTTAAGGAAGCAAGAATCCTAGGTATTCCTATCATCGGTATCGTAGATACTAACTGTGACCCTGATGATGTTGATTACATCATTCCTGCTAATGACGATGCTATCAGAGCTGTAAAGCTAATCGCTGGAAGAATGGCAGACGCTGTAATCGAAGCTAACCAGGGAGAAAGCTTTGATGAAGGAACTACAGCTGTAGAAGCTGAAGAAGTAGCTGAAACTGAAGCTGAATAATTCATAGGAGGAAATTAAGATGGCTGTAACTGCTAAGATGGTAAAAGAATTAAGAGATATGACAGGCGCTGGCATGATGGATTGCAAGAAGGCTCTTGTTGAAACTGACGGTAACATTGAAGCCGCAGTTGATTTCTTAAAGGAAAAAGGACTTGCAAAGGCTGCAAAGAAGGCAGGAAGAGTTGCTGCTGAAGGTCTTGTAAAAATCGCATTCTCAGATGACCACAAGACTGCTGCAATTGTAGAAGTTAACTCTGAAACAGACTTTGTTTCCAAGAACGAAGAATTCGTAACATTCGTAGAAGACTTAGCTAAGTTAGCATTAACTGCTGAAACTACTGATATTGAAGCTTTCAAGGCTATGAGCTTTGAAGACTCCACAGTTCAGGAAGTTTTAACTGCTAAGATTGCTAAGATCGGCGAAAACTTGTCCGTAAGAAGAATCGAAAAGGTTTCTGCTGACGTTGTTACATCATACATCCACGGTGGCGGAAGAATCGGTGTAATCGTTGCCGGTAACGGAGAAGACACTGATGCTGTAAGAGAAGCTTTAACTAACATCGCTATGCAGGTTGCTGCAATGAATCCGCAGTACGTAAGCAGAAACGATATTTCAAGTGAAGAACTTGCTAAGATGCACGACATCACACTTGAAAGTGCGTTAAACGATCCATTCACACTTCCTAAGCCAATCCTAAACGCTTTATTAGACAAGGCTGTTGATGGCGTTTGGGCTACAGAAGACGTTGCAGTTCTTGAAGAAAAGAGAAACGACAAGGGCTTCAACTTTAACTACTTACCAAACTTCTTATCAGAAGATGCTAAGGCTAAGTTAGCTGGATTAGCTGTTGCTGATAAGGCTGAAATCTCCGGAAACAAGATCTTCACTGGACTTGTTGAAGGAAGAGTTTCCAAGCAGTTAAAGGACATTTGTCTATTAGACCAGACTTATGTAAGAGCTGAAGATGGTAAGCAGTCAGTTGCTAAGTACTTAGAATCTGTAGACAAGAATCTTTCAATCGCTAGAGTTGTTCGTTTCGAAGTAGGCGAAGGAATCGAAAAGAAGGAAGAAGATTTCGCTGCAGAAGTTGCAAAACAGATGGAAGCTGCACAGAAATAATTATTCTGACTGAAAATAACAAGCTTTAACATTAAAAGTGTAACCTTTGAAATGGGGTTACACTTTTTTTCATTACTGTTCTATGATAATAGAACCAATATCGGTCAGCTTGAACTCCGAAAACCATACACATTCGAGGCCTCGGGACTCTATGAAGGCTTTAATCTTTTCAAAATCAGGGTGCGACTCTAGATTACCATTGAATATAACCTTGTTACAGGCCCGCCCAGAGCATCCGCCCAAGAACCCGGTATCAAAACTTTCAAGGACGCAGTGTCCTGGTTCTACAAGGAGAACAGCAAGGTCTTCGTACTGGGCGCAGGACTTGGCTATTCCTTTATCGTAAGTTATTATAGATTTTTCATCGATGATGACTATACTACACTTGGAATAACCTTGTCGCACATTGACAAGAGTCATACCTAGTTCTCTAGCTTTTTTAAGAAGCCTTGGATTTGTATATTTTAGGTTGTGGATGAAGTATTTTCCGGTACATGCCGCATTAAAGGCTATGTCACCTGGATACTCATAGCCTATTTCCTTTTCCTCAGCAAAGACAATGGGTGCATCATCTCCTGCGCCAAGTTTGCACATGAAAATATCTGGGTGGCATGATACGGCATCGTAAACGATGCCTTCAGTAGCTACAGAAACAGGAGTGTAGCCTAAATCATCAAGGTATTTTCGCAAATTATTATTTGCTTTTTTCGAAATATATGCTTTCATTTTAATTTATTCTTCTTTCTTATATAAAGCTGATTATGTTTATACATGTAAGTAATTGTATCATCTTTCTAATGACTAAACCAGTGAAATGATGTATAATATTTCTCGAGGTTTTTGTTTGGATAGAGATTTTTATGAGGTAATTTTTTATGAAAAAAGGTAAAGTTACAGGTACAATATCTATAGTTGTTATGCTTGCAATTTCAGTTTTTTTTGGCCCAGAAGCATTGGAATCATTTGATTTTGGACAGTCCACTGCGCTGGGGACCGGCGCCGAAGTTGGTTTTGATATATCGGAGGGATTGCCGGAGTATGATGGTCAGCCTTATGTGGAAATTAATAATAATGTGCCGTTTTTTAGCGAATCGGACTTGGAACTGGGCAGCTTTGAGAGTTACAGCAAGCTTGACAGCTTGGGAAGGTGCGGGGTAGCCTTTGCTAATATTTCAAAGGAAATTATGCCCACGGGAAAGCGCCAGTCTATCGGTTCAGTTAAACCTAGCGGATGGCATACGGCCACCTATCCTGAGGTAATTTCAGACAGATATCTTTATAACAGATGTCATTTAATTGCCTGGTGTCTGGCTGGAGAAAATGCAAATAGACGTAATTTAATAACGGGAACCAGATATTTGAATATCGAGGGCATGCTTCCGACGGAGGAAGCTGTTTTAGACTATGTTAGAGAGACGGGAAATCATGTTTTATACAGGGTGACTCCTATTTTTGAGGATCATAATCTAGTTGCTAGTGGTGTCCTCATGGAAGCTTATTCTGTGGAAGATGAAGGTAAGGGCATATGCACCTGCGTGTACTGCTTTAATGTGCAACCAGGGGTGATTATTGATTATGAAACAGGGGAAAGCTATTTGGAATAATCCCGATGAATCTGTGAACCAAAAGGAAGTGAAGAGTATGAGGCAAAATAAATCAAGAAAAATTAGATGTATGCGGATATGTGCAATTTTGATTGCGATTATAATAGGCGCAGGAGCGGGGACTGAGATTTTTAGATATTTCAGTACAAATGCTTTTGCGGATACCAGTGTGCCTTTGGTAAAAACAGCAGTTCAAGAGGTCGGAACCGAGTACGGGGAAAAGTACTGGAGCTGGTATGGCTTCAGCAGCCGCGTTGACTGGTGCGCATGCTTCGTATCCTGGTGTGTTAACGAGAATGAGGATGCGTATGAGAACGATATGGAAAGTTTCTGCTATGTGCCTAGCGGTGTGAATTGGTTTGTGGATAATGATCAGTGGCTTGATGGAGGGGAGGCTCCTGAAGCTGGTGATATTTTATTCTTCGACTGGGATGGCAGCGGCATAGGAGATCACGTTGGAATTGTAGCAGGATATAAGAATGGACTTGTATTCACAATTGAAGGGAATTCAAGGGATAAGTGTAAGAGAAAGGTGTATCCAGTTAACAGCAAAAGCATTCTTGGATATGGAAAGTTAAAATAAAATGGAAGAGATTAGAAGAAAAAGAGTTAGTAATATTTTTAAAATAATCCGTGCAATTTGTCTCATTGCAGCAGTAATAGTTGCTAGCATGCTGATTACTTTTATGGTATGTGATATAGAGAATAAAGGTGAAGTAGACCTATATGCTATGGAAAAAGGCAATGAGAACAACTTTGAGGAAGTATATGAGAAAATCCAGGCGGGGTCTAACGATTATGCAAAGCTTGCTGAATTTGCTGACTGGGGTAATTACGACTTCAGCAAGGCAAGAAGTATGGGAAGCGCTATGACGGGAAATACGGAAAAGAAGTACAGCGTGAGAGATGAATTATATAATGGAGAGCTGTGGGTAGTGGAAGACAAAGATGAAGATGAAGCTTATGTTTTCTATGTGGAATCTTGTTACAGTTTTTGGGGACATAAGAATAAAGGTGTTTCCGGTATAGCTGTGACCACATGGGATAATTATTACAACAGAAGCGACCTTTGGGAATACAAAAAAGACGGCAAAACCCTTAGAATTGGCAAATTTCAGTGATATTTCGGTGAAAAATTTATGGAATATCAGTTCATAACAGTGTATAATGGAAATACTTGATTAAAGGAGGAATTCTTATATGAACATTGTATGTTTTGATTTAGAAGGTGTTTTAGTTCCTGAAATATGGATTGCATTTGCAGAAGCAACGGGCATTCCTGAGCTTAAGAAGACAACAAGAGACGAACCGGATTACGATAAGCTTATGAAGTACAGACTGGACATCCTAAAAGAGCACGGTCTTGGACTTAAAGAAATACAGGACGTTATTGCAACTTTAGACCCTATGCCAGGCGCTAAAGAATTCTTAGATGAACTTCGTAGCCAGGTACAGGTTGTAATTATCAGCGATACCTTTGAACAGTTCGCTGCACCGCTTATGAAGAAGCTGGGATACCCAACTATTTTCTGTAACCAGCTAGTTGTGGCAGAAGACGGAAGCATTGCAGATTACAAGATGAGATGTGAAAAGTCCAAATACACTACAGTAAGAGCGTTACAGAGCATGGGTTATGATACTATTGCCAGCGGTGACAGCTTCAACGACCTGGGCATGATTCAGGCCAGCAAGGCGGGATTTCTGTTCAAATCAACAGAACAGATTAAAGCGGACTATCCAGACATTCCTGCATATGAGGAATATGACGAGTTACTAGCCGCTATTAAAGCAGTAATTAAGGAGTAAGTGAATGAAAAAAGAAAACGGAAAGGCGTTATTGCCTATAGCGGTGTTCCTGGTCCTTTATCTTGGACTGGGAATTATCTTCGAATATGTACTAAAAATAGGTATGGGATTCTACAACATTCCTATTGTCGTTATTTTTATGGTTGCAATTATGGTAGCATGCTTCCAGAACAGAGAATTGAGTTTTGATAAGAAACTTGAGCTTATGGGGAAAGGCGCCGGAGACAAGTTGATCATGACAATGCTTTTAATCTTCATGACAGCCGGAATCTTCGTAGGCGTTGTTGGAAGAGATTCAGCTGAAAGCGTAGCGTATTTCATGCTTTCCATTATCCCTGCACAGTACGCGGTGGCTGTTTTGTTTGTGGCAGCGTGCTTCGTATCCCTGGCAATGGGAACATCGGTAGGTACAATTACCCTAATTACACCAATCGCTTTGGCAGTATCTCAAGCTTCAGGTTTCTCCGCACCACTTTGCGTTGCTTCAGTAATGGGCGGTGCAATGTTCGGTGATAACCTGTCATTTATTTCAGATACAACAATTGCGGCCTGCAACGGACAAGGCGTGCCTATGAAGGACAAGTTTAAGGAAAACTTTAAAATTGCCTTACCTGCAGCTATTGTTACTTTAGTTCTGATTCTTGTAATTTCAATGAGAACAGAGATTTCAGGCACAATTTCCAATGATTATAGCCTGATTCACATTATTCCTTACTTACTAGTATTAATTTGTGCCGTTATTGGAATAAATGTATTTATCGTGTTACTAATAGGTATAGTTTCCGGTACAATTATTATGCTTGCAACAGGCGCAACTACAGCAAGCAGCTTGCTGGCATCTATGGGAGCAGGAGCATCAGGCATGTTTGAAACAGCTATGGTAGCAATTCTAGTTTCTGCTATGGGCGCTTTAGTAAGCGAGTACGGCGGATTCAACTACCTGCTTGCAATGGCTAAGAAAATGTTCAAGAGCAAGAAAGGCGGCCAGTTTGGTATCGGACTTTTAGTTGCAATTATCGACATCGCTACAGCTAATAACACAGTTGCCATTGTAATGACAAACCCTATTGCAAAGGAAATGGCAGATGAATATGGAATCAACCCAAGAAAAACAGCTTCACTTCTTGACACTTTCTCATGCGTAATGCAGGGTATCATTCCGTACGGCGCGCAGATGCTAGTTGCAATTGCAGCTGCAGCTGAAGCAGGAATTGAAATGACAGCGTTCCAGGTTATTCCACTGCTGTTCTACCCAATTCTACTCTTTGTAAGCTCTCTTGTTTACATTTTCATCGTGCCGGAGAAAAAATAAGTTAAGATGTTTGAGCACTTTCGACGATCAAAACTCACAGAGTCGGAGGTGCTTTTTTCTTCTTAATTTTTAACCATATTTTCATTTTTATATAGTATAATTAGGGAAAGTCATTGATATAAGGGGGGGCAAACTTATGAGAATACTTGTTGTAGAAGATGAAAGAGATTTAAATGAAATTATCGGTAAGCAGCTTATTGCTGACGGTTATAGCGTAGATAATTGCTTCGATGGAGAAGAGGCCATAGACATTTTAGACTATACGGACTACGATGGGGTGGTTCTTGACATTATGCTACCTAAGGCTGATGGCTATCAGGTTCTAAGATCCATTAGAGATAAAGGTAAATCGACACCTGTTTTGTTTTTGACTGCTAAGGATTCTGTGGAGGATAGAGTCCTGGGTCTTGATAGCGGAGCCAATGACTACCTGGTAAAACCTTTTTCCCTTAAGGAACTATCGGCGAGAGTAAGAGCAATGATTAGACACTTCTATGGCAATACTAGCAATGAAATTGTAATAGGTGACTTGCACCTAAATAGGGAATCTCACCAGGTAAAAAGAGGTGAAACTTATATTAACCTTTCAGCTAAGGAATTTGCTCTACTAGAGTATTTGATGCTAAATAAGGGGAAGGTGCTTTCTCGAGATAATATTGAAAATCATATTTGGAACTTTGATTATGAAGGGGGCACCAATGTGGTGGATGTGTATATTAGGTATCTGAGAAAGAAAATCGATGATGGTTTCAGTAAGAAGATGATTGAAACTGTAAGGGGAAGAGGCTATGTTATTAGAGATGGAGAGTAAAGATGAAAGGTAGATCAATAAGGACCAGGGTGACCCTGTGGTTCTCGGTGTCCCTGATTATTGTTGTTTTGCTGTCTTTTATATCTTTTATGATTGTCAGCAGGACTGTTGTGGAGAAGACAACTCTAAATATTTTGCGTGATGCTGTTGAAAATAACTTGGACGAGGTGGAGTTTCACGATGAAATTATAAACGATGAAATGGATCAGGATTCAGACTATTATATGAAATACAGCGACGGCTGGCTCGAAATTGATGACGATTTTCTTTCAAGTGTTAACGGCGTCTATTGTGCAGTATATGATGTCAGCCCGGGATGTCCAGAACTTATATATGGAGAAAATCCAATTGCAGATATTACCAAAGCATGCGAATTTTCTAACCGTGATCTTCAGAAAATTGTGACAGATGGTGTGGAATATCATATTTATGATAGAAAAGTCAGATCCGAAGGACTGAAGAATGTATGGATAAGAGGCGTAATTTCTGATGAACAAAATGCAGGAGATGTCCATACTATTGCTGAAATTACCATAATCATTCTCATTGCAATTCTCATTATAGCCATTCTTGGAGGAAATATAATTGCAGGACGAATGCTGAATCCAATTAGCAGTATCACAAAGGCGGCCTCTAAAATAAGTAGAGGAAATGATTTAAAGGAAAGAATCGACATTGGCGAAGGCAAGGACGAGGTCCATGAGTTAGCCGATTCATTTAATAAAATGATGGAAAGACTGGAAGTGGCCTTTGCAGATGAGCAACAGTTTACTTCAGATGTTTCCCATGAACTGAGGACTCCAATTTCTGTTATTATGGCTCAGAGCGAGTTTGCCCTGGAAAACAGCAATAAGGAAGACGACTATATCGATGCCCTTGAGACCGTAAAACGTCAGGCAGGAAAAATGTCCAAGCTAGTAAATGATATGCTGACTTTCGCTAGGCTTGGCAGAAATTCTGGTGTGTATGAGAAAATCAAGATGAATCTATCTGAAGTAGTGGAATCCATAAGCGAAGACATGGCATTAATTGAGGAAAAAGGCATCAAGCTGGAATGTGAGGCTGAGCCGGATGTATTTGTGAACGGTAATAGAGAGCTTTTGTCTAGGCTAATCGTTAATCTCATTGGTAATGCTTACAAATACGGCAAAGACGAAGGGCATATTTGGGTTAAGGTGAAAGTAGCAGAGGGAAAAGCATATCTGACCGTTGAAGATGATGGAATAGGTATAGCTGAAGATGAAATTCCGAAGATCTCCAAGCGTATGTACCAGGTGGATTCTTCTCGTAATGATAAAGGAAGTGGCCTTGGCCTTTATATGGTAAAAGAAATAGCAGAGTTCCACGGAGGAAGAATTATGGTAGAAAGCAGATTAAATCACGGAAGCAAATTTATTTTCGAAATTTCAACTTTTTAATTTCTTCTAATCTTCCTTTAATATTTCTCATATATAATACAGGTAAGTTAAGAGAAACAGACAATATGAGGAGGAATAGAGATGAGAAAGAATACATTAGGAATGAAGCTTTTAAGCTTAGCACTGGCAGTTACAGTTGTTGGATCTGGATTTGCATTCTATGGTGCAAAGGATAGCGAGGATGCTTATGCAGCTTCAGGCAAGCCATCAATCGAAAAGACAGATTACGATGGTAAGGGTAAGGTGGAAGTCGAGTTCTACGGAGATGTTAAGTACTACAATACTAAGGTTACAGTAACAAAACTTAGCACTGGGCAAACCTACAACGCTGAAATCATAAAGAAAGACTCTGATGACATTGAGTTCATAAGCCCTAGCTACACTTCAGGTTGCAAGTACAAGTACACCATTTCAGGCGTTAAGAAATACAGAGCAAGTTCATACACTTCAGTTTCAGGATATTTTACGGTCCCAAAGGCTACTACAATAAAAATCGAAGAAATTGAATACGATGCAGAAGACAGAGAACTTTCAGTAGACTTTAAGACAAAAGTTAATTGGAAGAACCCTAATGTAAAGGTTTACAGCGCAAGCGGAGATTATATCTGCAGCGGAAGAATCCTGGAAAAGGACAACGATGGCATCGAAGTTCGCCTAAGCAAGAGCCTAAGCTACGGCAAGAAATATACTTGCAAGATTAGCGGCGTTAAGGCAAGAACTGCATCAGAATACAAGACAATTTCAAAGAAGTTCTACGCTGTAGACTAAGATAAGCTATATAAAGTCAAACCAAATAATAAATCAACTGTATGTGAAGCCGGGTCAGACATGACCTGGTTTCATTTTTTGGGTTTATCTTAAAGCGGTAATATAGTATAATTTAGACAGATACACTAAAGATTCTCACAAGGAGGTTGAGTAATGTCATATTTAGGAGAAGATATAAAGAAATTAGGCTTTGGTCTTATGAGACTCCCTAAGATTGGGGATGAAATCGACATTGAGCAGGGAAAGAAAATGGTTGACCTGTTTATGGAAGCCGGATTTACATATTTTGATACCGCATGGGTTTATGAAGGCAGCGAGGAAGCCACAAAAAAGATTCTTGTAGAAAGATACCCTAGAGAAAGCTATCAGCTGGCAACTAAGTTATCTGCGTGGGCAAACTGCAAGGATAGAGATGAGGCAATTGCTCAGTTCGAAACATCACTGGAAAGAACTGGTGCAGGATATTTTGATTTCTATCTTCTACATAATTTTGGTGGTCCAAGAAGCCATTTCTACGATGATTTTAACCTTTGGGACTGGGCTAAAGAAAAGAAGGCAGAGGGCAAGGTAAAGCATATCGGTTTTTCAACTCACAGCACCCCTGAGGAACTAGACAAGCTTTTGACTGATCACCCTGAAATGGAATTCGTTCAGCTACAGATTAACTATGTTGACTGGGATGACCCGCTTATTCAGGCAGGAGAATGCTATAGAGTCGCAGAGAAACACAACGTTCCAGTCGTAATCATGGAACCAGTAAAAGGCGGCCTTCTAGCAAAACCACCTAAGGCAGTTGAAGAGGTTTTATCCGTAGGCGAACCAGGTAGTACACCAGCATCGTGGGCAGTAAGATATGCGGCAGATTTAGACAACGTAATAACAGTGCTTTCGGGCATGAGTAGCGTGGAACAGATGGAAGACAACCTGGCAACAATGAAGGACTTCCATGGTTTCAACGACGAGGAGAAAAAAGTTATAGAAAAGGCACAGGAAGCGTTCAAGAAGATTCCGATTATTCCATGCACTTCCTGTGACTATTGTGCAAAGGCATGTCCTGTGGGCGTTGGTATTTCAGGCTCATTTACCGCCCTTAACGAATATACTCAGTTTGGGGATTTGGAAAGTGCTAAGGATACAGAGGACTGGCAGGTTTCACGTCGCGGACGCAAGCAGGCTACAGAATGCATTAAATGTGGAATGTGTGAGGAAGCTTGTCCTCAGAAAATTGAAATTGTAAAAGAACTTGAGAAGGTTGTGGAGACTTTACTGAAATGATACAAGATTTAGATGGTAAGAAATTATATAATGAATTCAAGGATCTAAAGGCGACAGAACACGATTTCGTGTTCTGTTTTCACGGTCCGGAGTTTGCACTTATAGAGGGTGAAGATGGGGAACTTACAATTCCTATGGCCTCTGATTTTAATGACTGCAGACTGCAGTATCTGTTTTCTATAAATGAGGTGAGATACTTCCTTGCTATGGACGAAGACATCCCTGATGGTTTTGTTCGAAAAACTTTTAGGGAAATCAGAACCCTAGGTAGCCGTGAACTGGCCTTTGCGGCGGCGACAGCATACCACCTATATCAGTGGTACAGAGACAATAGATTCTGCGGTAGATGCGGAAAACCTATGGTACACAGTCACGTGGAGAGAATGATGCACTGCGACAGTTGTGGAAACCGAGTTTACCCCAAAATTGCGCCGGCTGTAATCGTTGGTGTAACAGACGGAGACAGAATTCTTATGACTAAGTACAGCGGTCGCGACTACACTAGATATGCGCTTATTGCCGGTTTTACTGAAATTGGTGAGACTGCCGAGGAAACCGTTGCTCGTGAGGTTATGGAAGAAGTTGGGCTGAAGGTTAAGAATATCAGATACTACAAGAGTCAGCCGTGGGGCAGTGAGAGCGATTTGCTTCTAGGATACTTCTGCGATCTAGATGGCGACAATCATATAACTCTTGATGAAGAGGAACTTTCCGTGGCTGAGTGGTTCCACAGAGATGAAATGAATGTGGAGGACGATGGCATCAGCTTGACTAGAGAAATGATGACAACCTTCAGAAATAAAAAATATTGAGAATTTTTTTCAAAAAAAGCCTTGATTTTTGAGTTAGTATATGCTAACCTATTTGTGGTTAGAAAAGACAAACTCGAAAGGGGGCCATTTGATGATGTCACTAAAAAATGCAAAAGAAGGTGTAGAATACACTATAAAAGACATTACAACTAATGACGAGGAGCTGAAAGCTTTTCTGCTCACATTGGGATGCTACAGCGGTGAGAACGTTACAGTTATTGCACATAAGGGCAAAAACCATGTCATCGCTATAAAAGACGGTCGATATAATATCGACGGAAATCTGGCAGAGGCTATATTGGTCTAATACTGCCATTTTTTTCGAAAATAGGTTAGGCAAAACTAACTTATGGAATTATTTGCAAGATTATTTAAGATATAAGGGAACGGAGGAATGTATAATGAGAATTGCACTAATTGGTAACCCAAACAGTGGTAAAACTACAATGTTTAACGCGCTGACGGGTCGTAATGAAAAAACAGGCAACTGGGCGGGGGTAACAGTTGATAAGAGGGAGTACCACATTAAGGATAAGTACTTTGCAGGGGATAAACGATGTGAGGAAGCTTTGATCGCTGTTGACCTACCGGGAGCATATTCTATGTCACCTTACACTCAGGAGGAAAGCGTAACAAGTAGCTATATTTTGCAGGAGAACCCAGATGTCATCGTAAACATCGTTGACGCTACAAATTTAAGTAGAAATCTTTTCCTGACTTCACAGCTTCTTGAACTTGGAATTCCTGTAGTTGTTGCTTTGAACAAGAGCGATATCAATAAGAAAAATGAGAAGACTATTGATGAGACTCATTTATCTCAGCTACTTGGATGTGCTGTTGTGAAGACTGTTTCAACAGATGATAAGGGGCTAAAGGAAGTTGTGGATGCAGCCATTGGCGCGTACGGCAAAGGTCAGAAGGCCCCTTACAGAGAAGCAAAAATCGACCTTACTGATAAGGTAGCAGTTGAAGCAGAGGACAGAAAGAGATTTGACTTTGTAAACGGAATTGTAGCAGAAGTAGAAAAACGCAAAAAGGCCGCAAAGGAAGTTCACTTAAGTGATAAAATTGACGGAGTAATTACTCACCCTATTATTGGTATTCCAATTTTCGCAGCAGTAATGTTCCTTGTATTCTACATTTCTCAGTCTACACTGGGAACTTACTTGGCTGATATTTTAGTAGGCTGGATTGAAACCTTCCAAGGTTTTGTTGGCGATGAGTTAGCTAATGCTAACCCTCTGGTTTATGCACTTCTAGTAGACGGTATAATCGGTGGTGTAGGTGCAGTAGTTGGATTCCTGCCGCTGGTAATGGTAATGTACTTCCTAATCGCCTTGCTTGAGGACTGCGGATACATGTCAAGAGCTACTGTTGTTCTTGATCCGATTTTCAAGAGAGTTGGTCTTTCAGGAAAGTCAGTTATTCCAATGATTATCGGTACAGGTTGCGGAATTCCGGCAATTATGGCTTGCCGTACAATTAAGAATGAAAGAGAAAGAAGAACGACGGCTATGCTGGCAACATTCATGCCTTGTGGAGCAAAACTTCCAGTTATCGCTTTATTCACTGGTGCTTTCTTCCCAGGTTCAAAGTGGGTTGGTCCTATGATGTACTTCGTAGGTATTATCCTCATTCTTCTAGGCGCACTTCTGGTAAAAGCAGTTATGGGTATGAAGTACAGAAAATCATTCTTCATTATTGAATTACCTGAATACAAGGCACCTAGCCTGAAGCAGGCAACAATGTCAATGCTACAGAGAGGTAAGGCATACATCGTAAAAGCTGGTACTGTAATTCTTGTTTGCAATACTGTAGTTCAGATTATGCAGTCATTTAACACAAGCTTCCAGCCAGTTGAAGAAGGAATGGAAAGCACATCAATTTTAGCGGCTGTTGCATCCCCATTTGCAGTGCTTCTTATTCCAGTTGTTGGTGTTGCAGCATGGCAACTAGCAGCAGCGGCTATTACAGGATTCATTGCTAAGGAAAATGTTGTAGGTACACTGGCAACAGTTTATGCAATGACAAACTTCATCGATGTCGATGAACTTGCTTTAGTAGGCGATGGAAATCACGTTGCTGCTGTAATGGGAATTACTCAGGTTGCGGCTCTTGCTTACCTAATGTTTAACTTATTTACACCTCCATGCTTTGCGGCTCTTGGAGCTATGAACTCAGAAATGCAGAGCGGTAAGTGGTTGTTTGCAGGAATCTGCTTACAGCTTGGTACAGGATTTACTGTAGGATTCCTTGTATATCAGATTGGTACATTGATTGTAACAGGAAGCCTTGGAGCAGGTTTCCTTGGCGGACTGATTGCGGTGCTTATTTTCGCAGCAATTATTACAGTTTTGATTATCAGAGGTCAGAGAGAAGTTGCTGTAGACTATAAGTTAGATGGCAATATGAAGAAAGCGTAGTAATATAAATTCAAAATGGGGGAAAGGACGGAAGAGATATGGAAAGTATAATTGCAATTGTGGTTGTAGGTGTCATAGTGGCTACCGCTATTGGGTACATTGTTAAGGAAAAGAAGAAAGGCACGAAATGCATAGGATGCCCGTCCTGCAAAGAGTGCGCTAAGAAAAGCGGACATTGTCACTAAATTAGATCCTAAACTATAGAATCGATAAAAATTAGCAAAGTGCTTTTGGATTAAAGCACTTTGTTTTTTTTCGTTTATATGCTATAATCGAAAGAACATAACAATGAGCAGAAGGAGATTGAAATGGAACCAAAATACAAACGAGTTCTTCTAAAAATCAGCGGCGAAGCACTGGCAGGAGAACAGAAATTTGGAATTAATGAAGCAATGGTAAGAAAAGTTGCTGCACAGGTTAAAGATATTCACAATCTGGGAGTTCAGGTTGCCATAGTAGTCGGTGGCGGAAACTTCTGGAGAGGTAGAACCAGTGGAGATATGGACAGAGCTACAGCAGACTATATGGGAATGCTGGCGACTGTTATGAATTCACTGGCGCTTCAGGACGGACTGCTTGCAGCCGGAGTGAAGGCAAGAGTACAGACTGCAATTGAAATGAGAGAAATTGCAGAACCTTATGCTCGTAGAAAGGCTATCAGCCAGTTAGAGCAGGGCGATATTGTAATCTTTGGAGCAGGAACAGGAAGCCCGTTCTTCTCAACAGACACAACTGCAGCACTTAGAGCAGTTGAAGTTGGTGCGGATATTATTCTGCTTGCTAAGAACGTAGATGCTGTTTATTCCGATGACCCGCAGACAAATCCAGACGCTGTTAAGTATGATGAACTTACACATATGGAAGTAATTGAAAAAGATCTTAAGGTTATGGACTTAACTGCTGCTACATTATGCAAGGATAACAATATTGCTATTCACGTATTCGGAGTTGCTGAAGAAGGAAATGTTCTTAAGGCAGTTTGCGGAGAAAAAATCGGAACAATCATCAGATAAGTTCCCAAAATGATTTAGACTTAATTTTTAGGAGGAAAACATGAGCCATTCACACAAATCATTAGAAGATAAAATTGAAAGAAGTATCGAACTTCTTAAGGAAGACTTGAACACTGTAAGAGCAGGAAGAGCAAACCCTGCATTATTAGATAAGGTTATGGTAGAATACTACGGAGTACCTACACCGCTTAAGAACCTTTCCAACGTTTCAGTTCCAGATCCAAGAACTCTTTTAATCTCACCATTTGATGTAAAGAGCATTGGAGATATTGAAAAGGCAATTAACATTGCTGATATTGGAATCACTCCAACTAATGATGGTAAGTGCATCAGACTTGCAATTCCAGTAGTAACTGAAGAAAGAAGAAAAGAGCTTACTAAGACTACAAAGAAAATGGGTGAGCAGGCAAAGGTTGCAGTAAGAAACCTAAGAAGAGATGCTAATGAACATCTTAAGAAGGATCAGAAAGACGGAGAACTTACTGAAGACGATTTAAAGAAGGAACTTGATAAGGTTCAGAAGACAATCGAAGCTGCAGTTAAGAAAATCGATGAAATCGTTGCAACTAAGGATAAGGAAATCCTAGAAGTATAAACTGAATAACAATATTATAGGGCTGTTTCAATGTGGAACAGCCCTGCAATAGGTTAAGGGAAAAATAAGCAGGTCAGAAATTATGATTGATATGGACAGAATTCCAGAAAGCATAGCTGTCATTATGGATGGAAACGGCAGATGGGCGAAGAAAAGATTCTTGCCAAGAGTTGCCGGACACAATGCAGGGATGCTTGCAATGAAGGAAATAATTAAAACAGCGTCAACTATAGGTGTAAAGCACCTTACAGTATATGCATTTTCCACGGAAAACTGGAAGAGGACAGAAGAAGAAGTCAGCGGAATATTTAAGCTTTTGGTAAAATACGTCGATAGTGAGCTTGATGAACTTCACAAGAACAATGTAAGAGTAAGAATACTAGGAGATTACAGCATTATACCGAAAGCTGCAAAAAATAGCATCGAAAAATCACTGGCAACCACTGCAGAAAATACAGGGTTGCAGTTTAACATAGCATTAAACTACGGAAGTAGAGCAGAAATAGTAAGAGCAGTAAATAGAATTAACGAAGATATAAGAGGCGGAAAGCTGGAGGCTGACACAGAAGTTACAGAAGAACTTCTTAGCAGATACCTTTATACTGGCGACGAAAACGGAAACATTCCGGACCCAGACCTTATTATCAGAACCAGCGGCGAGGAACGACTATCAAACTTCTTACTATGGCAAAGTGCATATAGCGAATTCGCATTTACAGATGTGCTTTGGCCAGACTTTACACCGGAAGAATTTAAGCGTTTAATCGAAGTTTACCAGAACCGTGACCGCAGATTTGGAGGAAGAAAATAATATGAAGACAAGAGTAATATCAGGATTCGCAATGGTGCCATTTCTGGCCCTTGTATATCTTGGAGGATACCCGCTTTTGGCGCTGTGCATAGTTATAGCTGCCATTGGAGTTAGAGAGTTTTACAATGGATTTCAGGCAATGGGCATCAATCCGTGCCATGCACTTGGATACGTTTCAATTGCAGTGCTTTATGTGCTTAATTTTGTTGCTCCTGGCAACTTCCAGCTAATATGCGCATGGCTTGCAGGCAGCATTATGCTAAGTTCACTGTACATGTTCAAAACTACCGAAAGAACACCTATGGATGCAATGGCAACAATGGTTGGAATCATCTATGTGGTATTCTTCTCATATCACGTGGTTTTAGTAGACCAGGATCCTAAATATTCAGCATTTGTATGGATGATACTGATTTCGGCATTCTGTACAGATATTTTCGCATATTTTAGCGGATATTTCTTTGGAAAGCACAAGCTTTGCCCACATCTGAGCCCGAAAAAAACCATCGAAGGCGCAGTAGGCGGAACCCTTGGTGCTGTAATTTGTTGCGGACTTTTCGGTTACTTTATCGAGCCGTCACTTTGGTGGCACTGCGTCATCATGGGCTTCATCGCAGCAATTCTTTCACAGTGTGGCGACCTTACAGCCAGCGCTTACAAGAGAAAAATGGGTATCAAAGACTACGGAAATCTAATTCCCGGCCACGGCGGAATCATGGACAGATTCGACAGCGTGCTGTTCACCGCGCCCGTAGTATACTATTACATTGCCCTAGTTCTTAACTAAGGCAATCTATCAAAACCAACAGAGAACATTTTGGAGGAATGGGATGAAAAAAGTTACAATACTAGGAAGCACAGGCTCTATCGGCACCCAGGCCCTGGATGTTATAAGAGAAAATAGAGAAGACTTTCATATTACGGCCCTAACATGTGGTTCCAATGTGGAGCGCATAAGGGAACAGATAAAAGAATTTAAACCAGAAATGATTTCAGTTGCTGGTGAAGAAGATGCAAAAGTACTTCAGACAGAGTTCCCTGAGCTAGACGTGCATTATGGCGAAGAAGGACAGATTGCAGCTGCAGAATCAGACTGTGATGTTCTGCTTAATTCAGTAATGGGTATGAGAGGACTTGTACCTACATGCAGAGCTATAGAAAAGGGCAGAGACATTGCCCTTGCCAATAAGGAAACACTGGTAGCAGGCGGACAGGTAGTAATGGATTTGGTAAAAAAACACCAGGTAAAGATGCTTCCTGTAGACAGTGAGCACAGTGCTATTTTTCAGTGCATTCAGGGAAATGAGGGAAAGAAAATCAATAAAATTCTTCTGACAGCATCAGGCGGACCATTCAGAGGATATACCATGGAGAAACTAGAAAAAGTGACTTTAGAACAGGCACTTAAACATCCAAAGTGGACTATGGGACGTAAGATTACCATAGATTCTGCAACTATGATGAATAAGGGCCTGGAAGTTATAGAAGCCAAGTGGCTATTTGACGTAGATCTTGACAGAATACAAATTCTAGTTCATCCACAGAGCATCGTTCACTCTGCAGTTGAATTTGAAGACACCTCCATAATAGCACAGCTAGGACTTCCAGATATGAGAATTCCTATTAGCGTTGCCCTAGGCTATCCTAATAGAATTCCGTATGGTGGCAAAGGACTGGATTTCTTCAAAGAAGGTGCAAACCTTACATTTGAAGAACCGAATCCACAAGTTTTCCGCTGCATAGGCCTTGCCTATGAGGCATCAAAAGCAGGGGGAAGCTATCCAGTTGTTCTTAACGGAGCAAATGAAGTTCTTGTTGATATGTTCTTAAAGAAAGAGATTTCTTTCATAGACATTCAGAGAACACTTGAAAAAACATTGGAAAAACATAATCCTATATATGATTTAGGATTAGAAGATATTTTAAGTATCGATAAGGAAATTCGTAAGGAGATTAGAGAAAATATATGACAGCAGTTTATGCAATAATTCTGTTTGTTTTGTTAATCTTTCCTCATGAGCTAGGGCATTTCATTGTAGCTAAGGCTGTGGGCGTAAAGGTTAATGAATTTTCATTTGGGATGGGACCTGCAATTTATAAGAAAGAGAAGGGCGAAACTACTTATTCAATAAGACTGGTACCTGTAGGAGGATACTGTGCCATGGAAGGCGAGGATGAGGATTCCGATGACAGTCGTTCTTTTGGGAATCAGTCGGCATGGGGAAAAATCGCAATTCTTATTGCAGGAGCGGCCATGAATTTGCTCATTGCAATTGTTGTGGCCACAATAACTTATAAATCCTTTACCATTGGTTGTAAGGCTACATGGTATTTGGGAGATTTAATGTTTAAGTCACTTGGAATGCTAATAACAGGGAAGGCGTCAGTGTCAGACCTATCCGGTCCTGTTGGCATTATCAGCATGGCGGGCGAAACAGTTCACTATGGCATGATCTATTTTGGAAATTTGGTAGTTTTGATGAGCTTAAATTTAGCCGTAATTAATATGTTGCCGCTGCCAGCTCTTGACGGAGGGCGTATACTCTTTGTCATAATCAGAAAAATTGCTGGCAATCGCATAACCGACGAAAATGAGGGAAAAGTTCACGGCATTGGACTGATGCTTTTGCTGGGGCTGATTGTTTTTGTGACGTGGAATGATATTGTGAGGTTGTTTACATGAGAAAAAGTGTGAAATGCGGAAATGTTGTAATTGGTGGAGGCGCACCTGTTTCCATTCAGTCAATGACCAATGTGGATTCTCATAATGAGAAGGCACTTATTGAACAGGTTAATGCCCTGGCGTCAGAAGGCTGCGAAATCGTTAGAATTGCAGTTCCAGACCAGGAGGCTGTGGAGGTTTTCGGAAGAGTTAAGGAGAAAACCAATGTGCCCCTAGTTGCAGATATACATTTTGACTATAGACTGGCAATCGGTGCCATTGAGGCCGGCGCTGACAAAATCAGAATAAATCCGGGCAATATTGGCTCTGCCGATAGAGTCAAGGCCGTGGTTCAAGCCGCCAAAGCTAGAAATATTCCAATTAGAATTGGGGTCAATTCCGGATCCCTTGAAAAGGACATCGTGGTAAAATATGGAGGCGTAACGGCAGAGGGCTTAGCCGAGAGCGCTCTACGCAACCTTGAATTAGTTGAATCAATGGGTTACAATCAGCTAGTAGTTTCCCTGAAATCCTCGGATGTAAGGATGAACTACCGAGCCCACAAAATCGTGGCGGAGAAAACAGATTACCCTATTCACATCGGCATAACTGAGGCAGGAACTCTAAGGCGCGGTAAGGTAAAATCCGCCATCGGCATCGGGGCCCTGCTTCTAGATGACATCGGCGACACTATGCGCGTTTCACTGACAGCGGATCCTCTTGAAGAGGTAAGATATGCAAAAGAAATACTTCAGACTTTGGGCATGCGTCCCCAGAAAGTGAACCTGGTTTCCTGCCCGACTTGTGGCAGAACCAAAATCGCTTTGGAAAAGTTAGCAGAAGAGGTTGACCGTCGCCTAGAACAGGAGCAGCTGCCTGACAATCTTAAAGTTGCCGTAATGGGTTGCGTCGTAAACGGCCCAGGCGAGGCAAAGGAAGCAGACTTCGGCGTAGCAGGCGGAGACGGCAAGGGCGTAATTTTTGCCAAAGGTAAGGTTATCAAAACAGTCAGAGAAGATGAAATCGTTGATGAGTTAATCAAGACAATAAAAGGAATTTAAAATACAGAATGAGAGATTTAATTGACAAAAGTATAGAATGGGATAAATTAAACTCCCATGATAAAAGTCAATATAAGTATGAGATTACGGAAGCGGTAATATCCAGCGAGACCGGAGTGTTATCAGTAACACTTCGGCTCAATTTTATTATGCCCAATGTAGACGTCCATAAAATAGCGGGAATCATTGCCCATCAGTTTGGGGAGTTAAAGGATGTTAAGTTCACCTTTAACTACGAGGATGTTATCTTAACAGAAGAAGAAATTATTCCACTGTTCATACCTCATATGATAGATATAGTAAATGGGGATTACTTAGTTTGGACACAGAGCATAATAAAGGACAAGTATAGTTTTGACGGGGAAAAACTAAGTATCAATACTTTGGGAAAATTTGCTACGGCTCAGCTTAATAAGAAGGTAGCTGTGCTCTTCAAAGATTTACTTAAGAAAAATTTTGATATGGATGTAGAGGTTTCGTTTATTAACGATGAAGAGCATTATGAGCTGGCATCTCAGGAATGGCATAAATCAGAGGAAAAAGATATTAAAGAATCCCTTTCTAACGCTCGTGCTATGGCAGCTAAGGCTAGAAGTGAGGCTGCATCCAGACCAGCAGTGCAGAGCCAGGGCGGCTTTGGAGGTTTTGGTGGCGGCGGAAACGGGGCCGGAAATGGCGGAGGCTTTAAGCGCCGTGAACGGGAGAAAGAAGCGCCAGCTGAAGGAAACCGCATTATGGGTAAGAACATTGATACGCCTTCGGTATCCATGTCAAGTCTTGCTGCAGACTCAGGAAAGGTTACCATTGAGGGAATCCTCTTTAAAAAAGAATCCAGGCCGATACGTAATGAGAAAAAACTTGTTACCTTGTTAATAACTGACCAGAAAACTTCAACATGTTTGAAATGTTTCTGCTCCAATGAAAAGTGGGAAGAAATTGACAAACTGCTGAAAAGTGGCGACTACATTAAGGTAAGAGGCGATACTGAATGGGACAGATACGACAACTGTCTAGTAGTTATGGTTAAGGACATTAATAAGGGGAAACGTGCAAAGCGTAAGGATACTTACGAGGGTGGTAAGAGAGTTGAACTTCATGCCCATACTAAGATGAGCGCCATGGACGGTCTAAACGAAGTGGCAACCCTTGTAAAAACAGCTGCAGCCTGGGGGCAACCGGCGGTCGCTGTAACTGACCACGGAGTTGTGCAGAGTTTCCCTGACGCAGCCAAGACTGCAAAGAAGCTAGCAGGAGACAAGGAAAACCCTATTAACATAAAAATAATTTACGGCATGGAAGGCTATGTCTTCGACGATAAAAATTGGTATGACAAGGATGGAAATCTTGATTATAAGACTCCAAAGACAAACCATATCATCTTAATTGCAAGAACTCAGGAAGGGCTTAAGAATATTTATAAGCTCGTATCCTACTCACACCTGCAATATTTCTATAAGAGGCCGAGATTGCCTAAGTCGGTAATTGCACAGCACAGAGAAGGCATAATTATTGGCTCCGCCTGTGAGGCAGGCGAGGTTTACCACGCCATGGTAAATGGCGCAACAGATGAGGAACTTGAGAAAATCGCAGAGTTTTATGACTACCTGGAAATCCAGCCTGTTATAAACAATAAGTTTATGATTGATAAGGGCATGGTTTCCGGCGAAGAGGATATTAGAACCTTCAATAAACGAATTGTGGCTTTGGGTAAGAGAATGGGGAAACCCGTAGTAGCAACTACGGATGCTCATTACGACGAACCGGAGTCTGCAATTTACAGAAACATTCTCATGGCAGGAATGGGCTTTAAGGATGCCGAAAATGGCCAAGGCCTATACATGAGAACTACAGATGAAATGATTGAGGAATTCAGTTATCTAGGAGAAGAAACTGCCAAGGAAGTTGTAATAGAAAATACCAATAAAATAGCTGACATGGTAGATGGAAGCATACTTCCTGTACCAAAGGGAAAATTCCCACCAAAAATTGACGGTGCAGAAGAAACTCTGAGAAAGAGCTGTATGGAAAAGGCCTATGGCATCTATGGAAATCCGCTGCCTGAGGCAATACAATCGCGACTGGAAACGGAACTTAATTCCATTATCAACAATGGATATGCGGTTATGTATGTTTCCGCACAGATGCTAGTACATAAATCTATGGAAGACGGATACCTGGTAGGTTCCCGAGGATCAGTAGGTTCATCTTTTGCTGCAACTATGGCAGGAATAACAGAGGTTAATCCCTTGGATCCACATTATATATGTCCAAATTGCAAGCACCTTGAATGGGGAGACATGCAGCTTTACGACTGCGGAATCGACATGCCAGAAAAGGAATGCCCAGAGTGTGGAACTATGATGAAGCGCGACGGATACACAATTCCATTCGCAACGTTCCTAGGCTTCAACGGAGACAAGGAACCAGATATCGACCTTAACTTTGCAGGCGAATACCAGCCTGTAGCCCATCGATATGTTGGAGAGATTTTCGGCGAAAAAAACGTTTTCAAAGCAGGTACAGTAGGTACCGTAGCGGACAAAACCGCCTACGGCTACGTTAAAAAATTCGCTGAGGAGTTCAATCGTCCCATTAACAAATTCGAGGCTGAGCGCCTGAGCCAGGGCTGTACAGGGGTAAAAAGAACCACTGGTCAGCATCCGGGAGGAATTATCATCGTGCCAGACGATCACGAAATCTATGAGTTTTGTCCGGTGCAACACCCGGCAAACGACATGAAAACCGACATAGTCACAACGCACTTCGACTACCATAAAATCGATGAAAACCTGCTGAAGCTGGATATCCTTGGACACAATATTCCGTCCATGATCAGACAGCTGCAGGATATGACCGGCATCGACCCAATGAAGGCTGACCTTACCGACCGTAAGGTGCTGAGCATCTTCAACGGTATCGAAGCCTTAGATATAAAGAATCCTGACTATCAATATACTCACGGTTCCTATGCGATTCCGGAATTCGGAACAAGTTTTGTTAGACAGATGCTTGATGACACCAAACCGGACAAGTTCGCGGATCTAGTTCGTATATCCGGATTCTCACACGGTACTGACGTTTGGCTAAACAACGCTCAGGACTACATCCGAAGCGGAACTGCTACCATGCGTGAAGTAATCTCAACCCGTGACGACATCATGAACTACCTTATTCTTAAGGGCATCGAGAACAAAACTTCCTTCCAAATCATGGAGGACGTTCGTAAAAATCGCCCTCTAAAGGAAGAACAGCTTGCAGTAATGAAGGAGCACGGAGTCCCGGACTGGTACATAGATTCTTGCATCAAAATTCAGTACATGTTCCCACGTGCCCACGCTGTTGCCTATGTAATGATGTCATTCCGTATGGCTTGGTATAAGGTTTACTACCCTGTAGAATTTTACGCTACTTATTTCTCCAGTACTGTTGCCAACTTCGACACGGAAGTTATAATGAAAGGCCCCGACGCGTGCCTGGACAGAATCAAGCAGATTAACGATATGGGAGACAACGCTACGGCAAAAGAAAAGAGTGACATCTTAGTCTTCGAAGTAGCTTACGAAATGTATTCCCGCGGATTCGAGTTTTCACCGGCTCGTCTTGGTAAATCCAAGGCTCTAAAGTTCTGGTCCGACGAAGGCAAGGTGCTTCTGCCCTTCGTGGCTCTCGACGGGGTGGGGGATAATGCAGCTACAGCCTTTGCCGACGCTTTTGAAGAAAAGGCTTTTGATACAATTGAAGAGGCAGTCAACAGATCCAAGCTAAACAAAACCGCCGTGGAAGCACTGCGTAACCACGGCGTGTTCCAAGGTCTGCCCGAGACCGACCAGCTGTCGCTGTTCTAATTGGATGTGCCTGATCTACAGAATGTGTCACAAACCGATAAAACGCTAGGCGATGGGTACAATTTTTCCGGAAATTAAATATGAAGAAGACTCTTAATGCCCACATTTACTGGTAAATTGCCTTGGATGTGGGTATTTCTTTGGCGCCGATAGGCTGAAAATGTCTTCTGAGGTGAGGCTTCTATGGGAAACCCCAGGAAGGTTTGTATCAAAACGTATTTTTTAGATACAAGTTGTACCCGTAAAACTTTGGAATTTCAATTAGTGACACATCCAGTAGAACTGACTTTAAAAAAACAGAAAAAAATGCTTGCATAGGGTAGTGGTTTATGGTAATATAAACAAGTCGCTAACGAAAACGGCTTTTGAAAACACAACAAAATAAAGTTTGAATAAAACGAAAAAAGTTGTTGACAAAAGCAGTCAGATGCGATATACTAAATAAGCTGTCGCGATGAGCGGTAGCGCGCACTACGCTAAAGCATAGTGCAAGTACTTAGAAAACTTCATAGTGGTGAAATTTAGTCAA
>Ga0129313_1000117_pt1 | contig 78532 bp, 55 predicted proteins | sample O1105metagenome_FD_94436 | JGI IMG/M metagenome (GOLD analysis project Ga0129313, IMG submission 94436) | Orangutan group fecal microbial communities from fecal samples from Wisconsin, USA - O1105 metagenome | ecosystem: Host-associated > Mammals > Digestive system > Large intestine > Fecal...
AGACAACCAAAGGGATCAGGGAGAGGGACTGCCGCCCCTATCCCTGTCCCTTAGGTTTTCTCCCTCTTGGCTCCCTCTTTCCTTACCCATACCCTTACCCCGCTGGGGTGTTGGCTAAACTCGAATAACCACCGGAACATTGTATATCCTGTAAGTGTAGGGACGCTTAACGCTACACGTCCGCATATTAGTACATATATCTCAGGTTAGTGGCGTTTTTTTGAAGAGTCAATGTTAGAGCAGTTGCACAGATACACTCACGAAAATATTAATGTCTTGTCAGTACGGAAAGTGTTTTCGGTGGTGTTGGTGTGAAGATTCATCAATAGTTGGTAGTGCGAGGCGAGGGATAGTGCGGATGTAAAAGCATATAAGTGCATACAGATATTGGCATTATGAAAGGCGGGTGGGGTAGTGCTTGGGGATATATTTCACTTGGTCGGGGGGTGTAGGGCGACGGTTTTTTGTATTATGAGACGCATTTATGACCGTTTGCGCCGTTATAACAACCGTTCGTGTCAAAAAGTTGAAATCGCAAAGCAAATGAGTTATGATATAATTATAAAATTATAAGGGGGAGAAGTATGCTCATCTGCGTTTACGATACCGCAAACGAGGCGGAGATACTGAAAGCGAAAATAACACAGATCGCAACGGCGGCATATCGACGAATTGCCTACAGGGTATGTCAGAGGTATGAGAGCTTTGTGACGGAGTGTAAGACGGCTGACCTTATAATCGTGCTTGCCGACGGAGCAGACGGTATGGAGGGCGTTATTGCGGCGAAGAATGCCGACAGGGACACGCCTGTCATATGGCTGTCGGACGATGAGGGATTCGGGGCGCAGTCATACAGGCTTGGCTGTACCTATTTCCACAAAAAGCCGATACCGCTTGAAAAGCTGAAGGAGGCACTGCATAAGTGCAGATGTATGGCATAAGCACGGGTAAATCTACAGGAGGAAAAACATGAAGAAAAAATTTGTACGGCTCATAAGTGCGGTGCTGTCTGCGGCAATGACGTTGACGGCTGTACCGTTATCGGCATTTGCCGAGGGCGAGGGACATACGCATGACGGCGAGAGCAATGTCATCACGACACCGCTTGATTTCAGAGAAAAGACGGCGGACGAAAACGGTGTCGGCTGGAGCTGGGTATATGACACAAAGACGCTGACGCTTAACGGAGTGAACATTCAGGCGACAACAGACAGTATGAGCGTCGTAACAGTCCCCGACGGTACGGAGATAGTGCTGAACGGTAACAATACTATCGTACAGACGGACACCGGCGACAGCTATACATACGTTCTCAGTGCCGTAAATACGGATACTACTAACTGTGACGGCACTATGACGATCAGCGGCGACGGTGTGCTGAATGCAGAGAACCGCTCTACAGACAGTATGGCACGCTCTCTCGGCGGATCAATAATCCTGAACGGCGGTACAGTAAACGCAACAGGTACTGTAAAGACAAATTCGCTTGAAATACATAATGACGGTGTGCTGAACGCAAATGCTTCAGCTACATCTTATGATGGTGCGGCTGTCAATGTCGGCGGCAGTATTACTGTTGACGGAAACGGCAGTCTTAACGCCGTAGGTTGCGCTATAGAAAATCAAGATATAATGAATACCGCAATATTACTCAACGGTAATCAGGACAGCAAAATTTCCGTTACCGGAAACGGCAGTATTACTGTGCCCGATAGCAACGGAGCAAGATACGGAATATGCTACGATGTAGACCGCAGGAGAATAAATGCCGAAATAAGCGGCAAGGTTACTGCTTACGGCACTATGTGCGGCATCAGCGGTATAAACCTTATAATGAGCGGTACAGGCTCGGTATATGCTACGGGCGATACACTCGGTATCGATAACACTGACCCATCAATAGATGAGGATGAATTTGTAATAAAGGGTTCGACCGAGTACAAGGCTGAGGAAAGCGCTGTGACAGGCGAGGTCACGCTTTACGGCGTCTATTATAAGATTGGCGAAGCATACGCTAAGACGGTAGTTATAAAGCCTGATACTTCTCCCCGTATAATACTCGGCAAGCAGACAGGAATATTCAAGACGGAAGAGTATGAAATAATTGAAGACATGGACATGACTGATACCAAGCTCAAGGGTACGGTTTACTTTGATATTACTCTGAAGAATATGAGCGATGAAGAGTTTGCAGACGCAAGAGGCTATTTCGGCGGCGATGAACCCGATTTATCAGCAAGCATAATCAAGACCGATTACGGCTGGGTGTGCATGGTCTGCGATACCGAGTTTTCGGTTACATACGACACTGATAATACTCTTACAATAAAGTGCGGAGATATTGTATCCAATACCGTTCAGGTAAAGTCGAATGCAAACCGTTTCAACAAGGTTACACAGGGTGACAACACAAACAGAACGGTTTTCTATACAAACACTTCGCAGGAAGAGAAGGACAATTACAAGCTTGTAAGCACCTATACGGTTGACAGTGAAAGCATAAGCTATAACTGGTACAGTACGAACAGTGCATACAGTGCAGATGAGCTCGGTGCGGCAGTATCCGGAAGTAACGGCGAATTCAAGCTTGCGGATAATATTCCTGCCGGAAATTATGTTCTGTATTGCGATATAACCTATTCAGACGGTGACAGCACAGAAACTGTTACAGAAAAATTTACATTTACATATAAAGAATGTGCACATGAAAACGGTTATTCCGACGGTAAATGCACAAACTGCGGAGCGTTATGTGATCACAGCAATATTGATATTGACACGGGTAAGTGTAACGAGTGTGAGCGTCAGTTTGTTGCTACAATCAGCACAGACGGCAGTGCGCCGACAGGCTATGACACGCTCAAAGACTGCCTTGACAGCATTACTGCCGATAGCGGAAACTATGTTAAGCTCTATCAGGATATCGGTGACGAAGCGGCAAATACAGATACTATAGATGTAAATCACAATGTTATGATCGACCTTAACGGTCACAAGCTGAACAATATCAAGCTTGGGGTCAACAAAGACGTTAAGCTTGCATTAACCGGCACAGCGGGCAGTTATGTTATGCAGGTGTATGTTCGCAATGGCGGATCTTTCGTAATTGACAGCGATGCAAATGCAGGATTTAATACAATTTTTGTTGAGGCAGATGCAGGACTCGCTGTAAACGATGGCGCAAAAGTAACTACAGAGCAGTTGACTGTGATAGCATCAGTGGCTGATGACGGAACTACAACGACATCTGTAAAGCTTGCTACGGGAATGAAGATAGGAGCGCTGTCATATCATTGCCAAAACAATTCCGAAGTCGTGAAATTAGGTAATCTTCTTGATGTTACCCGGCAGGCACTGCAACGTGACGATAACGGCGAGTATCTTGATCTTTATAAAGAATATGGAGGTATGGGTTATCCCTTTGCGTTTACTGTTGTAGAGCATACTGACGCTGACCACAAATACGGCAGTGGAACAGGCAAGTGCAAGGAGTGCGGAAAGCCCTGCGAACACAGCGGTGATATAAACACGGACAACGGCATCTGTTCAATCTGCGGTGCGGTTGTGTCTGTCGCAATCTATACAGATGCAAACGGAATCTCGAAGTATGTAGATGCCGATGAACTTCACTCTTTACTGAATGAATACAACGGAAGCGGTACAGTAAAGCTGTTTAAGGATTATAATAATTCAAAAGCTCAGTATGACTTATACGGAGAACTTACAATTGACTTAAACGGACGCCAATTTAATATCCGGAGTATTACTCCTTGCAAAAACGGAAAGCTTACAATCAAAAACAGCGGCAATCCGGTTATGCTCGGTTGTAATGTATATCCGACAAGCGACCCTTCCTACGCCGGCGGTACGCTTATAATAGACGGCGATGTAGTTTTAGACACTTCGATCTATGTATATGATTCGAGTACGGTTATACTGAAAGACGGTACATATACTGCCGGACTTTACGCAAGGGACAGCAAGACATTATATGATATGCTCGGCGAGGGTAAGGCTTTCTTCAAGGCTGACGGAACTCTTTTCAATGCAAGCGTTAAGGAAATATCAAGCGATGTAACGCTGATAGTCAAAGACCACAGCCATACCTATGTTGACGGCGAGTGCGACTGCGGATATGTTTGCCCTCACAGCGATGTTGACATTGACACGGGTAAGTGTACAGAGTGTGAATATCAGTATGCGGCTGTTATCGTAAAGGATGGGGCTGCAGCTTCCGTTTATAAGGAAACTGAGATGGAGGCGGCTTTTGAAGCGGCTGACAGTGAAGCAAACACCGGCTGTACATTAAGAGTATACAAGAATTATACAGGCAGCTATACAACACTCAGCGGTAAGTTCACGCTGTGGATCGCTAAGGAAGCCAATGTAGGTACGTTAACTGTTTCGGGAGATATAACCGTTACGGGATCGGAAAAAAATAATAGTATTTATGGCGATTTCAATGTAGAGGACGGCGGTAAGCTGACATTTGACGAAAACTGCGGCGCTATGGGAACTGTGTCGGTAGGTGCAGGTACATTTGACTGCTATTATTCAATCGACATAACACTCAATATAAACGATGCAAGCAGTGACGTAATTCTTCACTACGGAGGTTTCAGAAAAATATGCTATAACGGCGGCGGGGACAGAGCAAACGCAGAAATACTGACTTTGTTGGCTGAGAACCGTATGTTTATGAAGCGTTACGGTGAGCCGATAGACGGCTCAAAAACACTGTTGAAAGACGGTTTTGCAACAACTGTTGTTGTAATACTACATGAAGGTCACGGTTATGACAGCACAACGGGCAAGTGCACGATTTGCGGTAAGCGGTGCGGTCATACGGATGTTGACAGCAAAACGGGTGTATGCCCTACCTGCAAATATCAGCTTACTGCGGGCATTTCGGGCGTGGGAACAGCGAAGTATTTCGATAATATAGACAACGCTTTTACTGCGGCATTATCGGCGGAAAACAACGGCTGTACGCTGACATTATACAAGGACTGTGAGATCACACAGAACGTAGAAATCGGCAATACAAAGGTTACTGTCGATGTGAACGGATATTCACTCGACGGAGTGGAAGAGATAAGTGTAAAAAACGGTGGTGCGCTGTACCTTAAGGACAGCAGGAAAAGCACCAACAGCGGATGCATAGACGCACCTATTTGTGTATACGGCGGTACGTTTATAAACGGTACTGCGGACGGCAGCAGTTCAGCCGCAGATGTACTCGCTATAGTCATTTTAGGTGCTCAGTGTGTCGAAATATACGGCGGCGTATTTGATAATGTTAACATTTTAAACGCAAGCGGTGTAGCTTTATACGGCGGAAAGTACAACACCATCGGCGGTATGGCAGACGACAGCACATCCGTAAACGCTCTGCTTGCGAAAAACCGTGCGTTTGTAAGAACGCTCCCTGCTGAGATGATAGACGGCAGTGCGAAGACGATCGGCGACGGACTTACAAATGTCAGCGTTGTAGAGCATGAGCATAGATACAACGTGGAAACGGGCAAGTGTCCGTGCGGCGTTTGTGCGCTTGCTATATTTACCGAGACAACACAAAGCTCTGAAACTTATACATTTATTGAAAGCACAACACAGTTTAAAAATATTGCGGAAAATGAGGCAGACGGCGTATTAAAGCTGACCGGCAATGTAGATTGTATTGTTAAGGGCATAATAATAAACGGCAATAAAACGATCGACATGAACGGTCATACGCTGAATGTTTCGGTCGGTACCGAGGAAATAAGCGCAGTAGCGGTTAACGGAAATGTAACCTTTGAAAACAGCGGAAGCAGCCGTGCAGTTATAAACGCCACCGGCGTTTATTCCTATGGAATGGTAACTGTAAACGGAGATATTGAATTCGATAATTTTGCAACATTTGAAGACGGCGACGCTTTGATCAATGCCGGAGTATTCAAGAACATTTATGTTCAAGGAAGAAGTGTAATTGAAATACTGGGTAGCGGTAAGGCGCTTGCAAGTGAAAGCGGAGAAATACTGAATGCAAGCGTACAACAAATATACAAAGCAGGCAATAATATATTTGTTAAGGCTCACCCGAAGCATACATACGATGATCACTGCAACTGCGCTTGCGGATATAAGTGTCTGCATGACGGCGAGGGTCAGGTAAATGAAGACAGCGCCAACAAGGTGTGCAGTGAGTGCGGTGCGAAAATTTACGCAAAGGTAACTACTGCCGACGGAAAGGTAAAGTATTTCGACGACATAACCGAGGGCTTACGGTATGCGGATAAGGCTGAAAACAAGGGCTGTGTTTTCACTCTTGTGACAACCGGTGGACTTGAGAACGATATTACATTGTCAAGCGGTCAGTTTACTATTACCGCGATCGACGACAATTATATCAACGCTTATACACGGAAGATCAATATTAAGGGTGCAGAAATTACTGTTGAGAACTGCGCTTTTAATTGCTTTGTAGGTTTATATAGCGGTTCTCTTACATACCCTGAAGGCTCGACCTCCGTTTGCATTAACGGTATTAGTGTATTTGGCGGTACTTTAAATATCAGTGACGGCGTAAGTGAAAACTTCGGCGCTAATAAATTTACTATATCAGACACTGCAACGGACGCAAAGGTGACTATAGGCGGCGGTATTTACAGTGAGATCAAACTCGGACAGTATACGTTTAAGGACATACTGGCAAGCGGCACTCGCTTAATAAGCGTTGAATACTCGCAGGAGACTGATGAGATAATAGCTACTAATGAATTATTATACAGCATTGTTTCCGAACAAAACACCTTGGGCGTTGATGATGACAAAGACTATCGGTTTGTCAAGTGCGACCATAAGAATGATGACGGCAGTTATGCCTTTAATGAGGGCGGTATATGCAAATACTGTAACTCTGAGTTTGCCGCAAGCGTAAGCTATACGACAGACGGCGGTAGCGAAAAGACGGAGCTTGTCGGTGATATTTATGACGCTTTTGACAAGGCTAATGAGATGGGTACGGCTACTGTAACGCTGTATAAGAACATTGAAAACAATATTACAGATACGATAGCTGTTACAGGCAATGTTACGCTTGAACTGAACGGTAAAAAGCTCACAACTCCCGGTTTTGAGCCCTACTATGCCATAGAAGTGAAGAGCGGTAAGCTGACCGTTAACGGCAGTGGTACAATAAAACGTGCTGTCGTTCGCAACGGCGGCGATGCGGAAATCAACGGCGGTACTTTCTCTGACTTCAGAATTGAAGACGGCGGTAACGCTGTAATTAATGGCGGTCAATTCTACAGCATAAAGGTTTCAGGCGAAGGCAGAAACGTAGGACAGCTTCTTGCGGATGGCTATGCCTATAAGAATTTCGACGGCTTCTGGTCTACTGTTGCAGAACGTGAAAAGCAGGGTATAGCAAGTGTAAACGTACTGGAAGCGCCGATAAAGAGCGCAAGTATTGCGTGGGTAGGCGAAGAAGCGCCTGTTATATACCGTAACGGAGAGAAATATTTATACGTCAATATTACATACGAATTGGCGGTCGGTTCAAGGGGTGCAACCTATTCGGATTTTGTAAACGGCAATAATCGCATTAAAGATTATAATTTGTACAATAAATATATGGTACACTGTTATGAAATCGGTAAGCTTGCGGCGAAAGACGGCGAGGTTGAATATTACATTGTACTGAAGTGCAACGGATACGAATATAAGTCGAATGTGCTTAAGCTTACACTTGCGACCTGCTCACACCCGAAGGATAGCTTTTCATACGAAAATAACGGTTTGGTAATCTGCGGTATATGTGATGCATTGATAGAAGCCGAGGTAGTAGATGCTGACGGCAAGTCGTTAGGTTATGCGGATATAGAGAGTGCCATAAAGCTGGCGCAGGAGAACGAGGGCAGCACTGTAAAGCTGATGTCGGACGAGTATCTTCTGCTACTGAGTTCACTACTGTGACAGGCGGCAGGTTTACTGTTGACTTTAACGGTAAGACGGTATTTTATCAGTTCGCTGTCAACGGCGGTGACGTGACTTTCACTTCTTCGGTAAAACAAGACGATGTAGAAAATCTGATAAGCGAAATCGAAGTAAACGGAGCTGACGCTAAGGTTACAATTGACGGTAAAATCAAGCTGGGAAGTGTAACATTATCAAGCGGTACGCTTAAAATAAACAGTACCGATGGTTATATCGGCGAACTGTCAATAAATGGCGGAAATGCTGTTATAGATGATGCAATAATCGGTGCGCTGAAAGCTAACGGCGGAGACACGGTCATCAATTGTGTTGAAGCTGATTCTTTAAGCATGAATTTCAACGGGTCCGGTAGTATCTCTATCGTAACCGGTACGTTCGGAAGCACCACTTGCGAAAGAGACAGCGGTTATACTTTAGGTATGGCAATTGCGAGCGGAAGCGCAGTTTTGGCCGATAGTATGAATGGCATTACTGTTTACACATACGATGCTATTCAGACCATGACCAGTACCTATAGAATTTTTGTTGATAAGTGCAGCCATAAGGACGGAAAAGGCAATTATGTGCTTGACGGAAACCCCTGTCCTTACTGCAATGAGGAAATTGTTGCAACTGTAAGCTATACTGCCGGTAAAAGCGAAGAGACAGATCTGTTCAGCGATATTTATGACGCTTTTGACAAGGCTAATGAGATAGGTACGGCTACAATAACGCTGTATAAGGATATTACGGACGATATTACAGATACGATAGCTGTTACAGGCAATGTTACGCTTGAACTTAACGGTAAAACACTGGGTAGCACTTTTGCTTTCAACGCACCTGTAGAAGTATCCGACGGCGGTATGTTTACCGTAGGCGGCGATGGCAAAATGCGGATGCCTATTAAAGCTTACGCAAACTCAAAGTTAATCGTGGGCGGCGGTGAATTCACATCGGTGATGGTTTACATAGACGGCGACGCAGAAATAGGCGGCGGCGTTATAGACGCTCTGACCATTATAGGTAACGCTAAAGCAAAAATCAGCGGCGGTAAATTCTACAACATCGAGATAGCAAACGGCAGTCTTGAATCTGTTCTGGCTGACGGTTATGCTTATAAAAAGGACGGCGGTGCATGGCTTTCAATTGCAGAACGTGCAGAGAGCGTTTATAGCGGTGTGAATAACGACAATAAACCGGTGAATGTAGAAGAAGCGCCGATAAAGAGCGCAACAATTACCGCTGAGGACGAGTCACCGATAATATACCGTAACGGTAATAACTCTGTGGATTACACAGCTAATGTGACATATACGGGAAATGAAACACTCTATGTTACCAGATGCTTAATTGACGGAACGGTAATAAGAGAAAAAACAATATTTAACGGTTACTGTGAATTATGTAGCGGTGAAGTTGATAAAGCGGTGGCAGAAGACGGAGAAATCCAATATTACTGCATATTTACCTATGACGGATATGAATATAAGTCGAATGTGGTAACGCTTACAGTAGCTACCTGCCGGCACCCCGGCGAAAGCGTAAAATGTGACGATAACGGTAATTATGTATGCGGTATATGCGACAGAGCACTTACGGCTTCGGTAGAGCTGTCTGACGGCACGTTATCGTATTACGACAACTTGAATGACGCTATCGGCGCTGCCCAGGAAAGCGAAGGCTGTACATTAAAGCTGTTAGACTACAGTGGTGTTAATGATGGTGAAATATTTGACATAAGCAAGGGTAGATTTACCGTTGATTTAAATAAAAATGACGGCACCACAACATTTGCATTTGATGTCAAGGGCGGAGATATAACGTTTACGGCATCGCAAGCAGCCTCAGGTTTATTTACCGGTGTAACGGTATCGGGCGAGAATGCCAATGTTTTAATTGACAGCAAAGCCACGTTGAATTCTTTAGTTGTAAATTCCGGAAAGGTTACTGTCGATGGCGCTAATATCGGCACAATAACAATAAATGGCGGAGACACGGTTATCAAAAATGTTCATGCCGGTTCTTTAAGCGTGGAAGGCAATGGGTCCGGTAATATATCTATCGTAAGCGGCGAGTTCGGTAGCACCACTTTTGAAAGAGACAGCGGTTATACTTTAGGTATGGCAATTGCGAGTGGAAGCATAGTTTGTATAAATAGCTTTACTATTTACACATACGATGCTATTCAGACCATGACCAAAACCGATAGAATTTTTGTTGAAAAGTGCGACCATAAGGACAAAAACGGCAGTTATAAGCTTGACGGTAATCCCTGTCATTACTGCAATGAGGAAATCGTTGCAACTGTAAGCTATACGGCTGACGGAAGCGAGCAGACAGATCTGTTCAGCGATATTTATGACGCTTTTGAAAGGGCTAACGAGGCAGGTACGGCTACAGTAACGCTGTATAAGAATATTGCAGGAAGCGAATTTACACGGGACGTTACCGTTACGGGTGATGTAACGCTTGCACTGAATGGTAAAAGCTTGGGCGGCGTTTATGGCACAGCGTGTATACAGGTAACCGACGGCGGTAAGCTTACAGTAAACGGCAACGGCAAAATATGGCGGTCTGTTGACGTTAAAGCGAACTCAAAATTAATCGTTAACAGCGGTGATTTTGATACGGTTATAATTTATAAAGACGGCAGTGCAGAAATCAGCGGCGGCACCGTGACAACTCTGAACATTTACGATAAAGCAAAAATCAGCGGCGGTTCATTCTCGTCTATTTATACTAACAGTACGATTGAATCTTATCTGGCTGACGGTTATGCTTATAAAAAGGATGGCGGCGCATGGCTTTCAATTGCAGAACGTGCTGAGAAAGAATATTACAGCTCGGATAACGATGGTCGACCGGTGAATGTAGAAGAAGCACCGATAAAGAGTGCAACACTTAGCACAAAAATAAACAAGCTGTATCGCAACAGCAACGCAAACCCCACGCTGAAGTTTAACCTGTCTCTTGCTCACGGCTCGAACCTGAACGACTCGTATGTAAGTAAGAGATACGGTATAAACTCCTATGTAAGCGGAGATATAATTTATAGCAGCTTAAGCGCACTTGTAACTGACGCTAAATTGTCGGCAGACGAAATAATTGATAAGGCAGGCGACAGCGTTGCTGCCAAGATATACTTCGTAGTTATTACCGATGACGGCTATGAAATAAAGTCGAACACTGTAAGCATAGACCTTGTTAACTGTGATCATTCTCAGGTGGTAGATCCTACTGCGGACAAGGAAACCGCAGGTAACATTACTGAGCCGACATATTGCGAGATATGCGAGAGCCAGTTCAATGCAAAGATAACAAAGGGCGACGATGTCAGGTATTATAACGATCTTGACGAGGCTGTGAAAGACGCTCAGAAGAGCGAAAACGAGGGCTGTACCTTATATCCGCTTTATAACAAGAACGGATACGGCGGTCAGTTAGTCATAACCGAAGGTAACTTCACGCTCAAGTACGCAGTTCGTACAGCGTTCTCACGTCAGATCATCATAAACGGCAAGGCAAAGCTGACGGTTACGGGACGTTGTGCGGTGACAGCGTTTGAGAATCAAGACGCATTCATAGTGCGGGGCGGTGATGTCACATTTGACGGGCTTGCAACAGGCAGCAATGTGACCATAAACGGCGGAAATGTTACAATGACCGGAAACAATATAAATTGCCTTACTATACACGGCGGTAATGTATCCATTTCGTCAGGTGGGTTTGCCGAAATCGTAACTACGGTCAGTGATAAGGTGATAGCCGATTATATCGATCACGGCTTCTGGGTACAGGACAGAGGAACAAAAGAGTGGATAGATATATACAGTCTTAATAAGGCAACGGCATCATCGACAAACGTCCTTTCGGTACGGGTGTGTCCGATGCAGATAATCAAGCCGATAGATACTGTATATTATACCAACGGCTATTATCCCGCAGGTATACCGTCACTTCAAATAAATGCAGAGCCGTGGTATTCAAACGAGGTCAACGCAAAGGTTGCTTATCAGTGGATCGCCATTGATGAAAACGGCAACGAAACAGAGATAGAGGGCGCAACAGGCAGAAAGCTGTCGCTCGAAAATCTCACAACGGGCAGGTACTACTGCCGACTTACCTACAGCAATGCTGCAACGGCGGGAGTTTCGATGGCGTCGGACGTTGTAACGGCTACGATAACCGAATGTGAGCATTCTGGAGGAGAGGCTACCTGCACCAATAAGGCAAAGTGCGAAATATGCGGTGCGGAGTATGGCGAAATGAAGCCTCACAGCTATGCGCATATAAAGGCGTCTGAGTATCTTAAATCTGCGGCAACCTGCACTGCAAAGGCTGTATACTATACTTCCTGCACAGAATGCGGACTGTCAAGCAAGGGTACAGCTGATGAGGCAACGTTCGAGTACGGAAATGCACTTGGACATTCGTTCGGCGAATGGAGTTCAACAGCTCCGACCTGTACGGAGGACGGCTCCAGAGTAAGAAAGTGCTCGAGGTGCGATAAGATTGAAACGGAAGTAATTCCTGCGACAGGCCACAAGTATGTTGATACAGTAATCAAGCCTACTTACACCGAAAAGGGCTACACTCTCCATAAGTGTTCACGCTGCGGCAGTTCATATAAGGACAGTTATACAAACGTGCTTGTTCTTGCCAAGATAAGCGGACTCAAAACAGTAAGCAGAACAGATACGACCGCAAAAATAAGCTGGAATAAGAATCCCAATGCAGACGGATATATTATCGAGCAGTACAACGGTTCAAGATGGATGCTTATAGCAAGGATAACGAGCAACTCAACTGTTTCGTTTACGGCTAAAACGCTCGTTGCGGGAAGCACGAATAAGCTCAGGGCAAGAGCGTATAAGGGTACGGTATACAGTGCATATACTTATATCAATATCAACACTGCGCCTTCTGCAATAACAGGGTTCACACTCAAGAATGCAACAAGCTCAACGCTGAATGTTGCATGGGACAGAAACACTAGCGGCGACGGCTATATTCTTGATAAGTATGACGGCTCAAAGTGGGTGACGGTTGCAAAGGTTACAAACCATGCAACACTGAACAATACAGCGAATAACCTTAAGGCAGGAACATCGTACAAGTTCAGAATAAGAGCGTATAAGGTGTTCGGAAGTGTTACGGTCTACGGCTCTTACACATATCTTACGGCAGGCACAAAGCCGGCGGCGATGAGCGGCATAAAGGTAAAGAGCAAGACAAACTTAACCGCAAGCTTGCAGTGGAATAAGAACATATCTGCTGACGGTTATGTTCTTGACAAGTATGACGGCTCGAAGTGGGTAACGATAAAGACATTAACAAGCAACACCGATACGAGCTTTAATGTGACGGGTCTTAAGGCAAGTACAACGTTCAAGTTCAGACTGAGAGCGTACAAGAATTACGGCACTGCCAAGGAATACAGTGAATTCACCTATTTTACTGTTAACACAAGACCGTATACCACAACGGGAATGAAGTGCAACAGTAAGACAAACTTAACTGCAAACCTACAGTGGAACAAGAACATATCTGCTGACGGCTACGTTCTTGACAAGTATGACGGCACGAAGTGGGTGACGATAAAGACCTTCACGAGCAATGCGAATACGAGCTTTAACGTAACGGGTCTTAGGGCAAGTACGACTTTCAACTTCAGGCTGAGAGCGTACAAGAATTTCGACAATGGCAAGGTATACAGTGAGTTCACCTATCTTAATGTTAACACAAGACCGTATACCACAACGGGCTTCAAGATGAAGTCGGCAACGAAAAATTCCGTAACGCTTCAGTGGAACAAAAATATTTCCGCAAACGGTTATTGCATAGAAAAGTGGGACGGCTCGAAGTGGGTACAGGTAAAGCGTTACACTTCAAACGCAAATGTAACCTACACGGCAACAGGACTGAAGGCTGATACGGCTTATAAGTTCAGAATCCGTGCATACAAGACTATAGGCAATGTAAATGAGTACAGCGCTTATTCGGCAGTGGTTACGGCAAGAACGAAGAAGTAAGCAAAGTCAAGTTAATAAGGGGGGCATCGGCGAAAGCCGATGCCTTCTTTTTTGCTCTGAGGGCAAAAGAAGGCATAAGCATCGGATAATATGAAACAGCCGTAAGCAAGAGCGCTTACGGCTGTAGTTTTTTATTGTTTTATGATACCTCCGTTTAGCTGTCCTGCGGTAAGCAGAACTTTGAAAAAGGCGGAGTCTGCAGCGGCTCACAGCCGTAAAAACAAAGGGTACTGCGAAGAATATGGCAGTACCCTTAATTGTATATTTATAACGTTAATATCCGCCGGTAACGTAACCTTAGCCAAGCTGAAACAGCCGGAACGGCGAATCTGGTGCGGCTCACAGCCGCCGCCGCTTACTTGAAGTATCTGTTCAGCAGACCTTCGAAAGCCTTGCCGTGACGGGCTTCGTCCTTAGCCATCTCGTGAACTGTGTCGTGGATAGCGTCAAGATTTAACTGCTTTGCTCTCTTAGCAAGGTCGAGCTTGCCCTGTGTAGCGCCGTGCTCTGCGGCAACTCTCTTTTCAAGGTTTTCCTTAGTCGATGCACTTACAACATCGCCTAAAAGCTCTGCGAACTTTGCTGCGTGTTCAGCCTCTTCCCAAGCTGCCTTTTCGTAATAAAGGCCTACCTCGGGGTAACCTTCTCTGTGAGCGGCTCTTGCCATAGCGAGATACATACCTACCTCTGTGCATTCGCCCTCGAAGTTTGCCTTTAAGCCTGCGATGATCTCCTCATCCTCAACTGCCTTTGCAACGCCTACCTTGTGCTCGTCAGCGAACACGAGCTTATCGTTTTCCTTGAGCTCTGTGAACTTGCTGCCGGGAACCTTGCACTGAGGGCAGAACTCGGGAGGAGTGTCTCCCTCATGAACATAACCGCATACCGGACATACCCACTTTTTCATAGTAAATTACCTATCCTTTCATAGTGATAAAATCTTTATTTTCTTATTGTTGTTGATGAAATCAGTAACGTTTACTGATTTCTTGATTTTATTATAACCGATACTTTGATGTTTGTCAAGAGGTTTTTGAAAATTTTTTTGTGGAAATTGGGTTAGTGCAGACTTGCTTGGCTTGACGATTGATGATGAAATAATATTTTGTGAGCTTTTTATAGATAGTCAGGCATACAGCGCCTTGACTTTTGCTACGAAGCTTGTTATAATAGGGTAAGGACTAAAGAAAAGTGCAAGTTTTTTCTTAATGTCCTTTATTATCGTGAAAATCACTACTGATATGCAGATAGCTGTTTTAACAGTAGGATAAATTTTATGTAAGAAATCCGGATATAATAGGTAGTTGTGCGAATGGTGAAACCGAGATACATTCCGCTTGACAAGCTGACGTCTTTGTGCTATAATGTATCTAGCAGCTGCGCAAAAGTTTTGAGCATTAGAGTTATTGAAAGGAAAAAAATATGAACAAAGAGAAATCAACATATTGTGAATCATTTTTATCAGAATTACTATTAGAGTTAGCAGAGTCTCCATATGCTATGTTAAAAGCTGTTTATGAGAAAAATTTCCAAAAATTGTACAATAAAATTCTAAGTCACATTGCAGAAAACCAATTCCCAGAGTTTGCCAAACATATCGAAGGCTATGACCGCTTTCCGGCAAAAAATAGAAAACACGGCGAAATGGGTCTATATATCGCTCTTGTTGTAGGGACAGAAGGGGTTATGGAAAAAGGCGATAATCTTTCCAGCAAGTGTATCGTACTCGTCCCGCAAGAGGAGTTGACCTATGTAATTTACGAAATGAAAAAAAAAGGAGACGCTATGACGGTGGAGTCTATTAAGCAAGAGCTGTTCTCGGATTTAGACCTAGTACATAGGATTGAAGAAAAAATTATTGCAATAATACGAGAAAAGATCGAACGCCTCGCACAGAATTGCCCGGGCTTCCAAATCCTGTATGACTTGCTTGACGATCCTATTGAAACAATTATCGAAGACCTTGAAATCGGCTATGAGATTGATTACACAAATCTTGACGAAAGAATCTCAGAGCTAATCGAATAAAGTGGGATTACCGTTTTCAGCCGAATAAATGCCGTTTATTGCCTTTTCGTTGCAATTGCCGAGAAAAAAGATTATAATTAATATGTTAGAATATGGTTATAATTACGGCTAAGAGAAAAGGAGAGCTTTTATGAGAAGAAAAACAAACGAAAAGATATTACGGACCTTGCTTGCGGTATCGGTACTTGCAACGGCTGTGCTTTCGAGCGGTTGTCTTGACGATGAGGAGGAGATTTCCGACAGCACGGCAAGCGACAACAGGCAGACGAGTGACGGCGGCAATGCGGAGAGCAGTGAAAGCAGTGAAAATAAATATGACGGAAGTGTTACGGGCAGTCGTGCGTCAAAGCTGACGTTCAGCGGTTCGGACGGGATAAGCATTACGAGAAAACAGCGTGAAACCGAAAAGCCTATGGGCGAGGACGGCACACAGACGTTATTATTGTATATTTGTGGAAGTGACCTTGAAAGCGAGAACGGGCTTGCGAGCGGCGACATTGAGGAAATGATCGCAGGGTCACAAAGCGAGAACGTGAAGTTCGTCATTCAGACGGGCGGTGCGGGAGCGTGGGCGGATACATACGGCATCTCTGCCGAAAAGACACAGCGTTATGTTGTAACGGGCGGAGAAATAAGCCTTATCGAAGAAAAAGAGTCTGTCAATATGGGCAAGGAGGATGTGCTTGTCGATTTTTTAAGCTGGGGTATAGAAAACTATGCGGCGGCTAAAATGGGGCTTATCTTCTGGAATCACGGCGGAGGAAGTATCAGCGGCGTGTGCTTTGACGAACTTAACGAGAACGATTCGCTGTCGCTTGAGGAAATAGACACTGCGCTTACGTCTGTATATGATAAGATGACGGATAAGTTTGCATTCATCGGCTTTGATGCCTGCCTTATGGCAACGGTAGAAACGGCGAATATGCTTGTTCCGCACGCAGACTATATGTTTGCATCGGAAGAAACAGAACCCGGCTACGGTTGGGATTATACCGAGATAGCAGGCTTTATGGAAAGTAATCCGACAGCGGATACAGCCGAACTCGGAAAGAAGGTCGCTGACAGCTTTATGGCATCGTGCGAGGCTATCGATGCAGGCGGCGAGGCTACGCTTTCGATAACTGATCTCAGCCGTATAGACGAGCTTGTAAAGGCGGTGAATGATGCCGCTGAGGAAATGAACAGCATTTCTTCCGATCCTGCACTGCTTGCAAATGCGGTAAGAAGCATCTATACCGTAAGAGCATACGGCAGTAACAACGATACAGAGGGATATACCAATATGGTGGATCTCGGTTCTATGATAAAGGCTACGGTATCGGGCGACAAGGCAGATAAGGTCATGTCGGCACTTGAAAAGGCGGTAGTGTATAACATCTACGGCGAGGACAAGGACGGCTCAACGGGGCTTTCGACCTACTATCCGTTCGGTGTTTCAGGCTCTACCGAGCTTGCCACATTCGGCAAGGTGTGCGTAAGCCCGTACTATATGACGTTTGTTGACAGAATAGCCTACGGCGCACAAAACGGCAGTACGGACGGGTACAGCGGTGAAAAAACATGGCTTGCGGACGGTGCGGTGTACTGGAGCGACGGGGATTATTCCGACTATGAGAGCAACTGGGAGCATTACAACAACAAGACCGACAATATGGGCTTCTGCGGTGATAAGAGCAGTGTACAGATAGATGTCGGCCCTGTGCTTGACGATGAGGGAACGTTCTACTTCAATGTTACGGACGATACTATAAACAACCTTGCGAGCGTAAACTGCTCGGTTTACCGTGTTGACGAGGAAACGGGCGAGCTTATCGAATTCGGCGTTGACCAGAGTACGAAGGTCGATTTCTCATCGGGACTGGTCGAGGATAATTTCAGCGGTCAGTGGTATATGATCGAGAATAATCTTATCCCTATGTTCATAGTGGAGAAGAACGGAAACAGCTCGGTATACACATCTCCCGTAAAGCTCAACGGCAAGGAAACAAATCTGCGTATAGCTATGACGCAGGACGGCAATGCGTATGACATAACGGTGCTCGGAACATGGGACGGCGTAAACGAAAACGGCGAGTCGGCAAGAAGCGTTGTTCCGCTTAAAGAGGGAGATGTCATAGTGCCGATATTCAATACTTACGACAGCGAGGGTAACTTTGCAGGCAAGGCGGAGGGTGATGAATGTACCTACAGCGGTGACAATATGATAGAGTTTGTCAATCTGCCTGCAGGCGATTACAGATACAGCTTCGTTATAAACGACATTTATGGAAATGTGTGCTATACCGGCTTCACTGTATTTACGACAGACGATGACGGGAATGTGTTCTTTACGCCGGAGGAATAAGCAGGACGGCAAGCCGTATCAAGCGGACGCTTCTCTTTTATGGTAAAATAAATTCAGTCGGAAAGGCGGAAGAAGCTGTACGGAGAAAAACAGATGAACGGGATAAACGAATGGTATATGAATATTCAGAATATCGTTGACGACATAGACAGGTGCATCAGAAGCGGCGAGGACGAAAGGCTGACACTCGGCAGGCTGTCGCAGACGCTCGGCTACTCGGAATACTATGTTTCAAGGAAATTCAGCGAAATATCGGGAATGAAGCTCAGGGATTATATGAGATACCGCAGGCTTGCTTTTGCACTGAGGGAACTGAGAGATACCGACAAGGGCATACTTGATATTGCGCTTGACTACGGCTTTACATCTCACGAGGCGTTCACAAGGGCATTCAAAGCGGCATACGGCATTACTCCGAGCGCTTACCGCTTACATCCTGTGCCTGTAATTCTCCGCACGGCTATAAGACCTTTCGACTGTTATCTTTTAGGTATAGGAGGAACAGGTATGGCACAGACAAACAGCGACATTAAGGTGTATTTCGTAACGATACCGGCTCATAAATTCCTGCATATCAGAAACTACGAGAGTATAGGGTATTTCGACTTCTGGGAAAAGCAGAGCCATATTCCCGGACAGGACTGCGAAACGATATGCGGACTGCTTGACAGTATCAAGGGCAAGCTCGACGATATGGGTGGCGATGAGGCCGATAGCGGAAGCGGTCAGGTGATGGCGTACATAAACGAGCCTGAGGAAAGAATATGCAGCTGGGGTATTCCGCTGGCTGAGGCTTACGGTGTAAGACTGCCTGCCGACTACAGCGGAGAGATACCAAAGCAGATGCAGATTATGGACGTGCCTGAGGGCGAGTATATCGTATTTGAACACGGACCGTTCGACTTTCAGACTGAAAACAGTGCGGTTGAAGCAAAGATAGAACAGGCAATGAAGGACTTTGACTATGAAAAGTCGGGCTATGAGCTTGACAAAACGCAGGGCAGGGTGTTTTATTTCTATCACGACTGCAAGAGATACTGGAAGTATATAAGGCCTGTGAGGAAAATCAGATAAACGAAGAACCGCCTTTGAGAAGGGGCGGTTCTTCGGATTATGCAGGGCGATGCACTTGACACCGGCTTGATTTTATGTTATATTATAGATACAAAAAGAGGGAAACGACAGACGGTCGCTCCCATAAAAGTGGTTTTGAAATAACCGCCTTCAGCTTGCAACATAGGGCGGTTATTTCTTTTTGTTAAAAGAAATGATTGTGAAAATCATAACTGTGAAAGCAGTAAGAAATATTCCTATCTGTGTTAAATCACTTAGCGTTATGTACACAGCTTCACCTCCTTTCAAAGTGCAATGCACTTACGGGAGATGAATTGACCGCCTGACGTCCAAGGTTTCCCTCGTGAATATTTTAGCATATTATCGGGGGAAATGCAACTTGTCCGGACTTGACAATGGCTTGATTTTATGTTATATTATAGATACAAAAAAGAGGGAAACGACAGACGGTCGCTCCCTGATTACGATGAATAACCGCACACAGTTTGGAGAGACATGGGCGGTTATTTCTTTTTATTAAAAGAATTAATTGTGAATATCATAACTGTGAAAGCAGTAAGAAATATTCCTATCTGTGTTAAATCACTTAGCGTTATGTACACAGCTTCACCTCCTTTCAAAGTGCTTTCGCACTTACGGGAGATGAATTGACCGCCTGACGTCCAAGGTTTCCCTCGTGAATATTTTAGCATATTATCGGGAGAAATGCAACTTGTCCGCACTTGACAATGGGTGAAAATATGGTATAATAAAAATAAAGAGGGAAACGACAGACGGTCGCTCCCTGAGTGTTATTACGAAATAACCGCTACAAGTTTGCGACATGGGGCGGTTATTTCTTTTTATTAAAAGAAATGATTGTGAATATCATAACTGTGAAAGCAGTAAGAAATATTCCTATCTGTGTTAAATCACTTAGCGTTATGTACACAGCTTCACCTCCTTTCAAAGTGCAACGCACTTTCGGGAGATGAATTGACCGCCTATCGTCCAAGGTTTCCCTCGTGAATATTTTAGCGTATTACCGGGAGAAATGCAACTTCATAAACAGCCGCTCCCAAGATTGAGTTAAAAATCAACCGCCTTTTAAATAGGGCGGCTTTCTTGTTTTCTCCTCACGGTGTAAAAATATCGGCAAGCTGTCGTAATTTTCGTCAAAGCACTTGATTTTTCGGGCGGTTTGGTTTAAAATAATAATGATATTGCGTTCAGCAAAAATAAATTCAGAAAGGTATCTTATTTAAATGAAAATTCTGGTAGTAAATGCCGGCAGTTCATCACTGAAGTATCAGCTTATAGATATGAAGGATGAGTCGGTCATAGCAAAGGGAAATTGCGAGCGTATCGGTATAGACGGAAAGATCACTCACAAGACGTTTGACGGCAGGGAATATGTAGAGGAATGTTCGTTCCCCACTCACACAGAGGCTTTTGAAAAGCTGGTTGAGGTAATGACAAAGGGCGATGCCGCCGTTATCAAGGATATGAGCGAAATCGGCGCTGTAGGTCACAGAATAGTGCAGGGCGCTGAGGTATTCACAAAGACAACGATCGTAACGGACGAGGTCATAGATCAGATAGACGGCCTTGCAGACCTTGCTCCCGTACATAACCACGCACACGCACTTGCGCTGAGAGCCTGCAAGAAGGTTATCCCCGAAACAACTCCTCAGGTAGTAGTATTCGATACTGCGTTCCACCAGACAATGCCTCCCAAGGCTTATATGTTCGGTATGCCTTATGAGTGCTATGAGCAGTTCCACGTAAGAAAATACGGCTTCCACGGAACATCACACCGCTTTGTATCAATGAAGTACGGCGAGGTCACAGGCAAGAGCCTTGAAGGTCTTAACATCGTATCCTGCCACCTCGGCAACGGTTCATCCATAACAGCTATCAAGGACGGAAAGTCTGTAGATACATCCATGGGCTTTACTCCTCTTGACGGTATCATCATGGGTACACGCTCGGGTAGCGTTGACCCCTCGGCTGTTGAATTCGTACAGAACAAGCTGGGCTTCACTCCCGCACAGATGAGCGACTATCTCAACAAGAAGTCAGGCTTCCTCGGACTTTCAGGTCAGTTCAGCGACAACAGAGATATTACAAGTGCCGCACAGCACGGTGACAAGCGTTCACAGCTTGTTACGGATATGCTGACATACGAGATAAAGAAGTACATCGGTTCTTACACAGCCGCTATGAACGGTCTTGACGTTGTTATCTTCACAGGCGGTATCGGTGAGAATGCTCCCGAAGTCAGAAAGGGCGTATGCGAGGATATGGAATATCTCGGCATCAAGCTCGACAACTCTGTAAACGACGGCTTAAAGGGCAAGCTCACAAAGATCTCTGCTCCCGACAGCAAGGTCGAGGTATGGGTAATTCCTACAAACGAGGAGCTTCTTATCGCCCGTGATACACTTGAGATTACAGGTCTTGACAAGAATGCGTAAGTGAAGCGATAGATATAGGCGATTTCCCCGCTCCCGAGGTTTCGGGGGCGGGGTTTTTGTGCAAAAAAATGGGGATGGGTATTGCAAAAAGTGCGGAAAAGTGGTAATATTGAAGTATAAAAATTGCGATAACGGATAAAATAGCGGAAATAAAAATTGCGATAAAGCGTAAAAACGCTTTTATAAAAAATGCGATTATTCTTGAAATCGGCGAAATGAAAAATGCGAAAAAGGAGAAAGTCTATGTTCAAGCGGAAGATATACGACAAAATGTTACAGTGGAAAAATGAATCGGGCGGCAATACTGCTCTGCTTGTAGAGGGTGCAAGGCGTATCGGAAAATCTACAGTCGTTGAGGAGTTTGCAAAGAACGAATATGAAAGCTATATACTTGTTGATTTTGCTACAGCATCGAAAGAGGTCAGAGAGCTTTTTGACGATGTTTCCGATCTGAATTATCTTTTTTTGCAGCTTCAGCTACAGTACAGGAAGGATCTGCACGAACGAAGGTCGGTTATCATATTTGACGAAGTTCAGCTATGCCCTATGGCACGGCAGGCTATAAAAACGCTTGTCAAAGATCACAGATATGACTATATAGAAACGGGTTCGCTGATTTCGATAAAGAAAAATGTCAGAGATATAGTAATTCCGAGTGAAGAAAGAAAAATCAGTATGTACCCTATGGACTATGAGGAATTTCTGTGGGCGCTCGGTGATGAAACGACATTTTCTTTACTAAGACAATGCTTTGAAAAAAATATTCCGCTAGGGGACGCAGTACACCGTAAACAGCTAAGGCAGTTCAGACTATATATGCTTGTCGGTGGAATGCCGCAGGCGGTGAGTGCTTATATTGAAAGCAATAATTTCAGAAAAGTTGATGAAATCAAGCGTGATATATTAAGCCTTTATGAAGCGGATTTTGCAAAAATAGATCAGACGGGCAGGCTCTCGATGCTGTTTGATGCAATACCGGCACAGCTTAATAAGAATGTAGCCAGATTTCAGCCTGGTACAGTAATCGGTAAAGAGCAATCGGACAAAATTCTGGAGCTTATTGCCGAGCTTAAGGATTCAAAGACTGTCCTTGTTTCGTATAATGTAAATGACCCTAACACCGGAATGTCAAGCACTAAGGATTTATCCCGTTTTAAACTTTTCATTAGTGACACGGGGCTGTTTGTAACGCTTATGTTCAAGGATAAGGATTTCACGGAAAATGATATATATCAGAAAGTCCTCAGCGATAAGCTGAGCGTCAATCTCGGATATTTATATGAAAATGCTGTCGCACAGTGTATTGCAAGTAACGGTGACGAATTATTCTATCATACGATCATGAACGAAGAAACAAGGCATAATTATGAGGTTGATTTCCTGCTTGCAAGGAAAAACAAGATAGTGCCGATAGAGGTGAAATCATCGGGTTATAAAACGCATAGATCGCTTGATGTATTTACCGAAAAATATTCCGGGCGGATACTGAACAGATATATTGTGTATACAAAGGATATGTGTAAGGAACAGGATATTTTATGCGTTCCGGTTTATATGGCAATGTTTATATAATCGAATAAGCGAAAGGCAGTAATTATGGAAGTCAGAAAAGCGGAGATAAAAGACCTTGACATTGTGGTCAGAATGAAAATGGATATGTTCAAAGAGGTAGGTTCGGTAACACTGCTTCAGGACAATGCCGAATGTAAAATATACGAAAAATACAAAGAACTGTACACACAGGAGAAATGCTGTCATTATCTTGTATATGAAAACGGCAAGGCGGTTGCGTGCGGCGGTGCTGTGATAAAGGAAGATGTTCCGTTCTGCTTTTTTAAAACTCCGATGTACGGATATGTCATTGATGTATATTGCGTTCCCGAAAAGAGAAGAAACGGATATGCTTCTCTTATAATGAAAGAGCTTATCGAATGGCTTAAAGGCAAGGGAGTTCACAATGTACGGCTGAAACCGTCGGCTGTCGGACGACGGCTGTATGAAAAAATCGGATTCAGCGACAGCGGAGAAATGGAAATGTGGATTTAAAATATTACGGAGGTGCAAAATGCAACACGAATGTAAAATTACGGTACTTGACACAAAGGTTTTTCCTGAATATCAGGAAAAGTATCTTGCCGATCCGAAATCGGGACCGTGTCCGTTCTTCAAAAAGGGCGATACATTTACACTGAAAAGGACAAGCGAGCAGGACGACTTCTATCATCTTATGAACGGAAAGTTCTGCGGTGAGGCGTGGGACGCTATCAGCAGATATGTTTATGCGGCACTGCAGGGCGGTTCTATCATGCACAAGTGGACGAATGACGAGCGTATGATGATCGCCTGCTGTAATGATGGCACAAGACCTGTTATATTCAAAATTGAACGAATCGACATCCCCGAAAATGAGGAAGAAAAACAGTGGCTTGAAAGGCAGAATTTCAAAAACACTGTTGATGACGCTTATACAGGATAAAGTTTTCCGCTCCCGAGTTTTCGGGGGCGGGATTTTTGGTTGACTGTCGGATTGAAATCGGTTATAATATAATTAGCGATAACTAACTTTAAAACAGGAGCGGAAAAACCATGCAGAAAGTAAACAGTATGACAAAGGAAGAACTGGCGCATTACGGAACGCTTATCGGAGAAGCCTTCGCCGCAGAGGGCGACGGTATTGCCACAACTGCGCCTCGTGAGGATATTATAAAGGCATTTGAGATAATGACGGAGTATTTCTATAACTCGGGGGTTTTGTACACTACATCCGACAATCACGAGGGGTTTCTTGCGTATTGGCACAAAAGCACGAAAATAAAGCTGAAGCCTGCGTTACATATGGTCGGGAGAATGCTCAGGGAGATGTCATTTCGCAGTGTGAGAATAGTGGCAGGTTCAAGCGAGGAGCTTTATGCCAAAGTCTACAAAAAGGAAAAGGATTATGTAGCGGTGTCGATGGTGGTAGTTCTGCGTGAATATCAGGGAAAAGGATATATGAAAAGGATACTGGAACACCCTTTTTCCGAAGCGGAAAGGGATGGCATACCCTGCGTGCTTGATACCGACACTGCGCTTAAGGTAGCTAAATACACTAAATGCGGAATGAAGAATACCGCCAGAAAGCAACTGAAATCCGGTCAGTATCTGTATACTATGGAGTACAGGAAAGGCTGACGGGTTCGGATAGCATATTGAATACAGATTTTTCCGTTCCGGGTTATCGGGGCGGAATTTTTGGTTGACCGAAGAAGTTAAATCGAGTATAATAAATTTATATAAAATAAACGGCAAGGAGAAAACAGATGTCTCGGCTGACAATAACTCTTGTGCGATAGATACGCATGAGGATAACAAGATAACGAGGCATATTATTGAGAAAACTGATTTGCAAAAGGCGGTATCATTTATGTTGCTGACTGTTCACCCCGTATTGCGTAAAAAAAACAGATCATATAATGAACGCTGATAATGCACAGATGTACTCGTGAGAGGGAACAATGAAATATAAATCAAAAAATAAAATAGATTACAAGACGGTAATTAACAGCAGAGAGATAGCGGTTATCGGGCTTGTATGCGCACTTTTTTTCGGCATTGTGACGGTAGCTGCGGCAATAAGCGGTGCAGGTGTGGCTGCCTGTATCGTATTCGGCGTATTTGCCGTGCTTGGCGTTATACTTGTCCTTACTGTAAATCAGAGGGTAGATTACACCGACAAGCACTTTACTTATCGGGATATGCTGAGGATAACACACAGGTATGAATATTCACAAGTGAAGAAAATACGTTACGGCGAAAATCTGATTATCACTGTCGGCAAAAGGTTTATATTGATAGATGAAAATGCTTTCAATATTGACGGCTTTGCAAAGGAACTGATACAGCGTTCGGAAAATGCCGAGGTCATAAACTCTGAAAAATCAAAGCTGTTCCGTGGTAATATCCGCAAGCCGGAGGGGTTTATTCTTGTTGATATTATTGTTATGGCGTTACCTGCATTTTTGCTCGTTGTTGCGCTCTTTGCAAACCCCGATATAACGCCCGATGAAATAACAATATATACGGGCAGAATTACGGAATATCACTTTGACAAAAGCGATAACAGCGGCAGATTTATAATTACGGTATCGGATAGAGCCGGTGAGAAGCGGACGTTTGCGACCGGATTTATAGAAGATAATTCGCAGGAATATAAAGATATTGAGATAAACATAGCAAAGAACAGGGAATTTGAGATAGGTTACATTGATAAAGAAAACGACGGAGAAACCGATATACGCCTGTTTTCCTGCGGCAATACTTGTTATGTATCGCTTGACGATGTAAACAGTGTAAACATTGAAAACCGCAAGACCTCATTCGTTTTATCGGGAATTTTCTTTGCTTTTGCGATATTGTATGTTGTTGCATCGACTTATATAATGAGTAATGCGGACAGATACCCCAGACTTGTAAAGCTGTTTGTGAAAGAGGATTATATCATAAGAAAAGACGACAACAAGAGAAAACGGTGACATAAAGAATTTACTGTTGAAATATTTTTTAAAAATTTTTCGGAAAAGTATTGACTCTGACGCTGCGTAATAGTTTATAATGTGCCTTGCGGGAGGAAAATCAGATGATGACGGTAAATGAAGTAAGTAAAATGACCGGAGTGAGTATACGCACTCTTCAGTACTATGACAACATCGGGCTTTTGAAACCGAGCGGACGTACTGATACGGGATACAGGCTGTATGACGATACGGCACTTGAAAGATTACAACAGATTTTACTGTTCAGGGAACTGGAATTTTCGTTGAAAGACATAAGCAGGATAATCAGCGCCGATAATTTTGACAGGGACAAGGCACTTGAACAGCAGATAGAACTTCTGACAATGAAAAGAGAACGTATCGACAATCTGATAGAATTTGCCCGTAAAATAAGAACAACAGGAGTTGATATAATGGATTTTTCTGTATTTGATACGAAAAAGATGAAAGAATACGAAGCAAAAGCGAAAGAGCAGTGGGGAAACACCGCACAGTACGAACAGTACAAAGAAAAAACGGGCAGTCTGTCCGATGATGAAAAAAGCAATGTCAACAAGAGATTTATGATGATATTCGCTGAGTTCGGCAGGCTGAAAGACAAGTCGCCGGACAGCAAAGAGGTACAGCAACAGGTTGAAATCTTGCGCCGGTTCATAACGGACAATTATTATGACTGCAATACGGATATACTGTCCTCTCTCGGCACAATGTATGCGGCAGGCGGTGAATTTACCGATAATATCGACAAGTATGGAGGAGCAGGCACGGCGGTATTCACCGCAAAGGCAATTGAGATCTATTGCAGAGCACATTCATAAAACATCCGGTACAAGATTATTCCGTCCCGCATCATCGGGGCGGAATTTTGTTTGCACAAGTTCAGAAACCCACAGATTTACAGCGTTTTTAAGCTGTAAACGCTTGACAACAGAGCCGAAATATTGTACTATTAAAGTATCTTAAAAACGTAAATCCGCCCGCGCGACAGGCTTACGGGCGAAAAGGAAGTAACAATGGAAAAGAAGAAAAAATCTTATCTGAGCAAAGCGGTGTTCGGATTGCTTATCGTGGCTTTTGCGGTATGCTGTATTATTGCTGCCCCGATAACCGAAGCCAAGGGTACGCTGTGGTCGCTGTTTCCGCCGGTTATAGCGATAGGGCTTGCGCTTATCACGAAGGAAGTGTATTCCTCGCTGTTTGTCGGAATATTGTCGGGAGGAATAATCTATGCGGCGGCATCGGGAACGGGATTTGAGGGAACGTTCAAGGCGGTCGTGCAGGACGGCCTTATAACAAATCTTTCAAACGCATACAATGTCGGAATACTGGTGTTCCTTGTTGTACTGGGAATAATCGTTGTACTGATGAACAAGGCGGGCGGCAGTCGTGCCTACGGCGAATGGGCGGCGGCTCATATCAAGGGCAGACGGGGAGTTGCACTGTCAACGTTTTTCCTCGGTGTGCTGATATTCGTTGACGATTATTTCAACTGTCTGACTGTAGGCTCGGTAATGAGGCCGATAACCGACAAGCATAACATATCACGTTCAAAGCTCGCTTATCTTATAGATTCGACAGCCGCACCCATCTGCATTATCGCACCTATCTCATCGTGGGCGGCGGCGGTAAGCGGTACGGTCGAGGGCGTAAACGGAATATCGCTGTTTATAAACACTATCCCGTATAATCTGTACGCATTTTTAACGATACTTATGGTAATATTCATATCGGTGAGCGATACGGATTACGGACCGATGAAAATACACGAGGATAACGCAAAGAACGGTGATATTTTCACGACACAAAACAATACTTATGAGCAGGACGCACAGCCTGTAACCGAGCGTGGCAGGGTTATAGACCTTATACTTCCGGTTGCTGTGCTTATCGTGTTCTGTGTTGTGGGTATGATCTATACCGGCGGATTTTTCTCCGGTACGGATTTTGTGACGGCATTTGCAAACTGCGATGCGGCTTACGGACTGTCGCTCGGCTCTATCTCGGCGCTGATTGTTATAATCGCATATTATATGTTCCGCCGTGTGCTGAAGTTCAACGAATGTATGGATTCTATCGCCGCAGGATTCAAGCAGATGGTGCCTGCGATACTCATACTGACTTTTGCGTGGACGCTTAAAACGATGACAAACCACCTTGAAGCAGGTGCTTTTGTATCGGGAGTGGTACAGAGTGCAACGGCGCTGAGCGTGCTTCTGCCTGTAATACTGTTCGTGGTGGCTGTCGGGCTTGCTTTTGCAACGGGTACATCGTGGGGAACGTTCGGCATACTTATCCCTATCGTTACGAGCGTGTTTGAGGCGGAGCTTGCGAATGTTTCGCAGACGGGAGAAATTCCGTCAATGGTCATCATCTGCATTTCAGCCTGCCTTGCGGGTGCGGTGTGCGGCGACCACTGTTCGCCTATCTCGGACACCACAATTATGGCATCGACAGGTGCGCAGTGCGACCATGTCAATCACGTTTCGACACAGCTGCCTTATGCGCTGACAGTTGCGGCGGTGTGCGTTGTCGGCTATCTGCTGTCGGGCTTTGTGCATAACGTATTCATAGTGCTTGGCTTCTCGTTGGTGCTTATGCTGGCGGTGCTGTTTGCAATAAGATTTTTTGTAAAGAGAAAAGAAGGCAGGGGCTGAGAAATGGCAACATCACAGGAATATATAGAATTTGTCTGTGAACAGCTTGTCGGCATCGAAAACGTGCGGTATAAAAAGATGTTCGGTGAATATATGGTTTATGTTAACGATAAGCCGATCCTGCTCGTCTGCGACAATACGGTATATGTTAAAAAACTCCCCGAAATCGAAGAACTTATGTCGGGTGCTGGGTGCGGTGTGCCGTATGACAGCGCAAAGGAGCATTATATACTTGATATAGAGGACAGGGAACTTACGGCAAAGGCGGTCGAGATTCTCGAACGGATAACGCCTGTGCCGAAAAAGAAAGCCAAGAAGAAATAAACCGGGCATTGCCTGCCGTGAATATATGCAGACAAAACTCGGAATGCCAAAAAACTGTATATTAAAAATGACGCTGCCTTGTCGGTAACGTCATTTTTTATGCCTTATATTCACGGCTGAATTTCAGCCGCCTGTCTTTTCCGCATTGCGCTCCAGCTTACAAAGCCGTATATATCATTTGCAAAGAAAATCACAAAGCAGATAACGACTGAGATATAGCTTATATCGGTCAAGGCGGCAAGCGACCACAGGATTATAAGCACTATATCATTTGCGGCATAGGCGACAGCGAAGAAACGGTTGCGGCGGAATGTGAGATATACGGCGAGGAAGCTCGTTGTGACGGAAACGGTACTCGGAATAAGGTTTGCCGTGTTGAAAAAGTCGAGTACGAAGTAGAAAACTACGGTGACAACGGCGGCAAGTATGAACATAAAGAGAACCTCGCCCCTGTGGATATGATTTACCTTTACCTCAGCCTTGCCCTTTGCAAACGGATTTCTTAACCAGCTTATAAAAGCGGCAAGCGCCATAGGTCCTGTGAGTCCGAGATAGGTTATCATCTCGCCGTAATACGCAAAGGAGAAGGAGATTATCGCATAGAGTATGCTGAAAATCACGCCGAGAGCCTGTCCTATGGGGGTGCCCTTGGCATTGAGCAAAAGCGAGGTAGCGCCGATAAGCGACGCTATGACGGACAGTATCCCGTCCTTGCCGAACATAACAGCTGAGCCTGTTATCAGCACTATCGAGCCTATCCATAGTATTTTTTCAAAGGTTGTGAAGTAGTTGTTCAGTTTTCTGAGCATTATATCCTCCGTAAATTCACCGAAAAAGCACCGCAGGTACATCTTCAAAGACCTAATGATGTACTACGGTGCTTTCGCATCTCTACCCGGTGGCAGAATTATTGTATTGTTTGTATTGTTATTTTAGCATAACGGTCGGGGGTTGTCAAGAAAAGATCTTCTGTCAATGCTCCATAATCCTTCCGTACAGCTCGGGGCGGCGGTCACGGAACACGCCCCAGCTCTGACGCAGGTCACGGTTCTGCTCGTGGTCGATGACCGCAGTAATGACCGCCTCGTCCGTTCTGTCAGCCTCGGCAACTATCGCTCCCGTAGCATCGGTTATGAATGACGAGCCGTAGAAGGTCAGCGATGAGTCCTGATTCTGATTTTCGGGGGTGGGGTGAACGTACTCTGTACCTATTCTGTTTGCGGCAATCACAGGCACTAAGTTTGCCGCCGAATGACCCTGCATTGCTCTTCTCCAGTGGGGCATCGAGTCGCACTCCAGTATAGGCTCACTGCCGATAGCGGTGGGGTAAAGGAGCATATCTGCGCCCATAAGAGCCATACAGCGTGCCGCTTCGGGAAACCACTGATCCCAGCATATGCCGACACCGATACAGCCGAACTTTGTATTCCATACCTTGAAGCCTGTGTCGCCCGGTGTGAAGTAGAACTTCTCCTGATAGAAATGGTCATCGGGTATGTGGCTCTTACGGTATATTCCCATAAGCGAGCCGTCACAGTCTATCATAGCTATAGTGTTGAAAAATGCGTTTCCGTGCTTTTCGTAGAAGCTGACGGGGATAACCGTACCGGTTTCCTTTGCGACCTGCATAAAACGCTTTACGGCAGGGTTTTCTTCGGTTTTGTCGGCAAGATAATAGTAATCGTAATTCTTCTCCTGGCAAAAGTACGGAAGCTCGAACAACTCGGGGAGAAGTATAACATTCGCTCCGTCCGATGCCGCCTGTCTTACCATACGCTCTGCCTTTGCTATATTTTCTTCACGGTCGTCACTGCAGCTCATCTGTACTGCCGCAACCTTGACATTACTTATCATAGGGAGTTTCCTTTCTGACAAATGACGGTATCTGGTGGGTTATGCAATGGATATTGCCGCCGCCGATAAGTATATCACGGGCGTATATCTGTATTATCTCACGGTCGGGGAATACCTTCTGTACTTCACTCTTTGCTCTGAGGTCATATTCAGTATTCTCACCGCCGAAAGCGGGCATTACCACTGTCTTATTGCCAATATAAAGATTTACATAGCTTGCGCTGAGCGGGCTTACGGTATCTCTTGTAGGCTCGCCGTCAAACAGGTCAAGACCTGCGACTTCTTCCTCAGTCATATATATCGGCTTTGGCATAGCAAGCTTTACAACGTCTATCTTTCTGCCGAGTGCGTCTGTGCTGTTTTCAAGCACGTCAAGGCAGGCACGGCACATCTTGTACTGCTCGCTCGTTTCGTCCTCGCACCACGATAAAAGCACGGTGTGGGGAGCGGCGAACACGCAGATGTTGTCAACGTGTTCGTTTGTTTCATCGCCGAGTATTCCGCCCGGAAGCCATATTACTTTTTTTGTGCCGAGTCCCTCGCAGAGGTTTTCCTCGATTTCCGCTTTTGACAGCTGAGGATTTCTTCCTGCACTGAGCAGACACGCTTCAGTGGTAAGAACCGTACCCTCGCCGTCAGCACTTATACTTCCGCCCTCAAGAACGAAGTCGCTGAAGTCATAAACATCGACATCGAGCATATCGCAGACCTTGCGTGCTATCTTGTTATCCTTGTCCCACGGAAAATAAAGTCCGTCAACAAGGCCGCCCCACGCATTGAAATACCAGTCCACACCACGCATATCGCCCTTATCGTTCACGACAAACTCGGGGGAAACATCTCTCGCCCACGCATCGTCAGAGGACATCTCGACAACACGGATATGAGGGGGGAGCATTCTGCGTGCGTTTTCATACTGTTCAAATGAGGCAAGAACGGTGACCTTTTCGCTTTTTGCAATGGCGCAGGCAACCTCGCAGAACGCTTTTTTTGCCTTTACTCCGCCGTACTGCCACGAATCCGGCCGCTCGGGGAATATTATTATACAGCCGCTGTGCGAGGAAAACTCCGCAGGCATACGGTAGCCGTCAATGAGCGGCGTTGAGTCGGAAATAATCTTCAAGAAAAACTCCTTTTTGAACGCTTACATATCTCTGCCGAGATCGAAAGCCTTTTCGTTTATCTCTATAACCTTTGCAGGTACGCACTTTTCAACTGCCTTTTTCCAAGCGTCAAGCTCGATGCCGGGAAGTACCTTTGAAAGAACACCCATAAGCACAACGTTAACGGCTCTTGCACTGCCGGCTTTTTCTGCGGCTGAGAGAGCGTCAACTGCGATAATGTTTATACCCATAGCCTTTATCTTGTCGATAATGCCGTCGGGATATTCAGCCGCACCCGTGATAACGGGCATAGGGCTTATCTTCTGTGTGTTTGTGATTATTGTGCCGTCTTTTTTGAGATATGATACATAACGTGCGGCTTCAAGCTGTTCGAAGCTGATTATCATATCAGCCTGACCCTTTTCTATAACGGGGCTGTATACCTTTTCGCCGTATCTTATGTATGTTACGACAGAGCCGCCACGCTGTGACATTCCGTGTACTTCGCTTACTTTAACCTCATAGCCTGCCGTGCCGAGAACACTGCCGAGTATACGGCTTGCAAGAAGTGTACCCTGTCCGCCAACGCCGACTATCATTATTGATTTTGTTTCCATAGCTATATTCCTTTCAGAGCTTATTCCTTGATAGCGTCAAACTTACAGAGCTGTTCGCACAGTCCGCAGCCTACGCACAGGGTATTGTCGATAGTGATGCACTTGTCGCCTGAAACCAGTGCGGGACAGCCTATTCTCATACAGGACTTGCAGTTCTTGCACTTGTCGGCATCTATATGGAACGGAGGCTTGTGCTTTACGGTCTTGAGCAGAGCGCAGGGCTTGCGTGCGATTATGAGCGAAGGCTCAGCCTTTGCAAGCTCCTCCTTTATAACTCTTTCGGTTTCGGCAAGGTCGCCGGGGTCTACAACTGTAACGCTGTTTATGCCGATAGCGTGAGCGAGTGCTTCAAGATTAACGGCAGATGCAGGGTCGCCGTATATGTTCTTTCCGTTTGCAGGGTTGTTCTGGTGACCTGTCATACCTGTGATGCTGTTATCAAGGACGATAACGGTAGAATTACTGCGGTTGTATGCAATGTCAACAAGGCTCGTGATACCGCTGTGCATAAATGTGCTGTCGCCGATAACTGCTACCGCCTTGCCCTCATATTCGCCCTTTCTGCCCTTGTTGAAACCGTGCAGGCCGCTTATGCTTGCGCCCATACATACTGTCGTGTCGATCGCACTGAGAGGAGCGGCGGCACCGAGCGTGTAACAGCCTATATCGCCGCTTACCATAACGCCGAGCTTTTTGAGTATGTAGAATACGCCTCTGTGGGGACATCCTGCACAGAGTACGGGAGGACGAACGGGTATCTCGGCATCGAGAGTCTGCCATTCGTCATTTTCACCGAGAACGACCTGTCTGACTTTGCTCTGGAAGTATTCGCCCTGAAGGGTGAACAGCTCCTTGCCCTTTACGTCAATGCCGTTCTTGCGGCAGTGTGTTTCGATAACATCGTCAAGCTCTTCGATAACATAGAGCGTCTTTACCTTAGCGGCGAAGTCCTTTATCAGCTTTACGGGCAGAGGGTTTACCATACCGAGCTTTAAGTAGCTTGCCTTGTCGCCGAGCGCTTCCTTTGCGTACTGGTAGCAGATACCCGATGTGATAACGCCTATCTCGTCACTGTTCATTTCAACTGTGTTTATGCCCGATGTTTCGGCATAGTCGATAAGGTCGAGTGTACGCTGTTCAACTACAACGTGCTTCTTTATAGCGTTTGCGGGAACCATTACGTTCTTTGCGATATTCTTCTTGTATTCGGGTATAGCGTGGGGGATTCTGTCCGCTGTTGTTACAGCCGACTGAGAGTGGCTTACTCTTGTTGTAAGTCTTAAAATCACGGGAGTATCGAACTTTTCCGAAATCTCATAAGCGAGCTTTGCGTAGTCCTTGCACTCCTGTGAGTCGGACGGTTCAAGCATGGGAACCTTAGCGCCGATGGCATAGTGGCGAGAGTCCTGCTCGTTCTGTGAGCTGTGCATACCGGGGTCATCGGCTACGGCAAGCACCATACCGCCGTTTACGCCTGTGTAGCTTGCTGTGAAAAGAGGGTCAGCGGCTACGTTAAGACCAACGTGCTTCATAGCACAGAAGCTCCTTGCGCCTGCAATACTTGCGCCTATTGCGACCTCGCAGGCTACCTTCTCGTTGGGCGCCCATTCACAGTACATTTCGTCTTCGGGATATTTTGACGAAAATTCGGTTATCTCGGTGCTGGGTGTGCCGGGGTAGCTTGATATAACGCTGACTCCTGCCTCGTAAAGACCTCTTGCGACCGCCTGATTACCTAACATTAATTCAGACATAAGATGTTTCCTTTCAAAAATGCAGGGACGGCATATGCTGTCCCGTGTGATGATACTGCCTCCGTTATAAATTCCGTGTCGGACGGGGCTGTCGATTTGTATTTGCCCTTATATTATACTACATTTTTGCCGGGATGTAAAGAATTTGTTGAAAATGTGCCGTAACTGCCGAATAAAATCGTTCCTGTACTGGAAATGGTACAGCAAATATGTTATTATATTAACGATAGCAAACAGCGTATCTCGTTTTAAGGAATATATTTTACGGAGGGAAATAAAAAGTATGACACATATCATCACAGGTCCTGCCGGCAGCGGCAAGACAGCCGCACTCTATGAGCTTCTTAAGAACGACAGCAAAAGCAGGATACTTCTTGTTCCGGATCAGTTTGTTTTTGAAAGCGAAAGACGTGTCGCCAAGGAAACTGGTGAAAAGACTTCGGACATAAAGGTAATGGGCTTTATGTCGCTGTCCGAAAGCATATTGAAAAAGTACTGCCCTCAGAAAACCTATGCGGATACCACGGCAAAGACAGCCATAATGAGCGGCGCTGTCAGAGGGCTGTGTGGTGATCTTAAGTTTTACGGCAATGCCGCAAGGAAAAACGGCTTTGTAGAGATGTGCCTTTCGGCAGTAAACGAACTCAAGGCGGCAGGTATATCCGCAGATGAACTGACCGAAACGCTGTATTCTCCCGAAAAAAATACGGCTGAACGCCTGCCTGTCCATCTTGCAGAGAAGATGGGCGATATTGCGGCGGTATACAGCGTTTATGATAAAAAGCTGACCGAGAAATATGCAGACAGGCAGGATAATCTTACGCTTGCCGCACAGGTGATAAGAAACGGCGACAGCTTTGACGAAAACACAACGATATATATTGACGGCTTTGACAGCTTCAGCGGAGCACAGCAGAATTTTTTAAGGGCGCTTGCGGATAAGGGCGTGAACTTTGTGGTTGCGCTCTGTACGGACGAAAACAAGGCGGAGGTCTTTGCAACGTGCGACAGGACAGAGCGGTTGTTCGAAAGAGGCAACAGGGAGGACATCAAATATACCCGACTTTGCGGCAAGGCTCCCCGTTACACTAACAGCAATCTCAAGGCACTGCGTGACTTTTTGCAGACGGGGGTAAAGGATAGCAAGGCTGACAGTGACGGCATAACGATGGCTTATTCGTCCTCTGTCAGCGGCGAGGCGGACTTTGTGTGTGCAAATATCAGAAAGCTGGTACGCAGTGAGGGCTACAGATACTCGGATATTGCGGTGATATGCGCTTCTCCCGCAAAATACAAGGACGCAGTAAATTCGGCGGCGGCAAGATATGATGTGCCTGTATTCGCCGATCTTCCTGTGCCGATCTCGGAGAAGCCGATGCTGAGATTCTTTGAGGCGCTTCTCAAAGCGGCGGATAATCCTACGGGCACAAATATACTGCGGTATATAAGAAGCGGTTTTGTGCGTCTGCCGTCCGAAAAAAAGAAGGGCAAGACAGTCCCTATGACGCTCAAGGAAAGACACCTTGTAGAACAGCATCTTATGGAGGAATATGCGGAGTGCTGGGATCTTAAACGCAAGAAGTGGGATAAGCCTATGCCACATATAACAAACGCATCGGAGCAGAGGGTAGAGGAGATACGAATCGCAACGGTTACTCCTCTTGTGGAATTTGCAAAATCGGTGCGTGGCGTCGGCGGCAGGGAGCTTGTAAAGAAATTTACCGCTTTCCTTTTCGACAAGGTGGATATAAGCGCCGCTATACAGGGCAAGTGTCAGGACAACTCTACAAGGGAACTTCGCTATGTAAAAGAGCTTACCGAGGAACATAACCAGCTGTGGCGCACCGTGTCGGAAATGCTGACATCGCTGTATGAAACGCTTGACGATACTCCTCTTACGCTTGCGGAGTTCTCCGCACTTATCCACAGCTGTGCCTCCCGTATCAGCATATCACGCACTCCTAATGTTCTTGACAGCGTGCTGTTCGGAGATCCTGCAAGAACAAGGAGCAGGGAGGTAAAGGCGGTATTTGTGATGGGAGCCGCAGACGGCGCATTCCCCGACATTTATCCCGAGAACAACAGCGTGTTCACATCTGATGATGTACAGCGTCTTGCCGAAAACGATATTGAGCTTGAGAATGACGAGGCGAGATATTCATCGGCGGTGCTTGACGCATATAAGGCTATGACGCTTGCAGGCGAGAAGCTGTTTATCACGTTTACCGGTGAAAAGGAAAACGCTTCGGAATATATTGCCGATATAGCTAAGCACTTCGGTGCAAAGCTTATAAACGTGGATAATCTTGACGCACTTTATATGACCGAAAGCGTGAAGTCGGCTGAAAAGCAGTATGTCATCAACAATTCACAGCTTACAGACGGGCAGAAGAAAGCTGTTGAAACCGTGCTTTCGGAAAACGAAAAGGAATCCAGCTCGATTGACAGGATAAAGGCTGTAATGAGCAATAACAGCGGAAACTCCGACATACACAGGATAAGCGACATTGCGCCGATAGTTTTCCCGCAGACAGCACTTTCGCCTACGGCGATAGAAAAGCTGAACGGCTGTAAGTTTGCGTATTTCCTGCGCTACGGCATGAACCTTTCGGCTTCCGCAGGCATTGCGATGAATGCGAGCAACTACGGCAATATTATGCACTATATCATGAAATACTGCTTTGAAAATATGTATGACGGTGCAAAAGAAAACGGAAATCCTCACGTTTCAGATGACAGAATAAAGGAGCTTATTGCAAGTGCGCTTGCGGATTACAGGGAAAAGTATCTGCTTACCGAGGAGAATATGAGCGCAAGGTTCAACACGCTTTATAACGCACTTTCGGTAACTGCGTTCTATCTTATAAAATATATGGCGCAGGAGCTTGAAAAGAGCAGGTTTGTGCCGTCATATTTCGAGCTTAAGCTGGAAAGCGGAAAGAGCGAGAACGGCTTTGACATTTCGCCGTACAGCTTTGACATAGAGCTTGCGGACAAAAGCCGTCAGACGATAACGGTAGGCGGAACGGTAGACCGTGTAGATATAGCGTATAACAATGACAAAAGCGGAGGTCAGATAAGAGTAATAGACTACAAGACCGGAAACAAGGACGCAAAGCTGAGCCGTATCTACTACGGGCTTGACCTGCAGCTTTTACTGTATCTTTTCACGCTTGCAAAAAACAACGGGGCAAACGGCTTTACGCCGTCAGCCGCACTGTACCATCCGTCCGGAAAGACTTCTCTCAAGGATATAAAAGCGCCGTCCGATGAGCTTAAGCGTGGCATCTGGCTTGACGAGCATAAGGAGAAGGGCTTTGCCGTTGAGGGTACTCAGCAGGAGGAGGAACGCCTTTTGTACAGCGGCGTGAAGTTTGAAAGGGACAAGGAAGTCAGCACCAATTTCTATTCTGCTGTGACTATAGCGGGTGATAAGCTGGAGAAGCTCGAAAGCAGGATAGAAAAGGTTGTAAAAGAAAACACCGAACAGGTAAAAAGCGGTATTGTCGATGCAAGACCGCTTGTCGATGACGGAAAGGCATTATCCTGCGAATACTGCGATTTCAAGGATATATGCGGAACAAAACAGCGTTCGTGCGTTGATGTCGGGTCCGCCGAGGCTGTTGAATTCGGTGAGGATATAGTTGTTGCAAAGGCGAAGAAAGGCAAGGGGGATAAGTGATGAAATATACCGACGCTCAGATAAAGGCGATAAATCAGGGCAGAGCCCCTGCTATAGTATCCGCAGGCGCAGGCAGCGGTAAGACGGCTGTTCTGACACAGCGTGTTATAAGAATGATATGCGACAAAAGCGAGAATATAGACCCGTCAAAAATCGTTGTGGTAACATTTACGGTAAAGGCGGCGGATGAGCTTAAGGCAAGGCTTGACGCTCTTATGAGGCAGAGGATAAACGAGGCTGTAAGCTCCGCCGATGTGAGATTTCTGCGTAACCAGAGAATGAAGCTGAGAAAGGCGAGAATATCAACTATCAGCTCGTTCTGCATTTCACTGCTCAGGGAGAATATCGACCTTGCCGACAATATATCCGCAGGATTTTCGGTTATAGACGAAACGGCGGGTGACGCACTGAAAAACGATGTGCTGTCGGATATGCTTGAGGATTTTTACGCAAACGGCGACAAGGACGACAAAGAAACCGTCGTTGAGAATTATATCGTAAAGGACGACAGCCGTCTGCGTCAGCTTATACTTAATATTCACGCAAAAGCACTCAATCACACTGACCCTGAAAAGTGGCTCGACCGCACGGACGATCCTCAGATAATGCAGGACATAAAGAAAAAGCTCATCAGCCTTGCGGGAATGTATGCGGAGCGTTTTGAGAGCGAAGCGGCCGGCCTTGACAGCGCAATAGCGGAATATGACGGCGGAACAAAGGATAACAACAGTGCGATAACGAAGCACGGCGATTATGCACAGGGTATAAAGGACAGCTACGGCAAGGCGGTGACCGCTCTTGTTAAAAACGGTTTCTGTATAGACGATACCGTAAAGGGCTATATCGCCTCGTTCCCGAAGGAACGTGCGCCGCAGGACAGAAGTGCGGTAAAGCTGGTAAAAGCCCACAGGGAAGGCGTAAAGAGCATATTCGAAAAATATCTCAAAAAGACCTGTGAGAAGATAACCTCTTTTGAAAGCGATATGGATAAAAGTCTGCCTGCCGTAACTGCGCTTAAAAATCTTGTACTGCGTTTTGACAAGGCGTACTGCGAGGAAAAGCAGAGGCGTAATTGCGCCGATTTTTCCGATGCGGAAAGAGGAGTATACCGTATGCTCTGCGAAAACGGCGAAAAGGTGCGTGAAAGATCGGGCTTCAGCCTTATCATCGTTGACGAGTTCCAGGACAGCAACGAGCTTCAGTATGAGATATTCAGAATGCTGACCGAAAGCAAGCAGGGGTTGTATTTTGTCGGAGATATAAAGCAGTCGATATACGGCTTCAGAGGGGCACAGCCGGAGGTATTTTCGGGTATATGCAAATCGGACGATTTCGACAAGCTCCCGCTGAACGAAAATTTCCGCAGTGACAGGTGCGTTATCGACGGAATAAACACGCTGTTTGACCGAATGATGACAGAGGAGAACGGCGGTGTTGGCTATGCTGTGAACGGAAGGCTTGTGTGCGGTCTTGAAAAGGACAGCGACAGCCCTATAGCAAACGAGGACAAGACGGAGGTCTGCATTATTTCGGCAGGCGACAGGAAAACCGCCAATGCAACGGAGGCGGCATACATTGCGGCAAGAATAAAGCAGATGATCGCTGACGGGTATAAGGTCGGAAGCGACAGGCGTCCTTGCTGTGAGGAGGACTTCGCAATTATAATGCGTTCTCCGAAAAACCGCATTGCCGACTATGTCAATGTTCTCACCGCTAACGGACTGAACGTAACGTATAGTCAGAAGGCAAGCCTGCTTGACAGGTCGGAGGTAAGGCTAATGCTGTCGCTCCTGAAGGTCATAAACGATCCGTATAACGATATTGAGCTTGCAAAGGTGCTTATGTCGCCGCTTTACGGCTTCAGTGCGGAGGAAATGGCAAGGCTCAGGACGGGAACGTTCGGATTTGATATAAGCAGGATAAAAGCGGAATGCCCCGATGAGCTTGAACGGTACTGTCTTGGCTCGGGTGAAGCTGTCGGAATGAAAAGAAAACCGCTGTTCAGCTGTCTTATGCAGGCGGTGAGAGGTTACGATACATCGGAATACGAAAAACTCCACGAACTTACAAAGGATGCACAGCCCGACAGTAAATGCACCTTGTTCATAAACGATCTTGACAATTTCAGAAACAGTGCGACAGCGGTATCTCCGCAGGAGCTTATCCGCAGTATATATGACCGTATTTCTGCAGACGAGCTGCTCAGCATCGGTGACGATCCTGCGGCAAGGCAGGCAAACCTTGAACTGCTTGTTTCATACGCCCGTGAATATTCCGACTATAAGGACGGCGGTACGCTCGGTGACCTTATTTTCAACCTTGAGAATATGGGCGGTCTTGCCGCAGCACAGACGGCAGGAGGTCACGGAGTAAAGATAATGTCGACGCATATGTCAAAGGGACTTCAGTTTCCCGTTGTATTTGTCGCAAACTGCGGCTCGTCATTCAACGATGACGACTACACGGGCGATGTTGTGATAAGCGAGGAATATGCGATAGCGTCAAAGAGCGTTGATATTTCCACTATGAGCAAGATTCAATCACCTGCATATCATGCGGCGGCTCAGGATGTAAAAAAACAGCTTGCGAGCGAGGAGATGCGCCTTCTTTACGTTGCGGCGACAAGAGCGGAGAACAAGCTGATATTCACAGGAAATATATCCAAAGCCTGCGAGGAATTCATTTCTTCGCTTGATGTAAACCGTGACGGTAAGAAAACGGCAAGGTGCGACGGCAGAAGCTATCTTTCGTGGCTTACCGACGCACTGTCTGCCGAGTGCGATAAGGTAAACGATATGAGAAGCGGTATAATAGACTACGGCGATGTAAGATATATCTTTTATCCGCTTGCATATGAAGGCGATGAACAGCACCTCACAATTCCTGCACTTAATACGGGGGCGGAAAATGCCGATGAATATACAGATGATAAAAATAACGACAGCACCGGCAGTGCCGTTGACGAACAGTTCAGAAGCGAGCTTGAGGAAAAACTCAATGCGGCATACGCATATGAGCCGCTGACGAAAATTTCCGCAAAATTTACAGCTACCGAACTTGCGGCTAATCTCAGAGAAAAAAACGGCGAGGAAAACTACGGCCTGTTTATAGGAAAGCCTTCATTCCTTACCGAAAACAATACGGGTAAACTCAGCGGAAAGCGCCGTGGCGACGCATATCATAAACTGATGGAGCATATACCTTTTGAGAAAATACTAAGCGGGGACGAAATCAGCGACTATATCAAAAACAGTACCGCAGGTTTTCTTGACAAGGCGGAGCAAAACAGCATAGACGCAGGCGATATAGCGGGATTCTACAAAAATGACGTTGCGAAGCGTATTGTGAAGGCAGATAAGAACGGAAAGCTTTACAGGGAGTATCCTATTTTCCACAAACTTAATACGCAGTGCTACGATCCTGCGATATTCGGGGCGGACAGCCGTGAAATGCTTGAGGGCGCAGAGCCTTATGTACAGGGTATAGCCGATATGTTCTTTATCGAAGACGACGGTATAGTGCTGGTCGATTACAAGACAGACAAAACGGACGATGAGCAGAAATACAAGGACGATTATAAGCTACAGCTTGATATATATAAAGAGGCACTGGAGAAGGAATTTTCCGTGCCGGTAAAGCAGATGATAATATACTCGTTTACGCTCGGACGTTTCATCGATCTTGAAAAACCGGAGGAAAACAAATAATGCAGTTCAACAAAACGCCTGCTACCATAAAACAGCAGATCGGGATACTGAGGCAGAGAGGCTGTATAATAGATGATGAGGAGTATGCGAAAAAGTGTCTTACAAACATCAACTATTACCGGCTTGCCTATTACTTTGCGCCGTTTCTGGAGCGAAAGGGCAAGTACAGGGACGGTACGACCTTTGAGCAGATAATGAAGGTCTATGATTTTGACAGGGTACTGCGCCGTATGCTGATGACCTATCTTGAGGAAATCGAGATCTCTATGAGGGCGATAATCTCAAATTATCACGCTATGAAGTACGGGGCACTGGGCTATCTCAATGCTTCGGGATTCGATCCGCATCATAACCATCAGGCGTTTTTGTCGAAAATAGAGCGGCTTATCGAGGCAAACGAGAACGAGGAATTCGTAAAGCACCACAAGAGAAAGTACGGCGGTATAATGCCGGTGTGGGCGGCTGTAGAGCTGTTCAGCTTCGGAACGCTGACATATTTTCTGATAGATATGAAATCGGCGGATAAGAAGGATATGGTTTCACAGCATTTTGATCTTAACTACAGAACGGTAGAGGACAGGATGCTGTGCCTGTCTGATCTCAGGAACGTGTGCGCTCATTATACGAGATTATATGAGAATCCGTTCCCGAATGCGCCGAAAAGCTCGGAGGGGCTTGGCTTTGAGCCTGACAATACGCTTAAATCCTATATGGCGGTGGCAAGGTCGCTCTATCCCGATAAATACAAGTGGGAGAATGAGTTTATACCTGCGGTTGCCAATCTTATTGACGAGTATGGGATGATAGATTATATGAGCGGATACGGGTTTAAAAAGAAAACGACGTAATGATAAAAAGAAGCGGAGCCGAGTGGCTCCGCTTCAGCTTGTAGAAAAAGTTTGTTTTTTGAAAAAAGTGCTTGTCCTCAATCCCTATCCCCAAACCCCTTCCCCGTGGGAAGGGGCTATTTTGCTGGGGCTACCGCCCCTAGACCCTGTCGGGGGCTACGCCCCTGCGACCCCATTTTCAGAAAACACAAAGGTTTATCGACAAACTAAGCGGAGCGTGGGTTTCACGCTCCGCTTTTGTTGTTATATTTATATATCAAGCGTCTTGAGATATGCTCTGAAATCCTCGCCTATCTCGGGGTGCTTCAGTGCAACCTCAACACAGGCCTTCATTATGCCGAGCTTGTTGCCCATATCATAACGTGTGCCGGTGAAGTCAACGCCTATCATACCCTCGCTCTTTGCAAGCTGTTTCATAGCGTCGGTAAGCTGATATTCGCCGCCTGCGCCTGTCGGGAGGGTTTCGAGAATATCGAATATCTTAGCAGGAAGAACGCATCTGCCGAGTATGGCGAAGTTTGAGATCACTTCCTCGGGCTTGGGCTTTTCAATCATATCCGAAATGCTGTAGAGGTTGTCTTCAAGCGGCTTTACGTCAAGCGTGCAGTATTTCAGCACAAGCTCAAACGGAACTTCTTTCATGCTTACGACAGCCTTGCCGTACTTCTCGTACGCTCTGCAGCACTGTGCCGTGCAGGGATCGTCACCGATTATAACATCATCGCCGTAGATAACTACGAAGGGATCGTTTCCGACAAACTGCCTTGCATACATAACAGCGCCGCCTGTGCCGTTCTGCATCTGCTGGCGGACGTATGTGATGTTCTTGCCCATTTCGGCAATGTCGCATACTACCTTGTAGAATTCTGTCTTTCCGCCTGCAAGGAGCTGAGCCTCAAGATCGGGCTTGCGGTCGAAGTGATCCTCGACCTCCTGCTTGCCTCTCGACAGAACTATCAGTATCTCGGTTATGCCTGAGTTAATGACTTCCTCAACGATATACTGTATAGCGGGCTTGTCGACAATATTCAGCATTTCCTTCGGAATAGCCTTACTTGCGGGGAGAACTCGTGTTCCGAAGCCTGCTGCGAGTATTACTGCCTTTTTAACTTTTTCCATTATTGGTACCTGTCCTTGTTCTGATGTATTCCCTACCGTTTTTCTTCATATCCACATATAATATAATTTGCAGACGCAATGAAAATTACGCCTGCAATTATTATTTTAAGCGTCAACGCTTATATTCTGTTTTGCAAAATTACTTGATAAGTGCTTCGTAAGCCTTGAGCAGCTTTGTAACGCAACCGATAGCGTAGAAGTCGCCGCTTATAGCCTTTGCAACGAAATCGTACTTGCCGTTTACAACAGCAACAACGTCAGCGATGGGCATATCTATATGTACATCGTTGTCGATGTAGCCCCAGGGCTCTACTGTTACCTTACCGTCATCGATAAGAATATAAATGTAGAATTCCTTCTCGCCGTAAGCCTTGATCTCTAAAGCGATCTTTTCGTTTACCTTTGAAACGTCCTTCTTTGCGAACTTTTCTCTTACCATATCTGCAAGAGCAAACTTGTCGGGTTCTGCGGGAGCTGCCTTCTTAGCTTCCTTCTTAGCAGGAGCAGCCTTCTTAGCTTCCTTCTTAGCAGGAGTTGCCTTTTTAGCGGCGGGAGCTGCCTTCTTAGCGGCGGGCTTCTTTGCAGGTGCCTTTTCAGCAACCTTTTCAACTGCCTTTTCAGCAACCTTCTCAACTGCCTTTACAGCCTTTACGGCATCTGCCTTTACCTCTGCGGCAGCCTTTACAGCTTCAGTCTTTACAGCTTCAGCTACGGGTGTCTTAGTTCCTGTCGTATTTGTCTTCTTAGTAGCCATTTCACTTAGATCCTTTCTGTATTTGCTGCCTGTCGGCAACAAGTGTGCGGGGTTTGTTTCCCTCTATTGCATATAATACCATATACATTTGGAAAAAACAAGGGCTTTTATTGTCTTTTCGCTTTTCTTCACAAAAAACAGAGCAAAATCATACAATATGATAGCAAAAATGTAGCGGATAACAGCGTAATATGCGTTTTAAGGTGATTTATCGGTGTTTCCAAAAAGGTTATACACGATATTCATAAAGCATACATACGGCACAGATATAAATTCCTGAGAAAGCGTGGTAAACGAATATGAAACTTATTATACTCGGCGGAGATGTCCGCTTACGTTACACAGCCGACAGGCTGAGCAGAAAGCACGAGGTGTATACCTACGGGCAAAGCAGTAGAGATATGCTTCCCGACGGGAAGTGCGATGCCGCAGTGCTTGGTATCCCTGCAAGCCGTGACGGTATAAACATAAACGCTCCGCTATGCGATGAGCCGATGCCGCTTTCACTGCTGACGAAATTGCTAAAGCCGCACGGTATAGTTATCGGCGGTATGATAACTCCTGCGGTGAAAAATTTCTGTGCAAAAAACGAGCTTTTCTGCGAGGATCATTATGCCGACGAGGCGGCGATGCTGAGAAATGCGGTGCCGTCCGCTGAGGGTGCGCTCGCTGTCGGGATAAACGCAACGCCTGTACAGATGCTCGGTCAGAAGGTGCTTATACTTGGCTTTGGCAGAATTGCCTCACAGCTTGCGCTGTATCTTACGGCGATGGGCTGTGAGGTGACAGTAGCGGCAAGAAGCCGTGAAAAACGTGCAAAAGCCAGAATGTCGGGCTGTCACGCTGTCGGCTTTGACGCACTGTGTAGCACATTGCCTGAGGTAACGCTGATATATAATACAGTGCCGTGCGCCGTGATAGGTGAAAGCGAGCTTTCGGCATTTGACAGCGAGGCTGTTTACATCGAACTTGCGTCAGAGCGGGGCATTGATAAGACGGCGATGAAAAACTATAACGGCAAGGCAAGGATAATAAGGGCAGGCGGTCTGCCGTCACGGACAGCGCCTGTGACCGCAGGAGAGATAATAGCCGACTGCGTGGAGGAAATACTTGAAACTTATTCTGACAAGAAGAACAACTGCGATAAAGAAAGGGGCGGTAACCGTGAGCCGTGAGCTTGACAGTTTACTTTGCGGCGTAAAGGTCGGATTCTGTATGACGGGTTCGTTCTGCACATTCTCTAAGGCGTTTTCGGCGATGGAGGCACTGCGTGACGCAGGCTGTGATATTCTTCCGATAATGTCGCTTAGTGCAGGAACTGTCGATACCCGTTTCGGCACTGCGCAGGAGCATATAAAAAGGGCGGAGAATATCTGCGGAAAGCGTGTCATAATGTCCGTTGCGGAAGCTGAGCCGATAGGCCCTAAAAGGCTGACGGATATAATGATCGTGGCTCCCTGTACGGGAAACACGATGGCAAAGCTCGCAAGAAGCATAACCGATACTCCTGTCACTATGGCGGTAAAAAGCCACCTCAGAGGAGCAAGACCTGTGCTTATCGCCTGTGCGACAAACGATGCACTTGCAGGGTCGTTTAAGAATATCGGATTTCTTATGAACTGCAGGAACTATTACTTCGTTCCGCTCGGACAGGACGATCCGCTGAAGAAGCCTTGCTCACTGGTGGCGGATTTTTCGCTGATACCTCAGGCTGTAGGTGCGGCACTGGAGAATAAACAGCTTCAGCCTGTGCTTATATAGCGGTTGACACGCTTCTTTTCTTGTCGTATAATTGTTTTATTAAAAGCGGAGGTTTACAAATGAGAAGAAAAGACCGTGAAATAACCGACAAGAATGAGATAATGGATATTATCGGCCGTTCAAAAGTAATACGCATTGCTTTTACGGGCGAGGAGTATCCCTATGTACTGCCGTTCAACTTCGGATATGAAGAAAAGGACGGCAGAATGTACTTTTATATACACACTGCCACCGAAGGCAAAAAGAACCGACTTTTAGACGAGAACAACAAAGTCGCTTTTGAACTTGACAACTGCCGTGATTATGTCGAAGGCAGTATAACAAGTCTTTATGAAAGCGTTGCAGGCTGTGGTGTAATGACGGAAATAGCCGATATGTCCGAAAAGCTGTCCGCACTCGGCCTGATACTTAAGCAGTACGGAGAGAAAACCTATAAGCCCGACAGCTCATGCACATCAAGGACGAGGGTATACCGCCTTGAAGTAAAAGAGGTCAGCGGAAAGGCTAACAGGGGCAAATGAGCAACATAACCTTTGATATGCCTATAGACCGCACCGTAACAGTGATAACGGACGGCAGGAATATAACGAATATCGTTTTCGATATGAATATACCCGACCGCCCCGACCCGATATGCGAAAAGGCTAAGGAACAGTTCCTTGCGTATTTTGACGGAAGGCTGAAGGAATTCTCCTTGCCGTATGACATAAGCGGTATCGGCACGCCGTTTTTCAGGAGCATACTCACCGCCGTGCAGAAGATACCCTACGGCGAGCGTGTAACATATATGCAGGCGGCTGAAATGGCAGGGAGTAAGGCTGTCCGTGCGTGCGGTTCGGCACTGAAAAGAAATCCGCTCCCGATATTGATACCGTGTCACAGGATAGTCCCTGCAAGCGACGGCATAGGCTGTTATATGGGTACGCAGGGGATAGATATAAAGAAGTTTTTACTTGAAACAGAGGAGAGGTATAAATGATCGAGCGTGAAAAACTGCTTGTCGAGCTTGAAAGCCTTTCGGAAGAAAAGTTCCGTATATTCAACGAAAAAATAGTGCATACAAGCAATTATAAGGTCATAGGTGTGCGTATGCCCGACCTTAAGGCTATCGCAAAGGAGCATAAGGCAAATTATAAGGAGATTTTCGAACTGCCGTATGACAGCTTTGAGGAAATAATCATAAAGGGTGCGGCTATCGGTTTTGCCGATGCTCCGCTGTGCGAAAAAGAGCCGTATATTGTGCGCTATGCCGAGATGATAGACAACTGGGCAGAGTGCGATTGCTTCTGCTCCTGCATCAAGGTGAAAAAGAGTGAAGCGGACGATCTGCTCCGCCTTGCCGAAGGGCTGATGTGCAGGAAGGAAGAATTCGTTTCCCGTGTCGGAACGGTTCTTATGTTCTCGAAATTTTCCGATGAGCCGACCGTAAGAAAAGCACTCGCAATATACGACAGGCTTCCGAGCGGTGAATATTATCGGGATATGGCGGTCGCGTGGGGCATATCGGTGTACTGCGTAAGGTATCCTCAGCTTATCGCTGAATATCTTGAACACAGCCCTATAAGCCTTGCTGTCAAGCTGGCGGCGGCGCAGAAGATAAGGGACAGCAGAAGAATAAGCGATGAAGTAAAACGCAGAGTGACCGATACGGTAAATGCCCAGAGATGAATAACTCCCCGTGCAGTTATGCGAAAGCGTAAAATGCACGGGGAGTTTTGCTGTACGGAGATAATACGGCATTTTGTAGGGCTGTATCTTCCTGTAAATTTTTGTTGTAAAGCTGTCAATTTTATGCTATTATTAATATGGGTTAAAATATGGGAGGATGTGTTTATATGAGGCTTGCGGTAGTTGACAATGATGCGTCTGAAGCAGAAAAGCTGACAGACGGCATACGCAAAAGCACAGTGGATATAGAGATATACCGTTATAAAAGCGGCGATGAGTTTATCGGTGTATGGGAAAAGGACAAGTTCGACATAGTGATACTTGATATACCGGGCGGTGATAAAAACGGTATGGATATTGCAAGGGCTGTAAGGCAAAGCGACAAGGATGTGCGTATCGTGCTTGCTTCGCACAGCGGTGAATTTGCCTGCGAAAGCTATGAGGTGGACGCAAGCTATTATCTTCGCAAGCCCTACTGCGAGGAGCAGATAAATGTTATGCTCGAAAGGCTTGAGCTTGACCGATACCGCCGCAGGCTTATCACATTGCCGCAGGGCGAGGAGATAAAGCTCAGCAATATTCTTTATGCAAAAAACTGCGGTCAGACGGTCAGGTTTTATCTTAAGGGTAATACCGTCAGGGAGGCTCAGATAGGGTTTGACAAAGTGAACGGGCTTCTTGACGGCAAGTTCGGGTTCTACAGTCTAACGGATAATATAACGGTCAATTTTGCGGGGGTCGCTTCCTGCAAGGACGATATTATAGTATTTTCGGACAAAACAACGCTTGCCGTGCCTAAACGCAGAGCAAAGGAAATCTCTGCGGCATATACGGCGTACTGCTTTGAAAAGCTGAGAAAGGACGGTAGCGGTTTATGATCCCTTTATACAGAATTGCCGAGATATGCGTTTATTCGCTTATGAACTTCCTGCCGTTTATGGCGCTTGCACTTTATCCTTTCCGTTCAAGGCTTCGCTTTTCTGTGAAAATCACGGTCTGCATTATTGTTGTTATATCGTTTATCCAGATGGGGCTTGGGCTGTGGGCGGCATTCTTTTCGGGAGGAAAGGCGGCGCTTGCGAGTGCGGTAAGCACTGCGGTGTATGTCGTTTTCTATTTTATTGCGGTTAAAGTAAATTTCGGCAAGGCGCTGTTCACCTTGCTTATGATCTCAAACACGGCGAATTTTGTCGTTGCGGCATCAAAGTGCATAGAAGGGAAGATTTTTCCCGAGCTTGCAGTACAGTCGTACCGCTGGTCTTTCTCGCTTATAATGCTGGTAGTGCTGGCGGTTGTATGGATACCGCTTTTCATCTACACAAAAAAGGTATATACTCCCGCAGTCGAAAAAGAGCCTGCCGGTATCGAGTGGCGGTATCTGTGGCTGATACCTGCGACCTTCTATCTGATATGGTACTATATGCTCTATAACAACAACGGCAAGTCCAGCCTTGAAACTGCGCTTGACGCAGGAAACGCTGTGTTCCTGCTGTTTATAAACGTGGGAGCCGGAATAGTGTATTATGTTATAGCGATGCTGATAAACGAGCAGGAGAAGAACATAAGGCTCAGCGACAACAACCACCGCCTTGCGATGCAGAACCTGCAGTACGAAAATCTGCAGGAGAAGATAGCGGACGCAAGACGTGCAAAGCATGATGTGCGTCACCATATCTCGCTTATGCAGGAATACGTCAGAAACAAGCAATACGGGGAGCTTGAAAAATATCTTAACAGCTATCAGCAGAGCCTGCCCGATGATACGCTAATCAGCTTCTGCGAGAACAAGACGGTGAATGCCGTAATGCTGTATTTTGCACAGGTGGCGAAAAACGAGGATATTGATTATGATGTAAAGGCAGTCATCCCCGAAAATATCTCTGTTGACGAAACAGATCTGTCGGTGCTGTTCGGCAATCTTATCGAAAATGCAACAGACGCCTGCAAGGAGGAAAGCGGCGATAACAGAAGAATAGTAATAAGAGCAATGACGGACGAATATACTCTTTGCCTCGGCATAGACAATACCTTTACGGGTACGCTTAAAAAAGACCTTGGCGGAGTGCTGTTTTCATCGAAGCACAAGGGCTTCGGCATAGGTGTGGAATCGGTAAAGAGCATTGCGGAAAAGTACGGCGGTACATATTGTGCAGAGGTAAAGGATGAAATGTTCATGTCGTCGGTACTGCTTAATCTGAGGACATAAAAATACGGCTGTGATGAAACGTGAAGTTCATCACAGCCGTTGGTTTATGCTTATTTATCAGCTAAGTTCAATCTCGGCAAGCTCAACGTTGATAGTCTTTGTGGTGTATCTGCCTGTTGTTCCTGCTCTGTAAACCGTAAGCTCAACGGTGTCGCCTATGTTAAGCTCCGCAATGATATTCTGTATATCTGTTACGGAGGTGACCGCTGTGCCGTTTACCTTTGAGATTATATCGCCGACCTTAAGACCGCTCTTAGCTACGGGCATATCTTTTGAGATATATGTTACATATACGCCGCCGCTTTCAAGTCCCTGCATATATGCGCTGTATTCGCTTATTTCCTCGCCGTTTATGCCAAGACCGGGACGGTTCGTAACATAGCCCTTTGTCATAAGGTCGTTTATGACCGGCTTAGCCTCGTTTATTGTAATGGCGAAGCCGATGTTATCTATAGATGCTGATGTGTTTGATACCAGCTTGTAGTCGATTATACCGATAACGTTGCCGTACATATCGAAAAGTCCGCCGCCGCTGTTACCGCTGTTGATAGCCGCATCTATCTGTATTGTGCTTGTGCCGTATGCACTGTTTGAAGCGGAGGCTCTGCCAAGACCGGATACGATACCCTTAGTAAGAGAGTTGAGTAACTGCTTGGGGTTGCCGAGTACGCATATATCCTGACCTACTCTTACAGTGTCAGAGTCACCGAGCGTTGCGTATTCAAACGGATCGTCACGGCTGATCTTCAGCACTGCAAGGTCTGAATAGGTATCACTGCCGACTACCGTAGCCTCATATTCCTTCGTGTTATCGGGGTTTTTGTAATCGGGAGCGACTACTGTCATTTTATCCGCACCCTCTACAACGTGTGCGTTTGTGATTACATAGCCGTCAGAAGTAAACACAACGCCACTGCCGCTGCCGTACTTTACAGGCTCGGCATAGCCTGTCTGGCGCTGATAGTTATATACCAGCACAACAGTGTTCTTTACCTTTTCGTAAAGTTCTTCGGCATTCAGCAGAGTGCTGTTTGAGCTGTCGTTTATCTTGCTTTCGTCAAGGGGAGCGGCTGTTTCCGCGTTTGAGGTGTTGAGCGTTGTTGACGGTGCGGCGATTGTGCTTTCTGAGCCGCTGTCAGCCGATTCGCCCTGAGATGTACCGTCAGACGAGCTTGCAAAGGGAATGGTGGCATTTATACTGTTGCCGAGTACCGTTCCTGCAAATCCTGCGCCGCCGCCGACTACCAGAGCCGCCGCTATGATGCCTGCGACCAGTGCACCCTTGCCGTTCTTCTTAGGCGGCTTATTTGCACCGGGGGCAACGTGTATGTTGTTTGCGCCCGTATTGTTTGCGCCGTTTGCGTAGTTGTAATATGAGTTGTACGCATTCTGCTGTGCGTCATAGGAGCTTGTGTAGGAAGAGCCTGCGTTATAACCGCTTGCATTTGCAGATGTGTCTGTCTGCGAATTGCCGGCGGTCGAGAAGCTGTTCTGTACCTGCTCGTTTTCGCTGTTCGTATTGTTCATATCGTTCATATCGTTGCGTTCAAATCCGTCTGTCATATCTATCATCCTTTCACGCCCGTAGGCTTTATTGTTTTTTGACTATGGCTAAAGTATACTGTTCATATGTGAAAAAGTTGTGATACAGCCTTGAAGTTTGACAGATAATTGCTTTAATTGTATTTTTATTTCAAGTGAAAAAATGCGCAGTTATATGGACAAAGTGTTTAAAGTGTGATAGAATAGCAACGGAATGCAAATTATATTGCTTATAAAAAGGGGGAGCATATATGTTTTTCTTCAAAAAGAAAACCGCCGGCAGTGATACCGCAGATACGCCGCTTAAAAGAAAAGCGAAAGCTATGCCTATGACAAAGAAGGTGCAGTTCTGCTATATAAAGCCCGATGAGCTGAATATGCTTTTAAACGGCGATATAAGTTCGGTGCTGACGCTTGAGCCTGTGAATTATTATGCGGAGAAAAACCGCTACTGGCTGTGTGTTTTTTATTACACGGAGGACTACAGCGAGATAATTATGCGTTTTGAGCTTTATGAAAATGACAGAAAGACAACGGCTACCGATTATTATGAGATAAATAAGGAGCTGTATTCAAGGATATTGCTTAAGTTCGGGCAGAGGGTATAGGTAACGGGTGCGGATTGTCATAATCCGCACCCGTTTGCTTGTAGAAAAACCTATATAATTTTAAAAAAAAGGGGTTTGGGGCGTAGCCCCAAGCGGGGTGAGGGCGGCAGCCCCACATTCAGCCCCTTTCCTTGGGAAAGGGGTTTGGGGATAGGGATTGAGAACAAGCGCTTTTTTGAAAAAACAGACTTTTCTATAAACTGACGGGTGCGGATTGTCATAATCCGTACCCGTTTTATATTATCAGAGATTGCTTGCAAAAAGCCCCGTAACGCTTTGTACACCGAGCGAAACGGCGGTGATGGATACCCAACAGCAAAGTCCGAGAAGTATCGGTTTTCCGCCGTTGCGTATCAGCTTTACTATATTTGTGTTAAGTCCGATAGCGCTCATAGCCATTGCTATAAAGAATTTAGCCAGCCATTTTGCAAACGGCACAAACTGTGATGAGTAGAACAGCGTGACGCTGTTTTCGGGCAGTAAGCCGCAGGCCGTTGTTATAAGTGACGCACCGACAAAGAAAAGGATAAACCACGGGAATATCTTCTTTATCGAGAAATCAGCTTTACCGCCGCCGCTTTTTTTGGCTTTTGCTGTGCGGTAGAGTGCAAGCACGAGCGTTATCGGGATAATGGCAAGCGTTCTTGTCAGCTTTACCGTTACGGCGGCTGAAAGTATACCGCTGTATCCGTAAATTCCCTCCGCTGTCGATGCCGCCGCAGTGACAGACGAGGTATCGTTGACCGCAGTTCCTGCAAATACCGCAAACCCCTCCGTGCCAAGTCCTATAGCGTGTCCGAGCGTCGGAAATATAAGTGCGGCAAGCACATTGAACAGGAATATTACCGATATTGAACGTGCAACGTCTTCATCATCAGCATCGATAACGGGCGCTGTAGCCGCAATAGCCGAGCCGCCGCAGATAGACGAGCCTACACCTATAAGGCAGGCGGTCTTAGGGTCAACCTTCATTATCTTCATCATTATAAACGCAACTATCAGCGATATGGAGATAGTGCCGACTATAACAGGCAGGCTCTTTGCACCGACCTGTGCTATAGTGCTTAAATTCAGCGAAAAGCCGAGAATTACCACTGCCCACTGCAGAATCTTCTTTGATGTGAATTTTATTCCGCCCGACAGCGATGCAAGGCTTGCAAGCTTCGGAAATACAAGCGTCAGTATCATACCGAGAAGTATCGCTATTACAGGTGCTCCGATAAGCTCAAAGGAAAATCCGCCTATGCTTATCCCGCCTGTCAGCGTTGCTACAGCGGCAATGACGGCACATACGGCTGTTCCGGGTATTATTGATTTCAGTTTTTTCATTTTCTCTCCGTTTTTTGCATAAAATGAGCCACCGTGACCGGTGGCTCAATATTTTCTTTATTGACGATTATTCAGCGTCTTCAGCTTCTTCTTCCTCGTCCTCAGGCATTTCTTCCTTGAGTGCACGGATAGAAAGGCTTACTCTGTTCTGTTCCTCGTTGATTTCGATGATCTTTGCCTTAACTTCATCGCCGATGGAAAGAACCTGAGCTACATTGTTGATACGCTCTGTAGAGATCTGGCTGATGTGGATAAGACCGTCAACGCCGGGGATAATCTGTGCGAATGCGCCGAAGGGTGTGATGCTTACGATAGTAACGTCAACAACATCGCCTTCGCTGTACTCTGCAACGAACTTGTTCCAGGGGTTGTCCTCTTCCTTCTTGCAGCCGAGTGATACTCTCTTCTTCTCAGGGTCGAAGCTCTTTACATATACATCGAGCTTGTCACCGATCTTAACGATCTCTCTGGGGTGCTTGATTCTGTTCCAGGTAAGTTCGCTTGAGTGAACCATACCGTCAACTCCGCCGAGATCAACGAATACGCCGTAGCTTTCGATAGACTTAACTTCGCCTGTGAACTTCTGACCTACCTCAATGTTCTCCCAGAACTTAGCCTTAGCGGCATCGTTTGCTTCCTTCTTAGCCTGACGGATAGAACCTACAACTCTGCCTCTTGCTTCTGTTACTTCGATAACCTTGAAAGGAACTGTCTTCTTGAGAAGCTCCTCGAGCTTGCCGTCCTTGGGAACGCCTGTCTGTGAAGCGGGGATGAATACTCTTGTACCGTTGGAGATAATGATAACGCCGCCCTTAACTACCGATGATACTTCACCTTCGAGCGTTTCATTATTTTCCATAGCGGCTGCAAGCTTTTCTACGCCGAGAACGCTGTCAACCTTCTTCTTGGAAAGTGTAACTGTACCTTCTGCGTCATTTACAGCTGTAACGATGGCTTCGATCTCATCGCCAACCTTGACAACATCTGAGGGAGCCGCATTGGGATCCTGCGAAAGCTCGCTTGCAGGAATGTAGCCCGAGTGCTTTGTGCCTAAGTCTACAACAGCTTCGTTCTTGTTTACAGCTACTACTAAAGCCTTGACCCTGTTCCCTATATATACTTTTTTGAAGGTCTTGTCAACCTCCGCCATGAAGTCGAATCCTTCTTCATTGTTGAGAATTTCGCTCATAATTCTATGAACCTCCTTTATTATATAGGCAGGTGTCGAAGCTCCTGCCGTTATACCGACCGTACCGCTCTGCAAAGGGAGCAGGCTAAGCACTGCGGCTTTATCAATATCACTGCCGTCCTGCGTAAATATTACAGGGCAGTGTTTTTGACTTATCTGTGCCAGCTTTGCGGTGTTGCTGGAATTTTTTCCGCCGACTGTGACCATAAGCGCCGAGCGCCGTGCAAGCTCCTCGGTTTCCTTTTGTCTTTCAGCCGTCGCACTACATATTGTATCAAAAATCGTGATATTTGTATAGTGTTTTTTTGCAACTTGAATGCAAGATTGCCATTTTGACGAATTAAACGTCGTCTGGGCAACCATAATTAGTGCATTTTGACGAGGAAATTTCTGCAAATCTGCCATTTTTTCCAGCTCGTCCGAGTCACGCACCACTGTTACTTCATCGGGATTCGGGCAATGTCCGACTATCCCTATGACCTCAGGGTGATCGGGGTCGCCCGCTATGATAACGGGGCATTCCGACTTTGAAACAATGTTGTGTATCTTTGCAACAAACGGGCAGGTAGCGTCAATACAGCTTATGCCCTTGTCGTGTATATAATCCGTGACCGATTTTGCAACGCCGTGAGAGCGGATTATAAGCGTCCTGCCCTGCGGCAGATCGTCAGGTGAATCTATGGGATATACTCCCAGCTTCTGAAGTCTTGCTATCTCACTGCCGTTGTGTATCAGTTCTCCGAGCGTATAGCAGCTGCCGTTTTCTTCTGCGGTTTTCTCCGCTATTTCGACAGCACGCTTAACGCCGAAGCAGAAGCCTGCGCTCTTTGCCGTTTCGATATTGTAACGGCTCACTTGCTTTCCTCTTCTGTCTGCTTTTCGGGCTTCGGGTTATACTGCTTGGGGAGCGGATCGCCGTATTCGCTCATACCGTCCATCAGCATCTTTATATTATCCATAATAAGATTTGAAACACGTCTTAGCTCTGTTCTGTCATCGCCGTTCAGTGCGATATGTTCCGCAGGAATCATCTCGCCTACCGAGATCCATACTTTTCTGCGGAAGCCTTTTTTTCCGTACTTTATGCACATCGGAAGAACGGGTGCGTTTGTCTTGCCTGCGATAACCGCAATACCCGATTTTGCTCTGCCGATATTGCCGTCCTTAGAACGTGTGCCTTCGGGGAATATTACGAAAGCCCTGTTCTTCTCAAGGTCGGCTATGGCGTGGTCGATGGCACTGCCGTCACCTGCGCCTCTCACAACGGGGAATGCTCCGCACTTTGTAATGATCCAGGCGAAGAATTTATTTTTCTGGAACAGCTCAATCTTCGCCATAAACGAAAAATGAGCCTTGTTCACAGCCGCTATCAGCGGAGGATCGCCGTAATCCTGGTGATTGCAGGCGATTATATATCCGCCCTTTATGCCGTTCTTATACGGTCTGTTGTCACCGCCGATTACCTTGATCCTGTATTTTATGTGCATTGAAAGACATACTATCTTCCTGAAAAATTCATACATTATCTGATTTCTGCCTTTTCTTTGATTATTCTGACAAGCAGGTCGCACGAGCCTTCAAAATCAAGCTCTGTCGTATCCGCAAGCACTGCGTCGTCGGCTTGCTTCAGCGGTGCTATTTCTCTTGTCATATCGTTGTGGTCACGCTGTTTAAGATCCGTAAGCACGCTCTCAAAGGAAACAGCCGTACCCTTTGCAATAAGCTCGTCATAACGGCGCTTTGCACGCACCTCGGCATCTGCCGTAAGATAAATTTTCACTGTTGCGTTAGGAAGTACGACAGTTCCTATATCCCTGCCGTCCATTATCACGTCACGGCTCTCTGCCATATCACGCTGAAGCTGAAGGAGGAATGCTCTTACAGCCGGGATAGCGGAAACCTTGGAAGCCGCCATGCTTATTTCGGGTAAGCGTATCTCATCGGAAACGTCATAGCCGTTAAGATATATGTGCTGTGTGCCGTCCTTTATCTTTACGTCAAGAGAAATATGCGAAAGTGCCGCACTTACTCTCACGGGGTCGTCCATATCAACGCCGTTGCGGTCGCAGAAAAGACCTATGCAACGGTACATAGCGCCCGTGTCAACGTATATAAAGCCTAAACGCTTTGCGCATTCTTTGGCGATGGAGCTTTTGCCCGCTCCTACAGGGCCGTCTATAGCTACTGCAATACTCATATCTTTTCTTCTCCAATTTACATATACACTAATTATAACACGGTTTTTATCCGATTGCAACAGGGAAAATGTGAAAATTAAGCGAAATACAGCGTTTTTTGCAGAGTGTATCTATAAAAATGACCCGCAGTATCTTTTTACTGCGGGTCAGACTGTCGAAAAACCTCTATCGTTGATAAAAATGGGGTCGCAGGGGCGTAGCCCCCGACAGGGTCTAGGGGCGGTAGCCCCAGTAATATAGCCCCTTTCCCGGGGAAAGGGGTTTGGGGATAGGGATTGAGGACAAGCACTTTTTTTGAAAAAACATACTTTATCTACAAGCTGACCCGCAGTATCTTTTTACTGCGGGTGTTTCTTTATTTGTCTGTTGTAAGTTCGGTCGTTGCATAGCGAATGCTCTGCTTTTTCGATGAGCAAGCCTTGAGATATTTCCTTGTACGCTTATATGTGCTGAGCACATGGGTGTTCTTAGGATCTCTCCACCAACAGCGGATTAGCATACCGTATATGGTTATCGAGATTTTCTTGCGCAGAAGATAGTATATAAATCTGTGCTGTTCAAATATGTCCTCGCTCTCCATAAACATACGCAGTGAAGCATATGCACGCAGGTAGCTTATGGTATCACGCTTTGATATAGAACCGGTCACACTGCCTTCGTGATGGGCATAATAATACAGCGTGTCGTTTGCGAATGATACCTTGTCGGCATAGTAGAACAACTGCGGCATTACAGAAATATCCTCGCCGAAACACATTCCCTGCGGGAAGTAAATATCGTTATCGGTAAACAGACTGCGGCGGTAGATTTTATTCCAGATGTAACTGCGGACAGTGATATCCATAAGCACCTCGCCGAATACCTTTTTGCCTTCAAAAACGCCTTTTTTATGCCTAATGAAATTGTTCATTCCGCCGTCGTTGCTGTCAAATATGTTCCGATAGTTGCATTGCGCAATATCCGAGCCGTATGCCTCGGCTGTGTTATACAGTACGGAAATATACGATGGCGATACATAGTCGTCGCTGTCAACAAACATGACATATTTGCCGCAGGCTTTTGCTATACCGTTGTTTCTTGCGACAGAAACTCCGGAGTTTTCCTGCGTGTAGACGTGTATGAAATCATAGCGTGCCGCATAGTCGTTTACGATATCCATAGAGTTATCTTTTGTGCCGTCGTTGATAATTATTATTTCATAGCTACAGTCGCATTTTTGATTTACCAGTGATTCAAGACAGCGTGCCGCATATTTTTCTACGTTGTATACAGGGACTATTACACTGACATCCGTAATTTTTTTCTGTGCCTTTTCCGTACCCATAAGTTTATCCTTTCTGTAAAGTTGTATCGGTTGCAGATAGAAGAATTGTGTGTTGCCGTATTTATAGCTAAAGATATTAAACTGTGTAAATTATACAACTACTCCTTTTTATAGTCAATCGGAAAACCGCCAAAAAGTCAGTGCTATACTAAAAATATGTCAATTTAACGAATAAGAAGACCGCAAAAAGCAGATAATTAATCAAAAAGAACAAACGGAGATGATAGCTTGAAAAGCGTAAAAATATGCGTTGCGGCAATCACGGCAGGCGTGGTGTGCATTGCGGCGATGCTCGGGATACTGAGCGCCGCAATTTATGCCGAAAACGAAAGCGGCGACAGCTTTATAGGGCTGATGTATCATCAGGTGTTAAAGGATGAAAGCAGAGCCGGAAAATATATAATTACTCCAAACGAGCTGGAGAGCGATCTTGCGTATCTGTCCGAAAACGGTTATGTTTCCGTTCTTCCGTCTCAGCTTGTGAAAATTCGTGAGCAGGGCGGCAGACTGCCCGAAAAAACGGTTGTAATTACATTTGATGACGGTTATGAAACCGGACTTTATTATGTTCTGCCGCTGCTGAAAAAATACGGAATGAAGGCGGTCATAAATGTTGTCGGCAGTTATACTGACGAATATTCACAGATCGACGAAGAGGGAAAGCACTTGTCTTATGCTTACCTGACATGGAACGAGATAAAGAAGCTGTCTGACAGCGGTTATGTCGAAATAGGGAATCACACCTACGATATGCACTCGAACAACGGGGAAAGAAACGGCTGTGCGAGAAAAGAAAACGAAAGCGACGAGCAGTACCGCACGGTGCTGTATGAGGATGTGGCAAGGCTGTTGGATAAATTACAGCAGGTCACGGGGAAAAGACCTGTCGCTTTCGCATATCCCTTCGGGTCGCTGAGTGAAGGAAGTGCGGAGATAATCGGCAGTGCGGGCATAAGCGTGTTTATGACCTGCTGTGAACAGCCGTGCAGTATGAACAGAAACGGCAGGATAGTGATAAACCGCTATAACAGAGAAAGCGGAAGGACGGCACAGCAGATATGTGAGGAATTCAACAACGCATTTTAGCAAACGTACAGAATCAGTCTGTCGATAAACATCGTAATTATTAAATTGGGGTCGCAGGGGCGAAGCCCCCGACAGGGACTAGGGGCGGTAGCCCCAGTAATATAGCCCCTTCCCACGGGGAAGGGGTTTGGGGTTAGGCAAGGATGCCGAGATAGAACGCCTAAAGGCTTTGCAGGACGCAAAGCCAACAAAGCGTTCTTAAAGGGATAGAGAATTTACTCTGTTTTTAAATAAACTTTTTCTACAAATTGAAAAAACCGGAAACTCGTTTTACGGGCTTCCGGTTTTCTTCGTTTTTTCTGATTACTTAGACTCAGAAACGCTTGTTGAGCTGCCAACGCTTGATGATGTTGTGTTGTTGCCGCAAGCTGTTGCCATAGCTGCTACCATAGCTACTACTGCTACTAAAGCTAAAATCTTTTTCATGTCTTTAATCTCCTTACAGTAAGTTTGTATCGATCTATAATGCCAAGTCTTTCGCTTGGCTGAAATGAATTATACATAAATTTTACGTTACGGTCAAGTGGGTTTTACCTTAATTTGTTTAATCAGCTTAATTTTCGTTCAGATTGACAAAAAAGAATGTAATCGTTTAAATGAAACTGGACATTTTTTTCGTTATGGTGTATAATATGTGAACAAAGCACACGCACAGGTCCGAATTTGTTACACTGCTGTAACTATAAATACAGAATATGGATATTAATATCCGATTCGCAACACGAAAAATGTAACAATATGTATGTTCTGGATGAAAATACTTGCAGTGTGCCGAAAAAAGAAGTAAAATCAGCATAATTCAAATGGTTTCAGAAAGGAAAATGATAGTATGTCAAACGTACCTACACCGCACATAAAGGCAAAAATGGGAGAAATTGCAGAGAAAATTCTTATGCCGGGAGATCCGTTAAGAGCAAAATTCATAGCCGAAAATTATCTTTCGGACGCAGTCTGCGTTAACGATACAAGAAATATGCTCGGCTTCACGGGCAATTACAAAGGCTCAAAGGTAACGGTAATGGGAAGCGGAATGGGAGTTTCATCCATAGGAATATACAGCTACGAGCTGTTCAATTTCTATGAAGCCGAAACGATTATAAGAATCGGAACGGCAGGTGCGCTTGTACCGCAGGTTCAGCCGAGAGATGTGATAATAGCGCAGGGTGCCTGCCACGACACCAATGTTGACAGGCAGTACGGCTTGCCCGGAACATATGCACCCATAGCCGACTTCGGACTTGTAAAAAGGGCGTATGAGCTTGCGACGGAGAAAAATATCAAGGCTCACGTCGGAAACGTGTTGACGGGAGAGGTATATTACGATGCGTCGAACAGCCTTTCGGCGTGGTCGAAAATGGGCGTTCTTGCCGTAGAAATGGAAGCGGCGGCACTTTATATGAATGCGGCGGCGGCAGGCAAGAAGGCGCTGTGCATCTGCACCGTTACAAACAACCCTCTGACAGGAACGGAGGACATCACACCCGAAGAACGTGAAAAGACCCTTACCGATATGATCACTATCGCACTTGATGCGTAACCGCTGTTTTCTTTATTTATATTTAAATAGTATACAGCCATATCGGCAGAATATACCGCAAATGGCTGTAGATATATGTCAGAACTTAAAAATAGCGAAAAAATGCCTTAAATTGCCGAAAACTGAGAATGCTTTTCGGCAATTTTCCATAAAATTTTGCTTTGAAAATTGTTTGATATGCTATCAAAGTTTTCTTGCTATTCGAAGAAACTTATGGTATAATTTTGTTATATAATAATTTCCATTTAATATGGAGGTTGTTTATTCTGTTATGATGAATGGGGGATAACCAGTGACAACTTTTGCTTACGTTGCTACCGACGTAAACGGTAAAAAGGTAAAAGGAACCGAAATGGCGGAAGATTCCGTTGAGCTTATTGACAAGCTCCGACAAAAAGGCTTGTTCTGTACATCCTATAAGGATGCGTCAAAGAACAAGGCGGCGGATGTAAAATATAAGTTCAAGACGAAGGACTTGTCGTTCTTCTGCCGTCAGCTTGCGGCGATGCTTACATCGGGCGTAAGTCTTGTAAAGGCGCTTCAGATATTACAGGCGCAGACAGAAAACAAAAAGCAAAAGCAGGTGCTTCTCGATATATACGAGGAGGTACAGAAGGGCCGCAGCTTCTCTGAGGCTATAGCTACAAAGCCCGGCGTATTTCCGTCACTTTTCGTCAGCATGGTCGGCGCAGGTGAAGCGTCCGGTAACCTTGACGTTATTATGAACCGTGTATCCGAGCATTACGCAAAGGACAGAAAGACGCAGAACAAGATAAAGGGTGCGATGATCTATCCTATCGTACTGCTTGTGCTTCTGTTAGTTATCATGATAGCGATGTTTACGATGATCATGCCTATGTTCCGTGACCTTGCGGGCGACACAGAGATGCCTCCGCTGTCGCAGGCGATTTTCGGAATAAGCGACTTTATGATAAACCAGGGGTATGTTCTTGTTATTGTTGCGATTGCAATTGTAATTGCACTGCGACTTATTATCAAGACCCCTTCGTCAAAGCTCAAGTGGGACGAAATGCTTCTGAAATTACCTAAGGTCGGAGGGCTTCTTCGTACAATTTACACTGCACGTTTTGCCCGTACAATGTCAAACCTTTTCTCGTCCGGTCTTCAGATGGTAGACTGTATCGAAAAGTCGGTAGGCACGCTCGGCAATACATATATCATAAAGCAGTTTGAGGATGTAGTCGAAAACGTAAAACGAGGCGAGTCGCTCTCGGTAGCGATGGGCAGAGTAAACGTATTCGACGGTATGTTCGTATCGATTGTCTATGTCGGTGAGGAGTCAGGTACTCTTGATACCATCCTTGCTAAATCGTCAGATTATTATGACGATGAAGCCGACTCAGCAATATCAAGACTTGTAGGCCTTATGCAGCCTGTAATGGTCATCCTTATGGGTGTCATGGTAGGTTGCTTGCTTGCAGGTGTATTCCCGATTCTTTACTCAGGTATGGAAGGTATGGGCAATACTTAAAAAGCAACGAAAATTAAACCTAATAAGCAGGAAGGAATTATTGAGATATGTTATCTATTGATATTACCGACAGACAAATCAAACTCGTGCGTGGTACTTCACAGGGTTCGAAAATCAAGATCGATGAGGTTGACTTCAGAGAGATCGAAAAAGGTCTTGTTTCAAACGGCTACATAGCGGATGTTCCGCTGGTTGCGGCTGAAATAATCGATATGATCAACACAAGAGCCATCAAGGAAAAGGATACCATCGTATCGATCAGCTCAAGCTCGATACTCTACAAGGAGCTTATGCTCCCCAAGCCCAGAAAGCTCTCCAATACAGCCGCTATCGAGGCTATGATAGGAAGCAACATGGGTATATCGGGCGACTACAACATTTCATATACCATAGTAGGTGAAACCGTAGACGAGAACAAGAACCCTCTTATCAAGGTTCTTGCCACAGCCTGCCCTCAGCGTCTTGTTGACGGCTATGTAAAGCTGTTCACTCATATGGGTCTTTCGCTCAAGGCCGTAAACATTTCAAACAACGCAATTTCACGTCTTATCCAGAACACTCCCAAGATGTCGGCTTATATGCCGCTCCTGCTTGTTCAGATAGACAAGGAATTCCTGAATATCAACCTTTACGAAGACAACGTTCTTTCGTTCTCAAGATATTTCAAGATTGACCCCGCAGATTACAACAATGCGGAGGACTATGTAAATCAGGCTATTTACGATAACCTGTTCAGAATGTTCCAGTTCTTCCAGTCAAGGAAGGATATGAAGCCCATCAAGGAAATGATGTTCTATGGCGAGATAGGCGACTTTATAGCGCTTACAAATACCGTATCGGGCTTCAATGTTTCGTGTCACATCCTGAGCGCCCCCACGACTATAGCGTCAAGAGCGGACTTTGAGTTTACCGTATACGCAAACGCTATCGGCGCACTCTATAAGGTAAACAAGGAGCTTGAGCATATCAACCTTCTTGATACTACAGCGGCAAAGGAAAGCAAGGGCCTTAACACCTTCTTCATCGGACTTGGTGCGGCGGCTCTCATAAGCGTTCTTGCAGTTGTCGGCGCAAATGTTGTTGTAGATGTTATCAACAACAGCATAAAGGGCGAGATAACAAAGGTGCAGGCGCAGATAAACGATACAGAGCTTCAGGCAAGACTTACGACCTTACAGCAGAAGGAAGGCGTTCTCGAAAACTTCCAGAGCTATAAGAACTCAATAGCAAATGCCGAATTGATGTACAATTATATGCCTAAGGGCACTACAGCGGTATACAAGATGCTCAAAGAACCGTTCACGGCAAAGCAGGACGGAATCGAAAGCGTCACAAGCGATGCTGTACGCAAGAATCTGAACGGTATGAAGCTCGTAGAAAGCGTTTCAATCTCCGGCTATTCTGTAAGTGCTACCTTCAGCTGTACGAATCAGGCACAGCCTTCACAGTATGTAAGAGCGCTGATAGCTCAGGGCTATTTTGAAAACATTACATATAACGGATATGCGGTTGAGGTCGGTGAAGACAAGAAGGAAACCATTACATTCGGTCTTACGATGCTGTTAAAGGCAGGTAACGATGTTACCATAAACAAGGACGATGCCAACAGTGTGATCGAAAATGAAGCAAACAGCGATCAGACAGATGATACTTCATCTACAGAATCTACTGCACAGTAACGGGGAAAGGACATACAGAACATGAAGATCAGTAAACAGGAACGAATCCTAATAGTTGTATTTTTAGTTGCCGCAATTGTAGGCGTTGGCATATTTGTATTTATTCTTCCCAACTTTAACAAGATAGGCGATAACAATAAGCAGCTCGCATCTGTAAAGCAGCAGTATCAGGAGATACTGACAAAGCTCGAGCACGAGTCAACAATAGACACCGAGATCAGCCAGGCGTATGAAGACGGTAAGAACCTTGCCGATAAGTTTTTCAACGACCTCACAGAATATGAGGCTGACGAGATCATGCGTAAGTTCATCGCAAAGGGCAAGGATATAACAATCGACGGCCTTTCGATTTCCCCCTTCTCGACAGAGGCGCTCTCTGTATCGGTATTTGCGCCCACAGAGGTAACATATCCCCTTAAGGATTTCGCAAACACGGTTGTTGAAACACCAGATAAAGAAACAGACTTCAGCAAGCTCAGCACAAGAGAGCTTGTTATGTACGCAAAGAAGCTCCAGGCGACACTTCTTGCCGCAAGCGATCCTGTAACGGTAGGTTCGATAACGGTTTCTTTCACTGCTCACTCAAACAAGCTCCAGAATCTCCACGATTTTGCGGATCTTCTTTTCTCGGGTGAGTATGAAAAGGACGGAAAGGCAAAAGCGATCTCTATCGGATCAATCAGCTATGCAATGGGAGAAACGGCAAAAGCCGACTCAGGCGAGAACAGCTCCGAGAGCGATTACACAATGGAGTTCTCCGTAAATCTGCTCTGCATACAGCCTGTTGCAGATCCCTTTGCTGCTAATAACAGCACAGCCGAATAAACGGTTGCTTACAAGTAAGAAATGAAAGGATGAAACGCTATGAACAAACATAACAGAAAAGCGTTAATGATGAAAAGGGCGTTACTGCGGCTGAAAGGCGGCAAGGGAAGCGTTTTATTCTTCATTATCGCTATAATGTCGGTTATGATAGTTCTTGCATCTGCGGTTTACTATTCCACAGTTTCCGCACGAAAGCAGGTCGAGATTGAGTACGGCGATGAACAGTCCTATCAGAGTGCGATTGCGCTGAACAATATAATTTCCGACTACATAACCAAAAAGCCCAACAGTGATTTTGTAAAAACAATCGCCGGAATGAAAACAAACGGCGAAACGATAGTAAGTACAAGTGCCGATGGTATTGAAGGCTTCAGCGAGCTTGCTCCGGGTCTTGGCGACTACAAGATAACAGTTACCAAGGTAGCTGACGGCGCAGAGGAAGGCTCAAAGGTCGTTCGTATTACTACCGATGTGACCGTAAACGGCGAAAAGTCTACCATATCAACAGTCGGCGAATTCAAGGTAAAGGAAGAAGCATATAACTTTGACCGTTTCTTCACATCGACAGGCTACGCTCCGAATGACGTTTATATGTCCGGTATGGATATTACCTCAACGATGTACCTTGACAACGAGTACAGCCAGATAGGCGGCGAGCAGGGCGGAGCGGGTATCAACCTCTATTCGGAAATAATAGCAGCAGGTACTCTGAAGCTCAACAATGCACCTATCAACAGCAGCAAATCCAATAATCCCATAGATCTTACAGTCGGAAACAACCTTTATCTCAGCAAGGCAGCCGGCGACGGTCTTAACCTTCAGGGCGGTACTCTGAGAGTAGGCGGCAGTGTTGCTCAGCTCAGCAACTGCTTCCCGTTCAGAAGGGGCAATATGTACTACATCATGGGCGACTATTACGGCGCTTGTGCAAGTACGGAAGCCGATCTCACCGATATGATATGCGTTGACGGTGATTTTGTGGTATTCGGCAACATGAAATACAGCGGTAAGTTATACGTCAACGGCAACGTTTACGTTGATAAATCGCACAATCAGGGACATATCTCTAATCAGATGTATGTAGGCGGAAATATCTATTTCTCGCCCAGCTTCGGCAATATGGAAAACTATGTGAAGTATATCACATTCGTTGACAGCGACGGAAGCAAGCATACCTACAGCAATCTGACCGATGCGAAGGCTTCGGGCAGAGTGATCGAGTGTGCTTCGGCAATCACTCTTACGCTTGACGAAAAGGCCACCATCACAGACCTTAAGGAAAGCATAGACGATATAAAGGCTGTAAACGGCAACGGCGGTTATACATATGTATGGCCCTCACAGGAAAGGCTGTGCGACAACATTGACGATGTCAAGGCTGAGATCAACAAAAAGATAGGCGATCCCAAGTACATCAACTGGAACATTGAGAGCAAGTTCAAAAACGGCGAAACTCTCAAGGAAGCCACAAACATTGAATATAAATTTGTTGATTACAAGGCTGAACACGTTGTAACGTTTTCGGCAAAGGATAAGACCGAATATGTAATGGGAAATATAAAATTCCCGATAAGCTATGACAACTTCGGAATAATATTTGATACAGACGCAGGCGGCGGAACATATAAGGATATATATGTATATCTCAAGCCCAACTGCGAGTATTATGAAGAAAACGGTCAGGAAAAATACCGTGCGGAAGATCCTACGAAGTACAACTGCTTTATGTGGAATCCTCCCAAGGGCTCAAGCTATGTCGGTGAGAAGAACAACAACCCGTTCCATGTATTTGTAAAGGGCAAGGGCTCTTTGATACTGGTACTTCCGGACGGCGTAAAGTATGTAGCAAACTGGCAGAGCTATGTCGGACACATAGCTATTTACGAAAAGATAACCGGCAAGACGGTTACTGCAGCAAACAGCCTTGATGCTATCGGTGCATTCGGCAACATCAAGGGCAAGATAAACGATATTCTTATCAATGACAAGACCAGCAAGAAGAACGCTTGCTTCACAGATGCGTTCATAAATGAAACAGGCGACAGCGGAACAAAGACATATGTACATAACAATGTGTTCCTTGTAACTATTGATAAGAACGCTGCAATGAACTTCCAGCCTCAGCAGAATATGTTCGCAGGATTTATCTATGCGCCGTATATGACGTTTGAGGCAAGCTCGGAGGGCGGTCAGGCAGGTATGCTCGGCGGTATGATAGTTTCCGACTATACAATGAAGGAAACATCAAACACATATATGTGTACAATACCCTATGACTACTACGACAGGTTCATAACACCAAGTGCAAACGAGGCGCAGAAGGAAGAAGAACGTATGAAGTACATGGAGAAGCTGATGGCTGAATCCGGCTGTACAACTACAATAGGCTCATCTGTTGCCAAGTCATGGCGAGTTTATGGTTATAATTAATGAAAGGAGCGATAGCTATGAAGCAATTAAAGCGTTTGCTTAAGAAAAAGGGCTTCACAATATCCGAAGTTCTGGTAGCTATGATGATATTTGCTATAATGACGGCTATCGTGATGCAGATATTAGCTATAGCGATAAATCAGCACAAGAATAATGTCAACAGCGAAAAGGATATGGATAAGCAGGTTCAGGATATTGTTGAGTATAACAGCAATATGGTCAAACGTGAAACGGCAGATATGGCGATTAACTTCGTAAGAACAGGAAGCAACAAAGTCGCTTCTATCGACATAACCGGAGCGGAAATTATGAGAAATAACGCCGCCGATGCAAACGGTGACGGCAGACTTGAGCTTAATACCATAAAGGCGAATATCGACAAGGACACAACAGGTGACGATGACAATAAGGATAACGCAGGTATGGTATCCGAGCATGACCATATTTACGGTACAAAGGGCATTACAAGCGTAATGATTACCGAAACAACAGCGGAAAAGGACGATTCCACAAAGACGATTACTCTCAGCGTTACGGTAACGGACAGCAAAAATGTTCTTATGAAAGCAGAGAGCAATTCACTGAAGGTAGTAATTCCCGATAAAAACGCAAATCCTAAGGTCACAATAAACGGAAGCAATATGAAATATGAGCCGCTGTCAAGCACCAATTACAGATTCACGGCGCTGAGCAAGGCAACGTCATATTCTTTCACAATAAAGTTCGACTTGTCCAATGATGATTATGCAAGCGAATATAAATCGTTTGCAAAATATTTCATCGATCCCGAGTATGACGGAAGCGATGAGGCTACATTGCGCTCGGCAACGTTCAAGGATTCAAAAGATCCCGGCGTTTATAACCAGAGATAACGGGAGGGCTTATGAAGTTAGCAAGATTACTGAAAAAGAAGGCCTTCACGCTGGTAGAGCTTATAATCGCAATGGCGATAATGATGATACTTATCGTTGCGGCTATGTCGCTGTTCAATCCCGTCAACGGCATTATAAAAACCATTGAAGAGGATGTAGTGACAAACAATATTGCCGACAGTATGACGACCTACATTCATTCAAAGGTGAACACCTGCTCGACGTACAACATTGACATTTACGATAATACATCGCTTACTGCCGATGTGTCTGCTGACGGAAGTGCGGCAAAAAGATGCAAGGCGATACTCAGCTCGATAAAGAATCCGACAGCCGAGTCTTCGTATTGTATGGTGCTTCGCAGGAAGGATGATACTTTCCAGTTATACGACTTCGGAAAGATCACAAGCGTGGCACAGTTCACCGCAAGAGTAAATGACATTGAGAAATATGCGCTTTTCAACAACGAGTATTATAATGATGTAGATTTCCGTTTCACATTTGAAACGAAATCCGGCTGGTGCAAAATAGGCATCACCTCGCTTGAGAGGGAAACAGGCAACGTTGTGGTTGAAACCAGAACCGATATGTTCAAGCTGGTGAATATCACATCGACTCCTGAAAGCAATCCTGTTCTCAAGGATTATACATCGGTAGGAACAGACAAGAACATTGTGATTTTCTATAACATTATAGATTACACGAAGTACACACCCGGAGCATAATAAAAATCCCCCGCCGGTAAGGCGGGGGAAATATAAACGCTTATTTTAAAGCATTGAAAGATAAGCCTTGATAATGGTTTCACCGCAAAGCATACCGACTGCAAGTCCTACGCTCAGTGCAGGACCGAAGGCGATACGGCGGCGCAGCTTTATCTTTGTTATCTTACTGTTTTCCACGTTCGCACGGAATACATATTCCTTGCTGTCGGGAAGACCGCCCATTACTTCGTTCAGTTCATTGCTGAGCGACTGCGTTGCGGCTTTAAGCTCATCACCCGAAATATTCCACGCTTTTTCTTCAAAAAGCTCAGGGTCGATCTTGCACTTGCCGTGTTCAAATTCACCTATGATAACATCCTTCGAGTTGTCGACAGCCTTGCCTTCGCACCACTCTGTGAGCATTTCGCTGATTTTTGCGGATTGCTCCTTTGTGAACCGTGACGATACGCAAAGCACGATAAGTCCGTAGACAGCACCCACCACAACACCTATAACGGCTGAGGGAACTATCTTCCAGCCAAGCACAAAACCCGATGCCGCCATAAGCTGAACATCGCCGCCGCCCATACCGCCGAATAAAGCGAGTATTGCGAAAGGCACTGCGATAACAGCCGCACCTGCAAAATGCTCCCACCAGGGCATATTAGGCTCGGTGAAGAACGTGGCGATACCGAGTACGGCTATCGAAATCGTACACCAGTACGGAATTTCCATATGGTCAATGTCGATACAGCTGAGGACTATCAGCAGTGAGAAGAATACGATTGCGACCACCATCGGCAGACTTGCCGAAAATCTTATGTAGGCGAGCAGGAACATTATTCCCGTCAAAGCCTCGACAACAGTGTAACGTGCCGAGATAGGAGCCTTACACTTGCGGCACTTGCCGCCTAAGAATATCCAGCTGAATATCGGCACAAGGTCGTACGGCTTTATCCGTTCACCGCAAGAAAAGCAGTGAGAAGGGCCGTTTACGATCGACATATGCAGGGGAGTGCGGTAGATTACCACATTCAGAAAACTGCCAATGACTGAGCCGAAGATAAACACAAGCACGCAAATTACGGTATCATACCATAGTATACCTGTCATATATATAACCATCCTTTCCTTTTTGGAACGCTGTAATAACGGTACAGATTTTAACAAATGGGGTTTGGGGCAACGCCCCAATGATAGGTCGACAGCCATTTGATGTCACTGCATCGTGCAGTGACTGAGTGTGGCTGTCTGCAAGCATCCTTGCTTGGTCGCAGGGGCGACAGCCCCCGTATTCTCCCCCTTTCCGGGGAAAGGGGGCAGGGGGATAGGGATATTAAATCCGCTCTGCGATATAAAATTAGCTTTGTTTCAATCTGAACGCTGTAAAACAGCGTATGGATATTTTACCACATATCGCCGCCTTTTTCAAGTACGGGCGGCAAGTATACCACTAATCTCACAGGGGGAACAGTTTAATGAAGAACATACCGATAGGACAGATTCTTGTCGAGAACGGATTTCTGAAAGAGGATCAGCTTGAAGAAGCCCTCGAAAAACAGCGCAGTGAGCCCGGCAAAAAGCTCGGTGACGTATTGCTCGAACTCGGCTACGTTTCGGAAACACAGCTTGCGCAGGCGCTGTCTATCCGTCTTAAAGTGCCGTTCATCGACCTCACAACCACAAAGATTGATATAGAGGCGGTCAAGAAGATACCTGAGGCTATAGCAAAGAAGAACTGCTGTGTAGCGTTCCAGATGAACGATTCACGTCTTACTGTTGCTACAGACGATCCTATCAACTTCTACATATTCGAGGAACTGAAGGTTATCTCCGGTATGGAGATACACGCAATGATAGCTACCCGTACAGCTATCAACGAAACTATCAGCAAGGCATATTCACAGCAGACCGTAAGCAACGTTATGGATAACCTCAATAAAGAGTACAACAACGCTACGGATTCTGTTATCCAGGATGACCCCGAATCGGGCGAGCGTGTTGATAACGCACCTATCGTTAAGCTGGTAAATACAATAGTTGAAACCTCGTTCAGAATGAATGCATCGGATATTCATATAGAGCCTTTCAAGGACAGAACAAGAATAAGGCTCAGAGTAGACGGCGAGCTTATTGAGCAGATGAAGGTAAAGCCTGCGGCACATAACTCCCTCATCACCCGTATAAAGATACTCGGCGGTATGAACATTGCCGAAAAGAGAATACCTCTTGACGGCCGTTTCGGTATGACCATCGACGGCGTAAACCTTGACGTCCGTGTATCTACCATACCTACCGTTTACGGTGAGAAGTGCGTTATCCGTCTGCTTTCAACGGCAGATGAAAAGACAAGAAAGATAACCGACCTTGGTATGACGCTGTACAACTACGAAATGTTCAAGCAGATCATACGTTGTCCGCACGGAGTTATGCTGGTTACGGGACCTACAGGTTCGGGTAAATCTACAACACTGTACGCAACGCTCGGTGAGCTTTCAAAGCCCAACGTTAACATAGTTACCGTTGAGGACCCCTGCGAAAAGAAGATAGACGGTGTAAACCAGGTACAGATAAACGCAAAAGCAGGTCTTACCTTTGCGGCGGCTCTGCGTTCTATTCTCCGTCAGGACCCGGATATAGTAATGGTCGGTGAGATTCGTGACGGTGAAACCGCAGACATCGCTATCCGTGCCGCTATCACAGGTCACTTGGTTCTTTCGACCCTCCATACAAACGATGCCGCAGGTACTATCCTCCGTCTTGTTGATATGGGTGTTGCACCTTACATGGTTGCGTCATCTCTTGTCGGAGTTATCGCTCAGCGACTTGTAAAGCTGCTTTGTCCGGAGTGCAAGGAGAAGGTAATGCTTACCGATCCTGCCGACTTAAGACTTGTCGGAAAGACAGAGCCGGTCGAAATATGCAAGGCTCATTACGGCGGATGCCGCTCGTGCCACAATACAGGCTATAAGGGCAGAACCGCTATCCACGAGATAATAGTAAGCTCGAACGATATAAAGGAGCTTATCTCAAGCGGCGCAACAGCCGAGCAGATAGGCGCACAGGCTGAAAAGAACGGAACAAAGCTGCTGAGAAGCAACGTTACCGATATGGTGCTTGCAGGCACTACAACGCTTGACGAACTGGTAAAAGCCACCTACTCCGTATAATACGGATGCGGTGTTAGCAATATATCTTTTTAAAAGGAGAATAAAAAGGTGGATATTAACAAAATACTTGACGAAGCAAGAAGGCTCGGCTGTTCGGACCTACACTTTACTGCGGGACTTCCTCCCGTTGTACGTCTGCACGGCAGTATCAAAAAGCTCAGCGGTTATCCCGACTGCACAGAGCCTATCATAGTCAATATCATAAATCAGATAACCTCAATGAAGCACAAGGCTTCTATCCAGAAGGGTCTTGACACCGACTTCTCGTATGTATCCGCATCCGGACACAGACACAGAGTAAACGTGTACAGACAGAGGGGCTATCACGCAATAGCAATGCGACTTCTGCGTAACGATATTCCTACACTGCAGGATCTTATGCTACCCGGACTTATGGGCGAGTTTGCGCTCCGCCCGAGAGGTCTTGTGCTGGTAACAGGCCCTACAGGTTCAGGTAAGTCAACAACGCTTGCGGCTATGATTGACCATATCAACCGCAACAAGAACTGCCATATTATTACAGTCGAAGACCCTATCGAGTATCTTCACACACATAAGCAGTCAATGGTAAACCAGCGTGAGATCGGCGCCGATGTAGACAGCTTCGCAGGCTCACTGCGTGCCGCACTCCGTGAGGACCCCGATGTTATACTCGTCGGAGAAATGCGTGACTTTGAAACTATCAATGCCGCAGTAACCGCCGCAGAAACAGGTCACCTGGTGCTTTCGACCCTGCATACGACAGGTGCCGCAGAAACCATCGACCGTATCATAGACGTTTATCCGCCTCACTCACAGGGTCAGATCAGAGCGCAGCTTGCAAACTCCCTCGTAGCCGTTATTTCACAGACGCTTGTTCCTACGGCTGACGGCAAGGGTCGTATCGCCGCTCTTGAACTTATGAGTTGTACAGACGCTATCAGTTCGCTTATCCGTGAAGGTAAGATATTCCAGATCCCGAACTCCATCCAGACCTCTAAGGCTCTCGGTATGTTCTCGCTCGACCAGGATCTTGCAAGACTTGTCCGCACAGGTAAAATTACGGAAGAAGTTGCAAGAAGCCGTTGCCAGAACCCCGACGATCTCAAGAGATATATCGGAGCATATTAATCAGCATAAATCATCAATTGATGCTACAATGCCGCCGGTTTACACGGCGGCATTTAAACTGTCGAAAAATCTACATAAATTTTAAAAATGGGGTTTGGGGCGTAGCCCCAAGCGGGGTGAGGGCGGCAGCCCCACATTCAGCCCCGGCAAGGATGCCGGGCGTGTATGCCCAAAGGCTCTGCACGACGCAGAGCCAACCAAGCATACACAGCCTTTCACCACGGGGAAGGGGTTTGGGGTTAGGGATAGAGAAATTTCACTATTCTTTAAAAAACAGACTTTTCTATAAGCTGATGCCGCCGGTTTACACAGCGGCATTTTTTGTGTGAAAAGAAAGGACGTAAAATGAAATTTGTTATTCAAAGAGTGACAGGTGCGAGTGTAACCGTAGATAATGAAATAATCGGAAAAATCGGAAAGGGATTTCTGGTGCTGATAGGCATCTCGCAGACCGATACAAAGGAAATCGCAGACAAGCTGATACGCAAGATGACGGGGCTTCGCATCTTTGACGATGAGAACGGAAAGACAAACCTTGCCCCTGCCGATGTCGGCGGAAGCCTGCTTCTTATCTCACAGTTCACGCTGTACGCAGATTGCCGCAAGGGCTACCGTCCCTCCTTTACAAGCGCCGGCTCGCCCGATATGGCAAACGAGCTGTACGAGTATATCGTCGAGCAATGCCGGAAGTGCGAAAGCATAGCCGACGTGCAGACAGGCAGGTTCGGTGCGGATATGAAGGTAGAGCTTCTGAACGACGGACCGTTCACGGTCATTCTTGACAGCAACGAGCTGATGTAAAACACCGTGTAACGGCTTCAGTTTGTTGAAATGGGGTTGAGGGGCGTAGCCCCCAACAGGGACTAGGGGCGGTAGCCCCAGCAAAATAGCCCCGGCACGGATGCCGGGCGTGTATGCCCGGAGGCTCTGCACGATGCAGAGCCAACCAAGCATACACAGCCTTTCACCAAGGGAAAGGGGTTTGGGATTTCGGCAAGGATGCCGAGTTAGAACGCCCAAAGGCTTTGCAGGACGCAAAGCCAACAAAGCGTTCTTAAAGGGATAGAGAATCTGCTCTATTTTTATAAAACAGACTTTTTCTACAGGTTGAAGTTGTGTAACGGCGTGCAAAGCTTTTTACAGTGCGCTTACAGCGCTTTTTCATTATAAGTATGGTGAAAAATTACTGTAAATTAACTCATTGCATTTTTCGTCAAAATGCACAACTGGGAAAAATATTTTGTTGCATTTTTGTTAAATTTCCAATCAAACTATAGACAAACGGGCGGAAAAGTGTTATAATCAAGTCACATTAAAAGGAAACGCCGCAGCATAAAGCACAGCGCTCCCGGAAAGGACTTAAGTATGAATGAAATAAAATTAGGTAAAAAAATCTCCGAAGGTAAAACCGTTGACGTATATGAGAGCGGCGACCTTGCAGTAAAGGTATTCAAACCCGATGCACCCACAACAGTAGTTTTCTATGAGGCTTTCATGGATTCAAAGGTTGAAGAAACAGGACTTAACGTTCCCAAGATAAAGGAAGTTGAGCTTATCGACGGCAAGTGGGCAATTGCTACAGATCTTATCAAGGGCAAGACGCTTGCACAGATCATGCAGGAAGAGCCTGAGAACTGCGACGGCTATCTTGACGATATGGTTGAGCTTCAGCTTGAGATACACTCAAAGAAGGTTACAGGCATTTCAAAGCTGAAGGATAACCTCAGAGCAGAGATTGAGAGCCTTGACGTAATCGACCACATCAAGAGATACGATCTTCTGACAAGACTTGACAGCACACCCAAGCACGTTAAGCTGTGCCACGGTAACTTCGGTCCTGAGAACATAGTTGTAACAGACGACAACAAGGTTTATATAGTTGACTGGATAGGCGCTTCGTCAGGTAATGCCAGTGCAGATGTTGCCAAGACATATCTGAAGCTTGCACTTACATCTACAGAAACAGCTGAGAAGTATCTCAACCTGTTCTGCAAGAAGACAAATACGGCAAAGGCATATGTTCAGGAATGGCTTCCCATTATGGCGGCATCAACGCTCGCAAAGGGTGTTACAAGCAAGGTGGAGAAGGATCTTCTCTTTACATGGCTTGACGTTGTGGACTATTCTTGATGACAGCATAATAACGATAATGGCGCCCCGCAGAAGCGGGGCGTTTTTGTGTGGCAGTGTATGGCTGTAATGTACGAAAAATTTCGCCGTAAATATATCCAAATCTGTACAGACAGTGTCATTATACAGGCTGAACGGGAGGATTACTCTTGACAATAACCGATAGCGGTGATATACTGAAAACGCTGTAAATATAAAGATACAGCTGTTATCTGAGCGTGATATATTGATATAAAGCGGCTCACGGCGGTTGTGTTTTTGTATTGAATTATCAGTAATAAGGAGAGAATTATATGAAAGTCAAAAAGTGGCCGGTGGCAATAGCGACTTTTGCGGTTATGGCGGTTATGGCGGTTATGATGGCGTTGTGCGCTGTATGTGCAGGAGCGGAAGCTTACGGGAATTTTGAGTACGGCGTGCTTGACGACGGTACTGTGGAGATTACCGGCTATAAAGGCAGTGAGCAAAAAGTTGACGTTCCGGAGAAAATCAACAAAAAGAGCGTAACAAGAATAGGCAATCTGGCTTTTAAAAATTGTACAAAGATTACAAGCATAGCGATGCCGGACAGTGTGGTGTATATAGGTCGCAGTGCTTTTTATAACTGCACTTCGCTTAAAAGTATAACAATACCGGATGGCGTGAAAGAAATAGGCTATGCCGCTTTTTCTGAATGTGCCGGTCTTGTCAGCGTAAAGATACCGGATAATGTAACGAAAATAGGGGAAAGTGCATTCATTAACTGTGCAAATCTGACTAAAATAGATGTTACAGCAGGGAACAAATATTATTCTTCTGCAAACGGAGTTCTTTTTAATAAGGATAAGTCGGAAATAATCTGTTACCCGGCAGGAATTAAAAATGTAGGCTATAGCATACCGGACGGTGTTACCGTTATCCGGGATCGTGCTTTTAATAAGTGTATAAGCCTTAATAGCATAACGATACCGAAAAGCGTGCAGGATATAGAAACATATTCTTTCTTTGGCTGCACAAGTCTTGAAGCAATAAATGTTGCGGGGAGCAATAAAAATTACGCTGATGTAAATGGGATCCTTTTCAGCAAGGATAAAACGAAAATAGTATGTTATCCCGCAAACAAGAAGAATATGAGTTACAGTATACCGGTCAGTGTTAAGGTTGTTGGCGTTGCCGCATTCCGTGATTGCATATATCTTAAAGGTATAACGATACCCGACAGCGTTACAAATATTGAGCACCATGCTTTCAGTAATTGCAAAAGCCTTAAAAGTATCACAATACCTGACAGTATCACAGCAATTGAAATGGCAACTTTTATCGATTGTGCAAGTCTTACCGGTGTGAAGATACCCGCCAGTGTGACAAGTATAGGTTGGGGTGCTTTCAGCAATTGCAAAAGCCTTACTAAAATTACGATACCCGCAGGTGTTAAAACTATCGCTGATAAGGCTTTAGGATATTGTTATGATGATAACGGCGATAAAAAGACAACTGATTTTAAAATTTACTGTTACAGCAACACGCAGGCGGAAGCATATGCTAAAAGCAGGAAATTTAGTTATGTGCTTCTTGACAAGTTACCCGCATTTGCTAAGGTGACCGGCTTCAAGGTTAAATCAAAGACCAACGTAAGTGCAAACTTACAGTGGAACAAGAACATATCCGCTGACGGCTACGTTCTTGACAAGTATGACGGCTCAAAGTGGGTGACGATAAAGACGTTCACAAGCAATGCAAATACGAGCTTCAACGTAACCGGTCTTAAGGCAAGCACAACCTTCAAGTTCCGCATCAAAGCATATAAGATATATGATATAACTACGGTTTACAGTGCGTTCACCTATCTTAATGTCAACACAAGACCGTATACCACAACGGGAATGAAGTGCAGCAGTAAAACCAACGTAAGTGCGAACTTACAGTGGAACAAGAACATATCTGCTGACGGCTATGTACTTGACAAGTATGATGGCAAAAAGTGGGTGACGATAAAGACATTCACGAGCAATGCAAATACGAGCTTCAATGTAACCGGTCTTAAGGCAAGCAAAACGTTCAGGTTCAGGCTCAGAGCGTACAAGACTATAGGTAAAGTCAAGGAATACAGTGCGTTCACTTATCTTAATGTCAACACAAGACCGTACACCACAACGGGAATGAAGTGCAGCAGTAAGACCAACGTAAGTGCGAACTTACAGTGGAACAAGAACATATCCGCTGACGGTTATGTACTTGACAAGTATGACGGCAAAAAGTGGGTGACGATAAAGACATTCACAAGCAATGCGAATACGAGCTTCAACGTAACCGGTCTTAAGGCAAGCACAACGTTCAAGTTCAGGCTGAGAGCGTACAAGAATTTCGGCAGTGTAAAGGAATACAGTGCGTTCACCTATCTTAATGTAAACACAAGACCGTACACCACAACGGGCTTCAAGATGAAGTCGGCAACCAAGAATACCATAACGCTTCAGTGGAACAAGAATGTTTCCGCAAGCGGCTATTGCATCGAAAAGTGGGACGGCTCGAAATGGGTACAGATCCAGAGATACACATCAAATGCAAACGTAACCTATACGGCAACCGGACTGAAGGCAAATACAGCCTATAAGTTCAGAATCCGTGCATACAAGACGATAGGCAATGTAAATGAGTACAGTGCTTATTCTGCAGTTGTTACGGCGAGAACACAGAAGTAAAGCAAAGCCAAGTTGAATATGGGAGCATCGGCGAAAGCCGATGCCTCAGTCTGTCGATAAACCTACATAACTTTAAAAATGGGTGTTTAGCGTTGCTTGCTCTGTTGGTTTTGCATCGTGCAAAACTTTTGGCAAGCAACCAAAGCA
>Ga0129313_1000119_pt1 | contig 78363 bp, 76 predicted proteins | sample O1105metagenome_FD_94436 | JGI IMG/M metagenome (GOLD analysis project Ga0129313, IMG submission 94436) | Orangutan group fecal microbial communities from fecal samples from Wisconsin, USA - O1105 metagenome | ecosystem: Host-associated > Mammals > Digestive system > Large intestine > Fecal...
AACATCTTCAACAACAACTAAGGTAAATCCTGACGATTCAACAACAACATCTTCAACAACAACTAAGGTAAATCCTGACGATTCAACAACAACATCTTCAACAACAACTAAGGTAAATCCTGATGACACAACAACATCTACAACAACTACAAAGCCTATTGAATTAAAGAAGATCAAGAGACAGTATGCTAAGAACGGTTACACAAAGACTGCTGCATTCTACCTCAACACAGAGGAAGAGTTTAACAAGAAGCAGATCAGCGATGTAACACTCGTTATCGAGTATACAGACGGTTCTACTGAGGATAGAGTAGTTGCTGCTGACGATATCAACTTCGGTACAGCTAAGCCTACTAACACATACAAGAAGGATTCAACAGACTTCAAGTATGCCGTACAGGTTTATGTAAAGGATGTTGCACTTACTGACGAGCTCGGCGAGAACATCACAGTTGATGCTTACATTGGCGTAAGAGGTGACGCTGACCTCGACAGCACAGCAAACGCAGTTGACGCATCTGTAGTTCTTACATACTATGCTAAGCTTTCTACAAACGATGCTGAGGGCAACAGCAACAGACCTTCAAATACAAAGCTTTCTACAAGCAACCTTGTAACATCAGCAAGAAACATCTATGATGACTTTGCTGCATACCTCTGTGACGTTGAGCACGATGTAACATTCGACAACCTCACAAAGAAGGTTACAAGAAACAAGACAATCAACGCAGTTGACGCTTCTTCAATCCTCCAGTTCTATGCTCAGAGACAGCTCACAGCTAACAAGGGCAAGACAGACGCTGAGATTTGGACAATCGTTGACAGCAACACTAACAACACAGCTACTTCCGAGGAAGTATAATCAAAGCTGAATTATCTGCCGTCGCAAAACGGCGGCAGATATACAATTTAATATTATTGATGTTAGCCGCCGTATCTGCGACGGAAAAACATATATAAAAAAATCTGAAAGGAAATAATAACAATGAAGACGAACACTATTAAGCGTGCTTTCGCTGCACTGGCAGTTTCTGCTGTTGCACTTTCAGCATCTGCTATCACCGCTTCTGCTGAGACAGCTAAGGGCTATACCTCAACAGGTAAGGCTGCTGCTGATTTTAAGGGTGCTGCACTCGATCTCACACAGAAGACAATTTCTCTTGACGAGGCTAAGAACGTACAGACAATCGTTTTAGCTGCAAAGGGTGACGGTACACAGTTTGATTCAACTGGTATCCACATCAAGTTTGATGCAGGTCTTGAGCTTGTTCAGACAGAGTACATGGAAGAGAAGGTTTGGGCTGCTCCACAGACAGCTGTTAAGGCATACGAGGCAGTTCAGGACGGTACAGACGGTCTGTTCTTAACATTTGCTAACTCAACTCCTAAGGCTGCTACAACAGCTGGCTTAAAGCTCTGGGCATTTGACGTTAAGGTTAAGAATCCAGAGGCTGGCAAGAAGTATCCAATCGAGATCGCTTACGAAGACGGCGACCTTTTCGACCTCAAGGGCAGCGCTGATACTGAGGCAATCAGAGACTATGCTTTCTCTAACGTAACTCAGGGTTACATCGAGATCGTAGCTCCTCCAACTACAACAACAACATCTACAACAACAACAACTTCTACAACATCTACAACAACAACTTCTACAACATCTACAACAACAACTTCTGGCTCTAAGGCTACAACAACATCTGCTAAGACAACTACAAAGCCAGTTTCTACAACAAAGCCAAAGGATAACTCACCTAAGACAGGTGTTCCTGGTGCTGGCATCGCTGTAGCAGGTCTTGCTGTTGCAATCGGTACTGCATTCGTTCTCAGAAAGAAGGAAGACTAATTAATTAGTCCCATCTTAATGGAATAATTAAAGGCTCTCCAATCGGAGAGCCTTTTTTTAGTCTTTTTTAGTTGGCGGAGTCCAGTTTATCCCGCCCCAGCCGTCAACGTTGGCGCGGCACATAGCGCCGAAAAGCCTGTCCTTGAAGCCGTGGTCATTACGCTCCATATCCGCGAGGAAGTCCTTGGTTTTCTGGCGGTTTGTGTGACCGTCCGCAGGACAGACAGATTTTACCACGGGAAGCTCGTTCTTGCGAGCCGCGCGGCGTATCTCCTTTTCGGGAGCAAGCACCAGCGGACGTATTACAGTCACATTTTTGTGGCTCAGGTAGGTGCTGGGCGCAAAGCAGCCGATACGACCCTCGGTAAAGAGGTTCATCACGAATGTCTCAACTGCGTCGTCGTAGTTGTGCCCGAGAGCTACCTTGTTGCAGCCCAGCTCGTTAGCGGCGTCGTGGAGAGCTCCGCGGCGCATACGTGCACATAGGGAGCAAGGGCTGGGCTCCTTGCGGACGTCGAATACAATCTCGCCTATTTGTGTGGGGATAACGCGGTACTCCACGCCCATTTTCTCACAGCGCTCCGCAATGGGGGAGAAGTCCATCTTCTTGTCCTTGAAGCCCATATCGAGGGTAACAGCCACGACTTCGTAGTCGATACCGATGAATCGCCGCAGGAGCACAAGTCCCTCCAGCAGTACAAGGCTGTCCTTGCCGCCCGAGACTCCCACGAGTATGCGGTCACCGTCGCTGATGAGCTCGTAGTTTTGAATGGCTTTTCGCATATATCCGAGAATTTTCTGCATAATATCTCTCCAAAACGTTTTTCTTGATTATATCACATCTAAAAGTAAAATGCAACTAATGAAAGGGATTCATGTAGGGGACGGCGTCCTCGACGTCCCAGCGTAGGGGCGGATATTATCCGCCCGGTAAGGGACGCCCTCTCTTGCAGGGCGTCCCTCTTAAAAAAACAGTCCACCGGACTGTTTTTTTTATTCACCCTTGCGGTGACTTCCTGTAGTACAGGGAGATGTCAGCGTAGCTGACAGAGGGTACTCGCTCCTGTTAGGAGCGCTTCGTAACTGTGGGGCTTTGCCCCACGCCCCACCAGAGGCGCCGCCTCTGGACTCTGCCAAAGGAACACAGTCCCTTTGGAATCCCTTTCATATTCTCAATGTAAAAACTAAGCACTAATCGCAAATAACTAATCACTTTTTTCGGAAATTTGCAAATTTTTCTTGCAAAGTAAGAAAAAATATATTATAATAGAAATGGTAACTTTTCGGGACTTGTCCCGAATCCAGCAAATCAGAAAGGAGCGGCGCATTTGCGCCTTTAAAACAATGACAGAACAGCTGAAAAACCTGCTCATTTTACTGGCGGCGATAGTTGTCGTACTTATCCTTGTCATACTTCTTTTCAGCGGCAAAAGCTCGTTCAGACGTCTGCTTTCTATCTTCCTTGAAGAGCGAGAGGACTACGAGGGCGAAGACGGGGACGGCGGCGAGAGAGCTATGCCTGTCAAGCAGCAGACTCCCACACAGCGCAGAAGAGCAGCAATAGAGGAAAATGTGCAGAAGAGAACCTCTGAGCCTATCGTCGAAATGGCTACACTGGTCAGAAAAAGCGATGACCGCCTCAGAGTTATAGAGAGTACAGGTCAGGTAAGGCTCGTTGACGAGTACTACGAGCTTATCTTTGTGACACGTAAGGGACAGAAGCTAAAGATAGAATGCTCTGCCGAAGCTTATGAAAAGGTGCCCTTCAATCAGCAGGGCTCGCTTACATACAAACGCAATACCCTTGTAAAGTTCAAGTACTACGAGGATACTGTATTTAATTGACATCAGGGGGACGGCTTTAATGTCGTCCCATATTTGTATACGAATGGACGTGGGCATATGGTAAACTTTAATAACGACTGGGACGGGCTTCTCAAAGGCGAATTCGATAAGGATTATTATCTGAAGCTCCGCCAGACTCTCATAAACGAGTACAGAACACAGCGTATCTACCCCAATATGTACGATATCTTCAACGCTATGAAGCTGACCTCATATGACGATGTAAGGTGCGTTATCATCGGTCAGGATCCCTACCACGGCGAGGGACAGGCTCACGGACTGAGCTTTTCCGTCCGAAAGGGCATAGCTCCGCCGCCGTCACTGGTGAATATTTTCAAGGAGATACGCGACGACGTGGGTATCGACAATCTCGGCAAGCACGGCGAGCTGACCAAATGGGCGCAGGAGGGAGTTCTACTGCTGAACTCAGTTCTCACTGTCCGCGCAGATCAGGCAAGAAGCCACCGCGGTCTGGGCTGGGAGAACTTCACAACCGATGTTATACAGCTTCTCAACAAGCGCGAGAAGCCAATGGTGTTCATGCTCTGGGGCGGCGACGCCAAGGCAAAACAGCAGTTCATCACCAATCCCAACCACCTTATACTCAAGGCGGCTCACCCGAGTCCGCTGTCGGCGTATAACGGCTTCTTCGGGTGCAGACATTTTTCAAAGGCAAACGAGTTTCTCCGCGCTCACGGCTTGGGAGAAATAGACTGGTCAATAGATTAACGGAGGAAATTATGCATATAAAGGAACTTTTCGGCAAAAAGACCGTATTTTCATTCGAGGTTTTCCCTCCCAAGAAGGACAGCCCCGTGGACATAATATATGATACCCTTGATGAGCTTCAGGGACTTTCCCCCGATTTCATCAGCGTTACATTCGGTGCAGGCGGAAGCGGCAACAGCAAGCACGCCTTGGAGATAGCTTCAAAGATAAAGGACAGCGGTACTATTCCAATGCTCCACCTGCCCTGTATCAACTTCACCAAGGCTGAGATAGACGCAGCTCTCAGCGAAGCCCAGCAGCGCGGCATTGAGAATATCCTCGCCCTCCGCGGCGATATCAATCCCGACATACCGCCTGTGGACGATTTCCACCATGCAAGCGACCTTATCACTTACATAAAGTCCAAGGGCGATTTCGATATCGCAGGAGCCTGCTATCCCGAGTGTCACCCAGACGCTGCGGATATGATAGAGGACATAAAGAACCTCAAAGCCAAGGTCGACGCAGGCGCAGACCACCTTATCTCGCAGCTTTTCTTCGATAACGACAGCTTCTACGCATTCCGCGAAAAGGCTGCTATCGCAGGCATAAACGTGCCTATTGAGGCAGGTATCATGCCTGTTGTAAACAAGAATCAGATAGAGCGCATGGTAACTACCTGCGGAGCAAGTCTCCCTGCAAAGTTCGTGCGTATCATGACCAAGTACGAGCACAGTCCCGAGGCTCTCCGCGACGCAGGAATAGCCTATGCGGTAAACCAGATAGTTGACCTTGTAGCAAGCGGAGTTGACGGAATACACCTCTACACTATGAACAAGCCCTACGTGGCACGCAAGATATGCGAGGCTGTTTCGGGCATAATAGGTGCGTAATGGAGCTGCTTCCCATATCAAAATCAGAGGCGGCACGGTACATGGGCGTAAAGGGTGAGCCTGACGAAGCGGTCATGGAGCTCCTTGACCGTGCGGAGCGGCTTGTCCGCGAAAAAGTCCGCCCTAAGTACGTCTATCTCGAAACAGACGTGAGCTTCACAGACGGGGGAGTAGTCCTCGGAGCAATGTCCGAGCCCCTTACGGGAGAGGACATAAAACGCCATTTAAAGGGCTGCAACAGAGCGGTAATGCTGGCGGCTACTCTGTCTCAGGAGGCTGACAAGCTCATAAGACAGGCGGCTGTGACCAATATGGCGGAGTCTCTTGCCATAGACTGCATTTGCAGTGCGGCAATAGAGCAGGTCTGTGACCGTGCAGAGCAGGAGATATTCGCAGAGCACCCTGCCCCCTACAGGACATGGCGCTTCAGCGCAGGCTACGGAGACCTGCCCATAACGCTGCAAAGGAGCTTTTTGCTGGCTCTCAATGCTCAGCGGCGCATAGGTCTCACTGCAACGGACAGCTCACTGCTGATACCCTCAAAGTCGGTAACGGCTATAATAGGGGTGTCGGATACTCCTGTTGAGCGCGGTGCAAAGGGCTGTGCCATATGCTCCATGAAAGATAACTGTGAGTATAGACGTATTGGCAGAGTTTGTAAGTAAATAAAATTAATCTATATACTGGATTTAAGCAGTACATAAATGGTTCATATGTGATAAACTAACTATAAATGCCCACAAATTATATGGAATATTGACATTGACATGAACACTGCTAAAGTGATATAATTAAGTAAAGAATAATCAAAATGTATTATTGGGGAACTTATCTCCGTATTGTTATCGAAAATATTGCAGAGTGTTTTCAAATACGGGTAAGTTTATGTGGGCGGTATTAAAGGAGTCATAAAATGAAAAAAGCAAGATATTTTATTTCGGCATTGCTGTTGACATCAATCTCAATGTCTCTTCTTGCGTGCAGCAGTAAAAAAGATGACAGCTCCAAATACAGCAAGGAGCTTGATTCCTCAGTAAGAGATGAGATTCGTCAGAACGCAGTTGGTTCAGAGCTTCTCACCGGAGACAAGCTTGAAAACGGCGTCATAAAGTGGCTTTCTGACTGGGATATCAACCCCGACGGTACAGGCAAGAACGTTCCTATCGATCTTGCAGTATTTCAGGAGCGCTATGGCGGCGAGATAAAGTATTACAGATGTAAATATGAAGAGCGCTATGATATGCTGAGTAAGTATATCGCTTCGGGCGAGGGCATAGACTTCTTCTATGGAGGAAATCTTGACGCTTTCCCAAAGGGTGCTGTAAAGGATATGTTTGCACCTGTTGACGATTATATCGACTTCGATTCCCCACTATGGGAAGACGTAAAGGACATCAACGATCAGTTCGTTTGGAACGGCAAGCATTATATGGCGGGCATTCAGGCTACAGGCGACAAAACGGCTGTGGTATACAACCGAAAGACAGTTGCAGAGGCTGGTCTTGAGGATCCTGCTGACCTCTATGCAAGAGGCGAGTGGGACTGGAACGCTTTTGAGAATATGCTTGAGAAGTACGTTGATAACGGCAGCCAGAAATTCGGCATAGACGGCTGGTGGTTCGAGTACGGACTTATGAATACTATCGGTGTGCCTCCTGTAAGTATCGAGGACGGCAAGCTGGTAAGCAATCTCAGCGATCCGTCAATGGAGCGCGTGCAGAACTGGCTCTATGAGCTCTATCAGAAGGGCTATATTGCCATAGGCAGCGAGGACTTAGGCTGGGAGAGCAAGCCTGCGTATATAGGCGAGGGCAAGGAGCTGTTCTATCCTGTGGGACTGTATGAGTTCTATAAGGAGAAGTCACAGTGGTCCACTACCTTCGGCGCTGACGCATTCTTCGTGCCAATGCCAAAGGACCCCGAGGCTGATGAGTATTACATTCCTACGGGCTTTGAATCATATATGTTCGTCAAGGGCGGCTCAAATCCGCAGGGCGTTGCCAAGTACCTCGACTGCAAGAGATTCACTCATCTTGACGAGGATACCAAGGCGGTTGCGGATAAGCAGTTCATCGACGACTATGGCTGGACTCAGGAAATGATAGATATGAAGAACAGTATGCAGGAGCTTGCAGAGGCTAACCCTGTTATCGACATATCAAACGGCGTTTCCGAGGACTGCGGAGAGCTTCTGGACAACAGTCTCAGACTGACCGCAAGAGGTACTCCGTGGAACGAGACCTATGAAGCCATTTATGCTACAGTAGATAAGTATCTTGAAAACATCAATTCCGAGGTGAAATAAAGCGAAGCGGCTTTCTCGGAGTTGCATAGTGCTAACATTAGTTTTATTTATTGCCAAGCCATTGTAATTATGCTATAATAAACATATATAAGACAAAATTTTGATAGTTTTTTAGTTTCAGAAAGGAGGCTATGATCATGGAGAAAGTACTTGTTACAGGAGGATGCGGACTTATCGGTCAGCACATTTGCTCAGGACTTCTGAAAAAGGGCTATGAGGTCATAGCTGTTGACAGAGAAGAAAGCGGATATAACGAGGGAAAGCTTCATTATTCATCAGTACAGTGCGAACCAACAGATAAAAATACAATAGCAGAACTCTTCGAGAAACACGATTTTTATGCGGTAATACACGCGGCGTGTACCGTTGATAATGACATGGGACCTATAGTTACAGAAAAGCAGGTAAAGGATTCCGCATCAGTGGATAAGTTCATTTACCGCTATGCAATGACATCAACTGTGAAGAAGTTCGTTCTTCTCAGCACAGATCAGGTATATCAGTTCCCGAAAACACGCGAACCTATCCGTGAGGACAGTGATCTTAAGCCGTCTACCAATTATGCGGCTATGAAATATGCTTCCGAAAAGGCACTCGCCAGCGAATTGCAGCATCACAACAAGGAGGATATCCTCTGTTGCCTGATACGCTTTCCTGCGGTGTATACCTTCAATTTTACGGATAATCTCATGGCAAAGATAACCGATCCCAAGGACGGCTCATATTTCGTGTTCGGTCAGGGACAGTACGGCTTCCAGCTCTGCTGCGTACATAATCTTGTGGATTTTATCCTGTGCTTCATCAAGAACGCAGATAACCACACCTATGCAGGCGTATACAACGTTGCAGACAAGGAGCTTACAACAGCTGCTGATATCATTACATTCATGAGGACGAATCACCGTCTCGGCGCTGTAATGCAGAAGCAGCCGAACAATGCTATCACCAAGCTTAAAGGACTCTTCGGAGTCAATAAGGAGGAGAAGCAGAATTACCGTTATCTTGACATGAACAGAGTCGAGAACAATAACCTGCTGGATAAGACAAAGGCTTCAAAGCTTGTTACATTCCGCTGGGACATACGTAATACAAAGTAAAAAAATGCTGTACCGAAAGGTACAGCATTTTTTGTTACTGTAGGGAGTCACCCACATCAGCCAGATGAATAAACGGGGCGATGTGGGCATCAGCCAGATGAATAAACGCAGCGATGTGAGCATCGCCCCCTACATATTATAGTCAATAATAACTTATTCGATAACGGTGTAGTTATCCGCTGCATTTTCCTTGGTAGCGTGCTCGGTAACGCTGAGCACCTTTACCTTCAGCGGACGCGTACCCATATTTATCTCGATGATATCGCCCACCTTTACGTCGTAGGAGGCTCTCTGAGCCTTGCCGTTCACGACTATCTTCTCGGCGTCGCAGGCTTCGTTAGCCACAGTGCGGCGCTTTATAAGGCGCGTCACCTTGAGGTATTTGTCCAGTCGCATAATATCTTCCTTTCAAGCCCTTATATGATGATATAAATAAAAGGGGACAGCGGACTGTCCCCTTTGCTATTACTTGTTTACAGCGTCCTTGAGACCTCTGCCAGCCTTGAATGCAGGTGCCTTGCAGGGAGGGCAGACCATCTTTGCCTTTGTCTTAGGATTGATGCAGGTCTTTTCGCCTCTCTCGCGTACCTCAAAAGTACCGAAGCCTGTGATGGAAACCTTCTCGCCGCTTTCGAGAGCGCCCTGGATTGCTGTGAGTGTAGCCTCGAGAGCAGAAGCAGCGTCCTTCTTAGTGCAGCTTGCCTTATCTGCGATAGAGTTGATAAGTTCAGTCTTAGTCATTTTTCTGTTCCTCCATTTTACTAATTATTGATTTTGCCTTGTCCCAATAAATGTCGAGCTCTTCAATAGGAAGATTTTTCATATCAAGCTTTTCCTCAGAGACCAAGTCCTCTGTAACTGAAAAACGCTTGATAAACTTCTCCGTAGCGGATTTGAGTGCCAGTTCCGCGTCAATGCCTAAGTGTCTTGCTGCGTTGACGCATGAAAACAGCAGGTCGCCCATTTCTTCTTCGATATCTGCCTTATTGCCGCTTGCGATAGCAGCGTCCAGCTCAGCTTTTTCGCCGCCTATACAGGCTACGGCGTCCTCGGCACAGCGGAAATCCATGCCTGCACGCATTGCTCTCTTGCCGACCTTCTGAGCTCTCATAAGAGCGGGAAGTGACTTTGCAACGCTTGTGAGGGTGTCCGTATAACGCTCCTGTCCCTTTGTCTCCATTTTAATGGCGTCCCAGTTTTTCAGCACCTGATCGGTGGTATCAGCTGTGACGTCGCCGAAAACATGAGGGTGACGGATAATGAGCTTTTTGCAGACCTCGTCGCACACATCGTCGAACTTGAAGGAGCTCTGCTCCTCCTCGATCCTGCAATGGAAAACGACCTGTAGCAGAACATCGCCAAGTTCCTCACGGAGAAGCTCTGCGTCCTCAAGGTCAATAGCCTCGATGACCTCGCAGGTCTCTTCGATGAGATCGCTTCTGATAGACTGGTGAGTCTGTTCTCTGTCCCAGGGGCAGCCGCCCTCGCTTCTGAGAAGTCTGACGATATCGAGCAGATCGTTTATTGAATAATGGTCTTTCTGCTGGTATTCAACCATAGGAAAACACTCCCTTAAAGACGGGCTATGTTATATAATACCCTAATTTTTTCTAAATTGCAACCTATTTTTTACATTTTTGTTAATTCCGTAGAATAATAATATTTGTCAAGTCGAGGTTTGTATATTTTTGACATATAATTACTCTCTGTTATATATAACTAAATGCAAAAAACATAGCTTAATGCTTATTTATCCACGAATCCGACCTTGTGGTAAACCTTGGAAACTATTCTTCCCGAGTATCTGAGAGCCTTCTGTGCGCCCTCTGTGTAGCACTGCTTCAGGTATGCCTTGTCTGCGCTGAGTCTTGCGAACTCTGTGCGGACGGGCTCCAAGTGGTCTGCAACAGCCTCGCCGACAGCGAGCTTGAAGTCGCCGTAGCCCTTGCCTGCAAACTCGGACTCGATAGCCTTGAAGTCCTTGCCTGTTACGCAGGAATATATAGTCATAAGGTTGTTGATACCGTCCTTGCCCTCGCGGTAGCATATCTCAGCCTCGCTGTCAGTGACAGCTCTCTTGAACTTGCGGATAATGGTATCCTTGTCGTCAAGTATGAGTATGCAGGCGTTGACGTTTTCGTCGGACTTTGACATCTTCTTTGTAGGCTCCTGCAATGACATTATCTTAGCGCCTACCTCGGGTATATAAGGCTCGGGCAGTGTGAAGAAGTCGCCGTAGCGCTGGTTGAAGCGCTGAGCGATATTTCTTGCCAGCTCCAAATGCTGCTTCTGGTCAACGCCGACGGGAACGAGGTCTGCGTTATACGCAAGGATATCCGCAGCCATAAGGGTAGGATATGTAAAGAGACCTGCGTTTATATCGTCGGGGTGCTTCTGGCTCTTGTCCTTGAACTGAGTCATACGTGAGAGCTCGCCGAACTGTGTATTGCAGCCCAGTATCCAGTTGAGCTCAGCGTGTGTCGGAGCATGGCTCTGAATAAAGAGTATAGATCTTTCGGGATCAACTCCGCAAGCCATAAGAAGTGCATACGAGTTGAGTGTATTCTGACGCAGCTTTGCAGGATCCTGTCTTACAGTGATAGCGTGCATATCCACAACGCAGTAGATACAGTTGTACTGCTCCTGTAAAACGCCCCAGTTTCTGACAGCTCCGATGTAGTTGCCGAGGGTAAAGGTTCCTGTAGGCTGGATACCGCTGAAAATCAGCTTTTTATCGTCCATTTGCGGTGCTCCTTACTTCTGTGCAGCTTTTCTTGCTTCAGCCTCGTCCTTGAGCTGACAGCTTCTTATCTCGCTGAGAACGCGCTGATAGAGTACGTAGAATGTGCGGAGCTCCTGCTCCTCCTCGGGGATAAGACCAGCCTTTATCTCGGTCTTGTAGACGCCGCCCTTTGTGAGGATAAAGATGTTGTTTGTTCTGCCCTTAGGAAGGTCATACTGCTTTGTCTTTTCTGCCTTTGGAAGAAGCTGACCTGCGTTTGCAACGAGAGTATGAGCAGCCTGTACGAGGTTTCTGTACTTCTGTGAAGCGCCTGTGTACTCGCCGCCGTTGTTGAAGTAGATGTTGGCAGCTCCGTTGATGAAGCAGACCATAGTTGTGAGTACGTCAGAGGACATAGGGATATCGATAACTACACCGAATACATCGTTTCTCTTCATCTTTGCGAAGTTGTCGAAGTACTGGGCAGGGAAGTTGATAGCCTGTCCTCTTGTCATAAGGTATTTCTGTGTGACATTATATCTGTCGGTCATTCTGTTTGGCATAATGGATTATCCTTTCGATATGTTTTTTATTCTCAATCGAGCATTTCTCTTGTCATACGGGCAAGTATCTCCATGCCCTTGTTTATCTGCTCGTTTGTAGGCGTTGAGTAATTGAGTCTGAACGAATGGCTTACCTCGTTCTCGTCAATGCTGAACGAATTGCCCGGTACTACGGCTATCTTGTACTCCTGTACAGCCTTCTTGCAGAATTCGTTCATGTTGAAGCTCTCGGGAAGGTCGCACCACACGAAAAGTCCGCCCTGAGGCTTGATGTAGTTTATCTTCTTTGAGAACTCGTTGTCGATGTATCCGCACATAAGGTCGCATTTTTCCTTGTATATAGCGCGGAGCTTCTTGAAATGGGCTTCTCTGTCAACAGTTGACATGAATCTGTGGGAAACTACCTGTGCCCACATATTAGAGTGAACGTCTGAGACCTGCTTGCACACTACCATTTTCTGAATGATTGGCGAAGGTGCGGAGCAGTAGCCTGTTCTGAAGCCTGATGAGATTATCTTCGAGAATGTGCTGGAGTAGATAACTCTGCCCTCGGTGTCAAAGCTCTTAATGCAGGGGATAGTCTCGCCCTCAAAGCGGAGCTCACCGTAGGGATCGTCCTCTAAGATAATGAAATCGTATTTGCAGGCAAGGTCGTAAACAGCCTTGCGCTTTGCAAGTGACATAGTCTTGCCAGTAGGATTCTGGAAATTCGGGATAAGATAAAGGAGCTTTACGTTTTTTTCGGTCTTGAGAGCGTTTTCCAGCTTTTCGAGGTCTATTCCGTCGTCCTCCATGTCGATGCCCTTGAGGTGTACGTTGTAGGAGCGGAAAGCGTTCAGCGAACCGATGAAGCACGGCGACTCGCAGAGGAGAGTATCACCCTCGTTGAGGAGTACCTTGCAGGAGAGCTCGTTAGCCTGCTGTCCGCCCGATGTGATGATAAGGTCGTCGAATTCCTTGTGGAAGCAGCCCTTTTCGGTCATCCAGCCCTTTAAATAGTCACGGAGGGGAGTATAGCCCTCGGTAACGCTGTACTGGAGAGCGAGGATAGGATCGTCTCTGAGAAGCTCAGCGGATATCTCGGCGATACGTTCCTTTGGAAAAGCTTCGGGAGCAGGATTGCCTGCTGCGAAGGAAATGACCTCGGGATCAGCAGTGAATTTCAGTATTTCTCTGATAGCAGAAGCCTGGAGCTTGCTGACTTTGTCTGAGAATTTATAATCCATGATAAAAACCAGCCTTTCATCTGTTTGTTGATACTTTGCTTTGTCTTGTCCCGCATAATCTTTTTCGGGACAGTTCGGGATATATTATCAGCTTATCTTATACATAAAGATAATATGCGCACCCTGAACTTTGTTCAGGGGGATAACCGCCTGACGGCGACTATCAATAACTCATTATATTATAACACATATTTCTGGATTCTGCAACATATATTTTTGTGAAAAAGTGATTTTTCCATACATTATGTCAAATCGGAGGCGGTTTGTACTGAAAAAACAAAACTTCATAAAGGGTTCTATCATACTTATGGTGTCGGCAGCGGCGGCGAAGCTCCTTGGTGCGGTGTTCAAGATACCACTGACTAATATCCTCGGCGGCGTGGGAATGAGCTATTTCAGCTGTGCCTACAGCCTGTTCATGCCTGTTTACTCGCTGGCGGTAACGGGGCTGAGCTCCGCGGTGGCAAAGCTGACCGCAGAGAGCACGGCTCTGGGTATGCACAGGAACGCCGCAAAGGTCAGACGGACTGCCCTTGCTTTGTTTTCGGCGGTGGGACTGGCAGGGAGCCTGCTGATACTTCTCCTTGCCAAGCCGTTCAGCACCTATGTCATCGGACTTCCCGAGGCGACCGCGGCAGTAGCGATGATAGCTCCTGCGGTGTTTTTCGGCTGTATAACCGCTGTGGAGCGTGGCTACTACGAGGGCATGAGCAATATGTACCCTACTGCGTTCTCGCAGGTGGCAGAGGGCTTTGTAAAGGCGCTGGCAGGGCTTCTGCTGTGCGGCTTCACGGCTGCTCACCCTCGGACGATCATGGAGCTCTTTCCCTTTGTGACGGATATACGGGCGGCAGCTGCCGCCGCAGGCATACTTGGCGTTACCCTGTCAACAGCAGGAGCGGCGCTGTTTTTCGCAGTAATGCGGCTGTTTGCGAAAGCTCCCCAAGGCGGCGAAGCCTATGTGATGAGCCGCAGAGCCATTGCACGGGAACTGTGGGCGACGGCTCTGCCTGTGGGAGCAAGCTCAGTGGTGACTAATCTTACGGCGCTGATAGATATGTGGACGGTCATAGGCTGTATATCGCGATTCGGCTGTTCGTCGGGACTTCCCGAGGGAGTCACCGAAGCGGAACTTCCCCGGTTCATATACGGTTCTTTTGCAGGGATAGCCCTGACAGTGTTCAATCTTGTGCCATCGGTCACGAATATGCTTGGCAAGGGCGCTCTCACCTGTATTGCGTCGGCAAGGGGCAGCGGAGACCGCTGTGGGCTGGAGCGCAGTACGTCGCAGGCGCTTCTCTCGGCGGCATTGATAGCAGTGCCTGCGGCTGTGGGACTGGGAGTTCTTGCTCCTGAAGTGCTTACGTTCCTGTTTCCGCGGCAGTCCGACGAGGTGACGGTGTGCATAGGCGCTCTGCGGTATCTCATGGCAGGAATGGTATTCCTGTGCGTGTCCTTTCCGCTGTTCAGTATGCTTCAGGCGGTAGGCAAGCCTGCCGCTCCTCTGAAAATAATGCTTCTCGGCACAGCGGTAAAGCTTGCAGGGAATCTTCTTCTGATACCTGCCATGGGAGCTGACGGTGCGGCGCTGTCGACCTCCCTCTGCTACGGAGTGATACTGGTGGTGTCTCTCCGCGTTTACATAAGAGCTTCAGAAGTCCGTATAAGCGCCGTGCCCTTTGGCAAGGTGCTTTACGCAGGAGCTATGTGCGGCGGAGCTGCTCTCCTTGCGGCAGAGGCTCTGCGGCGCAGGGAAGTGCCTGTTATGGCGGTGCTGGCAGTCTCGGGAGCAGTCGGCGGAGCTGTATATATCGGGCTTGTGCTTGCCCTTATCGGCAGGGCAAAAAAATAAAGCAGTATATAAAACTGCTTAGTGTTAAGAACAAACGGGCGATGTGGGCATCGCCCCCTACACAATGTTTTTAGGAAAATCGTTTGTAGGGGCTGATGCCCACATCAGCCCGTATTTGACAATAAAATATAAGATTCAGATACAATAATCTCCGCCGTTGTGGCTGTGGTTTATTATATCGTTGAGACTTATGCTGTCGAGGTAGTCGGTTATGGACTTGTAAAGCCCCTCCCAGATAAAGAGAGTGGAACATTCGGCTGCTCTCGCACATTCATTTGGCTCGAATTCAAGGCAGGTCACGGGAGCAAGACTGCCCTCGGTAGCTCTGAGCACATCGCCTACGGTTATCTCGTCGGGACTTCCTGCAAGCATATATCCGCCCTTGTTGCCGCGGTTGGTTCTCAGGAGTCCTGTTTTATTGAGCAGGGGAACTATCTGTTCCAGATATTTCTTGGATATTCCCTGTCTGTCAGCAATATCTTTAAGCGACACATACCCCTCTTCGTAGTGCAGTGCAAGGTCATAGAGCATTCGCAGAGCGTATCTGCCTTTTGTTGATATCTTCATTGATACACGTCCTTTCGGGTTGTCGGTATTTATTATTATACCATAGGTTTAGTATGTTTTCAAGAGTAAACTAAAAAAAATATGGCTTTTTTATGCTGTTTTTTGGATTTAAGACGCTGATGACCGAAAAAAACGGAATGGAGCAGCGCAATTATTTCCGCTCGCCTGCGGACTGTAATAAGCAGCTGCGGTACTCCTGATTCTCTCGCTTCAAAAGCTTGACATACTGTCGATATTTGTGCTATACTATAATATGCTGAATATAAATAACAGCTCCCGTTTAAGCACTGAAAAGGAGCTGTATTTCAAGGCTTTAGAACGATTCGGAGGATAGAACGATGAAAAAAACAGGATTTATTGCAGTACTTATTGCAGCAGCACTTACAACAGCTGCATTTGCAGGCTGTTCAGATAGCAACGAAAGCTCGTCAACAAGCTCAAAACGTCCGCCGCGCACATCAACGAGCGCACCGTCTGTGACCGAGCCCATAGGCACAAATGTTATAGACGGAGAGCTTGGCAAGGAGGTAACTGAAAAGGATACGGCGTTTACGCTTAATTCCGTTGTCAGCGCACTTAACAGCGAGACAGGCGAGCATTTCATATACATGGATATAACTCTCAGGAACAGTATGTCCAAGGAGTACACACTCAGCACGCTCAATAACTTCTATATTGAGCTTCCTGACGGCAGTGAGGTCTATTCCGATGTCCGTACACAGCTCTATGCAAAGCAGCACTTCAATGACAGCAAATACTATGCCGATCCCTTTGATATCCCGTCAAACGGACAGTTCAGCGGACTTATCGGCGGTATCGTAATAGTTGGCGACATAACTGATTTCAAGCTCTGCTTCTTCCCTACAGGCGACAACGCAAGCGCAAAGGGAACTGTTATCAAGTACGATATAAAAGCGTCTGATGTGATCGATCCGCCTGCGGAGGTTTTAAAGTAATATCATCAAGCCCGAAGTATTTCGGGCTTTTTTTAGTTGAGAGTTGAGAGTTGATCGCCGCTGTATGTGATATTCATATTATCGCCGCAGGCGACACTATAACTCTCAACTCTCAACTCTGAACTTTCAACTCTAAACTTAAAAAAACGGAGCTTTAAGCTCCGTTTTTTAATGTAAATGGCATAAAATGTGATTATTCAAACATAGGAGTCGAGAGATAACGCTCGCCTGTGTCGGGGAGAAGAGCAACTATAGTCTTGCCCTTGTTCTCGGGACGCTTTGCAAGCTGGATAGCAGCCCATACTGCCGCACCTGAGGAAATACCTACGAGTACGCCCTCTGTTCTTGCGATAGCTCTGCCTGTCTCGAATGCGTCTTCATTGGAAACGGGGATTATCTCATCGTAAATATTTGTATTGAGAGTCTCTGGAACGAAGCCTGCTCCGATACCCTGGATCTTGTGAGGACCTGCTGTGCCCTCTGAGAGAACAGGCGAGCTCTTAGGCTCTACAGCAACTACCTTAACGTTAGGGTTCTTGGACTTGAGGTAAGCGCCTGTACCGCTGATAGTACCGCCTGTACCTACACCTGCAACGAAGATATCTACCTTTCCGTCGGTATCGTCCCATATCTCAACGCCTGTAGTCTTTTCGTGGATAGCAGGGTTTGCAGGGTTTGTGAACTGTGAAGGGATAAAGCTGTTTGGAATTTCCTGAGCAAGCTCGTCAGCCTTGGCGATAGCGCCCTTCATGCCCTTTGAGCCGTCTGTGAGAACAAGCTCTGCACCGTAAGCCTTCATAAGGTTGCGGCGCTCGATGCTCATGGTCTCAGGCATTGTGATGATAAGTCTGTAGCCTCTTGAAGCGGCAACGGAAGCAAGACCGATACCTGTATTACCGCTGGTAGGCTCGATGATAACGCTGCCCTCCTTGAGGAGTCCCTTAGCCTCTGCGTCGTCTATCATAGCCTTGGCGATCCTGTCCTTAACGCTTCCCGCGGGATTGAAGTATTCGAGCTTTGCGAGAAGAGTAGCGTTCAGTTCGTGAGCGCTTTCGAGATTTCCGAGTTCAAGAAGCGGAGTACCGCCGATGAGGTCTGTAATTTTCTTATAAGCTTTCATAATAAATGTTCTCCTTTACATTAGTTGTTGATAATAATACGTGTTGGCGAATGAAACAGGAGCGTCAACATCGTTTGCACTTGATTCTATACATGACATAGCACCTCTTGATATTTTTCTATATCACCTATATGTTTGGTATGCTTATATTATATCAGCAAAATTTACATTTGTCAACCCTTTTTTAAAAAAAGAATTCAGAAACAAGTAATTAGCAAGTAGTAAGTAGTGAGTAGTAAGTAGGGAGTAGTTAGAACTAAGAGCTAAGTAGGGGCGCACAGTGTGCGCCCGTTAGTATGTACATATGTTTGCGGACGTTCAATGGGCGTCTCGGCATAATAAAAAGGGCGTGACTCTTGTCACGCCCTTGAATAAGCTTAGTTCTTTGGCTTTTCGCCTGTAGTTGCAGTTGCTGCGAACTTCTCGAACTCACCTGACGGATAAACGCCCTCGACTTCCATAGCGTTTGAATCAAAGTAGATCCAAACCAGCATAGCTGCGAGACCTGGGTTGTTCTTGAGGTTGATGTGGTATGTTACCTCGTCGCCGGGCTTAGCGGAAACATTGTCGCCGTAAGCTACGAAGCCTGTCTCTGATGAAACGTTCTGCTCCTCGATATCGCCGCCGACTCTGATATTACCCTGAATAACCTTGTCGGGAGAAACGCTCTTGCCTGCAACGGAAGCAAAATCAGGATTGAATCTTACAGGGTAGTCCTTGTTGGGGATATTGTCCTTGAGCTTGAACACTACCTCGATGAAATCGCTGTTGAATATATAGTCGGTATCCTTTGAGATATCGAGCCACATACAGTATCTGCTGTCTGTCTTGCTTGTGTATTCGCCTGAAGCTTCGGTAGGCTTTGTAACGACCTCGGTCACAACAGCGCCGTTTGCGTCTGTTACCTTTTCGCCGTTAGCCTGTGTTACCTCAACGATCTCTGTAGCAGGCTGAGTTGTTGACTTTGTCTGCGGATCGTCGGAATCGAGGTCAACGCCCTCGGGAGCTGAAAGACCTAAGTTTGCAATGTCGGCAGGTGTACCTGTCTGGAACGGAGTAACGACTACAGCTCCGCTTGCGTTCTCAATATTTTCAAGTGTAGGCATATTGTCGGAAGCTGCCTGTACAGAAGAGCTGCTTCCTGTAGATGAAGCCTTTTTTGATGAGCTTCCTGCTTCCTTTTTTGAGCATGAAGCAGCGGAAGTAACAGCAAAGCAGGCAACAGCTGCCAGCGCGATAGCTTTTTTTCTGAAATCAGTCATAGTTTTGCGTCCTTTCATTAAAAGGGATATATTTTTTATACGTTTTGGCGGAGCAGTGCACTCCGCTGAGCTTACTTTAATTATACACAAGCGGCAATAATTTGTCAAGACAAAGACAGAATTGTAATCAATTCTTTGACAAAGAGACACATTTTTACCACGGCGATTTCACAGTTCTGTCATCTTAAAATATAAAATGTAAGCCGCTTTATCGGCAGAATAATGAAAAAAAGTCGGTATAACGGCGTATATTAGTAAAAATCATGTATTGCAAATCGCGCATTGTCATGATATAATTAGGATAAGTGTTTATAAAGTCGTTCCGCTGCAAAAAAATAAAATGGAATGACGGCTTTCTTGGTTGAATTAAACTAAACAATGGGGAAAGGACATTTGGCAATGAAGAGATCTGCAATGGCGCTGCTGACAGCCGCTGCAATGCTGCTTACGGGTGTGTCATGCGCGAAGAAAGGCGGTTCTTCCAAAGTGTCTGAGACAGAAAAAAACACAGACGCGCAGGAAACTACTGCTATTACTGAGGAGGAAACTACAGAGATGGCGACCGAGCATAAAAGCCCAGTTGAGACCGTTTCAGCCGCTCTTGGCTCACAGATATCCGTAAACAGGGTTATCGGACGTGCCGAGGGCAGCAACACGATCAAGTTCCCGCTTGCCGACCTTATCGAGGAAGGCGACAGGATAGAATCGTTCACATTTACCGTATATGCAGGGGACGGCGGCAATATCGGTGAATTCAAAGGCGGCTGCGGTATATCCGTAGACGATAAGTGTCCTGCGGCGACAAACAAGGGCTGGTATCAGTCGGGGGATTTTTCAGCTCCCACAGAGGGAAGCTACGGCGAGATAACATGGAACGTTCCCGAGGAGCTCAAGGACTATATCCACGAGGGCGGAGAGGTACTGTTCGGCTACTGGTGGGGAAACTGCGAAAGTCTCAAGATAGACAATGTTGTATGCAGGTTCGACAGGACGAGAGATGTTCCTGTTGACGGCACTGCCTCTGCCGAGGTGGGCAAGTCGGTAAGCTACTCCGACGAGGACAACAGAGTCCATATCCCTCTTGATTTCATACCCGAGGGCATGATACCCGAGGTGGTAACGTTCAATGTAAGTACAACAGGCAGCTTCGGAAAATTCACGGGCGCCTACGGAATAAGCTCTACAGCAGGCGAGTTCCAGTCGGGCGATGTGTCAATATTCACGGACAGCGATAATTTGCAGCTCACATGGTTCGTGCCCGACAAGGCAAAGGGCTGCATGGAAAAGGATAACGAGCTCCTGCTGGGCTACTGGTGGAGCGACCAGCCGACTATTACTGTTGACAAGGTCGAGGTCAAGTACAGTGTTGGCGGCGGAGATTATCCTGCTCCTACAAAGGTAGAAGTTGCTACTATCGAGCCCACTACCGAGTCGGCTGACGGAGAAAAGAATTTCCGCAGCGCTTCCGAGATAGTATCAAAGATAAAGGTGGGCTGGAACTTAGGCAACACCCTTGAAAGCTACAATACAGGCAAATCGGGACTCGACACCGAAACAGGCTGGGAGAACCCAAAGACCACCAAGGATATGATAAAGTCCGTAAAGGCGGCAGGCTTCAATGCTGTCAGAATACCTGTAACATGGTCCGAGCACATGAACGACACAAAGATACAGAAGGAATGGCTGGACAGAGTTCAGGAGGTCGTTGACTACGCATATAACGAGGGTATGTTCGTTATCATCAATATGCACCACGACGACTATATCTGGTTCGATCCTCAGCCGAACTCCTATAGCAGCGACAGTATGCGCCTTGAAAGCATCTGGAAGCAGGTGAGCGAGCGCTTTGCCGGCTATGATGACAGACTCATATTCGAGGGCATGAACGAGCCGAGAACTGTGGGTTCATCTATGGAATGGATGGGCGGCACAAAGGAGGAGCGCAGTACCGTAAACAAGTACGCCAAGACCTTTGTTGATACAGTCCGTGCAAGCGGCGGCAACAACGCGAACAGAACCCTTATAGTTACCACATATGCGGCTTCTGCCGACAGCGTGGCACTTAACGATATGGTAGTTCCCAGCGGAAAGAACATCGTTCTTTCGGTACATTACTACGCACCGTGGAGATTCTCAGAGGGAACAGAAACTACATTCACTCCAAGCGGCGAGAGCGAGCTTGAGGGCAAGTTCACGGAGCTGAGACAGAAGTTCATCGACAAGGGCATACCTGTTCTTATCTGCGAATTCGGCTGTGTTCACGGAGCTGACGAGGCTACAAGAAGCAGATACTACAGCTACTATATAAGCGCCGCAAAGAAGCAGGGCATAAAGTGCTTCGTATGGGACAACAGCAAGTTCAGCGGCGAATCGAGCTTCGGTATATTCAACAGAAACTCTGTTGCATGGGACGGCGCTATACTCAAGGCTATCATGGAGGGCGCCAAGTAAGGCACATTTTTCCGCTTGACATAAAAAATTTTATATTATATACTACACATAGCCGAGGACAGGAAAAATGCTCTCGGATGTCACAGCAATTAAAAGGAGGATACTTACATGAAGAAATTGCTTTCAATGATGCTTTCAGCAGCTATAGGACTTACAGCTCTTACCTCTGTTTCAGGCGGAGCTTTCAATGAAAAGGCGGCAGCTGCCGAAAAGGGCGGCATGGTCGTTTTTGGTGACAGCATAGCTGCCGGCGTTACAAGAAAGGGCGATGTCGAGCATAACTACGGCGAGATATGCGGCGATTACCTTGGCTGCAAGGTCAGCAACTACGCAGTTTCTGGAGATAACACATCTGACCTTCTCAAAGTCATAGACAAGCTCTCTGACGAGCAGAAGAAGAACGTTGCAAACGCCGAGTACATCGTTATCTCTATCGGCGGAAACGACATCATGCAGTATGTCTCAAAAGAATTAATAAACTATGCCGTAACAAAGGACTTCCTCAATGACGGTTATACAAAGGACAATATTCCTGCAAATCCGTCTGTATCGGACATGATAAAGGTAGTCAAGTTCAAGGGCGAGGGAAGCCTTGCAGAATATGCCTCAAGTGGATTGAGACAAGGAAGCGAAGTAATTGGTGTAATAGGTAATATTGAAAAAAACCTTTGTGTAAATGATAGTGATAATGAAGGGTACCTTGAAAATGTAACAATTGCTAATGTAAAAACAGTTGTATCAAAGCTAAAGGCTATATCACCTGACTCAAAGATAATGATACAGAATATATACCAGCCCGTAGAAATGGAGCAGACATATCTGGAAAGCACATATGGTAAGAATTCTTCACAGGAGTCTTTAATTAATTCGCTTGTAACACCAAAACTTGAGAAAGTTATGTCTACATATGACCAGCAGCTCCGTACCATAGACGGTATCGAGGTGGTAGATGTAAAGACTCTCTTCACATCTTCTGATAAAGCGCTTAACGCAAGTAACCCAGGACACGCAAATTACTTCGTTGATATCCAGACAGGCAGCCTTTCTACCGCAGACGTTCACCCCAATCAGAAGGGACACGTTGCAATTGCAACAGCTATTCTTGAAAAGATAAACAAGCTTCACGACGATAACGGACTTCTCCGCAAGACATTCAACAGCTTCAGCGACAAGGACAAGTATCCTGCTATCGCGCTTGCGACTTATAACAAGGTAGCAGGCACTGATTCGACTCTGACTACTACAACGACCACAACTACTACAGCAAAGCCAACTACTACCACCACAACAACTACTACAACTACAACAACAAAGAAGCCTACAACAACAACTACAACTACTAAGGCAACGACTACAACAAAGAAGATAACCACAACAAGCACCACAGCTACAACAGCACCTGTTACAACGACTGCTCAGCCCGTCAAGACTATCGCTCTGGGCGATGTAGACGACAACAAGACCATAAACGCAGTTGACGCTTCATATGTTCTTGAGGACTACGCAAGGACTTCAACAAATCAGACATCAAAATTCAGCGACGCTCAGAAAAAGGCGGCAGACGTTGACAAGGATACAAAGATAAACGCAGTTGACGCTTCGTATATCCTTTCATACTACGCATACACCGCAGTTACATCAAAGGACGTCAAGAGCTTTGAGGAATATTTAAAGACAGCATAAATCACAGCGGACAGCTAACTCCTGTCCGCTGATTGTATAGGGAGAAAAACAATGAAAAAGATGTATTTTATAGTCAACCTTGTTGCAGGCAAGGCTGTAATCAATAAAAAGCTGGGCAAAATAGTAGACGAGTTCGTTAAGGCAGGCTATGAGGTGACTGTCCACACCACTCAGAGCGGCGGCGACGCTGTGGAGCAGGCTGTATACGCCTGTGAAAAGGGGTATGACCTTCTTGTTGTAGCAGGGGGCGACGGTACTCTCAGCCAGTGCCTGCAGGGAGTAATGGGCTGTGAAAAGCGCATACCCATAGGCTATGTGCCAGCAGGCTCTACCAATGATTTTTCCAAAAGTCTTGGCATACCTGCCGACCAGATAAAGGCTGCAAAGGTCATCACCCACGGCAAGCCCGTACTCTGCGACGTGGGCGGCTTCAATGACGGCTATTTCTCCTATGTTGCGGCTTTCGGAGCTTTTACCAACATCACCTACGAGACCTCCCAGAAGGTCAAGAACGTTTTCGGTCACGCCGCTTATATCGCAGGGGGAGCTGCTCATCTGGGCAGCATAAAGGCAAAGCCCATGCGCATAGAGTACGACGGCAGGACTATCGAGGGCGATTTCGTATACGGCATGATAACGAATACCGCTTCTGTGGCAGGCATGATAAACATGAAGAACTTCCTCCTTGACGACGGTATCTTCGAGGTAACTCTCATCAGAAAGCCCAAAAACGCCGCAGAGCTTGGCAAGACCGCTGTAGCCCTGCTGAAAAACGATATGACCGATAAAAACATCGTTTTCTTCCGCACAAATAACGTGACTATCACCAACCTCTCCGACAAGCCCTTCTCGTGGACAAGAGACGGTGAGTACGGCGGCGAGGAAGTTGTCAACCATATCTGCTGCCACAAAAAGGCAGTTCCGTTCATGGTGCGCGGCAAGAGCCGCCTGCCCTTTGAGAAGTGAGCGGCATGAAGAAAATATACGGAAACAAGCAGCTTCTTGACGCCCTTGCAGGCATGAGAGCCAGCGGCAGGACTGCTCATTCGCTGATGATATGGGGCGAAAAGGGCAGCGGAAAGAAGCTTATCGCAAAATACTACACACAGGCGCTGATGTGCGAGACTCCCGAAAACGGCAAGCCCTGCGGACGCTGCAACGCCTGCGTGAACGTGGAAAAGGATATCCACCCCGACGTTGTATATCCCGAAAGGTCGGGAAAGCTGGGCAACTACAGCGTAAAGACTGCCCGTGACATCATCGCGGACGCCTATGTAAAGCCCAACAACAGCAGCGGCTGCAAGGTGTACATCTTTGCGGATTGCAGCCATGTACAGGAGCAGACTCAGAACGCCCTGCTGAAGCTCATAGAGGAGCCCCCCGAGTATGCCTATTTCATATTCACCTGCGGCTCAAAGTCGGAGTTCCTGCCCACTATCATATCCCGATGTGTGTGCTTCTCCACAGCTCCCTGCACCGAGGAAGAGGCGGAGGCTTCACTGGCGGACAGCGGCTATGCTCCCCAGGACATACAGGCGGCAGTGAGCTGCTTCCACGGGAACATCGGTATGTGCGAGAGCTACATCAACGACGAAGCTCTCCGCAGGCAGGTGGATTTGACAAAATCCCTTGCCGATAGTATAATAAGGAAAGACGAGTACGCTCTCAGCGTAGGTCTGTTCTCTCTGGGACGAGAGAGGGACGACGTGAGAGAGGTGCTTTCGATGCTTGACAAGCTCATACGCGACGCGGCAGTTCTCGGCAAGGACGAAACTGCACGGACCATAGGCTGCTTCCGTGAGGGAGCAAGAGCGCTTTCACGCTCGCTGACGGCTTATCAGTCCGCACGTATGCACTCCCGTATCGAAAAGGCGTGGAGCGCAGTTGAGAGCAATGTTGGCATACCGCTGGCGCTTACGGCGCTGGGTGCGGAGATAATGGAAATAGTCGGATAAACGGCTTTAGATAGGAGTTTCTATGAAGGAAATAGTCGGAGTACGCTTCAAGAGCGTAGGAAAAATATACTACTTTTCACCCGGAGATATAAAGGCTAAGGTGGGTGACCGTGCCATAGTCGAGACTGTACGCGGAGTTGAGTGCGGCGAGGTAGTCATCGCAAACCGCCAGATAAACGACGAGGAGATAAATTCACCTCTCAAGCCTATAATCAGGCTTGCTGACGCCAACGACCTCAAGACCGTTGAGAAGAACAAGCAGCGCGAAAAGGACGCTTTCAGGATATGCGAGGAGAAGATTGCATTCCGCAAGCTGAACATGAAGCTGGTTGACGTTGAGTGCACCTTTGACAACAACAAGCTGCTCTTTTACTTCACAGCCGAGAACCGCGTGGACTTCCGCGAGCTGGTAAAGGACCTTGCGGCTGTGTTCAGAACAAGAATAGAGCTGCGTCAGATAGGCGTCCGCGACGAGGCTAAGATACTGGGCGGACTTGGTATCTGCGGCAGAGAGTTCTGCTGTAAGAGTTACATGGGCGATTTCCAGCCCGTTTCAATAAAAATGGCAAAGGAGCAGGGACTTTCCCTGAATCCTACAAAAATATCGGGAACCTGCGGCAGACTTATGTGCTGTCTCAAAAACGAGCAGAACGCATACGAGGCTCTGCTTAAGATAACCCCGAAGATAGGCGCTACAGTAGTTACTCCCGACGGCGACAAGGGACGAGTTGAGGACGTAAACCTCATCACAGGCAAGCTCCGCGTAAAGACCGACAAGTCCGAGGTGCCTGTAACTCTCGACAGAAGCGAGGTAAAGCTTCTCAAGGACGCTGAGATAAGAGTAAACAAGGAAGAGCTGAAGGCGCTGAAAAACCTTGAGGATAAATAATGCCCGAGCAGAAGATAAATTACGGACTGCTTCTGGATAAGAAGATAGCGGAGCTGGAAAAGAGCGGCGAAAGACCGTCGCTGCTGCTCCATGCCTGCTGTGCGCCGTGCAGCAGCCATACCCTGACGGTGCTGTATAAGTATTTCCGTATCACGCTGTATTTCTGCAACCCCAATATAGCTCCCGAGGAGGAGTACGTATTCCGTCTCAATGAGCTGAAAAGGCTTGTTCGTGAAATGGGGCTTGATATCCCCATTATCGAGGAGGACTACGACTCTGCGCCATTTTATGAGCTGGCAAAGGGGCTTGAAGACCTGCCCGAGCGCGGAGAGCGCTGCAAAAAGTGCATAGGATACCGTCTGCGGAAAGCAGGGGAAAAGGCTAAGGAGCTGGGCTGCGACTTCTTTACGACTACTCTGACTATCAGTCCACATAAGGACTGCGCATTTATAAACGAGTTCGGCGGCAGATTGCAGGACGAGGTGGGAGTTGCCTACCTTTTCTCTGATTTCAAGAAGCACGAGGGCTACAAGCACTCGATAGAGCTGTCAAGGCAGTATAATTTGTATCGTCAGAACTACTGCGGCTGCGTATTCAGTAAAAAGTAGGGAACGCCGCCCTCGGCGTTCCGTTTGTTGCGTAATTGAAAATCAGTAGTGCGTAGTGTAGGGGCGCCATTTGGGCGTCCGCAAATTACGATGGAATGAAAATCAACGTATTGTAGGGGACGGCGTCCTCGACGTCCCGTGTACGGGCGGATATGATCCGCCCGTTTTCGCATACGATCAAGGGCTGAAAAGGTGAAATAATGGGCAAGGAACTAAAAACCAACGCAATGCGTTTTCTTGATAAGAGCAAAATAGAATACACCGTGCAGACCTACGAATGCGACGAGTTCATCGACGGCATACACACCGCCGAAAAGCTGGGACAGCCCCTTGACGAGACCTTCAAGACTCTCGTTGCGCAGGGAAAAAGCGGCAGCTATTACTGCTTTCTTATTCCCGTTGCGCTGGAGCTTGACATGAAAAAGGCTGCCAAAAGCGTAGGGGAGAAGTCAGTGGAGCTTATCCACGTCAAGGATATCACCAAGATAACAGGCTATGTCCGCGGCGGATGTACTCCTATCGGCATGAAGAAGCAGTTTATGACCGTTGTGCATGAGAGCGCGGCAGAGCTCCCGATGTTCTTTATCAGCGGCGGACGCATAGGCACACAGATACATCTTTCGCCGCAGGAGCTTGTAAAGGCTATACGCGGCAAATTCGAGGATATCATAATGCAGTAAGCATTCATAAATACTGTCAGAGAGAGGGTGACGGCAATATGAACGGCGATTTTCTCAGCGAAAAGCTCTACAGCGTAGGCAGAGCCGTGGTGGACAGGAGCTTCCACACACAGAGCGGCAACGAAGCCTTTTTCGCGTTTTTCGGCAACGATGTTACCTATTCCATAAGGCGAACTATCAGCGATGAGGACTATCCTCGTATACTTGAATGTATGGAGAACGCCTCCGTGGGAAATATCCGCAGGACCGTTATCCGCATGAAGGGCGTCAGCGGCGATTACCGCTGGATAATGGTGACTGTTCGGCTTATCCTGTCCGAGGGCAGAGAGCCTATGTACAGTATGAATTTCAGCGACGTTTTCTCGCTGGAGTCCCTTGCCTACAGCCGTCAGCGAAAGCTCTCGGAGTACCGCTATGTGCTGAGTCTCATATCCGACCTTGCATTCGAGTACAGCTTCGAGACAAAAAAGATACGCATATATATGTTTGACTGCTTCCGCGAGATAGTCCTTGTGGACGAGGAGCTGGAGCAGTGGCGGAAGAACGCCATAGATTCAGGCTATGTCCTGACGCGCTACATCGAGACATTCAACTCCCTTTGCAGGGATATCAGCAGCGGAGCCTACCGCTTCGACCATGAGCTGGAGACCTCTGTGCTCACCGAGGGCAAGACAAAGGAGGTCTGCCTTTTCCGAGGTCTTACACGTTACGACGATCCCGAAAACCGCAAGGTGACGGGGATAATCTCGATGGTGAGCTCCCGAAGCAGGGGCAAGGAGGTCAATCTCGCCCTTGAAGCCAACAGGGATTCACTGTCGGGACTTCTCAATAAACGAGCCATAACTGCCTTTGCGCAGGAGATACTGGCGGAAGAACCTCACCACAGCGTACACTTCGTTATCCTTGATATCGACGATTTTACCGATATAAACAACGGCTACGGACATCTTTTCGGCGACGAGGTCATCTACACCGTGGCAAGTATAATCAAGACTGAAATCGGCTCCCGCGGCATTGCGGGCAGGATAAGCGGCGGCGGTTTCCTCATCGTTTTGGAAGAGATACGGGACGAGGAGGACCTGCGAAGCATTCTCCGCGCCATACGCACTAATATCGAGTTTTCATTTACGGACAGGTTCGAGAAATTCCGCCTGACCTGCTCTATGGGAGTTTCTACCTACCCCATTGACAGCAGAAGTTACGACGAGCTTTTCATGCAGGCTGACAAAGCCCTGTATATCGCACAGGAAAAGGGACAGAACCGCTACGTCATCTACGATGTGGTGAAGCACGGTCCTGTTGAAAAGGACATGGGCAACAGGATAGCCTTTCTCAGCGGAAAGGGCGAGTCCTCGGAGAAGCTCAGCTTCGTGGGCGGACTGGCGGAAAACCTTGTTCTTGGCAGGATACCCGATATCTCCGTGCTTTTGGAGCAGGTGAGAGTTCAGTTTGACCTTGACGATATCTGCGTATTTTCGGGCAGTGATATGGGACTTATGCTCAGCTGCGGAAATGCGGCTCTGAAAAACGCGGCTTATCTCCTTGAAAACGGCTATACAGACCGATTCACAGGGGACGGGCTCTTTGTTATCGACAACGTCAACGAGCTTGAAGGACGCGACGACAACGCCTTTGCACAGCTTGTAGCGCAGAATATCGGCGGTGCGGTGCAGTACCTCATCACCGAGGACGGCATGATAAAGGGAATGATTTCGTTCTGCTACATCGGGCGCTTCAAGAAGTGGTCGGTGGCTGACATAAACTACTTCGCTATAATCGGCAGAGTCATCTCGGCGATACTGAAAAAGCAGGCGTATATCTGATTTCATAGACGTTATGCACTAATAACCGATAGCTGTTTTGTTTATTCATACAAAGTTTTCAAAAAAATGCAACAAAATGGGCTTCTCAGGAGACTTATACAGTAGAGACTATTTTTTTGAACCGTATTTTTCATATATAATAATTAGGGGGGTATATTATGGAAGAAGCATTGGCGGCTGTTTCAGCCATAGTTCTGCTATTAGGCTGCTATGCAGGCTGCGGCAGGGGTAAAAAGAAGAAAAAAGACGATTAGCACTCTCACATTGAGAGTGCTAATTTTCATTGTACTGTCACATAACCTTGATATTCCTTTCAAATAACCGCTGTATCATATAGACAATGAAACGAAAGGAAGCGATACCAATGGAAAGCGTGAAAAGTGTATATTATAATGAAAACTGCATAGGATAAATATGAAATTATCAATTGGAGGTATGATTTATGTATGGACTTACACCTTTCGGCGGCACAGGCTTTGGTCTGTGGGACGCATTCAATGACTTTGACAATAATTTCTTCGGCGGCAGTATGCCGATGAGCAGCTGCAAGACCGATATCCGCGACGACGGCGACAAGTACGTCCTCGAATCGGAGCTCCCCGGCTTTGAGAAAGAGGATATCAAGCTCGACCTCAGCGGAACACAGCTCACCATTGCGGCTGAGCACAGCACAAACAACGACGAAAAGGACGACAAGGGCAATTATATCCGCCGCGAGCGCACTTTCGGCTCGTATAAGAGAAGCTTCAATATCGGCGATATTGATACAGAGGGAATCAATGCGGAATACAAGAACGGTATCCTGACCATTGAGCTCCCGAAGAAAACTCCAGAAGCTCCTGTCGCAAAGAGACTGGAAATCAAATAAGGCAAGCCTGCCAATAACCATATAACACCACCCCATAAGCCCGTAAGAAGCTGCTTCTTACGGGCGTTTTTTTAATTAGTGATTAGTGCTTAGTGATTAGTAAGTAGTGAGTAGTAGGGGCGGCGTTTCGCCGCCCCACGTATATGTGCATTTTTATTTAACGGGCGACGGGACGTCGCCCCTACATGGATTTACGGTCATTTGGGGTGAATATTTAGCTTGCGGGAGGGCGAGGGCGCCCTCCCCTACAATTTAAACTGCATAAACGCCGTGCGGTGTTATATTCATAAAATGTGCCGTAAGCGATGTACGATTAACGGTTCTGACAGGTGTAAGCGAGCTTGCGAGCGGCAGCGTGGCAAGCGGTCGAGCTGGCTCAGCTCGTTTATGCAGGATTAACATTCCAAAGGGATAAAATCCGTCGGAATGTACAAATCTATTTCTGACAAAAAATATATCTTCACTTTTCTCGCTAAATATGTTATAATACTATTATGAATATCTACATAAAGGCTCACGGAGGTGACCGCCCAATTGAAAAGGCTCTATATCAGCGATCTTGACGGAACTCTTCTGAGCCCAAAGCCCGAAATTACTGCTCATACAGCGGAAATAATGAACGCTCTTGCCCGAAAGGGTATGAACTTTACATTCGCTACTGCAAGGTCTATATATTCGGCAGTTCCCATTACATCGGCACTGGATATAAACGTGCCCTGTATTCTTATGAACGGCGTGAGTATCTATGATATAAAAAATGAACGCTATGTCAAAAACGAGTTCATAGAGCCTGCGGTGTCTGCGAAGCTCCTTGACATATATAAGCGCCACGGCGTTGAATGTTTCATGTACCGCATAGACGAGGGCGCTCTTACCTGTTACTATTCGCAGCTCACAAGCAGAGTAATGCAGAGCTTTGCGGAGGTAAGAAAGCATGAGTACAAAAAGCCCTTTGTACAGTGCCGCCTTGAGGACTATGCCGACGAATACACGGTATACTTCACCACAAGAGCGACCTATGACGAGCTTTTGCCCGTAAAGCTTGAAGCAGAGAAGATAGCAGGAGTGGATATCGCCTTTTACCTTGATGTTTACGACGATTCGTGGTATCTTGAGATATTCTCACATAAAGCTTCAAAGTCCAACGGACTGCGTTTTCTCCGCGAGGAATACGGCTTTGACGAGGTAGTGGCATTCGGTGATAACTTAAACGACCTGCCTATGTTTGAGCAGGCTGATATAAAAATCGCAGTCGGCAACGCCAGAGATGAAGTTAAGGCTGCCGCCGATATCATCATCGGGACAAACTCCGAGGACGGAGTCGCAAGATGGCTCTTTGACGAAATGAAAAAATGAGAATTGAGAGTTAATGTGTTCACTTCGTTAACTGTCAACTCTCAACTAACATAATTGATATGATTATTTTTAACATGAAAGGAAAATACATAATATGAAGAAATTAATGCTTGGAAACGAAGCCTTCGCAAGAGGCTTGTATGAAGCGGGCTGCCGCGTAGTATCGAGCTATCCGGGAACTCCCTCGACTGAGATAACTGAGGAAGTCGCAAAGTACGACGAGGTCTACGCAGAGTGGGCTCCTAACGAAAAGGTCGCTATGGAGACAGCTCTCGGAGCTTCTATTGCAGGCGCAAGAAGCTTCTGCGGAATGAAGCACGTTGGTCTCAACGTTGCTGCCGATCCGCTCTATACAGCAGGATATACAGGCGTAAACGCAGGTATGGTCATCGCTGTTGCCGACGATCAGGGTATGCACTCCTCTCAGAACGAGCAGGACAGCCGCCACCACGCTATAGCTTCTAAAGTTCCAATGCTGGAGCCTTCTGATTCTACAGAATGTAAGGAGTTCGTCAAGCTTGCTTTCGAGCTTTCCGAGAAGTTTGACGCACCGTTCATAGTAAGAATGTCCACAAGAGTTGCTCACTCACAGAGCATAGTTGAAATGGAGGAAAGAAACGACCTTCCTCTTAAGGACTACGAAAAGACACCTAATAAATTCGTTATGATGCCTGCTTACGCAAAGGGCAGACACGTATTAGTTGAAGAGCGTACAAAGAAGCTCATCGAGTATGCTGAGACAACTCCTCTCAACAGAGTTGAGATATCCGACAAGGCTGAGTTCGGCGTTATCACAAACGGCGCTGCTTATCAGTACGTCAAGGAGGCTCTCGGCGATAAGGCTTCAGTGCTGAAGCTTGGTATGGTAAATCCTCTCCCTGTAAAGCTCATTCAGGACTTCGCAAAGAAGTATGAGCAGATATACGTTATCGAGGAGCTTGACGGCATAATCGAGGAGCACTGCCGCAACATCGGCGTGAACAACGTTAAGGGCAAGGAGATATTCGGCTATATCGGCGAGCTTCCGCAGTCTGTTATCGCAGAGAAGCTTCTCGGCGAAAAGAAGGACTTCGTGGCTCTCGAAGATGATATCCCTGTACGTCCTCCTGTAATGTGCGCAGGATGTCCACACAGAGGTCTGTTCTACTGCTTAAAGAAGCTGGGCGTTACAGTATCGGGCGATATCGGCTGCTACACTCTCGGAGCTGCCGCACCTCTCAACGCTATCGACACAACAATTTGTATGGGTGCTTCTATCTCAGGTCTCCACGGCTTCAACAAGGCAAGAGGAGCAGAGTCCGAGCACAAGAGCGTTGCAGTTATCGGTGATTCAACATTCATGCACAGCGGTATGACAGGTCTTGTAAATATCGCTTACAATAATTCAAATTCAACAGTTATCATTCTCGATAACTCTATCACAGGTATGACAGGTCATCAGCAGAACCCGACTACAGGCAAGAACCTCAAGGGCGATCCTGCTGCGGCAGTTAATCTTGAGGAGCTCTGCAAGGCTATCGGTATCAAGCGCGTCCGCGTGACCGATCCTTACAAGCTTGCCGAGACAGAGGCTGCTATCAAGGAGGAGCTTGCTGCTGACGAGGCTTCGGTAATTATTTCCAGACGTCCGTGCGCACTTCTCAAGTATGTTAAGCACAATCCGCCTGTAAAGGTAAATACAGACAAGTGTGTAGGCTGCAAGATGTGCATGAAGCTGGGATGTCCTGCTATCTCGATGCGCGACGGCAAGGCAGTAGTTGACCACACTCTCTGCGTAGGCTGCGGAATCTGTCAGGAGCAGTGTAAAGTCGGAGCTATCCAGTAAGCACATTCAAGGCTTTGAATAAAAGCTCCTAAGACGTGGGCGGAGGCTCTCCGCTCAGGAGCAGTGCAAAGTCGGAGCTATTGAGTGATTAGAGCTAAGAACTAAGAACTAAGAGCTAAGTAGGGGAGCCCGCCCTCGGGCTCCCGTGAGTGATCAGAGCTAAGTAGGGGACGGCGTCCTCGACGTCCCATATGCGGCGCCTTTTACGTCCCATATGCGGCGTCCTTGACGTTACCTGCATACAAACAATATAACGGCGCACTAAAACGGGGTATAACTATGAAAATCAGAAAGATAAGCTGTCCCTACTGCAATATATTCATGGAGTATACGGGGACTTACAGAATACAGCTTGGCGGAACCAACACTATTTTGCTTCATAGGCTTCCCACAAGTATTTACGAGTGCCCGAGGTGCGGAAAGCTTGAATTTTTCAGATTTAAGAAAACAAAGAGGAAAAAAGATGATACAGTTGCCGATATATGAGGAGTTCGCCCACTGGCTGGACGATATCCTCGAAAACAACGAAATGCCAGAGGAAACAAAGGCGTTCTGCTTCAACCTCTATGAGGAGTCCGACGAGGAGCACATCTGTGGCGTCCAGATTATTGCCGCAGGAGAGTACGATCCCGAGGACAAGGACGGCGAATGGGCTTGCGAGGAGGTCTGGAGCAGTGAGGAGAATATCTTCACCGTGGATACCTCCGACGAGGAAGACAAGAGCTGGGCTCACGCACAGGAGCTCATAAAGGAAATGATAGATGAATACCTCAGAAACGGTAAATACTCAGGCATTCTCAGCGGAGCAGGGGCAGTTGCCATAGGCTTTGTTGACGGAGAGCTTGAGATCATTTGATTATTTATTTAGGGAGTATATGAGAAATGGACGATCTTATGACAGGAGTCGGCAGCGGCGGCGGAATGGACGACATAAGTAATATGAACGAGCTGGCAAAGCAGGCAGAAGCCGCTTTGCAGCCTCAGAATAACTCTGTTCAGCAGCCTACGGGCTACGGTGCTTCGCAGAACAGTTACGGACAGCAGTCCACGGGCTACGGTGCTTCGCAGAACAGTTACGGACAGCAGTCCACGGGTTATGGTGATTCGCAGAACAGCTACGGACAACGTTCCGATAATTATGGCAGTTCACAAAGCAATTACAGTGATCCGTACAGGAACAGCGGATCGGGCTATGATAGTACAGCAGCTTATACATATAACGATTTCGGCGGCAGTGATTCAAAGCTTATGCCTGCCCTGAAAGCCTTTCTCGGAGCGGCTGTAGGAGCTATCCCCGGAGTTATCCTTATCATTTTCGTTGCAAAGCTGGGCTTTATAGCTTCAATATGCGGAGCTGTAATGGCTGTGGGCGTTTTTGCAGGCTATGCTTTTATGACAAAGGATAACGAGCTTGACACTAAGATCGGACTTATCATATGCGGAGCTGTAATGCTTATCGGCATATATATCGCGGTTCGCACCTCATGGGTAATGAATATGACAGACGCCATTAAAGAGGGAATGTCGGCAGGAAAGGCGCTTCTCAGTGATTCCGAGCTGACAGACAGTGATTTTGATAGCCTATATAAGATTATATACGGCGTTGATGAACCCTCATTTTCTGAGTGCTCGTCACATTTCAGCGATCTTCTTTCACGTTTCGGGCTGAAAGGCAAGTTCTTCCTTTCGTTCCTCGAAAATCTTGGATTTGCAGCTCTCGGCTGCTTCGGAACTTTTGCAAAGTTCGGCAGCGGCAGCAAATATTAATTCAATAATCAACTAAGGAGTAATATAAAATGGAAACTAAATCAATTATGATAGTCGGCGTCGGCGGACAGGGTTCGCTTCTCGCTTCAAGACTTCTCGGCAATGTGCTTCTTGCACAGGGCTATGACGTAAAGGTAAGCGAGGTACACGGAATGAGCCAGCGCGGCGGTTCTGTTGTTACATATGTAAAGTACGGTGATAAGGTATATTCGCCTGTTATCGAAAAGGGCGAGGCAGACGCAGTTATCTCCTTCGAGCTTCTCGAAGCAGCAAGATGTCTCCCTTACCTTAAAAAGGGCGGCAAGCTTATCACATCTACACAGCAGATAGATCCTATGCCTGTTATCACAGGTGCTGCAAAGTATCCTGAGAATCTCGTTGAGAAGCTCAAGGCAGCAGGTGTAGAGCTTGTAGCAGTTGACGCACTGTCACTGGCTGAGCAGGCTGGTGCGGCAAAGGCTTCAAACGTAGTTCTCATGGGCGTTCTTGCTTCACGCATGGACTATCCCGACGAGCTCTGGCAGAAGGCACTGGAGCAGTGCGTACCGTCTAAGTTCCTTGACCTTAACAAAAAGGCTTTTGAGCTCGGCAAAGCAGCTAAGTAATAGAGCTAAGAACTAAGAGCTAAGAACTAAGAACTATGTAGGGGACGCCGCCCTCGGCGTCCCGCAAGTTGCGAAATAAATATAAATGACCGATTGCAGGGGGGCGATGCCTACATCGCTCTGCTGGCACGAGTTTATTATATCGGGCGGATAATATCCGCCCCTGCACACTAACATCATATCATAACATAATAAATCCATAAATAAGGAGTAGAAGTCCAATGGAAAAGTATTGGAACAAAGAGATCGAATGTATGCCCCGTGAGGACATGAAAAAGCTTCAGGACCAGCGCCTTGTGGCACAGGTAAAGCACGTTTATGAAAACGTGAAGTACTACCGCGATCTCATGGACAAAAAAGGCGTAAAGCCCGAGGACATCAAGGGTACTGACGATCTTCACAAGCTGCCGTTTCTCAGCAAGGCTGATCTTCGTGAGGCATATCCCTACGGACTCCTTGCAAAGCCCCTCAGCGAATGTGTAAGGATACACTCCACCAGCGGTACCACTGGCAAGCGTGTCGTTGCTTTCTATACTCAGAACGACGTTGATATGTGGGAGGAATGCTGTGCGAGAGCTATCACTGCCGCAGGCGGCACTAACGAGGACGTAGTTCAGGTAGCATACGGCTACGGTCTGTTCACAGGCGGTATGGGACTCCACGGCGGCTCACACAAGGTAGGCTGTCTTACTCTTCCGATGAGTTCAGGCAATACCGAGCGCCAGATACAGTTCATGCGTGACCTCAATGCGACTATACTTTGCTGTACTCCGTCATATGCGGCATATCTCGGCGAAACTGTCCGCGATATGGGACTTACTCCCGATGACCTCAACCTTAAGGCTGGTATCTTCGGTGCCGAGCCGTGGACTGAGGAAATGCGCCGCAGTATCGAGCAGTCACTGGGTATCAAGGCTTACGACATCTTCGGACTTACAGAGTCCAGCGGTCCCGGCGTTGCATTCGAGTGCTCTGAGCAGAAGGGTATGCACATCAACGAGGACAACTTTATCCCAGAGATAATCGATCCCGAGACAGGAGAGGTTCTCCCCGAGGGCGAGGTAGGCGAGCTTGTGTTCACAAGCATAACCAAGGAGGCATTCCCCCTTCTTCGCTATCGTACACGCGACCTCTGCAAGCTCACAAGGGGCAAGTGCTCATGCGGACGTACTCTCGTAAAAATGGCTAAGCCTATGGGCAGAAGCGATGATATGATGATTATCCGCGGAGTAAACGTATTCCCGTCACAGATAGAGACTGTTCTCATCGAGCAGGGCTATTCGCCTAACTACCTTATCGAGGTCGATCGCGTAAACAACACGGATACCCTCGATATCAACGTTGAGATGAACCCCGACCAGTTCTCGGACAAGGTCAAGGATATGCAGAAGCAGGAGAGAGACCTTGCTGTTGCTATGAAGACCATGCTGGGAATCAACCCCAAGGTTCACCTTGTATCGCCTAAGTCTATCGCAAGAAGCGAGGGCAAGGCGGTAAGAGTCATCGACAAGCGCAAGCTTCACGACTAAGTTAAAAGCAGACCGCCGAAGCAGTCTGTTGAATAAAAATATCTTTAATCATTTTAAGGAGGTTTCATTTATGAAAATCAAATTATTTTCCACAAATTATATGCCTGAGCAGGAGAAGTATCAGAGATTTGCAGCTTTTGAGAACGAGCTCAATCAGTTTATCCAGACTGTAAAGGTCATCGATATCAAGTACACTACTTCCGCAGGCCTTTGCCATGATGCACAGACTCACGTAAACGAGTACGTTGACGAGCACTCTGTTCTCGTTATGTATGAGGATATCGACAAGAAGTAATAGCTTCTTCTGCGGTCGGCAGGACTATCGTAAAGATATTGGCTGTCCTTCCCTGATATGCACAGGGGAGGACGCAAGGCAGCTTTAAGCTGTTAGGGGCTTTGCGGTCAGTCGCCGAAACAATCTAAAAGGAGGATCGTCGTATGTCAAACGTAAGACAGATCTCGGTTTTTGTAGATAATATGCCAAATCAGGCGGCAGGCGTCATGAGGATAATCAAGGAGAAGGGTATCAACCTGAGAGCCCTCAGCCTTGCCGATACCGCTGATTTCGGAATTATCAGGCTCATTGCCAATGATACCGAAAAGACAGTGGATATCCTGAGAGCGGCTTCATACGCAGTAAATGTAACAGAGGTGCTGGCAATTTCCATTCCCGATACACCGGGACAGCTCAGCCGTGTGCTGGACGTGCTCGGTCAGGACAATGTAAATGTTGAGTATATGTACTCGTTCCTCGGTACCTCGGACAGGGCTGTATCCTTCGTTATCCGTGTTGATGACAACGCTCAGGCTTCTGAAGCGCTCAACAGGGGCGGTATTATTCAGCTTACCGAAAATGATATTGCTGAAATGTAAAATTTGCACAAAAAGAGAACCTGTTTTGAAAAAATATTAAAAACGCTTGACATAATTCCCGTTGATGTTGTATAATTATAATACGATATTTAGCGAGAAAATATTCGACAGGAGTGATGGAAAATGGGTATTCTCGATAAATTTAATGACGCAAGCAGGGGTGTGTCGGAAAAGGCTAAGAATATCTCCGAAGCCAATAACCTCAAGAGGAAGATCCTTTATGAGGAAGAGCGTATAGTGGAGATATTTACTGATATCGGAAAGAGATATTACAAGAATCCGGGAGATGATCCTGCGGCTCTTAAAGTACTTTGCGACGATATAGATACAAGACGCAGAAGAATAAAGAAGATGAGATATGAGCTCAACGGCATAAGAGGCTACAAGGTATGCCCCAAGTGCGACGCTGAGGTCAATGAACGCTTCCAGTTCTGCGGACGCTGCGGCGCAAGACTTCCCGATATCGAGGACGAGGACTTCATGTCCCTTGAAGCAAACGATTATTACACAGAAAGCAGCAATAACTTCTTCAATGCTGATTCTAACAAGAACTATTGATCACATAGGCTGTTCTGAGACTATCGGAACAGCCTTTTTATTACAGAAGCGAGCGCTTATGTGCTTGCAGATGAGCCTTGCAGGGATACACAGCACGAACCAGAACGCCGAAAAGGGTATGCATATCTGCCCAAGAAAATTGAAGGGCATATTGGAGTAATCCCAGACGTTCCAGTGCATAATAATGTTATCGAATATGCCCACGGCAAGCTCTATCATTGTTATGAGAAGCGAGCCGAGAGCGCAGCTTTTCATAAGAGTCATAGTTCGGCGGCTGTTTATGGCATAGAGGATAGTCATGACAAAGCCGCCTGTCAGGCACATCGTCCAGTGGGTGTAGCCGCGGAGGACTATCTCTACAAGGCTGTAGCAGAAGTAACCCATAAGGAAAGAAAACAAAAGCTGTGATAGCTTCATGGTATCACCTCGAAATATGATATATCCATATTATTACCATTTTTATTTTGAATATTCAGAAAAAGGAGTTGAATAAATATGCGGAAAAGCTGTATACTTATGCATATATCCAGCCTGCCGTCGGAATACGGCATAGGTCAGATGGGAAGGGCGGCATTTGAGTTTGTGGACTTTCTGAAGTCCGCTGAGGTCAAGTGCTGGCAGATACTGCCCCTTTCTCCTACGAGCTACGGCGATTCGCCCTACCAGTCCTTCTCGGTAAAGGCGGGCAATCCCTACTTCATCGACTTTGAAGTGCTGGAGTGTGACGGGCTTCTGGAGCACCATGAGTTCGCCTCGTTTGAATGGGGAAACAACCCTAAATCCGTGGACTACAGCCTGTTGTACAAGCACTGCTATGAGGTGCTGAAAATCGCCTACGGACGCTTCAAGCCTGCAAAATTCCCCGAGTATAAGAAGTTCTGCGAGGAGAATAAAAAGTGGCTGGACGAGTACGCCCTGTTCATGGCGCTGAAGTTCAAAAACGGCGGCAAGCCGTGGTATGAGTGGGACGAGGAGCTGTCCATGCACAAGGCAAAGGCTGTATCAGCGGCGAAAAAAGAGCTGAAAAAGGACATCGGCTTCCATAAGTTCATACAGTTTGAGTTCAGCCGTCAGTGGTCAGAGCTGAAAAAGTACGCCAACGACAACGGCATAGAGATTATCGGTGATATCCCTATTTACTGCGCTCTGGACAGCGTTGAGGCGTGGTCGTCACCGAGACTTTTCCAGTTCGACAGAAAGCGCAGACCTACTGCTGTGGCAGGTTGTCCGCCTGATGACTTCTCACCGCTGGGACAGCTCTGGGGCAATCCGCTGTATAACTGGAGCTATCACAAAAAGACGGGCTATGAATGGTGGATAGACCGTATCAGAGCCGCAACGGAGCTCTATGATATAGTCCGTATCGACCATTTCCGCGGCTTTGAGAGCTACTACACCATTCCCTTCGGCAACGAGGACGCTACCATAGGCGAGTGGAAGAAAGGTCCGAATTATGAGCTTTTCAGGCTTGCCGAGGAAAAGCTGGGCAGGCTGAATATCATCGCCGAGGACCTGGGCTTCATTACTCCCGAGGTAAGGGAAATGCTGGACAAGTGCGGCTATCCGGGGATGAAAGTCCTGCAATTCGGCTTTTCGGACGGCAATAACGAGTATCTGCCCCATAATTTCAGCAGTACAAATTATTTCGCATATACGGGAACTCACGACAATGAGACTCTCAACGGCTGGGTGGAGACCTTGGACAAGAAGTCCCTGAAATTCGCCATGAAGTACCTTAACGTCAAGAAGAAAAAGGATATCCCCATGGCGGTAGTCCGTGCGGCTTGGGGAAGCGTTGCGGAGGTGGCTGCGGCGCAGATACAGGACTTCCTTGACAGTCCCAAGGAGGGCAGAATGAATACGCCCTCGACGCTGGGCGGCAACTGGCAGTTCCGCGTACAGAAGTCGGATTTAACGCCCGAGCTTGCGAAGAAGATACGTAAGCTGAACAGATTGTATAACCGATAAACAGTTGAGAGTTGAAAGTGGAGAGTTGAGAGTTAAGGTGTGACCTGTCGGTCACGTATCTGGATTTTTTTAATCTGTTCGCGTAAGCAAATATCGGAACGCCGAGGGCGGCGTTCCCTACAGTTCTGAAAAGGAGTAAGGGAATATGGATAAGAAATTGTTTATGGAAAAATTCACAGGAAGACTTCCAAAGGACATAAAATCTGCGACACCGCAGCAGCTTCACGACGCGCTGGGCAAGACAGTAATGGAGATGTTCGCTGACCGTTGGGACAATGCCCGTCAGGAGCACCTTTCAAAGCGCCGTGCGGCTTACCTCTCTATGGAGTTCCTCGTTGGCCGTGCAGTATACAATAACCTGCTCGTTCTCGGTATTTACGACGAGGTGGAGGAGGCTTTCAAGGAGCTCGGTATTGACCTTGCTGACCTTGAAGAAATAGAGGACGCCGCTCTCGGAAACGGCGGTCTCGGAAGACTTGCGGCTTGTTTTCTTGACAGTGCCGCAACTCTCAGCCTTCCCCTTGACGGCTACGGCATACGCTACAAGTACGGACTTTTCAAGCAGTCGATCGTTGACGGATTCCAGCGTGAGGACATCGACGACTGGACGAAATACGGCGATCCGTGGTCGGTTCGCTGTGACGAGGACACTGTTCTCATCGAATACAGCGGTCAGACCGTAAAGGCTGTGCCCTATGATATGCCTGTATTCGGTTTCCGTACCGAAAATGTGGGTACTCTCAGACTGTGGCAGGCTGAGCCTGTAAAGGAGTTCGACTTTGATGTGTTCAACAAGCAGGACTACCTTGAAGCTTCTAAGGAGAAGATATATGCCGAGGACATCTCCCGTGTGCTCTATCCTAACGACGATACCGACGAGGGCAAGAAGCTCCGTCTGAAACAGCAGTACTTCTTCAGCTGTGCTTCGCTGACGGATATAATCAGAAAGCACAAGGCTCGCTTCGGCACTCTCGATAATCTTGCGGACTATATATCAGTTCAGCTCAATGATACTCACCCTGTTATCTCTATCCCCGAGCTTATCAGACAGCTTGTGGACAACGAGGGTTACAGCTTTGAGAAAGCCCTTGAAATGGCTAAGAGGATATTCAACTACACCAACCACACCGTTATGCAGGAGGCTCTTGAAAAGTGGCGCACAGACCTTGTTGAGGAGCTTCTGCCCCGTATCTACGCTATAATCATTCAGATAAACGAGGCTCTTATGGCGGAAATGTACGCAAAGGGCGTGGAGCGCTCCAAGATAGACCGTATCAAGATAATCAAGGGCGACCTTATCCATATGGCAGATATGGCTTGCTATGCTTCAAGCCATATCAACGGCGTAGCAGAGATACACACACAGATACTCAAGGACACTGTTCTTGCGGATTGGTTCAGCCTTTGTCCCGAGCGTTTCCGCAACGAGACCAACGGCATTACTCAGCGCCGCTGGATAGCGCTATGCAACAGGGAGCTGTCTGCGTACATCAGCGAGCTTCTTGGCAGTGACGACTGGATAAATGACCTTGACAAGCTGAAAGAGCTTTCCAAATATGCCGACGATGAGAACGTGCTTCGCCGTTTCATAGACATCAAGCAGGGCAAGAAAAAACAGCTTGCGGACTTCATAAAGGCTCACGACGGCATTTATATCGACGAAAATTCTGTTTTCGATATCCAGATCAAGCGCCTTCACGAGTACAAGAGACAGCTTCTCAATGCGTTCTCCATACTGTGGTTATACTACGGTATCAAGGACGGCAGTATACAGAATTTCAAGCCTACAACGTTCATTTTCGGAGCTAAATCTGCTCCGGGTTATCGCCGTGCAAAGGCAATAATCAAGTTCATCAATGAGGTGGGCAGGATAGTCTCCGAGGACAAGGACACCCGTGACCTTATCAAGGTTGTGTTCGTGCAGAATTATAATGTATCCTACGCTGAGAAGCTCGTTGCGGCGGCTGATGTTTCCGAGCAGATATCTACCGCAGGCACTGAGGCAAGCGGCACGGGCAATATGAAGCTCATGCTAAACGGCGCAGTAACTCTCGGAACCTACGACGGCGCTAACATCGAGATAGTGCAGGAGGCAGGAGAGGATAACAACTACATCTTCGGCGCCCGTGTTGAGGAATTGGAGAAGATCGTCCCCGAGTACGACAGCCGCAGTATATTCTCCTCTGACGATATGATACGCAGGGTAGTGTCCTCACTTATCGACGGTACTGTTTCCGACGGCGGCAGCGGTGATTTCCGCGAGCTTTACATGGCTCTCCTTGACGGTGCAAGCTGGCACGCTCCCGACCATTATTACCTCCTCGGCGATATCAGGGACTATGTTGAGACTAAGCTGCGCTGCATAAACGACTACAGCAGCGACAGAATAGGCTTTGCACGTAAGCAGTGGCTCAATATGTGCAGCGCAGGCAAGTTCAGCTCAGACAGAACGATCGCAGATTATGCGGAGAATATCTGGGGGATAAAATAATTGCTATTTATCGGGGAAAACCTTTCTGAGGAAAGGTTATTCCCCGAACCCCTTTCCAAAGACTTTTAGCTGGTTTTTTCTATGACAGAGCCCCCTTTTAGTTTATAAGAGGTGGCAAATTTGTTTTGGGGCTCTATCATAGAAAAAACGAAATAACGGTCACTGAATGGGATACGGGAAAATCTTCTTCAGAACGGCTGCCTCAATAATAAGCATTATCCTCCCTCATATATACTCCCCAAACCGCATTTTTTCAACGCGAACACGTTGAATTTCAGAAAAATAATTTTCAGGTTCTGCGTTTTATACAAAAACTATTATCCGCATTTGTGAGCTTTCACAGATGCGGATTTTTCAGTGACAAATGTCACTGAAAAAGTGACAAATGACACTTTAATGTGCTGCCTTTAATATGGTATTATAATATCAGAAAAGGGGGAGTGACTATGAAAAAGTCAATGAAAGTATTGCTTATTGTTTCAGCGGTGATGACAGTGATCGGTGCTGCTTCACTGATATTTGCATGGAGCTTGCGTATTCTGTTTACCATAGGGCTCAGTATGGGCTTCGGTGTAATAATATCACATTTTATCGGCAGTAAGGAAAGAGACAGAGTGCCTGTCTGGCTGAGCATTCTATTTGTGCTTTCGTTTATTCCCATAATGCTCTGCTTTTACTGGTCCATAGATGCAGCAGTCAACGGTACAGGCGGAGGAATGATATTCCGCAAAAAACACGGCTGGGAGGCATTCTCTGAGACTTTTCTGATAACAACGTTACTGCTTACGGTGATACCTGCTATACCAATGGCAGTTATAGTGCAGATCAGATTCATAGCATTGTGTATAAAGCTGAGGAAAAAGAGGATTTCTGAAAGGAGCTGAGCTTATGAATAAGGTCGAGAAGATTCTGATAGGCGTTTTCGGAGTAGGAACGATACCGTATTTTATGCAATGTATACGCAAGGGAATGCGTTACGGCTTCGGAAGTGGAATGATGAGATATTTTAAATCAGAGCTTATTACTCTGCACGGAGCTTTATTCGCATTGTCGGTGATAGGCTTGATAACGGTGTTTATTGTTCATGCTATCATAAAGAGAAAGAAAAGGAGCGAGGTCAGCATAACAAAGGCTGACAAGATATGGTTCGCAATATCCTTTTTACCTGTTGTACTGCTTCTGCTCTACGGACTGTACGGTGCTGCGACAGGTGTTAATTTTTTGTGGTCGAGTTACTATGGTATCGACGGCTTTATGTTATCTGTTATCTTCGGCGGCATACTTATCCTGCCTGTACTGCCCCTGTGTATCATCTGGCAGATAATATTCCTCGTAACACGGCATAAGGCTAAGAAAGCGGCTGCTGCTGTTAAAAGTGAGTAGAGAGTAGTGAGTAGAAAGTAGTTTAGGGGCTGGTGTTCTCGACAGCACGCGAATCAAAATGACACTATCCGCGTTCAAATCCCGAAAGGAGCTGAGCTTATGAAAAAGTATGAAAAGTATTTACTGGGCATATTCGGCGGCTGTGCCCTGTTATCCGCAGAGTTTCTGCTGTACAGGATACTTGTGCTGGATAAGGGGCTGGGATTATTTGATAGTATTGATGTAGTCCTGCCGTGGTTTCTCGGCTTCGTAGCTCTTTTCGGCATAATTGCCGTTCTGGTCTCATGGCGGCTGAGAAAACGGGCAGAAGCAGGCAAAGAGCCCATATCAAAGCTCTATATGTGGAGCTTTATACTGTCATTTGTTCCATTTGCGGCAATTCTGATACGTTCAGTGTTCCACGGCGTTTCTGAGACTTGCCTTGAGGTCGTGGTATGGTACGCAGTCATTATATTCGGACTGATTATTCCTGTTTTTCCGCTGATGATATTCTGGCAGGTGCTGTATATCGTCAAGAGGATACAGTATAGAAAGCAGGTATAAGTATGGCGATCGTAAAGCTGGGAATACTTCTTATTATAATAATTACAATAATTATGATAGCAGTAATAAAACTATATGATACCGATGAATATGCCCGAAAAACCCAGACAGATGAATATAAGAAACGTGAAGAAAAGGTCAGAGCCGTCATTAAAAAGACGTTTATTGTATTGGGAATGGTTGTTTTGATAGTGGCTGTTAGTGTTATTAATTTGCTTGCGTCAATAAAAGAAAAAGAAGCAGAAAAAGCAAGAGAAACAAGCAGTAATATATGTGGTGCTTTGATATTTGAAAGCTGCGTTGATTGCTGCGGAGATGCCTGCGGAGATGCCTGCGAGGAGAGCTTATGCGGACCGGGACATCATGAATACAGCTGTGCTGCGTTGTTCACGGCGATAAATAACTGTAAATAAAAAGAGCTTCACGTTTTATGACGTGGAGCTCTTTTATGTTAAAATATAAAAATATGTAAAGTTGGCTTGACAAAAAATGTAAAGCGTGCTATACTATAATCACAGAAAAAGTAAAGCTAACTTTACACCAAAGGAGGAGTCATCATGATTGAAAATATACACGATTTCATAGAGGCGGCTTTGCCGTGGGTGACAGTGGCTACAGCCATTGCAGTTTTCAGTGTTTGCAGAGACAGGGCTGAAAAGGAGAATAAACATGAAAAATAAGATTCAGGAGCTGCGGAAAGCCCGAAAGGTCACGCAGCAGGAGCTTGCCGACGCCCTCAGCGTCACGCGGCAGACTATAATATCACTGGAAAACGGAAAATACAATGCGTCCCTCACTCTTGCCCACAAGGCGGCGCAGTTCTTCGGCGTTACTATCGAGGAGCTGTTCATTTTTGAGGGTGAGGAGAACCTTTAAGGAGGATAATTATGGAAGAATACAGGAAAAAATTAAAGAAGAGATCTGTTTTATATCTGCTTGTACTTATCGTCTCTTTCGCAGGGATAGGAACATTTTTCGTATTTGGCAGGGTATTGTTCGGCATGGACGTTGAACTCAGACGAAGCTTCGGCGGTATATTCGGCATTTTGTTTCTTGCTTCGTTTGCAGGCATTTTAAGCAGCACAGTGACGCTCGGCGATGAAAATAAGCTTAAGAAAGAGTATATACGCAGCACCGACGAAAGGAACCTCGTTATCGAGGCAAGATCATCTAATGTGACTTTGAACATTGTAATGGCAGGTCTTTATATAGGATTCGTAATTATTACGCTTTTCTCCGACAACGGTGCGGGAAAAGTTTTGGGAATATGCTGTTACAGCACATGGCTTATAAAAAGTATTGTGAAGTCTTATTATAATAAGAAGATGTGAAACAAAGGAGGATATTATGGAGAAGTTCAGGGAAAAAATAAAGAAAAGGTTCTGGATATCGACGTTTGTCAGCTTGTTTGTACCTTTGGTGCTTATCGCGCTGCAAATAATCACTAAGAAAGACGTGGATTATGCAAGCGGAATGATATACGGTGCTGTCAGCGGTGCGCTTGTTACAGCAGTTTTTAATATTGCGCGTATGTATTCGGCGCTTCATAATGAAGAGAAGCTCAAAAAGATGTACATAGAAGAAACGGACGAGCGTAATATCATGCTGAATAAGGAAACAGGCAATACGGCTCTTATAATAAGCCTTGTATGTATCTCATTTGCTTCCGTTATAGCTTCGTTTTTCAATATCGGCATAAGTATTGCTCTTGCCGCCGCAGCCTGCTTCACGACTATGGTCACAGTGATTGTGAGGATATACTACAACAAAACAATGTAAAACAGAGACTCCCCGACACCTGTTCGTATCGGGGAGTAATTTTATGTTCGTTTGTACATAGTACACGTTAAACTGCCGTAAGCGATAGCAGACTATCCATTTTACATAGAGTGAGCGAGTTTACGAGCGTCAACGTGGACGGGTGCAGCGTCACGCTGCAAAAACTCCCCGATACCTGTTCGTATCGGGGAGTGATTTTATATTCGTTTGTACATAGTACACGTTAAACTGCCGTAAGCGAAAGCAGACTTTCCGTTTTGCAGAGAGTAAGCGAGCTTGCGAGCGTCAACGTGGCAAGGCAGCGCGGACACCGCGCCGTCACGCTGCTTACTTCTCAGCGAGCTTTGTGAGGTACTCGTAACGATTAGCAGCAGTCTTCTCTGCCTTCTCGAAGAGCTCCTTAGCACGGTCTGGGAATGAACGTGTGAGTGCGCTGTAACGAGCCTCGTTCATGATGAAGTCCTGATATGACTCTGTTGGAGCCTTGGAATCGAGCTGGAATGGGTTCTTGCCCTCAGCAGCGAGACGAGGATCGTAACGGAAGTTGTTCCAGTAACCGCACTTAACAGCCTTCTCCATCTCAGCCTGACAGTTAGTCATACCGCCCTTGATAGAGTGCATCTCACAAGGTGCATAGCCGATGATGAGTGATGGGCCCGGATAAGCCTCAGCTTCCTTGATTGCCTTGAGTGTCTGGTTCATATCAGCACCCATAGCAATCTGTGCAACATAGATGTAACCGTAGCTCATAGCGATATCAGCAAGACGCTTCTTAGCGATTGCCTTACCAGCTGCTGCGAACTGTGCAACCTGACCGATGTTAGAGGACTTGGAAGCCTGTCCGCCTGTATTTGAGTAAACCTCAGTATCGAATACCATGATGTTTACATCTTCGCCTGTAGCGAGAACGTGGTCAAGACCGCCGAATCCGATATCATAAGCCCAACCGTCGCCGCCGAAGATCCATACGGACTTCTTGGAGAGGTAGTTCTTGTTCTCAAGGATATCTGCCTTCTTATCGCACTTGCAGTCGCACTTTTCGAGCTCAGCAACGAGTGCAGCAGTTGCAGCTGTATTCTTAGCACCGTCGTTAACTGTTGCGAGATACTCATCAGCAGCAGCCTTGATCTCAGCAGATGCCTTGTCGCTTGCAGCGATTTCCTTTACTTCCTCGATGAGTCTCTCACGGATTGCCTTCTGACCGAGATACATACCGAGACCGTGCTCAGCGTTGTCCTCGAACAGTGAGTTTGCCCATGCAGGACCGTGGCCGTTTGCGTCAACAGTGTATGGTGATGTAGCAGCAGGACCGCCCCAGATCGAAGAACATCCTGTTGCGTTGGAGATGTACATTCTTGAACCGAAGAGCTGAGTGATGAGTCTTGCATAAGAAGTCTCAGCACAGCCTGCGCATGAACCTGAGAATTCGAGGAGTGGCTTCTTGTACTGGCTGGAGATAACAGTAGCGTCAGTTGCTACATCTGTCTTCTCTGTAACCTTAGCAACACAGTAATCGAATACTGCCTGCTGTGGCTCCTGTGACTCTCTTGGAACCATCTTGAGTGACTTAGTTGGGCAGACACCGATACATACGCCGCATCCCATACAGTCCATAGCAGAAACAGCGAGAGTGTACTTGTACTCGCTCTTTACGATCGGCTTAGGAGCGATCTTGATGTTCTCAGGAGCAGCAGCAACCTCAGCGTCTGTCAGAGCGAAAGGACGGATAGTTGCGTGTGGGCAGACAAATGAACACTTGTTACACTTTGCACAAGTATCCTGATTCCACTCTGGAACCATAACAGCTACGCCGCGCTTCTCATATGCAGAAGCACCCTGCTCGAATGTACCGTCAACGTGATCTGAGAATGCAGAAACAGGGAGAGTATCACCGAGCATCTTGCCTACAGGGTTCATGATGCCGTCAACCATCTTGACGAGCTTCTCTGGGCCCTCGAGCTTAGCAGGTGCAGAATTATCAACAGCATTTGCCCACTCAGCAGGAACATCTACCTTAACGTAAGCATTTGCGCCTGCGTCGATAGCCTTCTCGTTCATCTGAACGATCTCGATACCCTTCTTCATGAACTTCTGAGCCTTCTCCTTCATGTAGCCGATTGCCTCAGCCTCAGGAAGAACCTTTGAAAGTGAGAAGAATGCAGACTGGAGAATGGTATTTGTACGCTTGCCAAGACCGATCTCCTGTGCAAGGTCTATAGCGTTAACCAGATAGAGCTGGATATTGTTCTTTGCGATATACTGCTTTGTATCAGCTGTGAGGTGCTGATCGAGCTCCTCAGGCTTCCACTGGCAGTTGATAAGGAATACACCGCCCGGCTTTACATCGTTTACCATCTTGTAGCCCTTGAGGATGTAAGATGGGTTGTGACATGCAACGAAGTCAGCCTTGTTTATGTAGTAAGGGCTCTTGATTGGCTTATCGCCGAAACGGAGGTGTGAAATTGTGATACCGCCGGTCTTCTTTGAGTCATACTGGAAGTAAGCCTGAACGTACTTGTCAGTGTGGTCGCCGATGATCTTGATAGAGTCCTTGTTAGCGCCAACAGTACCGTCGCCGCCGAGTCCCCAGAACTTGCACTCGATCGTGCCTTCTGCTGCTGTGTTAGGAGCATCTTCCTCAGCAAGTGAGAGGTTTGTAACATCATCAACGATACCGAGTGTGAACTGTGGCTTAGGATCAGCCTTAGCGAGCTCAGCATATACAGCGAATACAGATGCAGGAGGAGTATCCTTTGAACCGAGACCGTAACGGCCGCCGATTACCTTGATACCTGTTCTGCCTGTAGAATTAAGAGCTGCAACAACATCGAGGTAGAGAGGCTCACCGAGAGAACCTGGCTCCTTTGTTCTGTCGAGTACAGCGATTGCCTTTGCAGATGCAGGGATTGCCTCAACGAGCTTCTCAGCAGAGAAAGGACGGAACAGGCGAACCTTAACGATACCGACCTTCTCACCCTTCTTGTTGAGGTAGTCGATAACTTCCTCAGCAACGTCGCAGATAGAACCCATTGCAACGATTACGCGCTCTGCATCAGCAGCACCGTAGTAGTTGAAGAGCTTGTAGTCTGTGCCGAGCTTTGCGTTTACCTTGTTCATGTACTCCTCAACGATACCGGGAACAGCGTTGTAGTAGGAGTTGCAAGCCTCACGGTGCTGGAAGAAGATATCTCCGTTTTCGTGAGAGCCGCGCATTGTAGGATTCTCAGGATTAAGAGCACGGTTACGGAATGCCTTAACAGAATCCATATCGCACATTTCCTTGAGATCCTCGTAATCCCATACGGCGATCTTCTGGATCTCGTGTGATGTACGGAAACCGTCGAAGAAGTTGATGAAAGGAACACGGCTCTTGATTGAAGCGAGATGTGCAACAGCAGCCAGATCCATAACTTCCTGTGGGTTTGTCTCAGCGAGCATTGCGAAACCTGTCTGACGGCAAGCATAAACGTCAGAGTGGTCACCGAAGATGTTCAGTGCGTGAGAAGCAACGCAACGAGCAGAAACGTGGAATACGCAAGGAAGAAGCTCACCTGCGATCTTGTACATATTCGGGATCATGAGGAGAAGTCCCTGAGAAGCAGTATAGGTTGTGGTAAGAGCACCAGCGTTCAGAGAACCGTGAACAGTACCTGCTGCACCGGCTTCGGACTGCATCTCTTCAACCTTAACGGTAGTGCCGAAAATGTTCTTGACACCCTGAGCTGACCACTGATCAACGTAGTCTGCCATTGGGCTGGAAGGTGTGATCGGGTAGATACCGGCAACTTCCGTGAAGGCATAAGAAACATATGCAGCGGCATTATTACCGTCCATTGTTTTCATTTTTCTTGTGATTGCCATAGGAATGACCTCCTAAATATTATAATAATTAGGTTATAGAAATGGTTAGCGGGTGATAACGTTAACCACATATAACTACTGTGAAATATTATACCACATATCGAGATTTTTGTAAACACTTTTTTTGCGGAATTGTTAGGAAATTATCAGGGGTGTTTTTGGCGGATTTGCCTATATTTAGAGGAGTATTCAGTATAAGCAGCGGCAGCGGTCCGAAAAGATATACAGCTGTCAGCATTTTTGAAAGGATTCTTATGAAATATGCGATAGAAAGGGCGGTAAAAGTTGTGCATATTGACAAAAGTTGGTGATTTTACTTGACGGAAAGTCAGAAATAAGGTATAATAACTACAGTGTTAAATAATCTTTAATTATTAACACTCGTTTTGTTGTCTCCTTTCTTTTGTTCTACACATATTTATTTTTATCTGTTTATCTAAGACAAGCAGGGCTTTATGCCCTGCATTTTTTTTGGCAGCGTGACGCTGCACCCTTGCCACGTTGTCGCTCGCAAGCTCGCTCACTCTCATCAATGCCGATAATCGTACATCGCTTACGGCACTATATGGAATATATATTTTTTTATCATAGAGCGTGCCTGCGCTCCCTGACCACGTTGTCGCTCGCAAGCTCGCTCACTCTTATCAATGTCGATAATCGTACATCGCTTACGGCGCAAAAATAAACTATGTAGGGGCTGCCTTTTGCAGACGGCAGCGGAACGCCGCCCTCGGCGTTCCCTACAAGGACATACGGGCTGCCTCCGGCAGTCCGTTTTTTATATGCATATTTTTCATAAAGCCGCAGATAATACCGTAAAAGGAGCTGATATTATGAAAATAACCCCTGAGCTTTACGGTGATATGACACGGCAGGCTTCTCCCAAATCCAATTACAAGGTGAATATCACGACTGCATTTTTAGTCGGCGGAGCTATCTGCGCCTTCGGACAGATAATACTCTCGCTGCTGGAAGGATACGGTCTTGACCGCACGGAAGCAGGTACATGGACTTCCATAATACTTGTCGGATTAAGTGCAGTCTGCACGGGCTTCGGCTGGTATTCAAAGCTTGCAAAGCACGCAGGCGCAGGAACTCTCGTGCCGATAACGGGCTTCTCAAATGCTATTAGCTCGTCAGCGATAGAAGCGCGTTCCGAAGGGCTCGTTCTCGGCGTCGGAGCAAAGATATTCACAATAGCAGGACCTGTTATCCTGTTCGGCTGTTCTGCTGCCACGATTTACGGATTGATATATTATTTCTTGAAATAAGCAGAGGACGACCATTGGTCGTCCCTACAGCTGAATGCTGATAATAATCACCTTTTTCATGACATATACATTAATAAATGTTATGAAAAGAGGTGATGAGCTTGAAGATCCAGCAAGAGGGGCGGGCGGTCATGCTTGGGAGATATATTACTGAAAACAAGACCACGGTCCGTGCCGCGGCAAATCATTTCGGGATCTCAAAAAGCACCGTACATAAGGACGTCAGCGAGCGGCTCCGTACCGAAGATCCCGAGCTGTATGCAAATGTGAAGGATATACTTGAAATTAACAAGCAGGAGCGCCATATCCGCGGAGGTCTTGCAACTAAGCGGAAGTACGCGGCTATTGCACACCGAAAAAGACCATATAAGTAAAAAGCAGCACCAAATGTGAAAAAGCCGTAAATAAGCTTTAAGCTTCTTTACGGCCTTTTCTGAAATAATAAAGAATAGAGAATAAATAAAAATCATGTTGTCCGCTTTGCGGACATATTAAAAAAATATCGCCGAAAGGCGATACCAATATTATTCATTATTCTTTCTTCTTTATTATTTTAGAGGGCGTGATAAAGAAATTTATCACGCCCTCGCTAATGGTGTTGTTTTTTACTTTATTCAAGTCCTGCAAGCTTCTGGAACTTTATGAAGAATTCGCTGAGAGAATTTCTTCCTCTTAGCATTGATTCGTCGACGTAAGCTCCTGTGTACTTGCCGTTGCGGAATACGTAATAGCTTGTACCCTCGCCCTTGACAAGCTCTATCTTTACGGTGCCGCCCTCATCAAGCTTGAATTCTGCTGTGAGTTCAGGCTCCTTGAGTTCGGGCTTTGCCTTTACGTCTGTGCCTGTGTACTTATAAATGGACATTGAATTGAAGAAGTTGTCAAATGCAACGTAATTCTCGTTGGTATTGAGATCAACTTCCTTGCCGTTCACGGTGCACTTGTTATTCTCCATATCAAGCTCTGCGCTGATATCTATATTGGCGTACTTCAGCTTGAAGCTCTTGGTGCTGTAGTTTCTTGCGGCAATGTAATTCTCCGATATGAAATCGTAGGGGAGAAGCTGGGTGAAATGCATATCCTGTGTATAGTACTTTTCCACCTGCTCGCCGTCTACAAGCACATAGCAGTATTTGGGATCGTTCTCGTCGACGCTCATAAGGAGCTTTCGCTCTGTGCCGTCAAGTCCCTTTACCACAGCCTCGCCGTAGGGCTTGTCAAAGCCGTACTTGGCAAGGTCGTCGAGCTTTTCGTCCATCATGTCCTCGGCTTCGAGGCGGACTATGTTATTGAACTGAGCTGTTACCTTAGTCTGGTCAAGCTCGATTTCGGAGTACTCCTTTGGGAGCGACCATTTCTGGCTTTCTTCATCAAAGGTGAGGTCGCAGAGGACTTCGCCGTCCTTGTAGGTGGTGACCTGCTTTAAGTCGTAAAGCGTATATGGCAGGAGCTCCTTGTTCTTGATAAGGAGCCTGTCAAGCTTGAGCACGCTTCCCTGCATAGCTTCAATGGCATAGATGTTGTTCTTGCCGCCTATGGTAACATAGTAGTAATTGCCTGTAGGGCTCATATTTCCTATATGGATTGTGTGAGTGCCCTTTGGTTCGGTCACCTCCACGATATCGGGAGAATCAAGTCCGTACATGGCGAGCTTCTCGTCGGTTATCTCGCCGTAGTTTTCAGCGGCTTCAAGAGTCGATGTGTAGGTGCAGATGAGCTGGCAGTAGGTCTGGTCAACGGCAAATTCGCCCGAATCGAGAGTCCACTTTTCGCCGTCGTGTTTGCATACATAAGTCTCGCCGTCCTTTGAGAAGGAAAGCTGTGTGACTGCGTCGCCGTCAAAGTGGAGAAGCGAGTTTTCGGCTATCATTTCCTGCGCCTGTCGGTTTTCATTATCCTTTTTGTTCTTTACGGCGAGGAAGGCTCCTATGGAGCCGCCTGCCGCGATAACTAAAGCAATAAGTACTATAATAGGTTTTTTCATCAGGAATTTCTCCTTTTAAGCCATACTGCGATACCAATGACTGCTATAACAACAGGCAGGATAAACAGTGAGACGATCGTTTTTGTAGCGTCCTTAGAGCCCTCAAAGGTCATATAGTCGTAGGCGTTTATCTTGTTGCCGACACCGAACTGTATCTCGCTGTCGTAGAGCCATGTGTTGCTGAATATCATCAGCATTCTTGTACCGCTGGTGCTTGCGATCTTCTGCTTGTCGGCAGGTATCTCAACTGTAGGAGTACATCTTACGGTATCGATAGGAGCTGTAGTGCCGATAACGATAAGCTTTCCGCCTGATTTTTTGTTGAATGAATAGTAGCCGAAATCAAGAGAAATACCGCTGAGCTTTTCGTCTGCTTCCTTGGCGGTTATATCGTCGCCGCCCATTGACTTGCTGACTGTTGTGTAAGAGCCGTCAAGACCTGTTGTGTTCTTGATTATTGAAGAACGCTCGATGTAGGAGGCTCCGGGGAATGAGTCCTCGGGTATCTCTGTAAGGCTTCTCGTATAGGAGATGCCTGCGGAGAATGAGCCGTTGCTTATGAGCATATTAAGGTCTGTTGTAAGGTCCTGAGTGAAGTCGGTGTTTACCTGCGAGCCTGCGGGATACTCGACGCGGAGATAATTCTCGTTCTGGTTCTGGTCGGGGTCGTCAAGCATATTTGCAGGAGTTGTCTCGGTAACGATGTTGTAGTCGAGGACAAGTCCGAATTCCTCCATTATCTTCTCGATGTTGGTGAAGCGTCCCTCTGTGTCGCAGGGATCGAGGAGGAATGACATTGCGCCGCCGTTGTCGGCATATTCAAGGAGAAGGTCCTTTTCCTTGTCTGTGATATCCTGATCAGGACCTGCAAGGTAGATTATCTTTGCGTTGTCGGGGATAGCGCCCTCCTTGCCGAGGTCAAGCTCCTGTACGTCGTAGTTGTTGGTCTTGAGGAGAGCCGAGAATTCAGCAAGGTTAGTCTCGATAGACTTCTCGCCGTGACCTGTGAGGAAGTAAACTGTAGGCAGAGAGCCGCTTGCACAGGTCTTGACAGCAGCTGCGAGGAGCTCCTCGCCTGCGTACTGCTTGGTGTCGTCAGCACCTGTCTGGAACACTTTGTTTCTGCTTATTTTTTTGATAACGCCGTTTGACTTGACGAAGGTATCGCCCTTTTCAAGTCCGAGCAGTCCTTCGGGATCGAGCTCTTTTGAGAGAGTTACGTTCTCGTCGGGGAGGAAGCAGGTGAGTGTGATATTGTCACGCTGCTCAAGCTGCTTCAGTGTGTGGTAAAGAGGCAGGAACTCGGAGTTTTCCGAGCGCTTGAATTCTTCAAGGTCGTAGAGACAGTAGATGTCGATATGCTTGTCGGCAGTTTCGTCGAGAAGCTGTACTGTCTTTTCGTTGAGTGTGTATTTGCCTGCTGGCGTCATATCGAAGCCCTTGTCGTAATAGCTTACGATGAGATTTATCGGTATGAATATTATCAGTACAAGGAGCGCTGTTATTAAGGCTACAGTGCCCGAAAGATTCATTTTTTTCTTTTTCATTGCAGCTTACCCCCTGTTCCAGCGTCTTTTCTCTATGGCGATGTATGTCCATACGAGAAGCACGATTATTGCCGATGCAAAGAAGGTAAGGTCCGAAAGACGGATAAAGCCCTCAGAGAAGTAAGCGAATCTTGGCTGAGCCGCAAATGCGTAGATAACGGACTGTGCCTTGGGGAACTGTGACATGAAGCCCGAGTTTGCAAAGTCGTCGATAAAGAGGAGTATGAACATCACAACTTCACCGATGATAGCTGCGAGTATGGAGTTCTCGGTAAGTGCGGATATGAGCATACCCAGCGCTATGTACATGAGTCCCCAGCAGAAAATGCCGATATAGGCGCATATGAGCTGGCTCATTACTACCTCGCCCTTGATAGCCGTAATGATAGGGAAGATAAGAGTTCCTGCTATCATAAAGAGGTATACGGTAACGTTTGCAAGGAACTTTGCGATGACTATCTTTGCAACGCTGACGGGAGAGGTCATGAGAAGCACCTCTGTGCCGTTCTTGCGCTCGTCTGCGAATGTCCTCATGGTGAGGATAGGCAGCAGGAAGATAAAGTAGAGTATTACCGAATAGAACATCTCGGTGAATGAGAAAGGCATTACGTTTGCACTGACTGAGCTGTTCTTGCCGAGGTCGCTTATCATATTAGCGATAGGGAGTGCGAAAAGCAGCAGGAAAAGCGCTGCTATAGCATATGCGAAAGGAGTGTAGAAGAAGGATTGCAGCTCCTTCTTATAAATAGGAAACATGATTATTCTTCCTCCTTTTCTTCTTCGTTTTCGTCGGACTCGTCCTCTGTGCCGCCCGACTCGTCGGGAGTCTCTTCAAGGAGTTCTTCAAGCCCCGACTTCTTGGCAGGACGGTTTATGAGCTCGATGAATACGCTTTCGAGGTTCGGCTTGTCCGCATATATTTCGAGAATGCTGACGCCGTTCTTGATGCATTCAGCCATGATAGCGTCTCTTGCGGTATCGAAGTCTCCTTCAAGCTGGACTGTGAATGCGTAAATGCTGCTGCCCTCGTCGTCAATGGCGGTTATCTCCTTGACTCCCTTTGTCATCTCGATTACCGACGCAGCCTTTGTTCTGTCGCCCTTGACCTTGATGTGGAGAGTGAGTGTCGAGGAGAAGGATTTCTCAAGATTCTCGATGGTGTCGATAGCTCTGATATCGCCCTTGTTGATGATGACGACGCGGTCGCATACTGCGCTGACTTCACTGAGGATATGGGAGCTGAATATAACAGAGTGCTCCTTTTTGAGATCCTTGATGATAGCGCGGACCTCTGCTACCTGATTGGGATCGAGACCAACTGTAGGCTCATCGAGAATAAGGAACTTTGGATTACCGAGAAGTGCCTGCGCAAAGCCGACACGCTGCTTGTAGCCCTTTGAAAGATTACGTATGAGCTTGCCCTCAACGTCCTTGATCTTGAGAAGCTTCATAACGCGCTCTATCTCGTCCTTTCTCTCGCCTCTGGGCACCTGTTTCAGACCTGCGCAGAAGGAGAGGTACTCCTTTACCTTCATATCGGGATACACAGGAGGTATCTCGGGGAGATAGCCGATGTTCTTTTTGGCTTTAAGGGGCTCTTTGGTTATGTCGGCGCCGTAGATGCTGACAGTTCCGTCGGACATGGGCAGATAGCCTGCTATCATGTTCATGGTTGTCGATTTGCCCGCTCCGTTGGGACCGAGGAAACCGAGGATCTCATTATCGTTTATTGTAAAACTTATATGATTTACAGCACGGTTGCTGCCGTAATACTTGGTAAGATTTTCAATAGTGATCATGAGGCGCTCCTTTCTGATCTTAAAAATCAAATATTTAATATAAAATAGTATACTATAGTGCAGTATAGCATACTGCTTTATTATTACAGAATAATATTAACGTGAGATTAACAAAATATGAATAAAATGTTAATTCCAGTGATATTGGTCAAAGACTTTACGCGGTGCGGACGCATAGCCTCAAGTATATATTATAGCCGAAGTGTGTGGGTTTTGTGAGAGATTATTGAGTTTGAGATGAATGTTTTGACTTTAAGTTTGTTTGTGAAATTTGTTAATATTTCGTTAACATATCAGGAAAACCTTGGATTTTTCGGGTAGACAAAATGTACAAAAATGGATTTGCTATTGTGTGCATTGCAACAAAAATGACTTTGGCGGATTGGTAAAACAACTTAAACTGTTGACACAAAGTTAAAGGTGGGCTATAATTATCTTGAAAATAGTTTGAGAATTGTGTGTAGTCTGCGTGAAAATACACACAGTGTACGAAGTATTTTCGTATGCGCTCCCCGAAACATCGCTTTCAGGGGGCAATTAACCATTTTTTAAACCTATACTACAGAGAGGGGTAAAAAACAATGATAAGCAAAAAGAATAAGGCTCTCGCAGCAGGCATTCTTGCTGCTGCAATGTCTGCTTCAGCAGTAATGCCTGTTATGGCATCAGCTGCTCCTACAGCAGAGGCTGCAAAGTCTAACGGCTCTTACAAAGAGATGTTCTCATCACTTTATGATGACGTTATTACAAACGGTGTTCAGAACGGATATCTCAGCAGCCAGACTAATGGTTCGGGCTTCGGAATCCCTTACCATTCAGTAGAGACATTCATCGTTGAGGCTCCTGACTACGGTCACGAGACAACTTCTGAGGCTATGTCCTACATCGTTTGGATGGCTGCTATGCACGATGTTCTTGAGGGAACAGGCACAGCAAGCGACATCAAGAAGGCTTGGAACACAATGGAGGCTATGATCCCTGGTTGGTCAAAGGCTTCAGGCAGAACAGATGTTAAGTATGATTCAATCTGGAAGCAGTCAAGACTCAAGGCTGATACAGCTGAGGAGTGCGACCTCCCAAGTGAGTATCCTTCAAAGCAGCCAGGCGTTGACGCTATCAACCCAATGTTCGACACATTCAAGTCTGCATACGGCAGTGACAACGGTTACTACCTTATGAACTGGCTCGCTGACGTTGATGACTGGTATGGTTTCGGCGGAAGCGGCAAGTTCACATTTATCAATACCTTCCAGAGAGGTGAGCAGGAGTCTTGTTTCGAGACAGTTCCAGCTCCTTGTCTTGAGGAACTCAAGTACGGTATGGACAGCCCGAGCGAGAGTGCCGGCAACGGTATCAAGGCTATCTTCAACGGCATCGGCAAGGTTCCGAAGCAGTACTCATTCACAAACGCTCCTGACGCTGAGGATCGTGCTATCCAGGCTATCTACTTCGCTAATCAGAACGGCGTAGACTGCGGCGAGATCTCAGGTCTTGCAGGTAAGATGGGTGACCAGTGCCGTAACGATATGTTCGATAAGTACTACAAGGCTATCGCTAAGGATACAAAGCTCACATCTGAGTCAGCAGGCATGGATTCCAAGCACTATCTCATGGCTTGGTATACTGCTTGGGGCGGAGCTCTCGGCAACTATGACTGGGCTTGGCAGATCGGCTGCTCACACTCACATCAGTTCTATCAGAATCCTCTCGCTGCTTACGCTCTTCTCTATGATGAGGGCATCAACAGCGGTATGAAGGCTAAGGACGCTGACACAGACTATAAGGAGTCTCTCAAGCGTCAGATCGAAATGTATCAGTGGCTCCAGTCTAAGGACGGTCCTTTCGCTGGTGGTTGTACAAACAGCTGGAGAGGTCGTTATGAGACATATCCTTCAGGCCACGCTACATTCTATGAGATGGCTTACGTTCCACATCCTGTATACGCAGATCCTGGTTCAAACCACTGGATCGGTAACCAGGTATGGTCAACACAGCGTCTCTGCGAGCTCTATTACTATGTAACCAAGAATGGTGACAAGAGCGGTCAGACATACGGCGGCCTCAAGCTCGACGAGGCTCTTGACAAGCTCCTTGAGAGATGGATCAATTGGTTCGAGGAGAATACACACTTCAACTATGTAGATGCAGATGGCAATAAGTACAGCTATTGTATCCCTTCAACTCTTGACTGGGGTTCGAGCGATACAGACTATACTTGCACACCTGATACATGGACAGGTACATACAGCGAGAGTGCTAACCAGAAGCTCACCTGCAAGATCGGCGGCTATGGTCAGGGAGACGTTGGATGCGTATCCTCACTCTGTAATACACTTATCTACTACGCAAAGGCTAAGGGCGTAGATCCTAAGTACGCTTCTGAGGAAGGTACAACTGTTGCTGAAAAGGGTCTCTATCTTGCAAACAGACTCCTCTCTGCTCAGTATAATCAGGGCCGTGACGATATCGGTCTCACATTTACAGACTGCAACCCAAGCCTCAAGAGAGTATTCCACGAGGAAGTTTATATTCCTTCAGGATACAGCGGAACAATGCCTGATGGTTCTAAGCTCGAGAGCAACGCAACATTCTCATCTATCCGTAAGAACTACGAGAAGGATGAGATGTGGCAGAAGGCTCAGAAGTACGACAAGGGCGAAGGCGAGGATAACAACGGCGACGGAACAGTTGATATCAAGGACTTCCAGTTCCAGTATCACAGATTCTGGCACGCTGGCGACGCTATCGTTGCTTACGGTACAATGGCACTTCTCTATCCTGAGGTTAAGCCACTTCCTGATCCTGATGACGTTACAACAACTACAACAACTACAACAAGCACAACAACTACTACAACTACAAGTGTAACTACAACTACAACAGACAAGAAGCCTGATGATGTTAAGGCTACACTTTGGGGCGACGCTAACTGCGATAAGGACGTTGATATGTCAGACGTTGTACTTATCATGCAGAACCTTGCTAACCCGAACAAGTACGGTCTTAACGGTTCTGATGACAAGCACATCACAGAGCAGGGCCTTGCTAATGCTGACGTTGCTGAGCACGGCGACGGCGTAACAGCCGGAGACGCTCTCCGCATTCAGGAGTACCTCCTCAAGAAGGTTGCATCTCTTGATCCTACTAAGTAATTAGTATATAGAATCATTAAAGCTGCACGGCGAAAGCTGTGCAGCTTTTTTATGTCCGCAGGGGCTGAAATGGGCAATATTTTCAGAAAAACCCTTGCATTTTAGCAGGAATAATGTTATAATATTAGAATAGCATATCTATGCGAATAAATAAAAAGAAAGCAGGCGATAAGGTGCTTAGAAGTATGACAGGCTACGGAAGAGCGCAGCAGATACTTAACGGACGGGATATTCTCGTGGAGATTCGCTCCGTGAACCATAGATATTATGAGTATTCTTCAAGAGTTCCAAGAACTTACAGTTATATAGATGAAAAACTCAAGGCTTTGCTGAAAACGGGTATCTCCCGCGGTAAGGTGGAGGTAGCGGTAACTATCAACAACATCGAGGGCAAGGACGCTGAGATAGCTATCAACAAGGGCGCTGCTCAGGGCTATGTGGACGCTCTCAGAGGCATTGCCGACGAGCTGGGTGTTGAGGATGATATCACGCTCTCAAAGCTCATGAAGCTCCCCGATATATTCAATATACAGAAAACTCCCGACGATGAGGAGCAGGTATGGGAGGACGTTTCCGCAGTTGCTTCCGAAGCTATACAGCGCTTCGTTGAAATGAGACAGGTCGAGGGCGAACGCCTGAAAGCCGATGTCACCGAAAAGGCTGAGGGTATCCTCAATATGGTTTCCAAGGTAGAGGAGCTGTCTCCAAAGACCGTTGAAAACTACAGGAATCGCCTTTACAAGAAGCTCAGCGAGGTTCTCGAGGGCAAGGATATAGACGACCAGAGAGTCCTCACGGAAGCTGCTGTTTTTGCTGAGAAAATTGCAGTTGACGAGGAGACTGTACGCCTGAGAAGCCATATCGCTCAGCTGGAATCAATGCTGGCAAGCGACGAGGCTGTAGGCAGAAAGCTGGACTTCATCGTTCAGGAGATGAACCGCGAGGTAAACACTATCGGCTCAAAGGCTCAGGACCTCAATATCACAAAGGTAGTCGTTGATATGAAGGCTGAGATAGAGAAGATACGCGAGCAGATACAGAATATAGAGTAAGCTATGAAACTGATAAATATTGGCTACGGAAATATGGTGTCGGCAGACAGGATAGTTACTATCGTAAGTCCCGAGTCTGCTCCCATAAAGCGCCTCGTTCAGGAGGCTCGCGACGACGGCAGAGCCGTTGACGCAACTTACGGACGCAAAACAAGAGCCGTTTTGATAATGGACAGCGGTCATATTATACTGTCCTCACTCATTACGGATACTCTTGCGGCAAGAATAAACGGTTCGGGAGGTTCGGACGAAGATGAATAAAGGCAGACTTATAGTTTTTTCTGCGCCGTCAGGCTGCGGAAAGGGCACTATGCTGGAGGAGATACTCAAGGACAAGAGTTTTGCGATATCTGTTTCGGCTACTACAAGAGCTCCCCGTGAGGGCGAAAAGGACGGTGTGAATTATCACTTCCTTACCCGTGAGGACTTCGAGCAGAGGATTGCCGACGGCAAGTTCATCGAACACGCCGAGTACTGCCAGAACCTCTACGGTACTCTTTCCAGCGAGGTGGACGGCAGACTGGAGCAGGGACTCAACGTTATCCTCGAAATAGAGCCGCAGGGCGCAATGAAGATACGCGAAAAGCGTCCCGACGCGGTATTTATATTCGTTGTTCCGCCGTCGATAAACGAGCTCCGCCGCAGACTCAAAAAGCGCGGCACCGAGACCGACGAGGTCATCGAGGAGCGCGTTTCCAAGGCAGCGTGGGAGATATCTCAGGCTGAAAAGTATGATTACGTTATCGTCAATGACGCCCTTGAGGACGCTGTAAGCGACTTCTTCGCAGTTATCCGCGGAGAACAGCTGAGAGTGGACTACTCGGGAGATATTATAAATGAGGTGTTGAAAAATGCTTAGACCAGCAGTAAACCAGATTATCACAAAGAATGAGAGCTGTTATTCTCTCGTTATCGCAGTTGCAAAGCGTGCAAGACAGATCTCTGAGGAGCTCTACGAAAAGGGCGAGACTCTCGAGGAGAAGCCTGTTAAGACAGCAGTCGAGGAGCTTGCAAGCGGCAAGTGCAAGATAGTGAGCACAGCTCCTGTAGTCAGCGAATAATGCCCCTTACAGCGGAGGTAGCAGTCAGCGGAACAGCCTATTCATTTGATATGCTGTTCAGCTATGCTGTGCCCGAAAAGCTTGCGGCAAAAACTGCCTGCGGCTGTCGGGTGCTGGTACCCTTCGGAAAAGGAAATAAGCGCAGGATAGGCGTGGTGATGAAGCTCACCAAGGGCGATACAGCCCGTCTGAAGCCCCTTGTATCCCTTGTGGACGAGGAGCCTGTTGTCTCAGAGGAGCTTCTGCGGCTTGCTCTCTATCTCAGGGAGCAGACCTTCTGTACCTACTATGACGCGGTAAAGACCATGCTTCCTCCTGCAATGAGCGTAAGCACTAAGGAAACGTTCAGGCTTGTTAAGAATTTCACGGGTGCTGACTCCCTGAGTCCTGCGGCGGCGGAATTGCTTGACAGACTTGCCTGTATTACGGACAATAAGGAACTGAACGCTGTTATTGAGGAGCATATCATCGAAAACGGCAGGCGGCTCCCTGACGAGCTCTGCGACGCAGGCGCCATGGACTCGGACAATGTGTTCAGACAGGCGGTCGGCGACGCGGCAGTGAGAATGGTGCGGCTTTCCGACAAGTACATGAGAGCTCCCGAGAGCTTTGACCTTACTCCGAAGCAGAAGCAGGTAGCGGAATTTCTCAGCGAGTACGGCTCTGCGGCGGTACGTGAGGCGGCATATATGTGCGGCGTTACGGAATCCGTGGTGAAGCGGCTCTGCGCAGGCGGAGCGGCTGAGGAGTACGAAGCAGAGGTGCTGAGACGAGTCGAGGGCGATGCTGAGGAGAAAAGACGTCCCGAGGACATTGTTCTTTCTCCAGAACAGCAAAAGGCTCACGACGCGGTGCTGGCACAGCTTCATGAGCGCAAGCCTGCGGTATTTCTGCTCCACGGAGTTACGGGAAGCGGCAAGACCTCGGTCTTTGAGAAGCTCATAGACGATACGGTGAAAATGGGACGGCAGGCAATGCTGCTCATTCCCGAGATAGGTCTTACGCCCCAGATACTCAAGCGTTTCCGCTCGCTTTTCGGCGAAAGAGTAGCCGTTATCCACAGCGGTCTCTCTCTCGGTCAGAGGCTTGACGAGTACAAGCGCATAAAGCGCGGCGACGCGGATATAGTAATAGGTACGCGAAGCGCTGTTTTTGCTCCGCTCAGTAATATCGGCATTATCATAATCGACGAGGAGGGTGAGCGTTCCTACAAATCGGACAGCTCCCCGAGATATACCACCCATGACATCGCCAAGCAGCGCTGTGCTTATCATAATTCCGCACTTCTGCTGGCTTCGGCAACTCCTTCTATCGAGAGCTACTACCTTGCCGAAAGGGGAGTGTACCGACTTCTCGAAATGAAGGAAAGGTACGGCAATGCGCCCCTGCCCGAGGTGAGTATCATTGATATGAACCTTGAGCGCGAGGCAGGCAATCGCACGGAATTCAGCCGCAAACTGGCTGAGGAGATAAGCGCCAACCTTAAAAATGGCGAGCAGTCAATACTGCTGCTGAACAGGCGCGGCTATCATACCATTATAAGCTGCTGCGACTGCTATCAGCCCGTGTACTGCCCCAATTGCTCGGTACCACTGACATACCACAAGAAAAACGACAAGCTGATGTGCCACTACTGTGGCTACGTCAGTCCGCCTGTTGACACCTGCCCGTCCTGCGGCTCGAAGCACCTGAAAAATATGGGCTTCGGTACGCAGAAGCTGGAGGAGGAGCTCTCAACGTTCTTTCCGTCCGCGCGTATCCTGCGCATGGACGCGGATACCACGTTCTCGCGGTATTCCTACGAAAAGAGCTTCACGGACTTCCGCGACGGCAGATACGACATAATGATAGGCACTCAGATGATAGGCAAGGGACTGGATTTCCCCAACGTTACGCTGGTTGGAGTCCTCTCAGTCGACAAGGCTCTGTATGCGGGAGATTTCCGAAGCTATGAGCGAACCTTTTCCCTTATCACTCAGGTGGTGGGACGAGGGGGACGCGGTGAGCGCCGCGGACGCGCTATACTACAGACCTTTATCCCCGAGCACTACATCATGAACCTTGCAGCCGCTCAGGACTACAAGGGCTTCTACAACGAGGAAATAGCTATCCGCCGCGCGATGATATTTCCGCCCCTCTGCGATATGTGCATTTTCTGCTTTTCGGGAAATGAGGACATATCCGTAAGGCTGGGCGCGGAGGCGGTGCTGCGGCTTATGAACGGGAAATTAAGGGAATTGCAGCCTAAAACTCCCGTGAGAGTACTGGGACCTGTCCGCTGCTCATACGGCAGGATAAACGGCAAGTACCGCTACAGGATAATAATGAAATGCAAGAACAGCGCCGAAATGAGAGGCTTCATAAGAGAAGTTCTTACAGAGTCGGCAAAGCTGAAGGAAATGAAAGGCGTCGCCCTTTACGCCGATATTAACGGCGATGTGGGCGTATAATAGAAAAGGATAGATAATATGGCACTTAGAAGGATTTTAACAGATAAGGACGAAATGCTCCACAAGGTGTGCAAGCCTGTGGATAAGTTTGACGAGAAGCTTGCACAGCTTCTTGACGATATGCACGAGACTCTCAACAAGGCTGAGGGCGTAGGTCTTGCGGCTCCCCAGATAGGCATATGCCGCAGGATATTCATCATGCACCTTGACGAGAATGACAGCATCGAGGCTATAAACCCCGAGGTTACAAAGAAAGAGGGCAAGCAGAGAGTGCAGGAGGGCTGCCTTTCCTGCCCGAATGTATGGGGCTATGTAACAAGACCTATGAGCTGTCACTTAAAGGCTCAGGACAGGAACGGCAACTGGTTCGAGCGCGATTTCACAGAGCTTGGCGCACAGTGCACCTGTCATGAGAACGACCACCTTGACGGTCACGTTTTCACAGAGATAGTTGAAGAATTCTTCGTACCCGAGGAGACTAAGCAATGAAAATAGTATTTATGGGAACTCCCGATTTTGCCGTGCCGTGCCTGCGTACTCTTGCAGAGAGCAGCCATGAGGTTGCGGCAGTGTTCACACAGCCCGACAAGCCCAAGGGCAGAGGATACAAGCTTATCCCCACACCCGTAAAGGCTGCGGCTGAGGAATACGGGATACCCGTTTATCAGCCCCTTTCACTGAGAAAGGGCGAGGACGCAGAGGAGTCCATGAGGATACTCCGCGGGATAGCTCCCGACCTTATAGTCGTAACGGCATACGGACAGATACTCCCCAAGGAGATACTGGAGCTGCCGAAATACGGCTGTATCAATATCCACGCTTCCCTCCTGCCGAAGTACAGGGGAGCAGCTCCCATAAACTGGGTGCTCCTCAACGGCGAAAAGGAAACAGGCGTTACCTCCATGCATATGAGCGAGGGACTTGACACAGGTGATATGCTCATAAAGAGAGCTGCGGAAATAGGCGAGAATGAGACCTATGAGGAGCTCTATGCAAGGCTTTCTGCTATGGGCGGCGAAGTTCTTGCGGAGACTATAGAAGCTATCGGAAATGGCGCGTTAAAGCCCGAGGTGCAGGACGACAGTCTGAGCTGTTATTCTCCTATGATACGCAAGGAGATGAGCGCTCTTGACTTCTCGAAGACTGCGGCGGAGGTACACAACACTATCCGCGGCGTTACGGGATTTGCAATGCTGGAGGGCAAGCGCCTGAAAGTATTCAGGTCGGAGATAGCACAGGGCAGCTTCGACGGTGTCGAGAACGGCGCTATCGTGGATACTGCAAGCTTTGCGGTCAAGTGCGGTGACGGAAAAGCCGTTATCTTCCGCGAGGTACAGCCCGAGGGCAAAAAGCGTATGAAAACAGAGGACTTTCTCAGAGGAAAGAAGCTCGTAAAGGGCGATATCCTCGGATAAGGAGGAATAGTTATGTATATCATGAATATGTTTATGGCACTGTCAAGATATTATCACTACTACGGAACAGGCTACGGCACACGCAGTACAAGCGACCACATCGGCATTTATATCATTCTTTATATTGCTATACTGGTAATACCGCTCATTGCGCAGATAAACGTATCTTCCACATTCAAGAAGTACAGCAAGATAGCCAATTCAAGAGGTCTTACCGCAGATCAGGTGGCAAGAATGATACTTGACGCAAACGGACTTCAGTATGTTGAGATACAGCACATCAAGGGCAAGCTCAGCGACCATTTCGATCCTAAGGCAAACGTTGTAAGGCTTTCAGATTCTGTTTTCGGACAGCGCTCTGTAGCGGCTATCGGTGTTGCGGCTCACGAGTGCGGTCATGCCTGTCAGCACGCTGAGAGCTACGGTCCTATACTTCTCAGAAGCAAGCTGGTACCCGTTACCAATATCTGCTCACACCTCTGGTACATCGTTCTCCTGATAGGTGTCGCACTGAGCAGTCTCACTATCGGTACAGGACTTATTTACCTTTCTATCGCTATGTTTGCGGCAGTTGTCATCTTCCAGACAGTTACTCTTCCGGTAGAGTTCGACGCAAGCAGCAGAGCGCTCAAGACTCTTGCAAACGACGGTATCCTTGAACCAAGTGAAGTTCCTCACGCAGGCAAGGTGCTCAAGGCAGCAGCTCTCACATATGTTGCAGGACTTCTTTCTTCGATACTCCAGCTGCTCAGACTTCTCCTTTCAGTCAGAAGAAGATAATGACAGATCCGCGATATCTTGCTGTAAAGCTTCTCGACAAGACCTTTTCAAGCGGCAGCTATTCAAATTTGCAGCTTGACAGCGGTCTCAAAGCCTCGGACCTTGACGACCGCGGCAGAAAGCTCTGTTCCGCTCTATACTACGGAGTCATCGAGCGCAGGCTCACTCTTGACCATATGATCGGCGGTCTCAGCTCCCGCCCCATAGAGAAGCTTGACGGCATAATACTGAATATACTGCGCTGCGGCGTGTACCAGATAATGTACATGGACAGCGTTCCCGACAATGCGGCGGTAAACGAGAGCGTGGCTCTTGCAAAGAAGTTCCGCAAGACCAGCGCTTCGGGCATGGTCAATGCGGTACTCAGGAATTTTATCCGCGGCGGCAGGGAGCTGAAGCTCCCAAAGGACGGCGTAAAGGCTTTATCCGTGAAGTATTCTGCTCCTGTTGAGCTGGTAAAGAGCCTTGCGGACGACTACGGCAGAGAGGCGGCGGAGAATTTTCTTGCGGCTTCTCTTGAAAAAAATGTCACATATCTGCGTCTCAATCCGATTAGATGTACGGAGGAAGAATTTCTTTCTGCACTGGGCGGTATCAGAGCCGAAAAGCTCATGGATAACTGCTTCATGGCGGAGAGCGGCGACTTTACGGCAACAGAAGCCTTCAAAAAGGGCTGGTTCCATGTTCAGGGACTTGCTTCGCAGCTGTGCTGCATGAGCCTTGCTCCCACGGAGCAGGACAGAGTCCTCGATATATGCGCTGCCCCGGGAGGTAAGACCTTCACTATGGCGGAGCTTATGGGCGGAAAGGGCGAGATATATGCCTTTGACCTTCATGAAAAACGCGCGGAGCTCATACGCAAGGGCGCTGAAAGACTTGGTCTCACCAATATAAAAGCGGCGGCAGGGGACGCGACTAAGTTCAACCCCGAACTGCCGAAATTCACGAAGATACTCTGTGATGTCCCGTGCTCGGGACTGGGAGTCATCGGCAGCAAGCCCGAGATAAAGTACAAGAACATCTCGGATTTTGCGGGGCTCCCCGACATACAATATAAAATAGTGTGCAATGCGCTGAATTACCTTGAATCGGGCGGAACTTTAGTCTATTCCACCTGCACGGTGAGAAAAGCCGAAAACGAAGCGGTCTGCGAGAGACTTCTCCGCGACCATTCGGAGCTTGAAGCTGTGGAGCTACCCGAGCTCATGGGTGAAAAATTCGGCACTATGGCTACACTTATGCCGCCGAAATTCGGAAGCGGCTTCTTTATAGCAAAATTCAGAAAAAAGTAAGGTGATAAATTGGAAAAAGTAGATATTCTCAGTCTTGATCTGGACGAACTTACGGAAGCTCTTGTTGCTCTGGGAGAGAAGAAATTCCGCGCAAAGCAGATATTTCAGTGGCTTCACGTCAAAAGAGTCCTTGATTTCGACAAAATGTCTGATATATCTATCCAATTGCGCAGTACTTTAAAAGAAAAATTTTGTATAAATGGACTATTTATACAAAAAAAGCTTGAATCTGCTATAGATAATACGGTAAAATATCTTTATAGGCTTTCTGACGGCAATTTTGTGGAGACCGTCCTGATGGAGTACAGCTACGGATACAGTATCTGTGTGTCTACTCAGGTGGGGTGCAAAATGGGCTGTCGTTTTTGCGCGTCTGCGATAGCAGGCTACGTGAGAAGTCTTGCTCCCTCGGAGATACTCATGCAGATATATGAGGCTGAGAGGGACTCGGGCAGAAAGGTCTCGGGTGTGGTGCTCATGGGCATCGGCGAGCCCCTTGACAATTTCGACAACGTTATGAAGTTTCTCACGCTGCTCTCCCACAAGGACGGCAACGATATGAGCCTTCGTCACGTATCGCTCTCCACCTGCGGTATCGTACCGCGTATATACGAGCTGGCTGATAAGAAATTACAGCTCACGCTCTGTATTTCTCTGCACTGTGCAGACAACGAGGGCAGAAGCGAGATAATGCCCGTAAATAAAAAATACGAGCTGTCAAGTCTTATGGAGGCTTGCAGATACTACATCGAAAAAACGGGACGCCGCGTAACCTTTGAGTACGCCGTCATCGACGATGTGAATAATTCCGCGGCGGACGCCGACAAGCTGGCAAAGCTGCTGCGGGGCATGAACTGCCATGTGAACCTTATTCCCGTTAATAAGGTAAGGGAACGAAATTATCGTACAGCCCGTTCAGGTGTTGCGGAATTCGCAAAACAGCTGGGCAGGCGGGGGATAAACGCTACCGTGAGAAGAACTCTCGGCAGCGATATAGAAGCGGCGTGCGGTCAATTGCGGCGTGACGCTGCTGCGCAAAGTCAACAGAATGGGGGTGCGGATACTTGAGGTTTCGCTACGGCACGGATATCGGTCTGATGCGCGATGAAAATCAGGACGCGGTCAGATGCGAATACTTCGGCCATAATGTGCTCGCCGTCGTGTGCGACGGTATGGGCGGCGAACGAGCCGGAAAAGAAGCCGGTGAGCTCGCAGTAGAAGAATTCTTCCAGCGTTTTTCGGCGGATTATAAGGAGAGCCTCAGCGATGAGGATATCCGCAAGCTCCTTATATCATCGATATCGGCGGCAAATTCCGTGATATATACACGGGCGAGGTTCGATTTCAAGAACTTCGGCATGGGTACGACCTGTGTGGCTGCCTTTGTTACAGGTAAAACAGCCTTCATAGCCAACGTCGGCGACAGCAGAGCCTATCTTATCACCGACACGGGTCTCGTCAGGATAACCACTGATCATAATGTAGCAGCTTTGCTGTTTGAGCAGGGGAAGATAACCGAGGAGGAAATGGAGGTACACCCTCAGAAGCATATGCTCGTAAGAGCTGTAGGCGTGGATAAAACGGTGCTCACCGATACGTTCATGCTGGACTATGAGGATAAGATAAGTCTGCTGCTGTGCTCGGACGGCCTTTCGGGATATTGCAGTGATGATGAAATATACGACGTCATTCTCAACTCTGATTTTGATGACGCCGCAGATCAACTTATAAAATTAGCTCTCACCAAGGGCGGCCGCGACAATGTAACTGTTGCGGTAATTTCTGACTAACGCAGGAGGAAAGGAAATGGACAAGAATATTGGCAAGAAGCTCGACGGAAGATATGAGATAACCGAGCTCATCGGCGTCGGAGGTATGGCTGAGGTCTACAAGGGCGTCGATGTTATCGACAACAAAACGGTTGCCATTAAGATACTCAAGAAGGAATTTGCAGAGAACGAGGAATTTCTCCGCCGCTTCCGCAATGAGTCAAAGGCTATCGCAGTTCTCTCACACCCGAATATCGTAAAGATTTACGACGTGGGCTTCTCCGAGAAGATACAGTACATCGTAATGGAGTACATCGACGGTATCACTCTCAAGGAGTATATCGAGGAGGAAAAGGTCCTCACATGGAAGGACACAGTTCACTTCGTTATACAGATACTCCGTGCTCTCCAGCACGCTCACGACAAGGGCATAGTTCACCGTGATATCAAGCCCCAGAACATCATGATGTTCACTGACGGCACTATCAAGGTCATGGACTTCGGCATTGCAAAGTTCGCCCGTGAGGAGGGCAAGACAGCTACCGATCAGGCTATCGGAAGCGTTCACTATATCAGTCCCGAGCAGGCAAGCGGCAGCGTTACCGACGCAAAGAGCGATATCTACTCCGTCGGCGCAATGATGTACGAGATGCTAACAGGCAAGAAGCCTTTCGACAGCGATAACCCCGTTGCTATTGCAGTTATGCATATGCACGATATTCCCGAGCGCCCAAGAGCTATCAATCCGTCTATCCCCGATGGTCTTGAGGAGATAGTTCTCAGAGCTATGGAAAAGGCTCCCGAGGACAGATACCAGACAACTGCCGAGATGATAAGCGATATCGAAGCATTCAAGGCTGATCCCCATATCTCGTTCGGCTATTATACTGAGGAATCCGAAGAATCCGAGGAGATACTTGACAGCTCCGCAGGCACAGAGGTAGAGTCCGAGAGCAGACAGGAGGTAGCCAACGCTTACGCTTCAAAGGCTAAGGCTCCTGTGGCAGCTGCTGCCGCAGCAGGCGCAGGTTCGGGCTATTCATCGGGCGGCTCTGTATCACAGAGATACAACGACGCTTATACCGACAATTACGACGAGTACGATGATGACGAGGACGATGACGAAGAGGAGGAAGAGCGTTCCTCACTGGTAGTCCCCGTACTTACGGCTGTAGTCGTAGTAGTTATCATAGTTGCCGTTATATTCGTAGCAACTATGCTCAGCGGACTTCTCAGAAACAGCGCAAACAAGAACGGCAAGACCATGCCAGACCTTTACGGCTGGGACTACAATCAGGCTTATGCAGCCTACAGCGGCGATATCAAGTTTGAGATAGAGAGTCAGGAATACAACGAAGCCGACGAGGGAACTATCATCAAGCAGAGTATCGAAAAGGGTGCTGTATTCAGCAAGGGTGATGTCTGCAAGGTAGTTATCAGTAAGGGTATGGAGACCGTTGAGGTGCCTCATGTACGAAATGTTAACCTCGAGCTTGTAAAGACTCAGCTCCGTGAACGAGGACTTGAACCCAAGATACAAAAGACCTCGGACGCAGAGATAAAGCCTGATTACGTTATCAAGTCCGAGCCTGAAGAGGGTACTATGGTACACAAGGGTACAACTGTTATCCTCTATGTCAGCATGGGCGCTAACGCAGAGCAGGTAACTCTGGACGATTATATCGGCAAGACAGCAGAGGACGCTGCTATCCTTGCAGGCTATAAGAACCTTAAGGTAAAGACAGAGCCTACACCTTCATATGAGAAGGAGGGCATCGTTGTAGATCAGGAGCCTAAGAAGGGCACTAAGCTCGAGGGCGGCTCAGAGATCACACTTTATGTCAGCGACGGTACTGTTCCGAACGGAAAGGTAGATATCGACCTCAGCTTCCCTGGTGAGGCTTCAGGACGATTCAGCATCGACTTTATCCTCACAGATGAGAAGAACAAGACAAAGGCTGTATCAACAGGTACCCTTATCTGTCCTGAAATGGCAGGCTACTCACTGACTATCGAAGGCTCCGGACAGAGCGTAAGAGCTTCAGCTATCCTTACAAACCTCACAACAGGCGCTAAGGCAAACTACGGAAGCTACACCTTCAACTTCGCTAAGGGCACATATACCACCGACAGCGAGAACGCTTGGGGCGCATTCGATCAGGTAGGCGCATTCAAGAAGGAAGAGCCTTCAACAGAGCCTCCTACAGAAGCTCCTCACACAACAGAAGCTCCTTCACAGACAGGCAGAGATCCTTCAATAGTAGAGGGCAACACCTACTACGGAAAGTACAACAATGAAGGCGCTTGGGAGTGGTACGGACACTTTGACGAAAACGACAAGTGGGTCTGGGAAGGCTACTGGAACGACCAGAACGAGTTTGTTCACTATTGATGAGTAAAAACGTTATAAGCGGAATAATTATAAAATGCTTAGGGGGACTCTACAGTGTAGAGTCCCCTGACGGTATATATGAGTGCAAGGCGAGGGGAGTTTTCCGCAACAGGGGGATAAGTCCCTGCGTGGGCGACCGCGTTGACGTTGAGGACGGCGTCATCACGGAGATAGCTCCGCGAAAAAACTGTATCATAAGACCTCCGCTTGCAAATCTGGATCAGCTCATATTCATAGTGTCCACCTGTGAGCCTGCTCCGAATTACCTTATTCTGGACAAGTTCATAGCCATTGCGGAGTACAAGGGCATAACTCCCGTAGTGGTCATAACCAAAACAGACCTTGGGGACAGCCGTCCCATACATGAGATATACGGCAGTATCGGTATTGATGTTGCTGAGGTCAGCTACGATGACGAGGCTTCCATTGAGAAAGTGCGTCAGCTGCTCAGCGGTAAGATAAGCGCCTTTACGGGCAACTCGGGAGCAGGCAAGTCTACCCTGCTCAACGCAGTCGATCCTACTCTGAATATTGCCACAGGCGAGATAAGCCGAAAGCTTGGCAGAGGCAGACACACTACCCGTCATGCGGAGCTGTACAAGCTCAGCGGCGGCGGTTATATAGCCGATACTCCCGGATTTTCCACCTTTGAGACCAATCGCTACGACATTATCCGCAAGGAGGAGCTGGCGGACTGCTTCCGCGAGTTTGACGGACTTACGGATAAGTGCCGTTTCAGGGACTGCGCACACCTCTGCGAAAAGGGATGTGCGGTAGTCGAGGCAGTTGAGAGGGGAGAGATATCTCTCAGCCGCCACGAAAGCTACAAGACAATGTACGAAGAAGCTAAGCAGTTAAAGGAGTGGGAGCTCAAATGAGAAAATGCGCGATATTTGCAGGCGGAGATATGCCTGATCTGAGATGCTACAAAAAGTGGTCATACTGGGAGAAGTACAGCTGCTTCATCTGTGCCGACTGCGGCTACAGACACGCCTTAAGACTGGGGATACTTCCCGATGTTATCGTGGGGGACTTCGATTCCTACAGTGATGAACTGCCAAAGGGCGTTGAGGAGCTGAGAAGCGTTCCCGAAAAGGACGATACCGATACCCTTATGGCTGTGAAAAAGGCTATAGAAATGGGCTACAGCAATATCGACCTCTACGGAGCTCTTGGCGGAAGGCGCTTCGAGCACAGCTTCGCCAATATACAGGCTATGATATACGCATTGCAGCAGGGCTGCCGCCTTGAGATAAAGGGCGAGAGCCACCTGCTTGTACAGGAGGCGGACGAGGGTACTGTCACATACAAGAATATGGACGGCGGCGTTTATCTCTCGGTATTCGCTCTTACAGAGAGCGTGGGTATAGAATATCTGCGCGGCGTTAAGTACCCCTTGGAGGACTACCGCATGGTACAGTCCTTCCCCATAGGCGTCAGCAACGAGATAGAGGACGAAAAGGCTGTCCTGCGCATAAAGGACGGACTTGCACTGGTCATCATAACGCCGAAGATAGTGGTGTAACAAAAAGCTCCCTTGCGGAATATAATGAGATATATCCTGCAAAGGAGGGGGTACATATTGAAGATAGTGGTCATCAAGAGCCCGAAATTCATATCGGGGATACTGAGAGTCATTTTCGGTATTAAAAAAGAAGAACAGTAGAAAAAAGCCGTGATAAAGGAAACTTTATCACGGCTTTTTATCAATAATCGTCGCGTTCGCGTCTGTTGAGGTTGTCGTTTCTGGTAAAGAACTTGCCTACAGGCTCGCTGCCTGAGAGCATGAAGAATGTAACTACTGTTCCTGCAAGTGCAATGACATACAGCAAAACTACAAGAGCCATATTGCCCTTGTGCTGAGGTATCATCGGAAGTCCGGGGAATATCTGGACGATACCAAAGAGCAGCAGTACGAATGAGCACAGGGACTTCAAGCCCTTGATGCCTGCTATGAGTGAAAGTGTGCATACGCCCACGATACCTGCGATGTACAGCGCGGAGTTCTTTATTACCTTGCCGAAGCCCTCGAGACCGTTCTTGTAGCCAAGACCTAACTGTCCCGAATAGAGCAGATAGAATGCGATTGCTGAGATAACTCCCACAACAGCAAGCACGATACATATCTTGAAGCCCTTTTCAGCCTCTCTCTGTCTTGCTTCTTCCTTGAGCTCAAGCATCATGCGCAGGCTTTCCTTTGAGTCCTTCTGCTCTGATACAAGCTGGGCGGAAACTGCCTTTTTGGAAGCCTCAGCCTTGGCTCTTTCAAGGTCCTCATCAACGTATTTCGGCTGATATTTCGGCGGCTCTGGCTCGTCGTCCAGTATAGGAGCCGCTACGGGAGCCTCGGGCTGCTTAGGTTCTTCATTTTTCGGGGGCGGTGTGTAATTGTCCTCGTCAAGTACAGGAGCTGTTACCTGTACGGGAGGAGCAACTGCTCCGAGCTGAGTTCTTCTCATGTCGATTATCTGCTGCTGCTTGTCGGCAGGGAGAGCGTCGAAGCGTGCTTTCAGCTCGGGGGTAAGTCCGCCTATGATGTCCTCATCGGAGAGGACCAGCTTTTCCTGAGTATATGGAACAGAGGCGTCGTCAAGTACGGGAGCGGTAACGCCTGTGGGAGCGCCCTTCTTTTCGCTTACATATGGGATATTGTCGTCAAGTACAGGTGCGGAAACTCCTGTAGGAGCGCCCTTTTTCTCAGTGTCCGAGCCGAATGAAGCCATATCGTCCAGAACAGGTGCGCTGACGCCTGTAGGACCGTCCTTTTTGGCTGTGGGAGCCACATATCCGAAGTCGTCCAGAACGGGAGCGCTTACTCCTGTGGGAGCCTCTTTTCTCGGAGCGTTAGGGGTATATTCTATCTCCTCGGGCATAACGCCGCTGAGACCATTTTCATCGTACATTATTCAACACCTCGTTTTTAATATAATCATCTATAGAGCCTTTGCCGCCGCAGGATACATGAGCGTAATACGAAAGAACGCAGGAGGCGTCCACGGCATTTACGCTGTTATCCTTGTTTACGTCGGCACAGCTTTGCTGCGATACGGTAAAGGCACTTGTACCGCAGGTAGAAACGCGGGAATAGTCGCTGAGGATAGCAGAAGCGTCCACAGCGTTTATGCTGTTGTCTCCGTTGATATCTCCCTTACTGCACACAGGCGAGGGAGCGTTCTCCGAAAAGACAGGATAAGCGTTTCGGAAGTCGTCGGAATCATATTCGGGGAAGGTCAGACCGTTGTCGTTCTGAGGGATATGTTTCATGTTGAAGGTGCTGTCGAAATCATTGCTTCCCTTTAAAAAGTATCGGAAGTTATCGCCCTCTGCCCTGAGGTCCCATGTGGGATCGGAGAGGTAGTATCTGCCGTCTATTTTGGTTACCAGCCAAACATGATAGCTGTCCTCACGGGCTCCGCTGGTATCATGGGCGACGCCTGCGATAATGCGGCAGGGTATACCCGAATCGTTATAGAGCCTGTAGAGCAGCTGTGCTACGCCCTGACATACAGCATGACCGTTTTCAACGGCACTGTAGGCTGTGTAGGCGTATTTATCGGTGATATCCGATGAGTAGGTCACATTTGAGGTGACATATCTGTACAGCAGGAGAGCCTTGTTGTAGTCCGAAAGTCCGTTGGTATTCAGCGAAGCAAGGGCAGTGTCCAGCTTTCGGGTGAGATTTTCCTCTTCCTCGGCTGTAGTGTAGTAATCCAGATGATAGACCAGCTTGTACTCGTTGTTCTTCCAGTATATCTTGCAGTTCAGCTTTTTTACTGCGAAGCGGAGGTAATCTCCCTCCGAGCCGTCTCCCGTTTCATCGAAGGCTTTGAATATCATGAGCTGTCCCACGGTCTCCTTTGAAGCGACAGAGGAGCTGACAGCTATCTCGAAATCAGGGTTTCTCTCCCTGATGTATTTTCTCATCTGTACAGCGGCGTCGTCAGCCGAGCTGAAAACGCAGCTCTGTGATATCTCGGGCACCGAGACCTGAGCCGCAGAAGCCGTTGAAGGCAGGGCAAAAGCACTGAGCAAGGCAAAAGCCGAGACTACAGCCAGTTTTTTTGCGGAGAATTTCATACAAAGCCTCCTTTCGGAAAAAGGCGGTATAAGCGAACAGCCGCCGAAGCGGCTGAACAAAGTCTTATCTTTCCAGTATCTGTGCTCTGTCAGGACCGATACCTACCATGCTTACATGGCAGCCTACCAGCTCTTCAAGACGAGCAATGTAGCTCTTGCAGTTAGCAGGGAGCTCGTCGAAGCTTGTGCACTTGGAGATATCCTCTGTGAATCCTGGGAACTCCTCATAGATAGGCTCGCAGCCCTCAAGCTCCTCCAGTGTCGGCGGGAACTCCTTGATGATGCTGCCGTCGGGCTTCTTGTAAGCCACGCACATTTTCAGTGTATCGATATTAGCGAGAGTATCCAGCTTGTTGATAGCGAGGCTGTCAAGACCGTTTACTCTTACTGAATGACGAACGATAACAGCGTCGAACCAGCCTGTTCTTCTTGGTCTGCCTGTGGTAGTACCGAACTCGCCGCCGACGTTTCTTATCTGATCGCCTGTAGCGTCGTCAAGCTCTGTGGGGAATGGTCCCTTGCCTACACGAGTAGTGTAAGCCTTTGCAACGCCGATGATATTTGTTATTACCTTAGGACCTACGCCTGTACCTACGCAAACGCCTGCTGAGAGTGGGTGCGAAGATGTAACGTAGGGATATGTACCGAAGTCGATATCAAGGAGAGTAGCCTGAGCGCCCTCGAACATGATAGTCTTGCCTGCCTTGTGAGCCTCGAATGTGAGTACGGAAACGTCGTCCATGTATGGGAGAAGTCTCTTGCCGTACTCTGTGTACTCCTTAGTAACAGCGTCAAGGTCGAAAGCCTCACCGCCGTAAACCTTGGTGATTATCTCGTTCTTGAGCTTGCCTGTGGACTGTATCTTTTCAGCAAGCACCTCAGGGTGAACGAGATCGTACATACGAATGCCACAGCGCTCGTATTTATCCATATATGTAGGACCAATGCCTCTCTTTGTCGTACCGATGTCCTTACCGCCGCGGAAAGCCTCAGAAAGACCGTCGAGAGCGATATGCCATGGCATAACGATCTGAGCACGGGGATCCACCTTAAGGTGTCCCTGAGTCTTTATGCCTCTTGACTCGAGATTGTCCAGCTCGCCGATAAAGTCCTTAGGATCAAGAACTACACCTGCGCCGATGAGGTTGAGTGCATTGGGGTAAAGAATACCCGAAGGTACAAGGTGAAGCTTGTAGACCTCACCGTTATTTACAACAGTGTGACCTGCGTTGTTGCCGCCCTGTGAGCGGACTACAACGTCTGCGCGGGAAGCAAGGATATCAATGATCTTGCCTTTTCCTTCGTCTCCCCATTGAGTTCCGACTACAATATTTGCAGGCATTTGTTTTCCTCTTTTCATAATATTAAAATTTGTGCTTGCAGAGCATTATCTGCTGAAAAAGCACGCTTACAATCTATTATAACACATGAAATCAGAAAATGCAACAGTAAATATTGCTGAATCGCAGGCATTTTTTGCTGTCAATATGTAGGGGCGCACAGTGTGCGCCCTTGTATTACGATGAAAACATGAATAATGCGCTGCAGGGGCTGATGCCCACATCAGCCCGACCAATAGATACGTGGAACCACGGGGCGATGTAGGCATCGCCCCCTACAATAGTCAGCCGTTGTATTATCATAATCGGGCGGATATTATCCGCCCCTGCATTGGGCTGTCGAGGACACCGGCCACTACAATTAAAATCCGTCCCCTACTCACTAAGAAGGCGTGACATAACCGTAACACTTATATAGAAGCTTACAGTTAATTATGGGGGAAACCTTTCTGAGGAAAGGTTCTCCCCCATACCCCTTTCCAAAGACTTTTATCTGGTTTTTTCGCAGATAGGGCGCTTCTTAAATAA
>Ga0129313_1000121_pt1 | contig 77661 bp, 68 predicted proteins | sample O1105metagenome_FD_94436 | JGI IMG/M metagenome (GOLD analysis project Ga0129313, IMG submission 94436) | Orangutan group fecal microbial communities from fecal samples from Wisconsin, USA - O1105 metagenome | ecosystem: Host-associated > Mammals > Digestive system > Large intestine > Fecal...
AGAATTTCTTCATTTCGAATTTCCTCCCTTTTAATAAGTTCTTATTTTCTGTAGTATTTGTTTTCTCTGTGCGTGGGCACACAAATCTACAAATGAAAAATATAGTTCACAATGAACTTGGGGTGGGAACATCCTGAACAAAAGCGAGGAAAACTGAAATATGCTTGACTCATTCCTGACATTCGGCTAAAATACAATTATAATATGAATTAGCCGAAGCAGGCGCTAGGTGAAAGACGGTAGGCAGTGGGCGACGAACAATCGACATAAGCGAAAGGAGGACGCTAAAATGAATTATATAAAAAGAAATTTAGAAAAGGTCGTAAACCAAGTGACAAAGGAATATCCTGTTATTCTTGTTACGGGACCAAGGCAGGTTGGAAAAACTACTATGCTTCAAAAGTTAATGGAGGGGACCGATAGAGACTATGTAACCTTGGATGATTTAAACGAGAGGAGCATTGCAAAGACTGATCCAGAATTGTTTTTGCAACTTCACAAGCCACCGGTTTTGATTGATGAGGTTCAATATGCACCGGAATTATTTACCTATATAAAAATACATGTCGACAAAACGCATGAACCAGGAGCGTTCTGGCTTACAGGGTCTCAAGCATTTAGCCTGATGAGAGGTGTACAAGAATCTCTAGCCGGAAGAGTAGCAGTGCTTTCACTTACATCTTTGTCTCAAGCCGAAATATCTGGCAACGAAATGGAACCATTTATCATTGATTTAGATGCATTAAATCATAGAAAATCCTGCCGAAAAGAGGCTGACGCGAGAGAGATTTTTAGGCGTATCTACATGGGGTCTATGCCTGCAATCGTGAGCGGTGTCAACAGCAATAGCCAAATATTCTACAGCAGTTATTTGTCTACGTACATCGAAAGAGACGTAAAGGAACTGTCTGATGCTATAGATTCGCTGAAATTTCTAAAATTTATCACAGCGGTAGCAGCACGGTGTGGGCAGATGGTCAACGTAGCGGAAATTGCTAGAGATGCTGACATTAATCAGACACAGGCAAAGAATTGGCTTGCCATTTTAGAAACGCTAGGCATAATTTTCTACCTGCACCCTTATTCTAACAATTTGCTGAAGCGATTGGTCAAAACTCCCAAACTCTATTTCTACGACACGGGTCTAGTTTGTCATTTAACAAAATGGAGTAGCGCAGAAACTCTAGAAAGCGGTGCCATGAACGGAGCAATCCTGGAAAACTATGTGGTTTCAGAAATCATGAAAACCTACCTGAATTGTGGCAAGGAACCCTATTTATATTACTATCGAGACAAGGATGCGAAAGAAATAGATATAGTGCTTGAGCACGATGGGGTTTTGAACCCTATTGAAATAAAGAAAACCTCAAACCCAGGGTCAGAACTAACAAAGGTGTTTAATCTTTTGGACAGATCCTCTACTCCCCGCGGAAAAGGCGCGGTGATTTGTATGAAGCCATTTCTCAGCGCGATTGATAGAGACAATTTCATTGTGCCGATCTGGATGATTTAAATAGACACAAATAAACAAAGCCCGCCCCACAAATGTGGCGGGCCCATTACACAAAGAGGATAAAGCTGTTTAGTTCCTTACGCAAACCTTATTTCTATTTATTTTTCTTTATCTCTCTTTATTATTTTTCAAAATGAGTCTCTTGTACTTACTGGAATAAGTCCATACTTTTGATGAAAGTTTGGTGCAGCTCTTTGCATTAATTGATGAAACCTTTTTTGCCGTTGCAAGCCATGGCTTCCAGTCGAAGTTTGCGCCGCCGTATGGCTTACCAGAGGTCTTGTAGTAGTTGTCGAAGATGTTTCTCTTCATTACGTCGTATCCACCGCCGTAGTAGCCGATTAGCTGTCCTCTGAATAATTTCTTGCTAGAGCTACCAGTGGCTTTGCCTGTGGAATAATTGTTTTTTACATATCCATTAAGAACGTCAGCTTCCGCAGCTATACCACCTTCGAAGCCGGTTCCTTTGTGACTGATCGTACCAGTGTTATAGCAGTTTCTCATATCCGCGCAAAAACCTGCAACTCCACCTGCGTTGGCTTTGACCTTGCTCTTTACGGAGATAGCGCCTTTGTTGTATGACTGATCAATCTTGTTCACGTTGCCTGCTACGCCTGCTAAAACGATGCTTCCGGCAGAATATGTAGGTACACCTGTGTAGGAAATTGCGCCGCTGTTGCTACACTTAGATACAGAACTCTTTTGACCGCTGATTTCGCAAACTACGCCTGAAACACATACGCCGTAATTGCCTTTCGCATTATTTGTTACGGTAAGTTTTCCGGAATTTGTGCAGGAAACAAAGTTTGACTTGGAGTAAACCACTATGCCTGCAATCTTAGGGACAAAGTTGTAGGCTGCGGTTGCCTTTTTTCCTACGATAGAAAGATTTCCAGAGTTTTTACAATTCTTAACGGCAGCTGAACCCAGGTAGTTAGCAGCGATGCCTGCAACTGCACATTCGTCACTACCCCAGTCTTTGCTCGGAGTGTGGGTAACGGTTATGTTGCCTTTGTTGGTGCAGTCTGTAATTGTGCCCTTGGTTGCACGATTGATTAAACCTGAAATTACCGGTGCGGATTGCCCAATATGGGTAATCTCGATGTTAATACCGTTTGTACAGTTCTTGAAGGTTACGGCGCCGGAATCACTTCCAACAAAACCAGCAGCGTCGCACTCATCGTAGTCTTCTATATCACGGTTCTTGATTTTGATTGTGCCAGAAGTTTTCACATTGATATATGAGCAATTTTTGATCGTGCGATAATACCGTATGCGCTTCCGCCGTCGCTCAAGTTGATGTTAACATTAGACATTGTCAGATTCTTAAATGTTGCACCTTCCGCATTTTTGAATAGTGCCACGTTCTGACTAAAGCCTAGAGTCTCGTACTTGTAGCCATTCAGCTTGTGACCATTTCCGTCAAGTGTACCTGTAAATGGCTTCTTATCATTTGCAAATAGTATCAAATTGGCCGGCACCTGGATGTCATTCGCCAGGTAGTATTTGCCGGATGGATTTTTCTCCATAGCCTTAAGATCATCGGCTGTTGAAATTGCAGTGCCCTCAGTCCCTGCATACGCAAACTGCAGTCCCGCGCCTGCTGGCATGGTCAGAGCAACGGCCAAGGCTAATAAAATTGATAATAATTTCTTCATTTGTGGTCCTCCTTCGATTTAGGATGATTTTCTTTTTAGAGTATATCATAAAATAAGGCAACACGGGAGAGAAGGCTCGAAATGTGGGTTTCGTAGCCTAAAATGTAGAGTGAGGCGGTATAATTCTATCAATCGTGGCACATTTAGAGTTTTTATTCTTGCCAGTTCCAATCCTCGGATCTGAATAAGGAAGTTGGCGCTTGGCTTTGTCCACATATCATGCGATATCTCAAGGAAAGGGACAATTTTGTATAGAAAGCGATACAAAGAGTCTTCCCGCAATCAGACGCAATAGAAAAACCATAGCGATACGCAGGGAATTTGGCAGGGTTTGGGCGATATTTTGGTACTAGCCATATTGATGTGACCCAAATGTGCCACAAATGATAGAAACGACACTTTAAGTTTCTTAAATTTCCTTAATCCGCAATAATTCTAATTGCTATAATATGGTTTTATGGTAAAATATGACTAACAGCAAATATTCGTTATATCAAAACTCATAATTAGCGGAGGCAATTAAGAAAGGGGAAGCGAAAATGAAAAAATTATTAGCGGTGCTATTAAGCATGGCGATGGTTGTGTGCATGATGCCGACGGCAGTTTTTGCCGCAGACGAAACACCAACCATTTCTATAACTGACAAAATGGTTTCAGTATCTGGGGGAAGCGTTTATGATGGAACAGAAAAGAAACCGATAACTGTAAAAGCAGGTAGTGCTGAACTAAAAATGGGTGATGACTACACTGTTGAATGGACTGATGCTAAGGGCCAAAAGGTAACAACGCTTAAAGATGCTGGTACATACAGTGCAGTAGTAACTGGAACGGGAAAGTATACTGGCACTGTAAACGTAAAGAGCTATACCATAACACCGTATAATCTGAACCATATGGTGACAGACATCAAGAACCAGTTAAAGGGAAAAGATGAAACGTATACACTACCCACAAAAGGCAGCCTCGAATTTTACAAAACTGTAAAATTCTATGTAGCAAGTAAGGAATTATCACAGGCGGAACTAGAAAATCTATTTGGAAAGAACCTGGATAAACTAAACGTAAGTTTGGTTGAACCAGCTACTGCTAATGATAAGTACAAGGCATCATTTACAGTAAGTGATACAGCTAACTTTACTGGAGGTATTAACCCTGCAAGTTTCAATTTAGTTGAAAATATTGACTCAGCAGCGATAAAAAAGAAAAATGATAGCAACGGCGCAGTAATACCGAACTTAGATGGTGGAGAATATGATGGAAGAGATAAGGACATTTCTTCATTGTTTAGTCTATACACAACAGGAAGCTCTACTCCTTTAACATATGGTGTGGATTACACCATCGAATGTGCAGACAAGAAATCGGTAGGCACACGCACTGTAACTATTAACGGCATTGGAAAATATGGAAGTTCAAAAATAATAAATCTTGTAATCGGTCGCAGAGACGCCCAAAAGCATGTTGTTCCAAATACATTGAGCGAGCAGACTGAAGATGCAGTGAATGATAAAACTGTAAAGCCAGTTCTTCGTGATAAAGATCTAGGCACAGAACTTAAAGAGAATGAAGATTATCAGATAACAGAAGTAGTCGGTACAGCCGGTGGTAACGGATACGTTAGAGTTGCATTTATGAACAACTATGAAGGAACTGCAATGGATGTTCCATTTAAAGTAGTTTCAAATGATAACAACATCAACAGCTCTAAATTCGAAATCTTATACAATAACCAAAACCTATCAAATGCAACGAATGCGACTATCTTAGGAACTTCTCCTGAGTATAACGGAAGCGCGCAGCCACTTACAGGCTTCGTTGTTTATTCAGATAGAGCAAAGAATACAATCTTATCTTCGACATATTACACAATCAGCTACGAATACTTTGATTCCAAGGGTAAGACTGTTGCAACAACGTCACCTGTAGATGCAAAGACATACAGCGTATACCTAATTGGTAGAAACGGATATGCTGGCAAGAGACTGCTTGGCAAATATAATATTCAAAGATTTACAATGAATGGGTATACTGTTGATGTAAATGTTTACATGGCAAATGCAGTTGCAACACCTACAGTAACAGTAAGATCAAAGTATGGAAACATCACGTTTACAAAAGACAAAGATTTCACATTCTCATCTTCTGTAAATGCTTCTAAGGGAACCGTTACTGTATATGTTAATTCAACGCCATACGGAAACTTAAACGGATACACCAGTGTAACTAGCCCTATTACAGCGAAGTCAATTACATCCTGCTCTGCTAGTTTTGTTAATAACAGAAACAGCGCAATTTACACAGGATACGTAATTAACCCAGACGTAATCGTTAGAGACGGATACACAACTTTAACAAAGGGAACACACTACAAAGTTGTGTACAAGAACGCTGCTGGAAAGACAGTTTCCGCAATTAAGGACGCTGGCACTTACACAGTAGAAATCCAGGGCATGGGTGCATACGTTGGAACATTGACATTGTACTTCACAGTAACAGGAAACGATATCAGCAACTACACTGTAACATTAAAAGAAAATTCAGTGAACGCAACTGGAATGATCCAGATTCCAAGAATTGATTCCGTTAAGAGCGGAAACAAGGTTCTGGCTACATCAAACTACACAGTTTCTTACCAGGATGCAGTAGGCAAGACTGTTAGCATTATCAAGGACCCTGGCACATACAAGGTTGTAGTAACAGGTAAGGGCGCGTACTCCGGAAGCACATACGCTACATACAGAGTCGTTGGCCTGACTCAGACAATTACAACAGGCAAAGATAGCTACAAGGCATACCCTACAACAGATGATTTCGACCTTAACGCAAAGAGTGACTACGCATTATCAAAACTTACTTACACTTCAAGCAACCCAGCTGTTGCAAGTGTTTCCGCAAACGGAACAGTAACAATCAATAAGGTTGGTAGAGCAGTAATTACAATTAATGCATCTCAGGTAGGAAAGTACGAAGCAGCATCAAAGAGTGTAATTATCAAAGTTTACCCTAAGAAGACTGTAATTACAAGAAGTCTCTGGACAGGTGGAAACGCTAAGCAGTTCAAGGTAAGATGGAACTACCAGGATGGAGCTACTAAGTATCAGATCAGATACTCAAGATACAGCGACTTCAACAAGTACTCAACTAAGAACGTGGCTTCACGTGGAAACAACAATTACGCTACACAGACAAATACAGTTAAGAAGCTGAGATCAAACACTAAGTACTTTGTTAAGGTAAGAGCAATCTACGTTGATGAAGAAAGCGGCGCAGTTTACTATGGAAGATGGTCTAGCGTAAGAAGTATCAAAACAAAATAAAATCAAATTATAATTTAATAAGACTCAAAAATCCCCTTGCAATACCATTATTGCTGTGATATAATTTAACAGCTGTGGAAAGACAGCAAATATTATGCACGGATGTGTCCGAGCAGGAAAGAGGTATAACATGAGGGAAGGAATCCATCCTGATTATAAGGAATGTAAAGTAACTTGCGCATGTGGAAACAGCTTTGTGACAAAGTCAATCAATTCTGAAATGAGACTTGATGTTTGCTCAGCATGTCATCCGTTCTTTACAGGACAGCAGAAGTTCATCAACCGTGGTGGACGTGTTGAAAAGTTCAAGAACAAGTACAACCTGTAATCTATATAATCAGAAGGACCAAGACCGGAAATTTTTCGAAATTTCCGGTTTTTTAACATATTTATAGTAAAAACCCTTAGAATTCCATATTTTCTAAGGTATTTTTCGTTTTACGGTATTCCGAAAACGAGTTAGATATGATACAATATTAAATTGAATGAAATTGTGTAAGCTTTGATATTTCAAGGAGAATAGAACATGTTTGATAAATTGGACTTCATAGTTGAGAAATATGAGGAAATGTCTCTGAAGGTGTCAGACCCAGAGATAATTAACAACCAGCCGTTATGGCAGAAATACATTAAAGAAATGGGCGAAATGGAACCCATTGTAAAAAAATATGAAGAGTATAAGAAGGCAAAGGAAGAACTGGCAGACGCCAAGGAAATCGTAGAAATGGAATCCGATGAGGAAATGCGCGACCTGGCAAAGATGGAAATCAGCGAGCTTGAGGATCAGATTGAAAAAAATGAAGATGAGCTGAAGATTCTTCTTCTTCCAAAGGACCCTAACGATGAGAAAAACGTAATTCTTGAAGTTAGAGCAGGAACAGGCGGCGAGGAGGCAGCACTGTTTGCTCAGGAACTTTTAAGAATGTATATGAGATATGCGGAAAGAAGAGGCTGGAAGACAGAACTTATGGACGTTAACGACACAGGAATCGGTGGAGTTAAGGAAGCGGTAGTTTTGATAAAAGGTAAGGGTGCGTACTCCAGACTTAAGTACGAGAGCGGCGTTCACAGAGTTCAGCGCGTGCCGGAGACAGAGTCAGCGGGAAGAGTTCACACTTCAGCGGCAACAGTTGCAGTGCTTCCGGAAGTTGACGACGTGGAAGTTGACCTGAACCCTAACGACGTAAGAGTTGACGTTTACAGAGCGTCAGGAAACGGCGGACAGTGTGTAAATACAACGGACTCAGCTGTTAGATTGACACATATACCGACAGGCCTGGTTGTAACATGCCAGGACGAAAAGTCACAGATTAAGAATAAGGAAAAGGCGTTTAAGGTTTTGAAATCCAGACTTTATGACATGATGCTTTCCGAACAAAACAAGGAAATCTCCGAAGCTAGAAAGAGCCAGGTTGGCTCCGGCGACAGAAGTGAAAGAATCAGAACTTTCAACTTCCCGCAGGGCCGTGTAACTGAGCACAGAATCGGCCTGACACTTTACAAGCTAGCTCAGATTATGGACGGTGACCTTGATGAAATTATTGATGGCCTGATTACAAGCGATCAGGCTGAGAAGATGAAGAATTTCTAATAGTTTGCAGGAGGAATAATTTTGGAAACTAAGATTTTTACTGATACTGAAGGGGATATAATCGATGCCGCCAGGATAATTGCGGACGGTGGACTTGTTGCCTTCCCGACTGAGACAGTTTATGGCTTGGGCGCCGACGCTCTTAATGCTGAGGCCGTTGGCAAAATCTACGCGGCAAAGGGCAGACCTTCCGATAATCCGATGATTGTCCATATCGCTGAGGAGTCCGATTTATCAAAACTCACAGAGAGCGTAACCCCAGACATGGAAGCTCTCATGGATGTTTTTTGGCCGGGCCCACTTACAATGATTGTAAAGAGAAGACCTGAGGTGCCTAATGTCACTACAGGTGGACTAGACACAGTAGGTGTGAGAATGCCTGCCAACGAGATTGCACTTAAATTAATAGAAAAAAGCGGATGTCCAATTGCGGCACCTAGCGCTAACCTTTCCGGCAAGCCAAGCCCGACAACATGGCAACACGTAGTTGAGGATTTGGAAGGAAGAGTAGATGGTATCATCCAGGGCGATGATTGCGAGTTCGGAATCGAGTCCACTGTTGTGGACATGACTGGCGATGTGCCGATGATTTTGAGACCGGGAGTTATTACCTCAAGAGATATAGAGGCTATACTGCGCAAGCTAGTTTTACTAGATCCTACGTTAAACAAGAGACCTGATGAGATTGAGGGCGACTTCAAACCGAAAGCGCCGGGCATGAAGTACAAACACTATGCGCCGAAGGCGAATATGACTATATACGAAGGTGAGGACAAGGAAGCTGTCTTTGCGGCCATAAACATGGATAAGGCGGAGCGCGAGGCGTTGGGCGAGAAGGTTGTGGTTATAAATTACGACAGCGAGCACCCTGAGCGTGCGGCAAAACATTTCTTTGCGGAGCTTAGGGCGGCGGACCAGCATGGCGCAGATGCCATTCTTGCAGCGGCCATTGAGGAAAAAGGAATTGGCTTCTCAGTTATGAACAGAATGCTGAAATCAGCAGGATATAATATTAAGAAAGTACAAAAAGAGGTAGATAAAATGATTATTGCACTGGCAAGTGACCACGGCGGATTCAAGCTTAAGGAACAGATTAAGCAGCATCTTGAGGACAGAGGAATTCAGGTTAAGGACCTGGGAACTCACACTGAGGAATCTGTAGATTATCCAATTTTCGGTGAAAAGTGTGGACACGAAGTTGTTTCAGGTGTTGCTGACCTTGGTATCGTTGTATGCGGTACAGGAATCGGCATTTCTATTGCAGCTAACAAGGTTAAGGGCGTAAGATGTGGGCTTTGCACTTCTGTTGAAATGGCGAAGTTGACTAAGCAGCACAATAACGCAAACATTTTAGCCCTAGGTGGCAGAACTACTGACCCTGAGTTAGCAATGGAAATCGTAGACACTTGGCTTGACACTGAGTTCGAAGGTGGCAGACACCAGAGACGCGTGGATATGCTAGACAATATGTAATTTGATAATATTATGCGAGGAGAACTAGGGAAATGAAAAATTTTATTCCTGATAATATCAGTGAACACGATAACGTTTTTGACGTGCTAAAGGAAAGAGGATTTATCGAGCAGACTACTGACGAGGATGCAGTTAGAGAGCTTTTAGGCAAGGAAAAAGTAAAGTTCTATATTGGTTTCGACCCTACTGCAGACTGCTTGCACGTTGGACACTTTATGCAGGTAATCATCATGATGTACATGCAGAAGTATGGCCACACTCCGGTAGTTTTGATTGGCGGCGGCACAGGCATGATCGGCGACCCATCCGGCCGTCAGGACATGCGTAAGATGATGACTGTTGACACTATCGACGAAAACTGCAGACAGTTCAAGAAACTATTTGACAAGTTCTTAGACTTTGACGAAGAGTGGAAATACGAGGGCAATGAAGGCGTTTACCAGCCAGGTCACGAAACTAAGACTCCTGACCCTGGCAAGGCTATTGTAGTAAACAACGCTTCATGGTTAAGACCTCTTAACTACATTGAATTCGTAAGAGAAATCGGAACTCACTTCAATGTAAATACAATGCTTAGAGCTGAATGCTACAAGCAGAGAATGGAAACAGGTCTTTCATTCCTTGAATTTAACTACATGTTAATGCAGGGTTACGACTTTGCTGTAATGGCAAGAGACTTTGGCGTAAAGCTTGAATTCGGTGGAAACGACCAGTGGTCCAACATGATTGCTGGTAAGCAGCTTTCAAGAAAATGGCTGGACATCGATGTTGAAGCTATGACTTTCGCGCTTCTTACAAACAGCGAAGGAAACAAGATGGGCAAAACTCAGAAAGGTGCTTTATGGCTATCTGCTGACAGAACTTCTCCATACGAATTCTACCAGTACTGGAGAAACGTTGCCGATGCTGACGTTGACAAGTGCTTACGTATGCTTACATTCTTACCAATGGACGAAGTTAAGCGTCTATCTTCTCTTGAAGGTGCTGAAATCAACAAGGCCAAGGAAATCCTTGCTTATGAAGTAACTAAGCTTGTTCACGGTGAAGAGGAAGCTATAAAAGCTCAGGAAGGCGCAAGAGCTGCTTTTGGTGGCGGCGCTGGCGGCAACATGGCCAACATCCCTACAACAGAAATGGCTGCAGCTGACTTTGAAGGCGAAGGCAAGGGTGTCCTAACTCTTATCAAGGACTTAGGACTGGTGCCATCAAACGGCGAAGGCAGAAGAACTGTTGAACAGGGCGGCCTATCCATTAATGGCGAAAAGGTAACTGACCCTAAGACTATGATTACGCTTGACATGTTTAAGGATGGCGAGATTGTGATTCAGAAGGGCAAGAAGAAGTTCCAGAAGGTGACAATTAAATAGTTGCGAATAAACAGTGTGGGTGCAAAAGTCCTCGTCGCTAGGCGACTGCGGGAAAATTGCACCCACACTTTTATTTGCAACCACTGGACTGCTGACGCAGGGGAAGGTGGGAAAACTGCCATTGCAGCACTTTTCTGTTATAGCAAATATTTAATTGTAACCCCCTTGCGCTCAAGGGGCGGCGGGAAGCTAGCGATTCATGGTGGAAGCCTGTCAGCTCGCCCCAAATGCCCTATTTTTAGCGATTCGTGACAAATGGACCGCGCAAATCTATCAAATGTGGCACATTTTGACTTTTTCCTCACGCCAGTTCCAACGACAGGGTCTGAGTGGTAAATAATGCAAATTATTTCAGTCAGCTTTACCCACATTCCATGGGTTATCTTGAGTAAAGGGACAATTCTTGCATAGAAAGTAATACAAGAGTCTTCCCAAACCCTGACGCAATCGAAGAACAGGGCGGTATGGTTGGGATTTTGCCGAGATTTTGGTACCAGCACCCATAAATAATGGAGAATGTCCCACAAGTGATAGAATAGCATCTTTCTCCTGAAACAGAATAAAACCTAAATCTTGAAGAAACGTAATAAAATAGCGTTTGGAACTTTGAAGAAACGCAATAAAATGGCGTTACAAATCTTGAAGAAACGTATAATTTACTTGAAAATAATCTTGAAGAAATGTATAATACGAGATGAAAGCATTGCAAATAGGAGGTGCGGGCTATGTATTTCAAAAGAAAGGCATATGATAAATTGCTAGAGTGGAAGAAGAATTATTCTAGTGATTATGCAGTTTTGCTTGAGGGCGCGAGACGTGTAGGAAAGTCGACCATTGCAGAAAATTTTGGACGCAATGAGTATAAGTCTTATATTTTGATTGATTTCTCAAAAGCAGCAAATAACATAATTGATTGCTTCGATGATATAGGAAATTTGGATATGTTTTTTTTGAGATTGCAGGCGGAGACCGGCGTAACTTTGTATAAAGGGGATTCTCTAATTATTTTTGACGAGGTTCAGCTGTTTCCTAGAGCAAGGCAGGCGATAAAACATCTGGTAGCAGATGGGCGATATAGCTATGTTGAAACGGGGTCATTGATTTCTATTAAGAAAAATGTGAAGGATATTCTTATACCGTCGGAGGAAATGAAGATACAGGTGTACCCTATGGATTATGAGGAATTCTGCGAAGCGACAGGAAAAAGTTTTGATATATTGAGGAAAGTGTATGATGCTGGCGTTGCTATTGGTCAGGCGACGAATCGCACTTTGATGAGAGATATGAGAATTTATATGGCTGTAGGGGGAATGCCACAGGCGGTTGAGGCATATGTGAATGGCAAAGATTTTTCGCAAATTGACCAGGTAAAAAGGCAGATACTTGCTCTTTATGAAGATGACTTTAAGAAAATTGATGCATCTGGGAGAGTTGCTTCGCTATATCATTCCATACCGGCACAGTTGGCGAAGGATGCGAAGCGATATAATATGACCTCGGCTATGGGGAAAAGAATGGGGGCTAAGGCGGAGGAACTATTATATGACCTAATAGATTCTAAAACTGTATTGCCTTGTTACAATTCGAAGGATCCACGTGGGAGCTTGGCAAATACAAAAGACTTTGATTGCTTTAAGCTTTATATGTCTGATACAGGATTATTTGTGACGCTTATGTTTATTGATCGCCCCGTAGCGGAGAATGATGTATATGGAAAGCTGCTTTCGGATAAGTTGCCTGCAAACCTGGGATATCTATATGAAAACCTTATGGCACAGATGATAGCATCATCAGGGCGGGAACTTTTCTACCACGTATGGGAAAAAGAAAACAGTACGCATTATTATGAGGTGGATTTCTTGATTAGTAGAGGAAGCAAGATTGATGCTTTCGAAATTAAATCTTCCGGAATAGGAAAGCATGAGTCCATAACTGAATTTGCCAGCAAATATTCAAGTAATATAAGTCATACCTATTTATTATCACAAAAGGACGTTGCCAAGCAAGGAATGTTAAAGATGAGGCCTTTCTACTTAGTACCGTTCATAATAGAAGAGAAATAAAAAACAGTGGGTGCAATTTTTCCACAGTCGCGCATGACTTTTATTTAACGCGGCTAGGACTTTTGCACCCACTGTTTATTATTGTCATTGTCGATTTATTTCATTAGTTTTTTAAGCAGCACTGGTGTGATAATTGTTGTAATGATTACTACCAGTACGATAGGTGAGAATAGGTCGCCGCCTAGAAGGCCTAGGCTGTAACCTTTCTGTGCTACGATTAGGGCAACTTCACCTCTGGATACCATTCCAATACCGATGTGGAATGAATCGTCTGCGCTGTATCCGCAAAGTTTTGCCCCAAGACCGCAGCCTATTATCTTACTTATAACTGCCACTATTAGAAGCAGAATTGAGAAGATTAAGAACGACTTGGTCATGCCGTCTAATTCGGTTTTGATACCAATGCTTGCGAAGAAGATTGGTGAGAAAAACAGATAGCTTGGAACTGTCATTTTTCTTGCGATGTCTGTACGTGCTTTGAATGTTGAAAGCATTACGCCGACTAGGTAAGCGCCTGTGATATCAGCGATTCCGAAGAACTTTTCGGACGCGTAGGAAACGATAAGAACAAGTGCCATAACGTAAATGGAAATTCTTCTCTGACCTGCGCCTTTGTCAAGCTGATCTTTTAGTTTGTCCATGATGAAGGCCATAGTTCCCATTGCGATGATGTATAAACCGATTTTTAGGAATACAACACCGATGCTTACTGAAGTGTCCTTCATGCTTGTTACAATTGTTAGAATTATGATACCGATGATATCGTCAAGTACGGCTGCTCCCAAAATGGCACTTCCAACGGGTCCGTTGAGCTTGCCCATTTCACGAAGAGCTTCTACTGTGATACTTACTGATGTTGCAGTTAGGACAACGCCCATGAATACTGCTTTAAGAACTTCATTGAAGTTGCCTGGATCTACGTCGAAGTAGAAATAATAAGTAGCAAAACCACCAATGAGCGGAACGAGTACTCCGCACGATGCGATTACTACGAAAGCGACTGCGTTTTTCTTAATTTCCTGAAGGTCTGTGTCAAGTCCTGCAATGAACATTAGAAGGATAACGCCTATTTCCGCTGTTTTTGAAAGGAAATCTGTCTCAGAAACTAAACCGAGAACAGAAGGTCCCAGGATTACTCCGGCAATAAGTGCACCGACTACCTGGGGCATATTTACCTTTTCGGATGCCTCACCAAGGAATCTTGTTGAAAGAATGATGATGGCAATCGTTAATAGAAAGCTAAAATCTTCCATGAATTTACCCCCCTTATACACTACACATAATACAGTTTTGTTGAGTTTTGGAACATCAGCGCTTTGCGGGATTAAAGCGTTGATTTTCCACGCGTTAGGACCTTTTTTTAGGCCCACAAAAAGGCCTCTTGAAAAGGCCCTTCGTTTACGTCGCAGATGATTATAGCACCACGCGAGGGAATTGTCCACCCCAATTTGAAAAATATTTTTGATTTTTCTTCCTATATATATAGGTGAACCCGAATTAAACATGTTGCGAACCAAAAATGTGTATGAAATGTAAAAAACTCCTTGCATTTGAGAATTTCATACTGTATAATATTCGTGCGCTGTGTTTAGGACAGCGGCTAATAAAGTTGCAAGGCAGAGCTTTTGCCCGGTAACCTTGCAAGCTAAAAGTTATTTTTTAGTAATGCTGAAAAAGATCGGCGACAGTCGATTCTAGTAGGCAGAACCGAAAAGGATTGAAAAATCTCAGTAGGTAGAAAGGAAGAAAGATGAAATCTTACATCGCAAAACCTGCAGAAGTAGAACGTAAGTGGTACGTTGTTGATGCAGAAGGAAAAACTCTAGGTAGATTAGCTTCTGAAGTTGCTTCCGTATTAAGAGGAAAGAACAAGCCAATCTATACACCACATGTTGACTGTGGAGACTACGTAATCGTAATCAACGCAGAAAAGATCGAAGTAACTGGAAAGAAGAGAAAAGAAAAGATCTACAAGAGACACACTGGATACCCAGGTGGATTAAGAGAATTATCTTTTGAAAAGTTACAGGCTAAGAAACCTGAAGAAATTATTAACCACGCTGTTAAGGGCATGCTTCCAAAAGGAAAGCTTGGCAGACAGATGTTTAAGAAGCTTAAGGTATATGTTGGACCTGAACATGCACATGCTGCTCAGAAGCCAGAAACATTAGAATTTTAAGGAAAGGGAGGAATAAACAATGGCAAAATTACAATACCAGGGTACAGGTAGAAGAAAACATTCAGTTGCTAGAGTTAGATTAATCCCTGGAACTGGAAAAATCACTGTAAACAAGAAAGATCTAGAAGATTACTTCGGAATGGAAATCGTTAAGAGAGAAGTAAAGAGACCTTTCACTATCGCTGGATGCGAAGGAAAGTTCGACGTAATCGCTACTGTAAATGGTGGTGGATTCACAGGACAGGCTGGTGCTCTTAGACACGGTATCTCAAGAGCTCTTTGTCAGGCAGACAAAGATGCTTACAGAGCTCCTCTAAAGGCAGCAGGATTCTTAACTAGAGACTCCAGAATGAAGGAAAGAAAGAAATACGGACTTAAGAAAGCAAGAAAGGCTTCACAGTTCTCAAAGAGATAATTATTTATCTTTTTACATTTCGCAAATCAAAACCTCGGAAATTCAACCTTCCGGGGTTTTATATTTGGCAAAAAACTTATCAAACGCCTTGCCTATAACTTTACCAATCGCTTTACCACGATAAAATCTTGTATACAATGTGTTGTGCTGTAGAGAGTTTTGTGATAAAATACATAAGTTGGCATTGTTCAAAAAATGTATAAACAAGAACAATTTTATAACTATACTATATTATTATATTAAATTAAAAGGAGAAAAACATATGAAAGAACTTATGGCTAAGCTGGTTTCCATCTCCGGCGATTTCGACGGATGGATGTACAGCACCGTATTATTCTGGGCACTGATTATTGTAGGACTATTTTTCTCAGTGAGAACTAAATTCGTACAGATTAGACTATTACCGGAAGGCATTAGAGTACTAACAGAAAAAAGCCACGAAGGTGGAATGTCATCCTTTCAGGCTTTGATGATCGCTACTGCATCTAGAGTCGGAACGGGTAATATTGCCGGCGTTGCTACAGCTGTTGTAGCTGGGGGACCGGGAGCTGTTGTTTGGATGTGGATTATGGCTATCGTTGGTGGCGCATCTGCATTTATCGAGTCAACTTTAGCACAAATCTATAAGAGACCTGATGGCAAAATGTTTAAGGGCGGACCTGCTTACTATATCGAAAGAGCACTAGGCTCAAGAAAGCTAGGCGTTCTTTTCTCAGTTTTGTTAATCCTGACATTTGCATTCGGATTCAACTGCCTGCAGTCATATAACATTGCATCTTCACTTGAACACTATGTTGGAGAAGAAGGTTATGTAACTGCGGCAATCATTACAGGCGTTGTCCTAGCTGTCATCGCAGGATTCCTGTTCTTCGGCGGAGCGCACAAAATCAGCATAGTTTCATCAGTTCTTGTACCTATTATGGCACTTATCTATATCGTAATGGGACTTGTTATCACTTTCATGCATATTAGCGAACTTCCTGCAATCATTGGAGAAGCTTTCAGCCAGGCCTTTGACTTTAAGGCAATCTCTGGTGGTTTTGCTGGATCATGCGTAGTTTGGGGTGTTAAGCGTGGTCTGTTCAGTAACGAAGCCGGCATGGGTTCAGCGCCTAACGCTGCCGCATCTGCAGACGTAAGCCACCCAGTTAAGCAGGGTTTGGTGCAGGTTGTGTCTGTATTCATCGATACATTGATCATCTGTACAACAACTGTATTCATCGTACTTTGTACAGGTCGTTACACAGTTGGCGGCGACCTAAACGGTATTCCTCTAGTTCAGGAATCTGTGTCATCAGCCTTTGGTGAAGCGGGTGTAGCAATTATTACTGTTTCAATCGCTCTTTTCGCGTTCACATCGTTAATAGGCAATTACTTCTATGCTGAAGCTAACATTAAGTTCATCAGCAAAAATGAAAAACTTATGAATGGTTTCCGTGTCGTTGCAGCTTTCATGATTTTCGTGGGTGCTAACCTGAATCTTGAACTTGCATGGAACATGGCGGATATCTTCATGGGCTTCATGGCATTTGTAAATATTGCTGCAATGTTTATCCTTGGCGGAATTGCAATTCGCGCAATGGACGACTACATCGCACAGCGTAAGGAAGGGAAAAATCCTGTGTTCAAGGCTAGCAACATCGGCCTGGACAACACAGATGTATGGAAATAAAAACATGGAAATTAAAGGATACGAAATGAAGGCGGCCATCTTCGACGTGGACGGCACGCTGCTAGACACTATGGACGAGTGGCACGACGTCGGTGCGCGCTATCTTACGGCTATGGGAATCGAGCCCGAGCCAAACCTGGGCGACAAGCTTTTCAACAAAACCAGCATAACTTCTGCTGAATACATGATTGAGAAATATGGCCTGAATATGACTGTTGACCAGGTTCGCGACGGCATCAATAAAACCGTTGAAGGCATGTATTTCCAGCGTGTTGGCTTCCGCCAGGGTGCCCGCGAGTACCTGGACAAGCTCATTGCTGAAGGCGTTCCAATGGCTATCGTTACATCTACGGACGGTTACTGCATCCGTGGCGCTATGGAGCGTCTCGGCTATCTGGACAAGTTCGTGGCTGTTTTGTCGGCGGCGGACCTGGGCACAAGCAAAAAGCAGCCTGACATTTTTTACACTGCTCTCGAGTCTCTAGGGTCAAAACCATCAGAGACCTGGGTCTTCGAGGATGGCCTTTATGCCATGGAAACGGCTAAAAAAGAAGGTTTCCGCATCTTAGGGATTTATGACGAAATCAGTCGTGACGATCAGGATGCAATTAAGGAGATTTCCGATATATATATTAAAGAATTTACAGAGTTGCTGTAATACTGAGCATATTGCTTGCAGTATGCCAGGGCGTATCACTGTGTGGCACGTCGGCGAAACGATAAAGAATATGAATAGGGAAGTGAAGTTACAAATGGGAAGAATCTTAAATGTTGAATATTCGGCCATTCAGGGGTCGTATTGGATGATTTATGGTGTGATTTGTAGCTTCGCTTCTGTTTTTTTGCTTAACAAAGGCTACTCGAACTCGGAAATAGGGATTATACTTGCGGCTGCAAATGTTTTGTCCGTGGTGATTCAACCTCTGGTGGCGGATTTTGCAGATAGAAGTAAGAAGCTTTCATTGGTGTCACTGTTAGAAATTATGACAGTTATTATGATGATAATGACTGTTGGACTTTTTGCTTTCGAAAAGAAAACCTTGGCTCTCGCTGTTATTTTTGTTTTGCTTACGGCATGGCATACCACTCTTCAGCCACTTATTAGCTCTCTTTGCTTTAAGCTTCAGGAAACGGGGAACAATGTCAGCTTCGGCATTGGTAGAAGTATGGGGTCTTTTTTCTATGCTGTCTTAGTTGCATTTCTAGGTAATTTTGTTGAAAAGAGGGGGATTGACGTGCTTCCGGCATCTGCGGAAATTGTCATGGCTATGCTACTTATCAGCGTGATTATGGCCGGGAAGCATTTTGGCAAGGCCAAGGAAATGCACGAAGTTGCCCTTACTAGAGACCTGAAGAATATGGGGAAAGCAGGCGCTGTTGAGGGCACGGAAAGCGCAGGACTCGGTGAGAGTACGCTTGAAGGCGTGGAAAACGCTGGAATTAGCGAGAGTGCGGGGCAGGCGGCGAGTGAACCTGAAGAAATAAACATAGTAGAATTCATCCGTAGAAATAAAATGTTTTTTGTGCTGAATCTTGGCGTGCTAGGCATTTATTTCAGCAATGCGGTGCTGAACTTTTTCACCATGCAAATCGTTGCAGGTGTTGGAGGTAACAGCGCGGACCTTGGTGGCGTAATGTCTGTTATGGCATTTTTAGAAATTCCGCCGATGATTTTTTTCGGACTTCTTAGAAAGAAATTTAGTTGCGAGACAATGCTGAAATTTTCGGGGCTGATGTTCACAGCAAAAATCGGTGCCATTGGAATGGCAAAATCTGTAGGACTTATTTATGCGGCTCAATTTTTGCAACCGTTCTCCTTTGCGCTGTTTTTACCGGCAATGGTGAACTTCATCAATGAAATCATGAGCCCGGGTGAAGCTGTGAAAGGCCAGGCCCTTTACACCATGATGATTACAGTTACTTCAGTTTTAGCTAGTGTAATCGGTGGGGTTATTCTCGATTTGTATAGTCCAAAAGTGCTGACCATGGTGGCTACAGCTGTTACTTTTGCGGGTGCCTTGATTGTGATTGGCTGCGTAGACAAAGTGGGCTAATGCGTGAATATTAATGCGGTAATGCAGGGGAATTTGAATACTTATGCAATGAAATAGAATCCTATGGTACTGGATGTTAAAAAGAGTCTGATGTGCCTAATTTGATAGACAGCCCGCACCAAAAGCATAAAAAACGCGAAAATCGGGCACGCTAAATCATACAAATCGGGCACGACAAAGGCCGCGTGGGTAGGCGCGGCCTGGTTGATTTTACTAGTATGTAATGTTAGTTTATCTGGCTGTCTGTTAGCCTGATTAGCTTGGCTCGTCTAGTCTGTCTAGCAGAAGCTGTTAGACTTTCGTGTAGCCTTTTTCTATATCTATTACGATGAAATAGTTCTTGTTTACTGCTGATGCTGCGTCCTGGAAAGCCTTAAGGATTTCTTCGGGTTTAAGAGTGCAGTCGTGAGAAATCAGTACGTCAAAGATTATGTTTGTGTGGGTAAGGCCGGGTACGATTCTCAGGTCGTGTACGCCGATAACTCCATCCAAACTGTCAGCTGTGTCCTTAGCAACTTGCATCATCTGATTTACAAGTGGATCGTTGACCTTTATTGGGTCCATGTGGCAGGTCAGAAGAATATTCAGCCTGCGACTTAAATCACGTTCAATGTTGTCAACGAGATCGTGGCTTGCCATAATATCAGTATCTGCGCTGACTTCGATATGTACAGACGCAAAAATCTTGCCGGGACCATAATTATGTACTATTAGGTCGTGAATCCCGTAGACACCGTCGTATTCCATGGCAAGAGCCTCGATGCTGTCCACAAGACCTGGATCAGGAGCCTCTCCAAGAAGAGGGCTGATGGTTTCTTTAACCAAGCCGATGCCGGACCACATGATGAAGGCGGCAACTAGGCAACCCATGTATCCGTCAATGTGGAGACCTGTCATCTTGCCAATAATGACACTCACTAAAACCACCGCTGTTGCAATTACATCGTTTCGGCTATCAGCACCCGTAGCGCTTAAGGCAACAGAATTAATTCGCTTTCCTACATTGATGTTGAACATTGCCTGCCATATTTTAATGGCAATAGACAGTATCAGAACCACAACGATAGAGATGCTGAACTCTAGGGGTTCGGGGTTTAGGATTTTCGTCACAGATGACTTGAACAGTTCTACGCCCACAACCACTATCAAAACCGACACAATCATTCCGGAAATGTATTCGATACGAGCATGCCCGTAGGGATGGTCATCGCTTTCGGGTTTTGATGCGAGCTTGAATCCTAGAATTGTGATGATGGAGGACGATGCGTCCGCCAGGTTGTTGATGCCGTCAGCGACAATGGCGATACTGCCTGCGAAAATTCCTGTGACTATTTTGGCGATGCATAGGAGGGTGTTGGAGATGATTCCAACTATGCCTGCCAGTTTGCCGTAACCTTCCCTTACCTCGGGATCGGTTGTTTTCTCATAGTTTTTTACAAAGGTTTTGCATAAAAAATTAATCATTAGTTATTCACCATAGCCTCCTCAATTGCCCTGACTAGTTGGTCTGGACATGATGTCTGCTTGAAACCGCAACGGATTCCGTCGAGTCTATCTTTGATCTCTTCATAAGTCATGCCTTTTACTAGGGATGAGATTCCCTGAAGATTTCCGTTGCAACCACCGTGGAATTCAACTTCTTTAACTACGTTTCCGTCCATTTCTAAATCAATGTATACGGAACAGACTCCTTCTGTCTTATATCTGTAAGCCATTTTTTTACCTCTTTTCTTATGTTTTGTGTGCACGGGACATGGGCAAAGTATTGTAATGTCGCGCTTTGCATAATATAAACTCGGACTAGTATATCACGAATCCAGTCTTCCGTCAAAAGGCTTGAGTTACAAAGAAGAAAAAAATTAAAAAAATTTTATTTCAAAAGATGAAAAAGTTGTTGACACGGCCATACCGGTATGGTAATATAAATAAGCGTCGTGAGTGACCGAGAAATAAATAACAAGCAAAATTGTGCACCATTAGCTCAGCTGGCAGAGCACCTGACTCTTAATCAGGGTGTCCACGGTTCGAACCCGTGATGGTGTACCAATATGCACCATTAGCTCAGCTGGCAGAGCACCTGACTCTTAATCAGGGTGTCCACGGTTCGAACCCGTGATGGTGTACCAATCGAAATAAAGTAAGTCTTGAGTAATTCAGGACTTATTTTTTTATTCTAAAATCTTGCTGCGCATATTGTGGTTTTGCCATACTTAAGGTAAAATGAATTATTGTATAATTAAAAGGTTTTGATGGAAGGAAAGAGAAAGCGAAAGAAATATGGGAGAAGTATTAAAAGGTGCGCCTGTAGTTGAGGCGCTTAATAATAAAATGATTGAAGATATTGGTAAGCTGAAGGCGCAGGGCGTTGAGCCGACGCTTTGCATTTTCAGAGTGGGGGAGCGTCCGGACGATCTTTCTTATGAGAGAGGCGCTATGAAACGTTGTGAGAAAGTTGGCGTTGCTGTAAAGCACGTGGTGCTTCCGGTTGATGCTACTCAGGAGAAGTTTGACGAGACTTTGGAAAAACTTAATCACGACGATGAAATACATGGAATTTTAATGTTTAGACCGCTTCCGGAGCAACTTGATAATGAGAGGGCGCGTCGTATGCTTAATCCGGAAAAGGATATAGACGGGTGTACAGACGGGTCCCTTGCGGGAGTTTTTACCAACACAAAGGTTGGATTTCCACCATGTACAGCTCAGGCGGTTATGGAAATTTTGAAGTTTTATGACATTCCTGTTAAAGGAAAGAAAGTGGCAGTAATTGGTCGTTCTCTTGTAATCGGAAGACCTGTATCTATGATGCTTATGCATGAGAATGCGACAGTTACTACTTGTCATACAAAGACAGAAAATCCTACAGAAATAACTGGCAAGGCAGATATTCTTGTGGCGGCGGCTGGGCAGAAGCACTCTGTTGGAGTCGAGCACACTAACCCGAATCAGGTTATTGTAGACGTTGGAATCAACTGGGATGAAGCTAAGGGCGGAATTACTGGAGATGTTGATTTTGACGCTGTTGAATCAAAGGTAAAGGCGCTTACGCCTGTTCCTGGAGGCGTTGGAACGGTTACAACGAGTGTCCTTGTGTCACATGTTGTTGAGGCAGCGAAGCGTAGTTTGAATAAGTAGTTTTTGAGATAAGTTTTGAAGTGAGTTTTGATGACTTGCTAAGAGAAAATCCCGGAGGTAAATATGTTTGTAGAAAAAACAGTTGCGGAATTTACGGAAACTTTAGCGTCAAAGGAACCAGTTCCAGGTGGCGGAGGTGCAAGTGCATTAATTGGTGCCATAGGCATTGCTCTTGGAAACATGGTGGGAGAGTACACTGTGGGTAAGAAAAAATATGCTGATGTTGAGGACGAAATTAAAAGCCTTATGGAAAAAGCTCAGAAACTCAGGGAAGATTTTATTGAACTGGTTGATGAGGATGCCAGGGTTTTTGCGCCTCTTGCTAGAGCGTATAAAATTCCAGCGGATCAGCCAGACAGAGACGAAATCATGGAAACTGCTTTACGAATGGCTTGCTCTGTTCCTATGAATATTATGAGAAAATGCGTGGAAGCTTTGGATGTAATTGCAGAATTTGCTGAGAAGGGATCTCAAGTTGTGATTTCAGATGCAGGCTGCGGCGCTATTGCGTGCGGGTCGGCACTGCAGGCGGCGGCGTTGAATGTTTTTATCAACACCAAGTCTATGAAGGACAGGAATTATGCTGAAAGACTTAACGAGGAAGCGGAAGCTTTAATTGAAAAATATGCTAAACATGCTGACGAAATTTATAGGGTTGTTATAGACAAGGTTCGATAATAAGATTCGTTAGGTTTGGAAGATGCTTGATGGGCAGGGAATTTAAGGGTTCTCTGCCTTTTTTTAATTGAATGATAGATGTGATAGATTGTTGCTATTACAGTGAATTTATTGTATAATTATATGAATAATAGTCAGGAGGAAACGGCTGTGAATATCGTAGGAGAAATAAGCAGAATAATCTACATGAACCAGGAACTTATTTGGGCCGGGTTGGTTGTATTTGCAGTGATATTTGCCGTTGTGGTAATCGGCAAGCTTGTTGTGAGCCAGAGAAAGAAAGCGGAGTTCTTGCACCACATAGAAAGAAAAGTTACACAGATAAATACAACTGTTAATGCTATAAAAAAAGACACGACGACTTGCGTTAATGCATGCAAGGAAAACTCCTACAAAAATTGTGGAAATACAACCCCCAAGACCTGGAACGGAAGACAGGAGTTAGAAAGCAGAAGAGAGCCGGCTGCTGACAACTCAAAGGACAGTCAGATAATATACATTGATAACAGAAGTCATAAAGATAAGTCGGCAAAGGATGACGAAGTCCGAACCCTGACAGATGAGACAGCTGGCACGATAGCAGTTGCAGAAGCGGCCAAGGCTGCGGCAGAGGCAGCGAAGGTGGCAGTGGTTATGGCCTCGAAAGGGGCGCAGCAAAATGTTGAACTGAGAAGCACTGATGCTGCGGACGACACTATAAAGGCCGGAGAATCTGCTAATATGAGTGAAACTATAACGGAACCGGTGTCAACGATGAACAGAGCGGAAAACATTAATGATATGCAAAATAGCGAGCGCCAGTCTCGGGAAGCGGTGCAGGTAGCAGGCATGCAGGCAAAAGTTACGCAGACAGGCGATGTGCAGATGACGGCCACGCCGGTAACAGCTACGCAGGCTGGTGCTGTGCAGATGACAGATACGCAGATAGGCGGAACACAGGCTGATGGCACGCAGACAACGACAGCGCAGACCGGGCAACTAGATCTGACGGAAACTATAGAAAACTCTGCGAGCGTGCATAATAGATTTGAAACTTTGGATTGGGCCACATCTAAGAATGGCAAATCCTATACCATAGAAGAACTTGAAGAACAGATTAAGTAATAATTTTCGGGAGGAAAACATGTATTGCGAAAAATGTGGAAAGGTCCTGGAAGCAGGCGCTAAGTTCTGCAGCAATTGTGGAGCAATGGTAGAAAAGAAAAGCGAACCTTTCGTTCCTGCATTTATGAAATCATATGGGCTAGAAGAAGATAAGACAGAAAAGCCGAAGAGAAAGACATATGAGAGAGAAAACTTTGACTGGAATCTAGACGGTTTCCCTGAGCCAAATAAGAAGACTGAGGATGTGGATTTCAACTGGTCATCGGTTTTAGAACAAAACCAGAAGAAGATTTACGGAGTTGACAGAAATCGCGAAAGAAAGCCACTTTTTGAACCTGCCGAAATGTCCTTTGACGAAGATGCGTACAAAGCCTTGGAACGAGCTAAGGCTTCAGAAATTGCTCCAGCACCAAGAACTTCCAAAAAAAATGAGGATATCAATTCTACAGGAAGATATACCATTGACCAGGTAGCATCTGCGATGCAGAGTGCAGAAGATAAAGAGGCTGCCCAGGCAGAAGCAGAAAAGCAGTTTGAGGAAATGCTTAAATCTGTACCCGAGTTAAAAGAGTCAGAATATGAAATTCCCGAGAATCTATTCGGAAATGTAAACGAAGAAACAGCAACCCCAGAAGCAGGCGAAGCCTCAGATACGGAAGCTGCAGACGCAAATACATCGCAAGATGAATTTGTTATGCCTGAGAGCCTTGCAGCACAGGCTGAATCACTGGAAAAATCACAGGAGCAGGCAACTGAAGACTCTACAAAGTCCCTTGAAGAGGAAATCTTTGGGGATATGGGGCGTCTGTCAGGAATGACATATGACTCAGGTGTGAACAAAGAACACGCGCAATCTGATATGGCAGCAGCCACTATTGTTACAGGCAGAAGCAAGAAAGCTGCCGAGGCAATGAATTCAGAGACGCCTAGCGTAGTAGACACAGCTGGCACTGACAGAGTAGAAAAGTTCTATACTTTCAATCAGAAAAAAACAGAGCTTCAGGCTCTACTAGATAAAGAATATGCAAGACTTGAGCAGATGGGGCACACCGCACAGCCGCAGGCGGCAGCACAGGCACCGGCAGCAGTGGCCGCTGAACAGTCGCAGGCAGCACCGCAGACAATGGCAGCACCACAGGCAGCGCCAACGCTGACACCGCAGGAGCCAAGGGCGGAGAAACAGGAAAAGAAGGAACCTGAGTATCTGGGAGTTTTGTTGGCGACAGCGCCGAAGGGTTACTACGTGGAAAGAGAGACTGCGAGACAGGTGAACTCTGCTGAAGAGGGACAGAAGGCCGAGGTCTTACCCAGTAAAAGTCATCAGGAGACCGAGAAAAAAATCCCGGAACATAAACTTACTTTTGGGGATGTCTTTGATGATGATGACTATGGCATGGATGAAGATGAAGAGTCTTCGAGAAAGGGAGGATGCCTAAAGGGCTTTGCCATTATACTGTGTCTGATTGTTTTGGTGCAGTTGGCAATGATTGGCGTTCAGTACTTTGCGCCGGATACCCAGGCGGCGAAGACTATCAACAAGGGCTACAATTATGTGATCGGAAAGATTACAGGCGACAAGGAGTCACACAATCCGGCAGAGGAGAGCTCTGAGCTCGAGAAGGTTATCAAAACTCACGCAGACGAAAACAAGAATATTACTCAGGTGGTTGAGGACGTGAGTCTGGCATTTGAGAATGGAAAGGATTACGGTTTTGATAATTTCCAGGATGCGTACAAATACAAGAACGAGCCATGGTACACCGACGACAATGATACAGAGGTGACATACCTAGATGGAGTTGTGTCTACGCTTATTGGATACTATTCGGCGTGGGTTGATAAGATGGACGATGGCGACGACAAGATTTATGATTACGTAGAGACGACTTCGGATGCAAAGAAGGGTCTGGACGAGCTAAAGCCTGAGGATGGCGTTGTCTATAGCATCGATACACTTAGCATCGGGGAAATCAGATTCGACGGATCTGGGTTCTATGTGTTGGTGAAGGTTGGCTATGTAAGTAGTAAGGATGCGGAGCAACACCAGGAAGAACAGGTTGTATACATGGAGCCTGACAATGAAATGATAAAAATTATGAAAATCGCAGCTGTAAAGTAGCTGATTTAATTAAGTAAAATTTATAGGAGGGTAAGAATTTGGATAAGAGAAAGGACAAGGCACAACAGAAAGCCAGTTTGGTGCTTCTACTGATAGTAGTCGTAGTGGGCGCATTCCTTCTTTTGATTAACTTCATCACTGACTGGATGTGGTTTAAGGAAGTTGGATATGTAAGCGTTTTCTTCAAGCAATTGTTTACTGAACTGAAATTCGGCATACCGGTATTTGTTATACTGGCACTGTTGATTAATTTCTATCTCAGACTTTTGAAGAAGGGGTATTTCAAGAAAATCACCTCTCATGAAGGAACAGACCTTAAGAAACTTAACAGGATTACGTGGGCTATTTCCCTGATTACTTCAGCGGTGGCTTCACTGTATTCCGTTACTGTTTTGTGGTTTAATATCTTGCAGTTTGCAAACAGCTCGGATTTTGACATTAAGGATCCGATTTTTAGCTTGGATATTTCATTCTATGTTTTCAAGTTGGAATTCCTGAAACAGTTAAATGAAATGTTCATTGGAGCAGTAATTGTTCTAGTTCTGATTACAGTTATTTATTATTCAATTCTTCTGACAATGCACAGCCCTGACATTTTCCGCGAAGAAGATGACATGAGCTACACAGGTCCAGAAGATGCTGATGATGAAAGATATGCTGGTGGCGACAATCCGTTCCAGGGAATGGGTGGAGGCTTTGGCGAATTTGGAAAAGCCTTTGCTGGTTTTGGTCGAAGAGGACCAAGCGTAAACAGAAGATCTAGAAGAAGACAGCTAGACGACAACAACTTCCATCAGTTGTTATCCATTGCTAGCGGACAGATTTCTGTTCTGGGCATCATCTTTTTCGTAATGGTTGCAATTAACTTCTTGTTGAAGCAGTTCGACCTGCTTCACGTGCACACAGGAGCTGTATATGGCGCAGGATTCACAGACGTAAATATTACATTGTGGGTTTACCGAGTGTTAATGGTACTTGCTTTAATCGGAGCATTTACAGTTACTCACCATATCAGAAAAAAAGAATTCAGAAAGATTTTCAGAATTCCTGCAATTATGATCGGTGTTGGAGCAGTTGGAATTGGAGCAGCTTTAGTTGTTCAGAGTTTCGTAGTTTCTCCTGACGAAATCAACAAGGAATCGAAGTATCTGGAAAGAAATATTGAATTCACACAGTACGCATATGACCTTGATAATGTTTCCGTTAAGAGCTTCGCAGCTGATAATAAGCTGACACCTGAAGACATCAAAGAGAACAGCGAAACAATTAAGAATATACGTATCAACGACTATGAGCCGGTAAAAACTTTCTACAACCAGACTCAGAGTATCAGAAAATACTATAAATTCAATGACGTAGACGTAGACCGTTACATGGTTAACGGAAAGTACACTCAGACTTATCTGTCCAGCAGAGAAATCGATGAAACTAAGATTCAGGATACATGGCTGAACAGACATCTGAAGTACACTCACGGTTATGGTATTGCTCTTTCAAGAGTAGATGCAATTACCGATAGTGGTCAGCCAGATGTAGTAATTGGAAACATTCCACCTGAATCATCAATTGATGAAATCCAGGTTAAGAGACCGGAAATCTACTTCGGTGAGCTTTCCAACGATTACGTAATGGTTAACACAAGCGAAGATGAATTCGACTATCCTGATGGCGATTCCAATAAGTACACTCAGTACGAAGGTAAGGCAGGAATCAAGCTTAACTTCTTGAACAAGCTGATGTTCAGTATCAGAGAAGGCAGCATGAAGATTCTAGTTTCCTCCAACCTTAAGAATGACTCAAAGATCATCATTAACAGAAATGTTATGGATAGAGTTAGAAAGATTATGCCAATGCTAAGCTATGAGGATGACCCTTACATGGTAGTTGCAGACGGTAAAATCTACTGGATGGTTGATGCTTATACAACAAGCTCATACTACCCTTATTCTGAACCGTATGAAGGTCAGGTAGGCGGAATCAACTACGTTAGAAACTCAGTAAAGGTAGTTGTAGACGCCTATAACGGAAGCGTAAATTACTATCTGGTTGACGACAGCGATCCAATCGCAAACACTTACCAGAAGATTTATCCTAAACTGTTCAAGTCAATTGATCAGATGCCAGATTCACTGAGAAGTCATATCAGATATCCAAATACACTGTTCAATATTCAGGCAGGCGTATACGGACGTTACCATATGAACGACGTGAAGGTATTCTATCAAAACGAAGACGTTTGGGATGTAGCTAATGAAATCTACGGAACTAAGCAGAGAAAGATGTCATCTAACTACTACATCGTTAAACTTCCTGGCGAAGACAGCGCTGAGTTTGTAAACTCAGTTCCGTTCACACCACAATCCAAGCAGAATATGACAGGTCTGCTGGTTGCACGTAACGATGGAAAGAATTACGGTGATCTTGTTCTGTACAAAGTACCGAAGAGCAAAACCGTCTACGGCCCAATGCAGATTGAGGCTCAGATCAACCAGAACACTGAGATTTCTAAGGACTTCTCATTGTGGAGTTCACAGGGTACAACCTATAAGAGAGGTAACCTGTTCGTAATTCCTATTGAGTCATCACTGCTTTACGTAGAACCTATCTATCTGGAAGCTGAAAATTCGGCAATACCAGAAGTTAAGAGAGTTATTGTTGCATACAATGACAAGATTGCATATGAAAAGACATTAGGACAGGCATTAGCCGTACTGTTCGGAGAAGAATCAGCAACTGAGGTTACTGAGGATGAACCGTCAACAGGTGGCGACGGTGCTGCAACTACAGCCGATTGGATTAAGGCTGCTAATGAAGCATATGAAAGTGCACAGGATGCCCTTAAGGATGGCGACTGGACTTCATATGGTAAATACATGGATGATTTAGAAGAAGCTTTGGGCAAGCTGTCATAAGACAGCCTGTCCGGGCTTTTAGCCCTGATTGTGGGTTTTGATGATAATAGAAGAATAGAAGGAGGCGCTGATGCTGGAATACAATTTAGATAAAATGTTGTTTAGAATACCTGAAGATAGGCATACCCCTGAGGAAATCATTGATTTGCTTGAGAAACATCCTGAGGTTCAATTCGTTTCCTTAGTTGGAATCGATATTGGCGGACATGACACAGATGAAAAGATTCCTGTGAAGTTGTTCATTAAGGATATTGAGAAAATTCTGTCATCAGGAGTGCAAACTGACGGATCCAGTGTAGCCCTTCCGAAAATCGCAAAGCTGAGCAACGCAAAGGTAGATATTATTCCTGACCTGAAGGCAAACTGGTATGTTGACTACAACTTCCAGTATGAGGGATATGAAACAGGATTGCCTGTGGGAACTTTGAGAATTCCGTCATTCCTTGTGCATAATGACGATTTCGAGTGCGGTTCAAGAGCGGTTCTTAGAGATGTTCTTGAGCATTTCAAGGCAGAGCTTAAAAATGAACTGGCGGCTCACCCTTATGTTTTCGAGCACATGGCTGGAATCAAAAGCGTAGATGAAATCGACCACTTTATTATTACAAGCGCAACAGAACTTGAATTCTGGGTAAAAACCCCTGATGACAAGGGTGACAGAGAGCAGCTTTTCACAGCACAGACATTGAAGGAACAGTATTGGAAGAGAACTACAGGCGATGTAAGAACTGCCCTAGAGGAGACCTTAATTGTCTTGGATAAATACGGTTTCGAGGTGGAAATGGGCCACAAGGAAGTTGGCGGTGTCAGAGCGAAGATGAGAAACTCCGGACATTATGACCACGTTATGGAACAGCTGGAAATCGACTGGAAGTACTCCGACGCAATGCAGGCAGCAGACAACGAAAACCAGGTTAAGTACGTTGTTCGAGACATTTTTGCAATGCACGGTCTGGACGTTACATTTATGGCAAAACCTTTTGAGGGCGTTGCCGGAAGTGGTGAGCATACTCACCTTGGACTCGCTGCAAAGCTGAAGACCGGCCAGGTTGTCAGCATGTTTGCGCCAAAGGTTTTCACAGAGGATTACATCAACCCAATCGGTTATGGCGCGCTCATGGGATTACTTAAGAACTACGAGGTAATCAATCCTTTCGTAAGCGCAACTAACGACGCATTCAATCGTCTGAAGCCAGGCTACGAAGCACCGGTCTGCGTAGTTACTTCCCTAGGCACAGCAGTAACAAAACCATCAAGAAACAGAACAGTTCTTGCAGGACTGATTCGCGATCCTAAGAACCCGCTTGCAACTAGATTTGAGCTTCGTTCACCTAACCCTAAGAGCAATACATACCTTGTTATTGCTGCATCCTACATGGCAATGCTAGACGGCATCAAAGCTGTCTTAGGCGCAGAAAAGGATACGAAGGAACTAGAAAGAGCTATTTCCAAGAAGCAGGGTGAAGAGGTATTCTACTTAGAAACTGAAAGAGAATACAGAAGTGAATTAAATGTATTCGATGATTATACACAAGAAGAAAGAGATCATTTCTTCGGCCAGGCGCCTGCAACTGTATGGCAGAACATTCAGGCTTTCTCAAAATATCCTGAGAAGATGAAAATTTTCGTCAACGGCGGAGCTTTCTCAGAGACAGTGCTGAACTCATATGAGGCGCAGACTATTTCACAGTGGAAGACTGAACTTCACGACCGTATCATTCCGCAGACTATGGATGTTATCAGAGGTTGCAGAAAGAAGCATAGCGATGATGACTTCTCAGACTTTGATATTAAGAACTGGCTGGAAATTGATAAGATTAGACACGAGCTTGCTAAGGACACTATTACAGACAAGTGCCTGCTGACAAGAACAAAGGATGCTCTTGACAATGGCGAGTATGACCTTGCATCAGAGCTGCAGCTAAAAGTTCTTAAGAAGGTTTCTGAGCTTAGCGATAAGTATGTGAGATATAAGAAGAACTTGCTGTAACTTGGTACTGCTAGGTATGGCTAGATATAGCCTGGCATTGCGTGTGGCCTGCAATTTAAAAATAGAGTCAAAAAACTATAATTAATAGAGGAGATAGATAGAAAATGTTAGACATTAAACGCATCAGAGAAGACTATGAAGGTGTTAAAGCCAGAGTTGAGTTCAGAGGAAAGGGCGACTTCGGAATCGAAAACGTTAAGAGACTTGACGAAGAAAGAAGATCCATCCTTGCAGAAGTTGAAGCTATGAAGAGCAAGCAGAACACTGTGTCTAAGGAAATTCCTAAGATGAAGAAGGCAGGAGAAGATACAACTGAAATCATGGCTGAGATGAAGGAACTTTCCGGAAAAATCAAGGAACTGGATGGAAAACTTTCAGAAGTTGAAACTGAACTTCAGGATACTTTATTAAGCATTCCTAATACACCTTACAAGGATGTACAGTTTGGTAAGGATGACAGTGATAACGTGGAAATCAGAAAGTTCCACGAACCTACTAGTTTTGATTTTGAACCAAAGGCACACTGGGACATCGGTGAAGACCTTGATATCCTTGACTTCGAGAGAGCTGCAAAGATTTCAGGTGCTAGATTTACTGTTTACAAGGGACTAGGTGCTAGACTTGAAAGAGCTGTAATTCAGTTCATGTTAGATCTTCACACAATGGATCAGGATTACACAGAAATCCTTCCTCCATTTATGGTAAACAGAGCCGCAATGACTGGTACAGGTCAGCTTCCTAAGTTTGAAGAAGACATGTTCTATGTTCCACAGAAGGACTTTTTCCTAATTCCAACTGCTGAAGTTCCGGTAACTAACTTAAGAGCTAACGAAATTATGGATGAAGCTGAACTTCCTGTTTATTACACTGCTTACACTCCTTGCTTCAGAGCAGAGGCTGGATCCGCAGGTAGAGACACCAGAGGTCTTATTAGACAGCACCAGTTCAACAAGGTCGAATTAGTTAAATTCGTTAAACCTGAAACTTCATATGATGAACTGGAAAAACTTACTGCTGACGCAGAAGCTGTTCTTCAGATCTTAAACATTCCTTACAGAGTAGTAAGACTAAGCTCCGGAGACCTTGGATTCTCATCAGCTATGACTTACGATATTGAAGTTTGGATGCCAAGCTACGGAAGATATGTTGAAATTTCTTCATGTAGTAACTTTGAAGATTTCCAGGCAAGAAGAGCTAACATCAGATTTAGAAGAGAAAAGGGTAAGCCTGAATTTGTTCACACTCTTAACGGTTCAGGCCTTGCAGTAGGTAGAACTGTAGCAGCTATTCTGGAAAACTATCAGCAGGAAGATGGAAGCGTAATCGTTCCTGAAGCACTCAGAAAGTACATGGGAGTTGATAGAATTGTTTAAACTACCAGAATATATAACACCTGATTTTACTCAGGAAAAGTTCGTTAATGCACCGAATGCTAAGCTTGTGGGAGCTCCGGTAGATAAAGCTGCACCGGAGAATTTCCATGCTACTTCCATTTATCCTGAATATTTCAAAATAGATGGTAAATGGCTTCTTGCTGAAGACAGCAGAATGGATAGCGTTCCTGTATACGAAAATGGAAAAATTCATGTTAGGGAGTTCAGAAACCTGAGACAGGGGGATATGGTTGTAACAGGAAGAACTGAGGACTGCCAGGAAGGAATTTATGTTCACGCTGACTGCTTCGTTGCTCCTGAAGCCGCAAAGCGCGCAACCTTTGCATTTAGACAGAGCCGAAGCAGAGAAACAGGCTTCAGCTATGACTACAAGCAGATCGTTGAACTACTTAAACATGAGAAAGAAAACGACGGATATGTTGTATGGGTTCTAGGACCTGCATGTTCCTTCGACGCCGAAGCAAGAAACTGCTACGCTAAGCTTATTGAAAACGGATATGTTAACGCAATCCTGGCAGGCAACGCTTTAGCTACTCATGACCTTGAGGGTGGATTCCTTGGAACTGCTCTGGGAACTGACATAGTTAACCAGATGCCACAGGAAGATGGACACTACAACCATCTAGATACTATTAACACAATTAACAGATATGGCTCAATAGCCAAATTTATTGAAGAAGAGAAGATTAACAGCGGAATCATCAATGCGTGTGTTAAAAATGGAGTACCATTTGTTCTAAATGGTTCCATCCGTGACGATGGTCCTCTTCCTGAAGTGTACGAGCACACTTATATCGGACAGGACACAATTAGAAGTCACGTAAGAAAAGCCACTACTGTAATTGGTATGGCTACTGTTCTTCACACAATTGCTACAGGAAATATGACTCCAACTTACAGAGTTCTTCCTGACGGCACAATCAGGCCTGTATACTTCTACATGGTTGACACTTCTGATTTCGCCGCTAATAAACTAGGGGATAGAGGAAGCCTTTCAGCTAAGGGAATTGTAACAAATGTACAGGACTTCCTTATCAATGTATGTAAAGGATTAGGTTTATAGAAAACCTGTGAGATTGATTTATGAAAGCTATTAAAAAATCACTAAGCTTTATGTTTAGCCGACTTGTAATTACAACGGTTCTAATATTGGCGCAGATGGGTCTGATAGCCTTCTACATTTTAAAACTGGCTGACTATGGGGAGTGGATTAAAGCCCTCCTAATGCTTGGCGCAGTAAGTATGATATTATTCGTACTTTGGAGAGACGATAATCCGGCCTATAAAATAGGCTGGATTATGTTAATTTGCACCTTACCTATTTTAGGCGGCGCCATGTATGGTTTCTTTGGTAATAAGAGACCATCCAAGTCCTTGAAGCGTAAGCTGGAAGCCCAGGAAGAAGCCCATTGGAAAGACCTGCTGCAAACTGCAAGCTTCGACAGCACGGAGAATACTCGTCTTCGGGAGACTTTTAAATATGTCTCTAATGTAGGCAAGTATCCGGCATGGGACAACTCCAAAGCAGACTATTACCCAAGTGGTGAGCGCATGTTTGCTAACATGGTTGAGGATTTGAAAAAGGCGGAGAAGTTTATCTTCGTCGAATTCTTCATTATAAATGAAGGCAAGATGTGGAGAGATATGTTTGAAATCCTCGAGGAAAAGGCTCAGCAGGGCGTTGATGTAAGGGTAATATACGATGATGTGGGAAGCATCAGAAAACTTCCAAAGAAGTTTGCTGTAGAGCTTGATGAAGCCGGCATCAAACATTTCGCCTTCAACCCACTGAAACCACTTGCATCGCTTATTTACAATAACCGAGATCACAGAAAAATCCTTGTAATTGACGGCGACGTAGCATATTCTGGCGGCATTAATGTGGCCGATGAATATATTAATGAAGAGGAACGCTTTGGATACTGGAAGGATACCGGTATCAGAGTCCGCGGTGACGCTGTATGGAACTTCACAGTAATGTTTCTCAATATGTGGAACGCATTTAAACACACTGAAGATGATTACGATGTATTCAGACCATCTAAGGAAGCCGAGTCCTACAGGACTGAAAAAGGCATGATTCAGCCTTATTCTGATACTCCTTTGGATAATGAAAACTTAGGCGAAAATGTTTATCTTGAAATAATAAACTGCGCCCGTGAATATGTATATATCTTCACGCCTTATCTTGTAATCGACAACGAAATGATAACTGCCTTAACTTTGGCAGCCAAGCGCGGTGTGGACGTAAGAATTGTCACTCCTGGCATACCGGACAAACCGCTTGTTTTCAGGCTGACTCGTTCTTACTACGCGCCACTAATGAAGGCCGGCGTTAAAATCTACGAGTTTACACCGGGATTCATTCACGCTAAATGTTTCTTATCTGATGACAAAATAGGCGTTGTCGGAACAATTAACATGGACTACCGCAGTCTATACTTGCACTTTGAGTGTGGGACCCTTCTAGGCGGCTGTGACTGCCTAGCGGATCTAAAGGAAGATTGCCTAGAAACCATGTCACGCTCAAAATTCATAGAGAGCGCGAACCACAGACGCGGTTTCTTTGGCTTACTGCTTGATAGCGTGCTGCGCGCACTGAGTCCACTGTTGTAGGGCGACCGCAGGGCGTGGCTGTGGGGCCGGCGTGGGCGTGGGGGCCGGCGGGCCAAGGCTAAGATGAAAGGCTAGCATCGCAGCTGAGCAGTTCGCATCGCGGCCGAATAGTTCGCATCGCGGCCGAATAGTTCGCATCGCCTAATTACGATGCGTTCTATCACTTATGGCACATTCGAGGAAATTTGATAGCGCAGTACCAACTTTTTAAGATTTATAGAGACTTTATTAAATGTGTACGCTAGTTAATGTAAACTTCTGACAATTCCTTACCCATATTCGCGTTTGGGAGACCGCGGGTGTGGGTAATTCTTTTAGGGGTGTCAGTAATGGGATGGTTAGAACGTATTTGATTTATTTATTTCACGGTATTTTTGCTCTAATTCTGGTACTGAAGTATTAGAAATCCTACGAATGTCCCACAAATGATAGAAACCGCCAGGGACCCCACGGAGCGGACCGCCCATGGCAATACAGGAAGCAACAAACCGTGGAGAAGTTCTAGGTATTGCACTGTGAGAAATTTCCACGGCGTCAAGCACTCACATTAACCACTTATGTCAAGCACTTACATTAAGCATGTTTCTATAATCCTAGTAATAAAACCGGAATCTATATTGTGATTCTTATCGTCAAAGGTAAAAATCAAGTCATCCCACAGTGTGTATCCATTTTGCAGGTAATCTGCTAGTTTTCGAATTGCTCGTTCAAAATATTCAGGATCGTCCATCATACCACAGTGCTCCCATATAACAATTTTACCATTTCGGGTAATAAGAAGCTTAAAATCAGGGCTTACCCATCTGTTACCTAAAGTAATTCGAGGTTCATATTGGAAAGGAATATTGTGAGCGAAAAGGGCGTTTGCAATAATTACTTCTGATTTAGAGCGCACCTTATCGCCCCTGTCTGTTGTCATAGTTAAGCCCTCTTGAAACATAGTGCTCTTTGTAAAATCATCTTCCCACTTCTTAGGGTTAATAAAATCCATAAATGAAAAAATGTCATCAGAAGGAATTTGATAAGCATAGCCCAAGCTTTCAGCTACAGAAATTGGGTCATAAGGTTGATATTCCGCTAAAAACTTATCCATTGCTTTTATGGTATTATCAAGTATCTTAAGCACAGTTTGAAAGTACTTCTTTCTTTTCAAACGTACAACTGTCGGATTGTCCTCATCGGGACCCAAGTATTTCTCTACCATAACTCCATTTACCTTCTTTCTCCAATAATAATAATCTCGCTTCTTCACCAAATAACCGGGCGTCATATTTCTAAGCGCATCCTTAAGCTTAGTCCTCAGGTTCAGTGAAAAATCCAGTTCATTTTCCATAGCTTGAATCAAATGCATACTCTTTTCCCTCCTTATCATGTATCAGATTCTATCAAATGTAGCACAAAAGACACCTTTCGATTTGTCCAGTACCAAACGGCTATGCCAGCAATATTGCAAATGTCAAAACCAACATAAACTTACAATTAATTACATTTGCTACATCTAACATTATATCCAGTATATTACAAAAAGCAAGCGGAAATTGTAAAAAAAGTAATAAAAATACATTTCAAAAAAGCGTTTGGAGAGGTATATGAAAGGCGCAGGAGCGAGGGAGAGCAAAAAAACGGGCCTTGACCGTGGAAAGTCAAGGCCCGAGGGCTCAAACTGATAGAGTTTTGGTACTGCCCACTTCGAATTCCGTGAAATGTGGTACAAATGATAGAATTTAGGCGCCCTGCCTAGCTTTGTCAGGGCGAAGCCGTCTAGCGGCCTACGGAAATGTGTCCATCTTTATCTATTCCCATGACTTCGAAGCCACGGTTATAGAGTTTTTCAATATATGCAAGGATTTCCGCATCATATATTTCGCCAGGGCAGACTATAGGGATGCCCGGAGGGTAAGGGATTATAGCCTGACTGCAGACTCTGCCTGTAGCTTGAGCTAGAGGAACCCTCTCCTTGTGTACAGGCACCCCGGCTTGCGCCAAAACTCTGTGCGCAGGATGCGAGGTGTCGTCCACATGTACATTATCTGCCATGTCTTCCAAGACTTCTGTAGAAGAGATTTTCACAAGAGCATTCAGGAGACGGTCGAAATCGCGACGGGTGTTGCCAATGCCGGTCATGCACATAGTCAAGTTGCCCGTAGCCATTTCGGCAAAGATACCGTGCTGACGCAGCTTGGATTCCAGAGCAAGGCCGTCGAGGCCGTACAGGCTCATGTCTAAATTGATTTTCGTGTCATCAAGAAGCGGATGCTTCATAATTTTCAGACCTGGGATGTTCTGAGCAGCCTCAAGGAACCAGTCTACGTTGGCGCGCCACTGACGGATTAGGCGTGCCCCGTGACCCTCAAGTAACCGGGCGTTCACGTCTAGTGACGCCATCAAAACATAGGATGGGCTGCTGCTCTCCATGAGCTGCAGCTTTTCCTCAAAGATTTCCCTATCAATTCGGTCGCTGCAGATGTTGACAATGGCCGTCTGGGTAAAACTTGCAAGGGTTTTGTGGGTGCTGTTAATTACAATATCTGCACCGAGGTTTTCTGCTGCAAGGGGTTTTTCGTAAGGTGCGAATTCGTCAAAGAATTTTAGGTGCGCACCGTGTGCCTGATCCACGATCAAAACTTTCCCAGCCTCGTGTACGACACGGGCAATCGCCTCGATATCGCTACAGATTCCGTAGTAGTTAGGGCTAGTCAAAATGACGGCGCTGCAATCTGTGTTTATATTGAGAAGTCGCTGGATTTCAGCAGCCTCTACCTGTCCGGAGATTCCGTATTCGGGAATGATTTCCGGGTAGGCGTAGATAGGGGTGCCACCAATCATTGAGATACCGTTGTATATTGATTTATGGCAGTTTCTGGCCATGAGAAGCTTACCGCCACGAGGCGCTGTGGCCATAATTGCGGCGATGAGGCCGGCACTGCTGCCGTTAATGAGCATGTAGGTTTTGATAGAGCCGTAGAGACTCTTGTAGCGTTCCATGGCGCCTAGGATGCAGTCTTCCGCCTTGAACAAATTGTCGGCGCCGGGGATTTCCGTGATGTCGCAATCCATGAGTGCGTCCAAGATTTCGCCGAAGCCGTTTTCTCTGTAAATCTTGCTGCCCTTATGGCCCGGCATGTGAAACCACACAGGGTCGGAAACACGGTGCTCAAGAAGAAAGTCTACTATGCTGTTTGTTTTATTTTCCATACTGTTCTCCGTTTTAGTATAAGTCTATGTTTTAATTTAAGTTTTGTTCCAAGTTTCATCCTAAATGTGATATACTCATTGTAACATTTCTTGTAAAAGTTAGAAAGGTTAAAAATTATGGCTAAGAAAAATCCAAAAAACACAAAGGGAAGAATTATCTCGTCGGCCTGGAAGCTTTTTTATGAGCAGGGCTACGACGATACAACTGTAGATGAAATCGTGGAAGAGGCCCACGCATCAAAGGGTTCTTTTTATCATTATTTCAGCGGCAAGGACGCGTTGCTGTCTTCTCTTTCGTTTATATTTGACGAAAAGTATGAAGAGCTTGAGGATACTCTCGACCCTGAGGCGAGCACCATAGATAAGCTGGTTTACCTGAATCGCGAGCTATTTCTAATGATTGAAAACTCTATCTCTGTTGATCTGCTGGCCAGACTTTTCTCGTCCCAGCTCATTACTCGCGGAAACAGACACCTCTTGGATCAGGATCGCACATATTATAAAATGCTAAGAAAGATACTCCGTGAGGGTCAGCAGAAAGGCGAAATCAAAAGCGACTGTTCCATCAACGAGATTATCAAAACCTACGCAATCATGGAGCGTGGTTTTATGTATGACTGGTGCTTATGTAATGGGGATTATTCCCTGGCACAGTTTTCAGGTGGGCTACTTCGTGAAATGATGAAGATTTATGAAACTCAGGACGAAAATGGTGAAGTAAAATAATAAAAATATTTTTCGTATAATTTTAAGTACAGACTAGAGTCTAGTCTGTACTCTTTTATTTTGCAAGACTTTATGAAACATAGTGAGATATGTTTCATAAAATAGTACAAACTTCGTTCCGTATTTAAGTCTATTTTTTAGTATGCTATAATGAGTTCATATTTTAGGAAAGGGAGTATTTTAGAAATGAGTACATCACAAGCAATTATCATGATCACCATTGGCGTATATCTTATATTTATGATCGCTATAGGTGTTTATTTTACAAAGAAAAACAATAACGCTGGAGATTTTTATCTTGGCGGAAGACAGCTAGGGCCTTTTGTTACTGCTATGAGTGCGGAGGCATCTGATATGAGCAGTTGGCTGCTTATGGGGCTGCCTGGTCTAGCGTATCTTACGGGTATTTGTAATGCTGCGTGGACAGGAATTGGTCTAGCTATCGGAACATACATTAACTGGCTAATTGTAGCGAAGAGAATCAGAGTTTACACTCACAACCTTGGAGCTATTACTATTCCGGATTTCTTCTCAAAACGTTATAAGGACAATAGAAACATCCTTAATTTCACAGCAGCCCTGATTATTATAATTTTCTTTATTCCTTATACAGCATCTGGGTTTGCTGCATGCGGAAAGCTTTTCTCCAGCCTATTTGGAGTTGATTATATGGCAGCTATGGTAATCAGTGCAATTGTAATTGTTGCATACACTGCTATGGGCGGCTTCCTTGCTGCAAGTACTACTGACTTTATTCAGAGCATTATTATGACAATTGCTTTGGTTGTTGTACTAGTGTTTGGGATTACAAGCGCTGGAGGTTTTGATGCGGTAATTGATAACGCGAGAAGCATGGAAGGTTACCTTTCTATGACTGCAACTCATGACATGGTGACTGGTCAGGCGTCTGAATATGGCTTTATATCAATAGTTTCAACTCTTGCATGGGGCCTGGGCTACTTCGGAATGCCTCACGTACTGCTTCGTTTCATGGCGATTGAAGAAAAGGAAAAACTGGTTCTTTCCAGAAGAATTGCAACTACATGGGTAGTGATTTCCCTTGGAATTGCAATCTTTATCGGCGTTATCGGCTACGGAATGACAACTGCGGGGGCTCTAGAATTCCTGGATGGCGCATCATCTGAAACTATTATCGTTGTAATAGCAAAACTTATAGGGGCTCTTGGCCCAATCGCTGCAGTGGTTGGCGGTTTAATTCTTGCTGGAATTCTGGCTGCTACAATGTCAACTGCTGACTCTCAGCTCCTAGCGGCATCATCATCTGTTGCGCACAATATTATTCAGGACTTCTTTGGCGTAAAACTTAGTGAGAAGGCTTCTATGATTGTTGCTAGACTTGCTGTTATTGGAATTTCAATTGTTGCTGTAGTTCTTGCATCAAATCCAAACAGCTCTGTATTTGAAATCGTTTCCTTCGCATGGGCGGGCTTCGGTGCAACTTTCGGACCAATTGTCTTATGCGCTCTATTCTGGAAACGTTCAAACAAGCAGGGCGCAATGGCTGGCCTTGTAGTCGGTGCCGTTACAATCTTTGTTTGGAAATATGTTGTAAGACCAATGGGTGGAGCCTTTGACATCTACGAACTGCTTCCAGCCTTCGTCCTTGCGCTGGCTGTAAACATCGTAGTGAGCTTGGCAACTGCGCCACCTGAAAAGGATGTAGTTGAGGGCTTCGAGGAATATGAGAGAACGCTGCATGCATAAAGGGTCAAATCATATAAAGTTATGTCAACAATTGAAGAGGCTCGCCCTGTAAAAGGTAAGCCTCTTTTTCTGCCAATGTGCCTATGATTTGACCCTTGTAATAAATTAGTAAAAAGATTCTATGACATACAAATTCTCATTTTCCGAATCTACCAGCAAATACAATTTGTCCGATGTAGGGCCTTCTCCAGATGTTGTCTTGTAATATAAATCGATGGATTTTGGTCTTTTATCGTCAGGAACTTCTAACGAATCCAGTATATCCGTAATTTCACTTAATTCATGGGAAGAAATTTCCCCATATGGTTTAAGGTCCATGTCTGCAGAATCTTTATCGACATTACATTCTAAAATATGATATCGACAACCATCACCAAAGACACTGTCGTCTTCATTTACTTTATATAATGTCTCACTGCTTCGAGGTATTGAAATATCCCAATTTTTTTCCAACACGTATGAATAAGAATTCAGGTTTCTAATTACAAAAAATATCCCTACACCTAGCAAGATAACAATTATTAATTTTTTATAGAATTTCATGCAAGTACCCCCTTTTTTTTTATTAGTATAGGTAGAAGTTACTGCAATGTCAATCACTTTATATTTATCTAATTCTCATAGCGCGTAGGGCATTAAGTATTGCAATTACTGCAACTCCAACGTCTGCGAAGACTGCGGCCCACATGCTTGCAAGACCGACAGCGCCTAGTGCCATGATGGCGAATTTTACCGCCAGGGCAAAGACTACGTTTTCCTTGCAGATGCGAAGGGTTTTGCGGGCAATCTTTGTGACAGTAACTAGCTTGGAGATATCGTCGGCCATGATAACGACGTCGGCGGCTTCGATAGCAGCGTCGGAGCCGAAGGCTCCCATTGCAATGCCGACATCTGCTCTTGCTAGAACCGGTGCGTCGTTGATGCCGTCGCCGACAAAAGCCAGGTGTCCGCGACTCTTCTTGCCGGACGCAGTGGAAACGCCAGCATTGGCAGTGATGCCGGACGTAGCGGAAGCACCAGCATTGGCAGTGGATGTGTAGCTTGGGGTGGTTGATCTGCCAGTCATTGCGGCTTCGATGGCGTCAACTTTATCGCCAGGAAGCAATTCGCTGTAAACCTTGGAAAGTCCCAGAGAGTTGCCCACGGCTTCGGCAACCTCGCGCTTGTCACCGGTGAGCATAATTGTGTTTTCGATGCCTAGGGCTTTTAGGGCGCTGATGGTTTCGGCACTGTTTTCACGAGGCGTGTCTGCGACAACAATGTGTCCCAGGTATCTGTATTCGTCGTTAGAAAGCTTGATTGCAACGTGTACAAGAGAACCAATTTCGGATTCTTCAGGGACGGACAGGTCCAGGTCTCTGATTAGCTTGTCGTTTCCGCAGTACACATTGTTTCCTTTATATATGCATGAAATTCCTTTGCCGGAAATTTCCTCATAGTTTTCTGGCGTGCCTACGCTGCCTGCACTTGCCAGGTAGTCTTTGCCATAAGCCACTATTGATTTTGCAATAGGGTGGTTGGAAAGAGACTCGGCGGCGGTAGCAATCTCTATTAGTTTTGATGCTTCGATGCCAGCGGCAGGGACAACCTTAGACACGGTGAAACGGCCGTGGGTGAGGGTGCCTGTTTTGTCAAAGGCGAAGGTTTCAACAGAGGCGAGGGCCTCCAGGTAGTTGCTGCCCTTGACCAGAATTCCTTCGCGGGAGGCAGAACCGATGCCGGCGAAAAGACTCAGCGGAACGGAAATTACCAAAGCGCAAGGACATGAAATTACAAGGAAAATCATGGCTCTGTACAGCCAGTCGGTAAAGTGACCAAAACCAGCAAGGGGCGGAATCACAGCAAGTAGAAGGGCCAGGCATACTACTATAGGCGTGTAATAGCGAGCGAACTTGGTGATAAAAGCTTCCACAGGTGCTTTTCTGCTACTGGCATTTTCTACAAGATCCAGGACCTTGGCAACAGTTGAATCCTCAAAAGGCTTGGTGACTTCTACGTGCAGGGCGCCTGTAAGATTTATGGTTCCGCTTGTGACCTCGTCGCCAACGATCACGTCTTGCGGCATAGATTCGCCGGTTAAAGCAGCGGTATCAAGAGACGATGAACCTGTGCGGATGATGCCGTCAACGGGAACCTTTTCGCCCGGTTTTATGAGAATCAAATCGCCAGGGACCAGTTCCTCGGGCTCGACGGTCATTTCAACGGTCACCTGGCTGGATGAACCGGATTCGTCAGACACGTCTACAAGCTTTGTTGCATATTCCGCCTTTATGTCCATTAAATCGGCGATGGATTTACGCGAGCTGTTGACTGCATAGTGCTCGAAAAACTCTCCAACCTTGTAGAACAGCATAACTGCAACGGCCTCGGGGTACTCGCCGCAGTAAATTGCGCCGATGGATGCGATGGTCATTAGGAAGTTTTCATCGAGAAACTGCACGTGAATTATGCCCATAACCGCCTCATAAATGGTGTCGTAGCCGGCAATTATGTATGCGGCAATGAACAATGGCAGTCTCAGCGACGTATCGCTCCATACATAACCGCAGGCGAACAAAACTCCCGCAGCCGAGATTCTTATTATATCTTTTTTCTGTTTTCTAGTCATAATCCTATCCCTTCCTTCAGAAAGCCTGGGGCGAGCCGCCGCCACGCCCCAGGCGCACCTTATTTCTTGATTAAAGTTCCACGATCAACTTTAGTAACTGCCTTCTGCGCAGCTGTTAAAACTTCATCAAACTTATCGTCCTCAGCGTCGATTGAAATCTTCTGGGTCATAAAGCTGATACTGCAATCGTTAACGCCATCAATCTTCTTAATAGCTGTTTCCATCTTTGCAGCACAGTTAGCACAATCTAAGTTTTCCATTTTGAATGTTTTTTTCATGATAATTTACCTTCCTTATTATAGTTGTTTAAATATTGAGTGTTTTTTTATAGAATAAATTTTCTAGTAACAATTTTCACAGTTAAGGTCGAAGAGGACATCTATAATGTGATGTACCAACTTTGCTTCGTCTGTATCGGCCAAGGTATAGTAGGCTTCTTTGCCTTGCTTCCTGTAGGCCAAAAGTCCTGCCTGCTTGAGCACTCTTAAATGGTGTGACACTGCCGGGCTTGACATATCTATAGCAGCGGCAATATTGGCAACGCATTCTTCGGTATGGCATAAAAGCCATAAAATTTTTAACCGGGTGGCGTCGCTTATGAGTGCAAATGTATCTGAGGATTTATCGAAAATCTCAGGTTCCGGCATATTTTCGAGGAGCCGCAAGGTGCTGTCATTATGGCTGTGCGGCAGATGAATGTCTGACATATTTGCTCCTTTCGTTAAACGATTAAGTACTTGTTTAATTGAATTATACCACAGGCTACAGATATGTAAACATATTTTTCAAAAAAGCTAAAGATTTTCCACGGCGCTCCGCAACGGGCATAGCGCTGGCCCTGATTCCAGAGAATGTGGATCTTCACGGCGCCTCAATTTATCAAATCTGGCACATTTAAGCTTTTATCTAGTGCCAGTACCAACGCGGAATCTCAAATGTAAAATACTTCCACCAATATTACCCATATTCCTCGCGCTATTTCCCGAAAGGGACAATTCTTGTATAGAAAGCTGTACAAGAGTCTTCCAGAGACCTGATGCAACACCCGTTCAATATAGAAACATGGCGAAGTGCAAGGGTTTTCTTCAGGATTTTGGTACTGACATTTCAGAAAAAGGCAGATGTGCCAAAAGTGATAAGACACAACGCAATTAGGCGATGCGAAGGCATAAAGAAAGACTAAGATTGCAATGGTGGAAGCGCCTGTGTTACAATTCGAGCACCACGCGCCCCTGCAAGGGCTGCGGAGCTAGAATAGGGCTTGCAAAGGTGGCGCCAACGGGTGTTGCCCTTGTCGCGAGTCAGGAGCGGAGGCGGAGCTAGAACCTCCAGTGAACCGATATGGGTTCACTTTGGAAGCGGGTTCTGAGAGAGGGCGGATTGTGAAAAAAATGTTGATATTAGGTGTGAATTTGTAGTATACTTGACAATGTATGAAAAGATTTCTATTTTAACAGAAAGGAAGGTTTCGATTTATGAGTTCAAATGCAAAGCATTTACACAGTATCGATGCAGGCCACTACAAAAACACTGCTGGCTGTGCTACCGAAACTATGCCGATTCCTGATGTTGTAAAAATATCAATGTCTCAGCATATAGGAGCACCATGTAAACCTTTAGTAGCTAAAGGAGATGCAGTAAAAGTTGGACAGCTTATTGGCGACAGCGATGCTTTCGTAAGTGCACCTATACACTCAAGTGTATCCGGTACTGTTGTTGGAATTGAAACACAGCGTTCAGCAATGGGCGGAAATGACACTTTGGTAGTTATTGAAACTGATAAGAAACAGGAAATGTGGGAAGGAATCAAGGTTCCTGAAGTTGATGACTTAGCTGGTTTTGTTAAGGCAATTAAGGACAGCGGTCTAGTTGGTTTGGGAGGAGCATCATTCCCAACACACATCAAGTACAACCCTAGAAATTTAGATGAAGTGCACACACTGATTCTGAATGCGGCAGAATGTGAACCATTCATTACTTCTGACCACAGAACAATGCTTGAAGATGCACAGGATATTATCGATGGTATGAAGCTTATCATGAAGTACCTGAATCTTGATGAAGCTTATGTTGGAATTGAAGCCAACAAGCCTGATGCAATCGCTAAGTTAGACCAGATGTTTGCTGAACAGGGTCTGACAAACATGCACACTTTCACTCTTCAGGACAGATATCCAAAGGGAGCTGAAAGAGTTCTTGTTTATGAAATTACAGGTAAGACAATGAATGCAGGTGTTCTTCCTGCAGATCTGGGAATTATTCTATCCAACGTAACTACAGTTGCTTTTGTTGGACAGTACTTCAGAACTGGAGTGCCTCTAATTCAGAAGAGAATGACTGTAGACGGCAGCGCAGTAGCTGAACCTAAGAATGTCGTTGCACCTATCGGAACAATGATTCACGATGTAATGGAATTCTGCGGAGGATACAAGGAAGCCCCTAAGAAGATTATTATGGGTGGACCTATGATGGGTAGAGCAATTTTCTCAGACGCTATGCCAATCGTAAAGAACAACAATGCAATCCTTGCATTTGCTGAAGCTCAGACTAATATTCCTGAGGAAACAGCATGCATCAACTGCGGAAGATGTCACCAGGCTTGTCCGTTCGGACTTCTTCCAACTGCACTAGCAACTGCATACGATAACAGAGATGCAGAGATGCTTTCAAGACTGAAGGTTATGCAGTGTATGGAATGCGGAAGCTGTTCATTCGTATGTCCGGCAAGAAGACCTCTAGGCTTTATCAACAAGCTTGGAAAAGGCGTTGTAAAGGAGGCTGGAATTAAGTAATGGATAAGTATTATGATAATTTAGTAGTATCATCAGCTCCACATCTAGTTACAAACCTTGACACTAGAAAAACTATGCTGATGGTTATCGGAGCTCTAATACCTTCTTTCGGTGTTAGTATCTGGGTTTTCGGACCTAGAGTAATCTCTCTGACTCTTGTATGTGTAATTGCAAGTATGTTCTTCGAATGGGCATACAACAAGCTTATGCATAGACCTCAGACTGTAGGCGATATGTCAGCAGCATTAACAGGTGTGCTGATTGCATTCAATGTTCCATCAAGCTTCCCTTACTGGATGGCTGTAATTGGATGTTTTGTTGCAATCATCATCGTTAAGCAGCTTTACGGTGGTATTGGCCGTAACGTTGTAAACCCTGCTATTACTGCAAGAATCGTATTATTCATTTCCTTCGCAACTGAAATGACTTCATGGCCAGTTGCAAGAATGTCCGGAATTGATGCTGAAACAAGCGCAACTCCTCTTGGCATTCTTTCAGAAGGAAGCATTGCAGATCTTCCTTCCAACAAGGAAATGTTCCTTGGATTCATTGGCGGTTCAATGGGTGAAGTAAGTGCTCTTGCACTTCTAATCGGTGGACTGTTCCTAATCTGGAAGAAGATTATTTCTCCAATCATTCCTGCATGCTTCATCGGAACTGTTTTCGTAATTGCTTTGGCATACTATGGAATCAAGGGTGGAGATGTAAGTGCACTTAACATGGCAATCTTCCACGTATGTGCCGGTGGTGTAATGCTTGGAGCATTCTTCATGGCAACAGACTACGTAACTTCCCCAATCATGCCTTTAGGTAAGGTAATCATGGGTGTTGGTTGTGGATTGATTACAATGGTAATCAGACTTTGGGGTTCATATCCAGAAGGCGTTTCATTCTCAATTCTGTTAATGAACATCATGACTCCACTAATCGACCAGTTATGTATCAGATTAACATATGGAGGTGCAAAAAAAGATGAAAAATAATAACAACTTTAAAGAATATGTTGCACCTATCCTAGTTTTAGTTTGCATCTGTTTGGTTATCACTGCTGCCCTAGCGGCAACATACGGTGTAGCAAAACCAATTATCGACGCTAACGCTATCAAAGCTGCCAACGAAGCAAGAGCTGAACTTCTTCCTGCAGCTGACTCTTTCACTGAATTTGATGGAGACCTGGCTGTAGCTGAAAAAGACAAGGTATTTGCTACTGACTGCTACATCGCTGACAATGGAAGCGGTATGGTTGTAACTGTAAGCACTAAGTCCTTCGGTGGTGCGCTTACTGAAATGATCGGTATCGATGGAGACGGAAAAATCACAGGAGTTAAGGTAACTGCTCACGCAGATACTCCAGGTCTTGGTACTAAGGCTCACGATGCGGGATATCTTGAGCAGTACAAGGGTCTTAACGAGCTGACTTCAACTTCAGCAAAAGATGACGCAAATATAACTCACGTTACAGGTGCTACAATCTCATCAAACGCAGTACACTACGGTGTATATTGCGCATTAGAACAGTATAAACTGGTAGGAGGTGCTAACTAATGGAAAACAAAGTAAGTAAATTAAGCATCCTTACTAAAGGTATAATTAAGGAAAACCCGGTTCTAGTACTGTTGCTTGGTACTTGTCCTACACTGGCAACTACTTCATCGGCTATTAACGGTATCGGTATGGGTGTTTCCGCTATGGCAGTTTTGATCTGCTCAAACATCGTAATTTCACTGTTAAGAAATATTATTCCTGATAAAGTTAGAATCCCTTGCTACATCGTTGTAATTGCAGGCTTCGTAACAGTAGTTCAGATGCTTCTTCAGGCATTCGTTCCTTCACTGTACGCATCACTTGGTCTGTTCATTCCACTGATCGTAGTAAACTGTATCATCTTGGGAAGAGCTGAAATGTTCGCAAGCAAGAACAATCCTTTCGACTCAGCATTAGATGGTATCGGTATGGGTCTTGGTTTCACTCTAGCTCTTGGAATCATGGGTCTAATCAGAGAATTCTTAGGTTCCGGAACTCTGTTCGGCGTAGCTGTTCAGACATTCGTTCCTGGAATGGGAATCTTCAACTTAGCTCCTGGTGGATTTTTCGTATTTGGTATCCTAGTTGCTCTTGTAAACTACATCACTAAGGGTAAGGGAACTAAGAAGAGCTTTGGATGTGAAGGTTGTGCTATGGCTGCTATGTGCGGTGGCGCAAGAAAAGAAAAAGAATGTGAGAAAGGAGCTGAAGAATAATGTCAATAATTACAATTATGATGTCAGTTATTCTAGTTAATAACTATGTACTGTCTCAGTTCCTGGGTATCTGTCCGTTTCTAGGCGTTTCTAAGAAATTAGACGCTGCTGCAGGTATGGGTTTTGCGGTAATCTTCGTAATGGTTCTTGCAACTGCTGCAACATGGCCAATTATGCAGGTTCTGAACAATTTTGAAATTGGATATTTACAGACTGTAGTATTCATCCTAGTAATCGCTGCTCTTGTACAGCTAGTAGAAATGATTCTGAAGAAGTTCATGCCAGCACTTCACAAGTCTCTTGGTGTATATCTTCCTCTAATCACAACTAACTGTGCTGTTCTTGGTGTATGTATCTCCAACATCGATTCAGGATACGGATACTTCACTTCACTTTGCAACGCTGCTGGCGCAGGTATCGGTTTCTTACTTGCAATGGTACTGTTTGCAGGTGTAAGAGGAAAGCTGGAAAACGAAGAAGGCGTTCCAATGCCTTTCAGAGGTGTTCCTCTAACATTAATTACTGCTGCTATGTTATCCCTGGGCTTCATGGGCTTCAGTGGATTGTTCCAGTAAGAAGGAGGGATAGGAATGTTAACACCAGTTTTACTAGTAGTTGCAATCGGTTTCGTTTGTGCTGCAATTCTAACTATCGCTTCTAAGGTATTCTTCGTACCGGTAGATGAAACATTCGCAAATCTTCGTGCTGAACTTCCAGGCGCTAACTGTGGTGCTTGTGGTTATACAGGTTGCGATGACTATGCTAATGCTCTAGCTGCTGACCACTCATTAAGCTGTTCACTTTGCCCAGTTGGTGGTGCAACAGTTGCTGCTGCTCTTGCAGATGTTCTTGGTGTAGATGCAGGTTCTGCTGAAAAGCAGGTTGCTGTTGTTATGTGTAACGGAACTAAGGAAGCGGCTAAGACTATTATGGAATATGACGGACCTAAGACTTGTACTGCTGCTAAGCAGTTCTTCGGTGGTCTAAGTGCTTGTCCACACGGCTGTATCGGTCTTGGTGACTGTGCTGCTGCCTGCGACTTCAACGCTATTCAGATTTGTGACGGCGTTGCTGTTGTAAACAGAGAAAACTGTGTAGGCTGCGGAGTTTGTGCAAAAACTTGTCCAAACTCAGTTATTAAGATTCAGCCTGCTAAGAATCTTGTTGTTGTTCAGTGTAGCTCTACAGATAAGGGTGCTGTTGCAAGAAAAGCTTGTACTAACGCATGTATCGGCTGCATGAAGTGTGCAAAGGTTTGTAAGTTTGACGCAATCACTGTAGAAAACAACTTAGCTCACATCGATCCATTAAAGTGTAAAAACTGCGGATTATGTGCTAAGGAATGCCCAACTGGCGCTATCAACAACATGAGAGTTAAGAAGGCTCCGGCAAAACCAACAGCTCCAAAGGCGGAAACTCCTGCTAAGGAAGAAGCAAAGGCTGAGGAAAAGACTGAAGCATAAGGCTTGACGGCGAGGTGCTTGGCGAGGCTTGAGAAAGTCTAGAGGGTGCGAAAACGCTTGACAGCTCGAGAAATTTAATAAGAATGTAAATCCCCTGCGGTCGAATTCGACCGCAGGGGATTTTTTTAAAGTGCAATATGGGCTTGGCCCGCTATTTTTCCCAGATTAAGGTTGCCTCTTTGTTATTATCATAATAGATAGACTTAATTCCTTCTTCTGTTAAAATCTCTCGAGGAATTTTAAATGAGAATGTTTTTCCGTTATCTATTCCTCCTTGAAATCCCAGTTTTTTATATACACGACAATAAATAACCTTTTTTCCGTCCACCATGTTTGTATCCCATTCTGAACCAATATACTGATAATATTTGTTTTCTGTTCGCACTTTTACATCGATTGTCAATATCTTATTTTCGGAATCGTCAGATATATTCTCTATTTGAATTTCATCTAGCGAGGCGACTTCTGTAGAATAAAGGTTCATAAAGCAAAACCCTCCGATAAATAGGACTCCTACTACTATAAATATAATTTTTACTATTTTCATATTCTAAAACTCTCCTCTTTAACTTTAGTCTTATGTTTCGGACAGTCCGACTCTACAATGAATACAACTCATGTACTTTATAGAGCCTTCTGAAGTCAATTAATTTTTGAATATGACAGAGATTATCCTTTTAATATTCTCTGTCATATTATTTGTGAATTCTATGTACCTTTATGTACAGTTCTCTTGTTATTTGAACTTTTTCACTGTCCCTTCTACGTTTGTAAAGGAGTCATACGAATAAAACTGTAAAAAGAACTTTTTAGAGGTGTCATTTGTATCAACAAAAAACGTCATTGTAATACCATCGTCTATGGTCACCTTTTCATATGTTTTGAAATCAGATCTTGCTTTAACATCTATTTTTTTCTTTCCATGGTTTCTTATTCTTATTTCATATTTTTTAGCACCCTTGAAGAAGTAATTTGTATACAAATTGTTTGCGTAAACATAACCCTCTACATTATACGTTCCTTTTTTGCTAACGTCCCAAATCGCGTTAAATTCTGGTTTGTCCAGCCCACTGATTTCTACATCACTTGCTTCTACAGCTTTAGGCTCTATCGTTGTAACACTATCCGCCAAATAATAAAAAGTAATTACGGATATGCTACCAACAGAAAAGCTTTTTTCTGCTTCATCATTCAACTTAAAGCCTTTTATCTCTGGTGCCGCCTCTGTTACTACGTCACCTATCGCTTTTCCAACTACTACACGTTCTGCTAGAAGTCGGTTACTACTCCCTTCTTCAATATATTGCACAGTATAACTTACATTCTCATTTCCCTCTGCTAAATTTGTAGAAGTCTCCATAGCATAACTAGCTACGTTCATACTAAGAACCAACGAAACTATAAGCAGGAGGTAAAATCCTTTTTTAGCATAATTCTTCATTTTTTCACCATTTCCTTTCTGCCTCACAGCCTCTTATAAAAATCGTATCTCTTCCCAAACCGTATGCCACTTTTATTCATATGCATATTCATACTGGTGCTAGAATATAAATAGAGCAAATTAAAATCACAGATTTCAGGCACGCATATCGCTTAGTCTTCGAATGCATCGAAGCATTTTACAATACCATCCGTATCCAGAGTCACTGTGACTATATGTCACCGGATCAATACGAAAAACTCCCACCTGCCCTCATACGCATCGCCCTTTCTTTTTCTCAATCCCAACAATCATCTAGTTTTTCTAAATCATATCATTCAAATTTCACCTCGTCAATATATATTGTGTTTTTCATTTTTTATGAGATATAATTGATATTATAAAAAGGAGGAGGTTTTCCACGGCAAGGGGAAGAAGCAACTTCAAGATGGGTACAGTGGAAATGCTCGTCTTGTACCTTTTAGACAAAAATGACCTTTATGGCTATCAGATTACAAACCTTCTGAAAAAGTTATCAGATGGCAAGGTTGTTGTGACAGAAGCGACGCTGTATCCTACCTTGTATAAACTTCTTAACAAGGGATATATTTCTGACAGGGAGGTTCCCATCGGGAAACGGCGTATGAGAGTCTATTATCACTTGGAAGATATGGGCCGTCAGCGGCTTTCGAATTTACTTGAAGACTACGAGGAAATTACAGTGGGTATTGCCGCTATATTAACAAGCGAAGTTATATTGGAGGAAGAAGATGAGAAAGGACCTGAATAGAGACATCAATCAATATCTGAAACGAATTTCACTTCTGCTTCCTCTGAAGGGTAAGGAAGAAAAATCCTTCCTCCGTCATCTGCGCAGCAGTATAGAAGATTTTGCAGACGCCAATCCGAACTGCACTATGGAGGACATCATAGAGAACTTTGATTCCCCGGAAGATGTGGTGCATGGGTATCTGTCTGCAGTAGACCACGAAGAGCTATATAAGAAACTATCCATTCGTAAATATATCCGCAGAGGAATTGAGATTGCTATTTTGTTGTTAGTGATATTTACCGTATTTCGTATGGGCTTATTGTACGATTCTTACCTTGAAGGTAAAGATGCAATTATTCGTACGGAGAAAGTAATTATAGAGTAGCAAGAAAGGACTTTATTATGAAAAGGATTCTATCAGCGATTTTAGTTATCACATTAATCTTATCGACGCAGGCAGTCTTCGCAAATGCAGAGAGCGAGTTTACAGAAGTGGAATACCTGCCTGAAGGCACCGTCGTTCAAACACTAACCAAAACAGTTACGCTCAAATGCAGTCCAACAGGGGTTTTCTCATAAATCATCAAATCTTGTCGAACTTCATGCCGCTGCTGGTGTGGGTCTTGCCGTCCTTGTCGATGAAGACTGCTTCTACGCCGGAAGTGTTCTCAATGAGTTTTAGGCCGTCGTCTACGCCCAAGATTAGGCAGATAGTTGAGAGGGCATCGCACTGGGAGGAGTTGCCGATTTTGCCAACTAGGGAAACACCTGTAACGTCTGTGTTTACGGGGTAGCCAGTGTTCACGTCGAGTATGTGGTGATATTTTTTGCCGCCGACCTCGATAAAGCGTTCATAAGTTCCGGAAGTTACGACTACGGCATCCTTTACGTCAACGGAACCGATGATTCCGTTTTGGTCGGAGAAAGGTTGCTCGACACCGATTTTGAAAGGAGTGCCGTCTTTGTCGCCGATTGTTACGATATTGCCGCCAAAGTTGACGATGGCGCTGGTTACACCTAGTTCCTGAAGCTTAGCGGCCGCTTTGTCTGCGACGAAGCCCTTGCCGATTCCGCCCAAGTTTATTTCCGCCTTCGGGTTAGCCATGGTAATGGTGTTGCCGGAAATGTGAATTGTCTTGTAGTCAACGTCGTCCAGGGCGGCTTTTACGGCGCTGCGATCTGGAAGTTTCTTTCCCTCGCCGTGGAAGTCCCAAAGGTCGGACACTTTGCCGATTGTGATGTCGAAAAGACCTCCGCTTAAGTCACCGTAATCTATGCCCATCTTCACAACCTCAATGGTTTCAGGGGAGCACTTTACAGGTGTGCCCTTGGCGTGATTTACCTTATAAATGTCGGACTCCTCCTTAGTCATGCTAATGAGTCCTTCCAAGTCGGCGCAAAGGCTGAAAGCATCGTCAATGGCCGATGCAGCGGCGTCCTGGCTCATGTCGTCCATGTCGTAAATTGTGATTTCGCAGATGGTGTCCATGTAATAACTGGTTTTTGAGACCGGCTCAGTCTTTCCACTACAGCCTGTCTGTGTTATAATAAGTGCTATAACAAATACTAAAGATAGAGTTAATGTGATTGTTTTTTTCATAAATACCTCGCAATATATCTTGAATTTCTCATAAGGAGTTAGAATGTTTAAAGTTATAAAAAAAGCAGATATAATTCTGTTTTTTGTTTTGGTTATCCTGAGCAGTATAATAACTGCAGTGGCCTTTGGTGGCGCCGAAAAGGGAAGCACCGTGGAGGTTACTGTAGATGGTAAACTCTATGGCACATACAGCCTAGATAAGGACCAGACCATAGAAATCAAACAGGATAAAGCTACTAATAAGATTACCATAAAAGACGGTCAGGTGCAAATGTCAGATTCGACGTGCAAGAATCAAATTTGCGTGGAGGCCGGGGCCATTTGCGAGACGAATCAGAGTATCGTCTGCCTGCCCAACAAGGTAATGATTGAAATTGTAGGAGGGGAGGGTGGTTTCGATGCAGTCGCAAACTAAAACGAAATTCATCGCTACCTCGGCAATGTTCGTGTGCCTGGCACTGGTATTTTCATATGTGGAGGTTTTAGTCCCTTTTTCTGTTGGAATTCCAGGGGTGAAGCTGGGGTTAGCCAATTTGGTCATTATAATCGCCCTGTACGAAATGGATTTTAAATATGCTTTTGTAATAAATGCCATTAGAATTGTCATTGCGGGTTTGCTGTTTAGCGGACTTTTTGGTATGATGTATTCAATAGCAGGTGGGCTTTTGAGCATTTTGGTTATGTGGGCCTTAAAAAAAACAGGGCTGTTTAGCATGATCGGCGTCAGCATGGCCGGCGGGCTTGCACATAATCTGGGACAGCTACTTGTGGCGGCATTTTTGGTATCCAATCTTAAAATGTTTATTTATTTCCCGGTTTTGATGTTTTCCGGAATTGGAAGCGGAATTTTAATCGGGATTGTAAGTTATATAATCGACAAGAAATTGCCGAAATATTTATTTAGGTAGGTTTTTATCATGAGACAGGAAATTGTACAGCTAAGAGAGAAAATGAAGGAGCATGGCATTGATTTTTACCTAGTTCCAACAACAGATTATCACGGTTCAGAGTACGTTAACGAGTACTTCAACTGCAGGGAGTTTTTATCTGGATTCACCGGTTCAGCAGGAATTCTTCTTGTGGGAATGGACGATGCGTGGCTTTGGACTGACGGAAGATATTTCCTTCAGGCAGGCATACAGCTTGAAAACAGCGGCGTACAGCTGATGAAGATGGGCGAGCCGAGAGTGCCGAAAATTGAAGAACACCTTGCAAAGGTAATGAAACCTGGCATGGTTATTGGTTTCGACGGACGCATTGTGGACTACAAAACAGGCCGCGATATGGAGGAAAAATATACGGTAAAATGGGATCTTGACCTTGTAGATGAGATATGGGAAAATCGCCCTCAAATCGTTCCGACAGAGATTTATCAGCTACCTCACAAGGTTACAGGCGAGACTTCGGAGCAGAAGCTGAAACGAATTCGTAGCTATATGAAGGACAACGGTGTTGATTACCACTTGGTTACAAGCCTTGAGGACATTGCGTGGACGTTCAATCTGAGAGGTTCAGACGTTGACCACACGCCTGTTTTCTACGCCTACGCTTTAATCAGCGCGGATTATGCGTTCCTGTACACAATGAATGAGGAAATCAATGGTGAGCTACCTGAGGACGTGGTTCAGCGCCCTTACTTCCAGGTCTTCGACGATTTATCAAAACTTCCAAGGGGCGGAATACTTCTAAATGAAGAACTTGCTAGCTTCGCTCTTGCAAAGTCAATTAACCCTAACATTAAAATAGTTAACGGCATGAATCCTGCCGAAATTATGAAGGCGCTGAAAAATAGCTATGAAATTGAGTCAACTAGAAATGCTCACATTAAAGACGGAGTAGCTATGGTTAATTTTATTCACTGGCTGAAGACAACTATGAAGTTTACAGATATGCTGGGGGATAATGGGGTTGGTGCAAACACTGGAATGACTGAAATTGCAGCGTCCGACTATTTAGAAGCTTGCAGAAGAAAGCAGGAAGGCTTCATGGATTTAAGTTTTGATACTATTAGTGGCTATGGACCAAATGGTGCTATTGTTCACTACACTGCAACTCCTGAAAGTGACAGAGAACTGAAGCCGGAGGGATTCTTGTTGGTGGACTCTGGGGCTCATTATGAGGATGGAAGTACAGATATTACTAGAACCATAGCTCTGGGGGTTTTGACCGATAAGATGAAGGAAGACTACACGACAGTTCTGCGCGGACATATTGACCTTGCTACAGCTGAGTTTGCACCGGGAACTTTGGGTTCAGAAATCGACAAGATTGCGAGAAAGCCACTTCAGGAGAGAGGTCTTAATTACAATCACGGAACTGGTCATGGCGTAGGTCACTTGCTGAGCATTCATGAGGGACCGCAGTGTCTGAGCCCTAGAGGCGCTGGATATGGCGTTTACGAGGGCATGATTACGAGCAACGAGCCAGGCGTTTACCTCGAGGGTGAGTACGGCATCAGATTGGAAAATGAGACTTTATGCTATAGAAAAGATAATGGTATGCTTGGATTTGAGACTATTACTTTCTGTCCATTTGAGCGTGAGGCTATTGTTAAGGAAATGATGACTGAGGAAGAGCTGGCATGGCTAAATAACTATCACAGCCAGGTTTACCAAAAGCTAAGCCCATTCCTCGATGAAAGCCTGAAGGCGTGGTTAGGCGCTGCCTGCGCGGCGTTGTAAACGCCGCGAGGCCAAGTGTAAGGCGATTTAGGTGGCACGAAGCTGGACTTATGCCTGCGCCTCGCCTGCGGCGAGGCTCGGCCGCGATATGCTTGGCGTACGGCAAGCCATACGCCAAGCATACCGCCTTACTCAATCCACATTTCTATCATTTCGCGGATTGCCTGATCCATTTCGTCTAGTGGAATCTGGTTATAGTAGAAAATTAGGGCGGTGGTGTCCTGCTGCGTCAGGCCGGCCGTTGGAATAACATTTAAACCAAGAGACTCTGCAGCTTTGGAAAGAAGCTCAGGGTCTTTTTTTGTACGCACTTTTAGGATGATGTTAATTCCTGACTGCGTGTTCATAGGCTGAGCGATGCCTTTGGCGTACTTATTGAAGGCGTTAAGGGCCACCTGCAGCTTTTGGGAATAAAGCTTACGGAGCTTTTTAATATTTGTGCTATAGGAGCCTTCCTCCATGAAGAGGGCAAGGGTTAGCTGCTCAGTTTTGGAACAGGTTTGAGTGTAGTCTGTTTTGATCTCGGTCCAGATGTCCATCATTTCTTCAGGCAGTACCATGTAACTGATTTTTATTGCCGGAAAGAGGGTAGAGGAGAAGGAGCCCAGATAGACTACGCGGGAGTGCTTGTCAAGGCCTTGAAGGGCGGGCACCGGTTTTCCGAAGTAGCGAAGCTCGCTGTCGTAGTCGTCTTCTAAGATGTAGCTGTGGTTTTCTTTTGCCCACTGTAGCAACTTGTAGCGACGGCCAACCGGCATTACGGAGCCGGTCGGGAACTGGTTAGACGGGCTGACATAAACTGCAGATGATAAATTTGTAGGCAGTTTGCTGATGTCGATGCCGTCGTCGGCTACGGGGATTTTTGTAATGGAAAAACCGTGGTCTCTGAAAATGTTTTGGACTGGCAGGTAGCCTGGGTCTTCAGTAGAAACCAGGCCGATGTTCATTTTCCTCATAATTCTGCAAAGGTGGGAGGTCAGCTGCTGGGTACCGGCACCGATTACAATCTGATCAGGGCTTGCAATTACGCCACGGGAGGTGTACACATACTTAGAAACCTCATGGCGCAAAGCTTCCTCGCCTTGGGGATCACTTTCGTATAGCAGGGCTTCAGGGTAATTGTTCAAAACCTTCGCCATACATTTTTTCCATTTAACGAAGTTAAAACAGGACAGGTCGTAGCGGTATTTTGGACGCTCTACGTGAAATGTGTAATTAGTTGAAGACCCTTCCGGAGCTGCATCTTCGTGACTGGCACCGGGAACCAGCTCAGCCACATAGTAGCCTGACTGAGGAACGCTGTAGATATAGCCTTCCACTGAAAGCTGGCTGTATGCCAGGTCAGCCGTTGTTATGCTTATGGAAAGGTCCTTGGAAAGCTTTCGAAGTGAAGGTAATTTCTCACCGGAAGACATGGCTCCGCTAGTGATTCTGTCTTTCAGGTATTCGTATAACTGTATATATAAAGGTGATTTGCTATTGTTGTCAAAATCAGGTGAAATCATTTTCATAAGTAAAAAACCTCCAAACTGTATATGGGGAAATTATCGATATAGTTAATTTTGGCAAATATATTATATGGACACATTATAACATCGGTGAAGACGTGAGACCATAGGCAATTAAAAATTTTGGGCAAAGTGTCACAATGCAAAGAGTTCAGAAAATGTGGTTCCTCACCGTTCCAAGGGAGGCAAATCTGTGGTATAATACAGTGTTAGGGATTTTAGAAAACAGGAGGTTTTGACCATGGATGAAAAACTAAAAAAAGTAATTGACGAGAGCGATAATATCGTTTTCTTTGGGGGCGCCGGCGTTTCCACTGAGAGCAACATCCCGGATTTTCGTTCGGAGAGCGGGCTTTATCATGCGCAGCAAAAATACGGATATTCGCCGGAAAGCATGCTGTCACACAGTTTTTATGAGACCAAAACCAAGCTGTTCTATCAGTATTATAAAGAGAATCTGATTTACCCGGACGCTGAGCCAAATGATGCCCACAAAGCTTTAGCAAAACTTGAAGCAATGGGTAAGCTGAAGGCTATTGTAACCCAAAACATTGACGGGCTTCACCAAAAGGCCGGCAGCAAGAATGTTTTCGAGCTTCACGGTAGTGTTTTGCGAAACTACTGCCAGGGATGTGGAAAGTTCCACGACCTGGACTACATTATGAATGAGGAAAACTGCAAGGACGGCATTCCGTACTGTGAGTGCGGTGGCATCGTAAAGCCTGACGTTGTGCTTTATGAGGAAATGCTTAATGATGAGTGCATCAACGGCGCAGTTAGAGCCATTTCAAAGGCTGACACCCTCATTATCGGCGGGACGAGTCTGGCTGTTTACCCGGCGGCAGGACTAATAAATTATTTTAATGGGAAGAATTTGGTTTTGATAAATAAAACCGAAACACCGTATGACAACAGGGCGACCCTGGTGATTTACGATTCGATTGGAAAGGTAATGAAATTTTAGATGAATATACTTGTAGTTAACGATGATGGAATTAAGGCGGAGGGGCTGTTTCAGCTGGTGCAGGCGCTGAAGGCCAAGGGCGACATCTATGTTTGCGCACCCGATGAGCAGCAGAGCGCCAAGAGTCACTCTATAACCTTAGGTAAAAACGTTTTTGCCCGCCCTGTAGATTTTCCCGGAGCTTGCGAATCCTTTGCTTTAAGCGGCACGCCGGCTGATTGCACCAAGTTCGGACTTCAGTTTTTCGAGGAGGCCGGCATCAAAATCGACATGGTTTACTCGGGCATTAATATGGGAAGCAATTTGGGAAGAGACACTCTGTACTCCGGAACCATTGGTGCGGCGGCAGAGGCGGCTCTGGACGGTTACAAGGCCGTGGCCGTTTCCGTGGATAGTCACACCCCTAAGCATTACGAGAAGGCATGCCAGCTGGCTGTAGACCTTCTGGACCAGGTTTACGAAAAGCTTGACGCAGGCTACGTGCTGAGCATCAACGCCCCGGATCTTCCCCTTTCGGAAGTCAAGGGAACAAAACTCTCAAATCTGGGCCCACGTTATTATGATGACAAATTCTATGAATGTGAGGACGGCGGCTACAAGCTGTCCGGCCGTCCTTGTTTCAATGTAATTTGCGAAAACCAGGATTCGGTTTATCTTAGAGACGGTTATGCAACCATAACGCCACTGCACTTTGATTTCACAGCCTACGAGCAATTCAAAAACTTGGGAGGTTGGGAAATTTAGATGAATATTTTAAAAAACAGTTTTGACAATTTAACTGATGACGAGGCGGATCTTATTAAGGATTACTTCGCCTCTTACGACTATAACAGCTCGGGCTACACCTATTTGGCAAACTACGCTTGGCGCACGGGCTACGAAATTTACTGGGAAATCATAGGTGGATACATGTTTATCGGCGCCGTAAACCCTTTCGTGGACCAGCGCCACATATTTTTCTCAATGCCACTGACACCTGACGGCACATACGACCCGGCTTCGCTTCGTGAAGCCGTCCTCGAAATCAAAACCCGCTGCGACGAGGCATCTCTTGATTTCGAAATTTCCCTAGTTCCATGGCAAATGAAGCACTTCTTAGACGAGGCATTTCCCGGAGAAGGCGGGCGCGCTGAAATACTTTGGGAAAGTGACCCGGGGGACGCTGACTACGTGTATCTCAAAGAGAAGCTGATTACACTGAGCGGTAGGGCGCTTCACAAGAAAAAGAACCATATGAATTTCTTCAAGAAGAACTATTCATACAAGATTGAGAAAATTACCAAATATAACATAGATAAAATTATGGACTTTGTGGCCGAGCTGCGCGAGGCCAAGGAGGCTGACGGACCTATTCGCAGTTTGCGTCTTGAAGAAGAAGCAATTCGTGAATATCTTAAGCTAGTGGACTGTGACGGCAATCCACGCCCTAGTTGCCGTAAAAACCAGGACGTCAGCGAAGACGAGCGCTGCATTGGATGTGAGGAAACCTATTCCGTAGCCCTTTCCATAGACGATGAAATCGTTGCAATTGCTCTCGGTGAGCGCCTGAATGAAAACACAGCAGTTGAACATTTCGAAAAGGCAAGGGATGAATACCGTGGCCTTTATCAGGTGGTCTGTAGTGAGTTTTGTCAGAGTCTTCCTGAGGAAATTGTCTATGTCAACCGCGAGGAAGACATGGGTCTGGAGAATCTGCGTCAGGCCAAGGAGGCGCTGAAGCCGGACCACATGGAGGAAAAGCTGACGTGTAGGTTTGAGTTTTGATAGAAAACCTATATATATGTAGGGAAAATGGGCTTTGAGGGTTGAAATTTCCCTCGGAAAGTAGTATCATTTATAGTGACGATTTGACAACATTAGACTTTGTTGAATAAATTAATAGTATAGCTTGCGTCCGTAGCGGCGCCATTTTAGGAGGTAATATAACATGAGAGACGTAGTAATCGTAAGTGCAGCTAGAACACCTATTGGTAAATTCGGTGGATCACTTAAGACAATTCCTACAAGACAGTTAGGAGCAATCGCAATTAAGGAAGCTATCGAAAGAGCTGGAATTAAGCCTGAACAGGTTGATGAAGTTGTTATGGGTTGCGTACTTCAGGGTGGATTAGGTCAGAACGTTTCAAGACAGATGGCTTTAGACGCTGGTCTTCCAGTAGAAGTTCCAACTTTCACTATCAATAAAGTATGCGGATCCGGTCTAAGAGCAGTTGCTTTAGCAGCTCAGATGATCAAGGCTGGCGACGCTGACGTAGTTGTTGCTGGTGGTGCTGAAAACATGTCTGCTACTGCTTACGCTATGCCAAGCGCAAGATGGGGAGCTAGAATGAACAACACTAACATGGTTGACATGATGGTTAACGATGGTCTTTGGGACGCATTCAACGGATACCACATGGGTATCACAGCTGAAAACGTTGCTGAACAGTGGGGATTAACTAGAGAACAGTTAGACGAATTCTCAGCTATTTCTCAGCAGAGAGCACAGGCTGCTGTTGACGGTGGTGTATTTGACGAAGAAATCGTTCCAGTAACTATTCCTCAGAGAAAGGGTGAACCTATCGTATTCTCAAGAGACGAACACCTTACTCGTGGAACTACTGCTGAAGGTATCGCTAAGTTAAAGCCTGCTTTCAAGAGAGACGGTGGTGTTGTTACAGCTGCTAACGCTTCTGGTATCAACGATGCTGGTGCTGCTTTAGTTGTAATGAGCAAAGAAAAGTGCGAAGAATTAGGTCTTACTCCTCTTTGCACAATTAAGTCATATGCTTCCGGTGGTGTAGATCCAAGCATCATGGGTGTTGGACCAGTTCCTGCTTCAAAGAAAGCATTAGAAAAGGCTGGATTAACTATCGAAGATATCGACTTAGTAGAAGCTAACGAAGCTTTCGCTTCTCAGTCACTAGCTGTAAGAAAAGAATTAGGATTAGATCCTGAAAAGACTAACGTAAACGGTGGAGCTATTGCAATCGGTCACCCAATCGGAGCATCCGGTGCAAGAATCCTTATCTCCCTAATCTACGAAATGAAGAGAAGAGACGTTAAGACTGGTCTTGCTACTCTTTGCATCGGCGGTGGTATGGGAACTTCCGTTATCGTTGAAAGATAATTCAACTCAATTCAATTTAATTATGAATTTAAACAGTGGCCTGCGCGTGCAGACTGCTGACCGCACAAACCCGGGCGAGGGAACCTCGCCCGGGTTTGGCTGTTTTTTGGCCCGCTGCATGTGGGGCCCGGCTTGGCTGCGAGGTCTAGCAGGAGGGGCACGGCCGATTTAACCTATTTTCTGAGTATAAGGGCATGTAATTCGTAGAATCTTGAGTGCGCGCCCGATTAGTGCGAAAAACTGCAAAGGCGACCGGGCAAATGCCTGATATTGTGATTTTTAAAGATTTGTACCGTGAAACATAGATGTTTCACGGAGAGAAAGACAGAACAAATTAGAAAAATGGAACATAATGGCAATTCGAGACAATGTATAGGATGACCTGAGATGTTTTGTGACACAAAGTGAACCTCGATGAAAGTAAAGGTTAACTCGAGTCGTGGTTGAATCTTTAGTATGCGCCCACATTCTTAAAAAAGTAAAATAAAGGCCGTACACCCCATTAAATTACTGTAATATTATTACAGTACGCTGGTGTGGCGCGGTACTTATTTTGAAAAAAAGGAAAATGAGGCATTTCCCCGGCCGTTTGAGGTATTTTTAATGAATCCAGGGCACGTTCAAAAGCTCTGATAGTTATTTTAGAATTATTAGAGTTACCTAGATGGCATTATACTTTCTGATGGAACTTGAGGAGAACCTATTTTTCTCTAGGGTTCTCTTGAGCTGCTGAGTTGTCCTTCAATTACGCAGACTCATCTGGTCAGATTCGCTCGGATTTAGAATCTATTGGCGAAATAAAGGGAAAAATAATCAATAATGGAAGAAGTTGACATTTAATTGATAAGGTGATAGAATTGATGCTGACAGAGTTAATCCAACTATAAATAGGTGAAAAGAGTTAAAGATAAACGAAGGAGGAGAGGATGAATCCTTTTGAGATTATTATTAAGCAGGAAATCGCATACCAAGTAACTAGGCTAGAACAGGCTAAAAGTGCACTGATTGGAGCGCCCGAAGGGCGACTTAAGGCGAGACAAAGAGCAAAAGAAGTTTCGTATTATCAAGTCATTAATAAAAGAGAGATTAACATAAACGGTAATAAGAGATTAGTTCAACAATTGATAAAAAAATATGTTAATAAATTCATCGTAAGGACTGCAAGTATAAATATTAAAGCATTAAGTAAAGCCGAAAAACTTTACTGTAGTAACGATATTGATAACATTTTTAAAAAACTCCCCAAATCTTATGCTACTGCTAATAAGGAGCTTTTGAAGAACGTCAAATCTGCTACGCAGAACACCTTTCTGTACAGCCCGGAAACTCACATTCACAACACTAAGTCTGGGGTGAAGGTGAGGCCGAAGTCGGAGGTTATAATTGCGGATACGCTTACAAAGTATGGGATTCCTTTTGAATACGAGCCTTTGTTTGAGGGGCGCACGGAGGAAGGAAAAAGAATGAATCCTGATTTTAGAATTAAGTGTGCTGATGGGTATGTTTTTATTTGGGAGCATTGGGGATTGTTAATGGAAATCAGTTATTGTATGCAGCAGGGGAAGAAACTCAATGCGTATCAGAAGCATGGCTATGTAGTTGGAGAGAATTTGATTCTTACGGCGGATGACGATAAAGGTGGATGTAATGCACAGACTATAGATGAAATTGTAAGAACTAAGATTTTGCCACATATGGGCTATTGACAAATTGGAGGTTTTGATTGAGAATTTAGGTAATAGATGAGTGAGAATTTTCAAAGGGAGACGTGAAGATGGGCGGAACTGTAATTGAAAATATGTGGACAGCAGTTGTTTTGGGCATAGTTGTTGTGCTTGCGGTGCTTGCTGTGAGAAAAATAAGGAAGGACAGGAAAGCCGGGATTCATTCTTGTGGCGGGAATTGCGGTGCGTGCGCTCTAGGCGAGCTTTGCGCAGGAGTTGGCACGTGCGACGGGGCACAAGACATCAAAACCAACAAAGCCGAGGCCTCGGCTGAAATCCAAATTCCGAAGCATGTGCGGGAGGCATTGAATACGTTGAACGATGCGGGGCACGAGGCTTTTATAGTTGGGGGATGCGTAAGAGACTCAATTATGAGGAAAACGCCAAACGATTGGGACGTGTGCACCTCGGCGAGTCCGGCGGAGACGAAGGTATGTTTTGCGGGGAAGAAAACAATAGATATTGGAATGCAACACGGCACTATTGGCGTAGTTTTTGCTCTTGGCGGTGATGCGACAAACGAGAGCGCGGCAGAACACCATGAGGTCGTTGAAATTACAACGTATAGGGTGGATGGTGAATATAAGGATAGCAGGCATCCGGAGAGCGTCAACTTTACGAAGAGAATAGAGGAGGATTTAGCGCGGCGTGATTTTACGATGAATGCCATTGCGTATAACCCGAAGATTGGAAACGTGGATCCTTATGGGGGTCAGGCGGATATAGAAAATAAGAAAATTAAGGCGGTTGGGAATCCGGAGAAGCGGTTTGCGGAAGATGCGCTGCGCGTTATGCGAGGGCTGAGATTTGCGGCCCAGCTGGGTTTTGATATAGATGGAGAGACTGAGGCGGCAATGGATGCGCAGGCAGAAACGGTGCGGCATATTTCGGCGGAGCGCGTGCAGGTGGAGCTGTCAAAACTCATAGAGGGCGTCTGGGCTGACCGTGTTTTTCAGAAGTACGGAGAGATTTTGGTTAAAGCGGTGCCGGGGATTGAGTGCGCGCCTGTGGGCCGGTTTTCCAATATGAAAAGTGTTCGGCTTGCGGTGGTTTTTCCAAAGGAGACAGAGGAGAGGCTGCGAGAATTGCGTTTTGATAACAAAACAGTTGCAGAGGCCACGGCGCTGGCACGTTTGTTTGCGGGAGATGTGCCGGAAGATAGAATTGCAATTAGACGATGCATACGGTCGAAAGGCTTGGAAATTGCTACTTTATACATGAGCGCCTTGGGGCGTGAGCAGGAAATTTATGACATAATTGAGAGGGGAGAATGTTGCACTTTAAGGCAGCTTGATATAACGGGAAAAGATTTGATTGATATGGGGATTACTGATGGAAAGAAAATCGGGGCGACTTTGGAAAAGTTGCTAGATGAAGTAATTGAAGAGCGGGTTGCCAATGAGAAAAAAGAGCTGATGGAGGTCGTGAAAAAATGGGAGCAATAAGAGGAAGTTGTGTGTTTTTTTCGCCGACAGGTGCAACAGAAAAGGCTGCAGGCGCTGTTGTAACGGGCATAATCGCTTGCGATGATGCCATGGGCGTGACTGCTTGCAGTGATGCCATGGGCGTGACCGCCTGCGATGAGCGCAAACCCGCATGCCGCTATATCGATGCCAACAGGCCGGAGGTCCGCGAGGAAATTTGCGAATTCGGAAAAGAAGATTTTGTTGTCCTGGCCAGCCCGACCTATGCGAGTCGTGTGCCAAATAAAATTATGCCTTTTTTCAGGGATAATCTAAAGGGCAATGGCGCTAGGGCTGTGGTTATTGTGACTTATGGAAATAGAAGCTATGGGGATGCCCTTATGGAAATGGCGTTAATGGCTGAAGATAATGGTTTCACCGTTGTAGGCGCGGCGGCGGTGCCTAGCGAGCACGCTTTTGCGCCTGGATTAGGGACAGGTAGACCGGACGCCGACGACCTAGCGGAGCTACGCGCCTTCGGCCGAAGCATTAGCGAGGCCGCGGGCTTAATTTCGCGACTACCGGGGAATAATCCGGTGGGGCCGTATTACACGCCTAAGAAAGTTGATGGGGCGCCTGCGATGTTTTTGAAGGCGAAGCCGAAGACAGATACAACGAAATGTCAGCTTTGTGGGTTTTGTTGGAGAGAGTGCCCTATGGGCAGCGTAGAAGCAGGGCATCCGGAGAACGTGAAAGGCGTGTGCATTAAATGCCAGAGGTGCGTGAAGGGGTGCATTGCGGGGGCTAGGAGTTTTGATGATGAGGACTTTTTGTCACATAGGCAGATGCTGGTGAAAAACTTTGGGGCAAGCAAAGTCCCAAGAAAAAAAGTTGAATTTTATTTGTAAACACAAGGGCTTTAGTATATAATAGAAATACTGATTAGAAAAATTCTCTTTAGGAGGAAGACATGGGAGAAACAGTTTCAACAAATTTTATTCATAATATTATAGAAAAAGATTTGGAAAGTCATAAGTATGGAGATAAGGTGATTACTAGATTTCCACCAGAACCTAATGGATATCTGCATATTGGACATGCCAAGTCAATTACTTTGAATTTTACAACTGCCATGAAGTATGGCGGAACTTGTAATTTGAGATACGATGACACTAACCCTGTGAAGGAAGACGTGGAGTATGTAGACTCAATTGAAGAAGACGTTAAATGGCTGGGATTTCAGTGGGATAAGAGACTTTGGGCCTCTGAATATTTTGAGAAAATGTATGAGGCGGCTGTTGAACTTATCAAGAAGGGAAAGGCTTACGTTGATGACCTTACACCTGAGCAGATGAAGGAATACAGAGGAACTCTTAAGGAACCTGGAAAGGAAAGCCCTTGCAGAAACCAGAGCGTAGAAGAAAATCTGAAGCTTTTTGAGGAAATGAGAGCTGGGAAGTACGCTGACGGTGAGAGAGTTTTGCGTGCTAAAATCGATATGGCGTCCCCTAACATCAACATGAGAGACCCTATTATTTATAGAATCGCTCACATCACTCACCACAATACAGGTGACAAGTGGTGCATCTATCCGATGTATGACTTTGCGCACCCAATTGAAGACGCAATCGAAGGAATTACTCACTCAATTTGTACTCTTGAATTTGAGGATCACAGACCTCTTTATGACTGGGTTCTTAGAGAAGTTGGTTGGTGGGAAACACCTCCTCAGCAGATTGAGTTTGCTAGACTAGATTTAACGAACACTGTTATGAGCAAGAGATATCTTAAGGCTCTTGTTGATGACGCTGTAGTTGAAGGTTGGGATGATCCAAGAATGCCAACCATTGCTGGACTTCGCCGCAGAGGATATACACCTGAAGCTATTCGTGATTTTTGCGAAAGAATTGGTGTGTCTAAGGCAAACAGTAAGGTAGAGGTTTCACTTCTTGAGCACTGCGTTCGTGAAGATCTGCAGGAGAAGGTTGGAAATAGAAATGTAATCGAAAAACCTATTAAGGTTGTAATTACAAACTATCCGGAAGATAAATCAGAAATGATTACTATAGAAAACCACAATAAGATTCCTGAAATGGGAACTCGTCAGGTGCCGTTCTCAAGAGAACTTTACATTGACGGGGATGACTTTATGGAAGTACCTGCTAAGAAGTACTTCAGAATGTTCCCAGGAAACGAAGTTAGATTCAAGGGTGCTTACTTCATTAAGTGCAACGAAGTTGTAAAGAATGAAGACGGAAGCATTAAGGAATTGCTGTGTACTTATGACCCTGAGTCAAGAGGCGGAGAAAGCCCTGACGGTCGTAAGGTTAAGGGAACTATTCACTGGGTTGATGCAAAGACTGCAGTTAAAATCAGAATCAGAAACTATGATTATCTGATGATTCCAGACGAAGAAGGTAACAACCAGCTTAACCCTAATTCCGTTGAAGACACTTGGGGTTACGGGGAACCGCTACTGGCTGAAGCGCAGCCGGGCGAACGTTTCCAGTTCTTCAGACATGGATATTATGTGGCAGACAGCAAGCTGACTACAGACGACGAAAAAGTATTCAACAGAATCGTTGGCCTGAAGAGTTCTTGGAAACCAGCAAAATAGTATGGTAAAAATGATAGGCGACAGGCGTTAAGAGAGACGTTCGTCGCCTTTCTCGTTGGTCGTATGCCGAAGGCGTACGACTCGTCATATGTGACGAAGTCGCGTATGACCAGGCATACAGCTCCGCTGGATGCGACACACGATCGTGCATACAAACAAAACTAACAGAAAAGGGGAACAGAGATGACTGCAACTATGGTAGTTTTAATAAAATGCTTGGCGGCAATTCTTCTCGGAATCTTCGAGGGGAACGGAGCCGTTTATATATTTAACAGAATACCGGCGGAGTGGCTTTGCGACTATGGGGAAAAGCCCTTGGAGGAGCTGCTGGATAGGTATTCGCAGAGGGTGAAAAGTACACCGTGGAAGTATGTTTTTACCATGCTTTTTGTGGTGCTTAATATAAAACTTGTTACAGAAGATTGGCGATTTGGAATCGCAGCATCCATATCACTTTGGATTTTGCTGGAAACTGCCATAGCAGATAAAAAATATAAGATAATACCTGATCAGATGGTGATGCTGCTGGCTGTCAGCGCAATGGGCTTCGTCACTTTCCACGATGGGTTCAAGGACTGCCTTTTAGGAGGGGTATGTGGCTTCGGTATTATGTTCGCCGTAGCATTAATCGGAAAACTCGCATCGGGACGAGAATCCCTAGGCGGCGGAGATATCAAGCTGTTCACAGCCCTGGGACTTATTTGCGGATTCACAGGGATACTGGTTGTGTATGCTTTGACGGCTTTGATTGCTGGCGGGCATATGGTAATACTTTTGGCAATGAAGAAAGTGAAAAAGGGAGATGCAGTGCCGATGGCGCCTTATATTGGAATTGCCACAGGAGTTTATATGGTTTTTCTATGGGGATTTGAACAATTTCTTTATCTGTAGAACTTCCTATGTTATAATGAAACGATGAAACGAAATATACTTTTAACAATCGAATATGACGGAACGGACTTTGCAGGGTGGCAGAGACAACCGGAGGTGAGAACCATTCAGGGAACCTTGGAGGAAGCTTTGACCAGGGTTTGCAGGATGCCGGTGCAGATTAACGGGACTAGCCGAACTGATGCTGGGGTTCACGCATTGGGGCAGAGAGCGTCCTTTTCGGGAGACTTTGGGATTCCGACGGACAGGCTTATGCTGGCTCTGAACAATATGCTCGACGGCGGAATGAACCGCCGGGGCAAGGGCAGCGACGTTAGGGTTATTGGAGTTGAAGAAATGCCTGAGGAGTTCCATGCGCGTTTTGATTCTAAGGGGAAAAAGTACAGATACATTTTGGACCTGAGCCCGAGCGTTGACATTTTCAAGAGAAACTACTGCTATCATGTGAAGACGACGCTGAATCTTGAAGCTATGCGCCGTGGTGCGGAGCAAATTGTGGGCACTCATGACTTTGCGTGCTTTCAGGCGGCTGGCGGAAATGTGCGCGAGACCACAGTGAGGACAATCCACTCTCTAGAAATCATTGAGGTGGAGGCTGCCGGCGGCAAGGAACTGCACATCGAGGTCAGCGGCGACGGTTTTCTGTACAATATGGTCAGAATAATTGTGGGTACTTTGGTTGACATCGGCCAAGGCAAAATCGACGCCGAGCAGGTGAAGCACATCATCGACAGCTGTGACCGTCAGAATGCGGGCCACACAGCGCCTGCACAGGGTTTGTATCTTGTGGAAATTTACTACTAGAAGAAAGGAATTACTATGGAAGCTAATAAGAGACCTAACTGGGACGAGTATTTTATGGAAGTTGCTAAGCTTACAGCAACTAGATCAACGTGCCTTAGAAGAAAAGTAGGAGCCGTAATAGTAAAAGATAGACATATTATTGCAACTGGATATAACGGTGCGCCAAGAGGTCTTGCGCACTGCGACGACAGAGGCGGTTGCCTGAGACAGGAGCTAGGCGTTCCTTCAGGTCAGAGACACGAACTGTGCCGCGCCCTTCACGCCGAACAAAACGCGATTATCCAGGCTGCAACTTTAGGCCAGAGCATTGAAGGTGGCACAATTTATATTACACACCAGCCTTGCGCAATCTGTTCAAAGATGATAATAAACTCCGGTATCGAAAGAATCGTAGTAAATGAAGGATATCCAGATGACCTGGCTCTTGAATTCCTTGACGAGGCAGGCCTGAAGGTTATTATGCTTGGAAAAGAATAGGAAAAGGAAAAACCTTATGAGTATAGAATTTAGTAGGTTGATGATGGTGTTTTTTACAGCCGTGGCTTTGGCAGCTTTGTCCACACCATTATCAATAAAAGTGGCTCACCGCATTGGGGCCATAGACATCCCGAAGGATGATAGAAGAATGCACACCAAGGCCATGCCCAGGTTCGGTGGAATGGCAATTTTCATTGGAACCATGGCGACACTGTGCATATACGCAGGAGAGAACAAAGCAATTTTCCCCGTTATAGTGGGAGGATGCCTAATTTACGCGCTGGGAGTGGCAGATGACCTGCTGTGTCTTAATGCTAAGGTAAAATTCATTCTGCAGATGCTTGTTGCAATCCTAATGTATTACATGGGGTTGCGCATAAAATTCATCGCAAATTATTTCGACGAAACAGGGGGCCATATCCATTTTGGAGGTGCGATATGCTTCATTGTTACTGTGCTTTGGATCGTCGGAATTACAAATACAATCAACCTTGTCGACGGCCTGGACGGGCTAGCGGCAGGCGTTGCGGCAATTGCGTCGCTTTCAATTGCCTACGTCGCGTACATCCATGGCACGCAAAACGGAATGATGATTGTCTGCCTTGCAATGCTTGCAGTTGCAGGAAGTTGCATTGGATTCCTGCCATTCAACTTTTATCCTGCAAAAACATTTATGGGCGACAGCGGCTCACTGTTCCTGGGCTTTATGATGGCAACTCTTTCAGTTGTTGGACCGCTGAAGAGATCCACAATTATCGCAGTGGTAGTGCCGGTGCTAGTCCTTGGAATTCCAATCTTTGACACCGCTTTTGCCATTATTAGAAGAGTGATAAATCGAAGACCAATTATGGAGGCAGACAAGGGTCATCTGCACCATCGTCTTATGAAGCTAGGCTACGGCCAGCGAAGAGCGGTTCTCATGCTTTACGGTATTTGCGGAATCATGGGAATGGCGGCTGTTTTGATGAGCCGTGAGCTCTATAAGGATGCTTTCGTGCTGGGGGCTATCGCGGCGGTTTACCTTTACGTCTTCATGACCGACCCTAACCACAAGATGCCACAAATCAAGGCGGTTAACATTGCCGAAGAAGAAAAGCGCGCATCAAAACTTGAAAAGCAGAAGGAGAAGAATTCACCTAATGAGTAAGAACTGTGATGCTCAACTTATTAATAACAAACAATTATATAAAAAGCTGGTTAAAATAGCATTACCAATATCAATCCAGGGAGTGGTCTCGGCCACTCTCGGGCTTATCGATAATTTGATGGTAGGCTTTCTGGGAGAAGCTGAGTTGGCTGCTGTTGGTGTAGCTACTCAGGTTTTTTTCATCCATTATCTTTTATTGTTTGGCTTTAACAGTGGAACGGGTACTTTTTATGCTCAGTTTTACGGTGCAAAAGAATACAAAAGCATACGCAAGACTGTTGGTTTTGCTATTGCGGTATCCTTTGTTGTGGGAGTTTTGTTCTTTTGTGCGTCGTACTTTGCAACGGATACGCTTTTGCATATTTACACTAACGACGAGGCAACACTTGAAATGGCGAAACCTTACGTGAAGATTGGAAGTATAACTTTCTTCTTCATGGCCGTGTCCGTGCCTTTGGAAATGGCTTTCAAGGCGACTCAGCAGACTAGAGTGCCAATGATTATTAGTGCAGTAGTTTTCTCTACTAATACCTGTTTGAACTATGTTTTCATTTTCGGGAAATTTGGCGCACCAGCACTTGGCGTAGCGGGTGCAGCTCTTGCAACTGCTATTGCAAGAAGCTTGGAATTCTTTATTACCTTGTTCTTCCTAAGCAGAAAAGACAACTGCTTCAGGGGTCCGCTGAAGGAATTTTTCGAGTGGAACAGAGAGATGGTTGTTCGAATTCTGAAGAATGCGGCGCCAACTACAGCCAACGAATGTCTGTGGAGTATTGGACAGACCATGTATGTTGCAGCTTTCTCGAGGATCGGAACTACAGCGTATGCGGCATATCAGGCGGCAGCCTCTATTAAAAGTATATTCTCCTTTGCGGGATTTAGTATAGGTGATGCGGCTTTAATTTTGGTTGGTGAAAAGTTAGGTCAGGGTAAAACCGAGGAAACTTATGAACTGGGCAAGAAACTCCTGAAGATTGGCGTCGTTGTTGGAATCATTATTGGTGCACTCTTAATGATTTGCGCAAAACCACTGGCTGGTTTATTCAACTTGACGGATCTTGGAAAACATTATGCATTTATGATTCTTTTGATTCACGGACTGGTAATGTGGATTCACCTTTACAACGGCATCAACATTACAGGAACCTTGAGAGCCGGGGGAGATACTACTTTTGCTATGATTGCAGAATGCAGCTGCGTTTGGCTTGTTGCGGTTCCTATAGCATTTTTCGCTGCATTGGTACTGAACGTGCCGATTTATGCGGCAGTACTCATGGTAAATCTTGAAGATGTAGTCAAATCAATAATTATAACCAAGAGATTTAAGTCTAAGAAGTGGGTCAATAATATTATTGGGGGCTTGTAAGGGATAGTTATAAATGATGAGACCTGGATATGGGTTTTGATGCCTGCAATTGCCGAAGCATAGTGCGTGACTGTGCGCATTTGAACAGAAACAGGTTGAATCTAGCAATATTTTTGATATAATGAATTGGAATGATTTCATAAAATAAAGGAGTGAAAATTAAATGTCAGACTTAGTGCTGTATTTAGGCGTTACGATCTGCGGATATTTTGTAGGAAGCCGTCTGAGAAGTCAGAAGGACAGACTGCATTGGACTGGAAATGTGCAGACCGTAGCAATTACAATTCTCGTACTTCTTATGGGAATGCGTATGGGAGCAAATCCCGAAATCACAGAAAACTTGAAAAACATAGGGGTTTCAGCATTTATTATTACAGTATTTACAGTTGTATTTTCAATTATTGCAGTTGTAATTACTCGTAGGTTGCTTGGATTTGACAAATACGGAAATTTGACTAAGAAAAGTAAAAGTGCTGATGGCAGTAATGCCGGAATGGCAAACGCTGTAGAGGCAGTGGAAGAAATTGAAGAGGAAGAAAAGAAGCAGGGCATGAGCATGATGACTGTTGCTATTGTCGTAGCAGTTCTAATCGGTATGCTAATTGGCTACTTCGCAATCCGCAAAATCTTCGCAGGCAATATGGAAACCTTCGACAACGGAGCAGGACTTGGAATCAAGATTGGTCTATGCGTTCTTCTTGCCTTCGTAGGTATCGACCTTGGAGTTGAAGGAACTGTAATCGGAAGCATCAAGAGTGCAGGCCTTAGAATCCTAGCATTCCCAGTTGCTACTATTATCGGAACCCTTGTAGGAGCATTTATCGCCGGCTTATTCCTAAAGCTTAGCCTAGTTGAATCTCTTTCAATCGGTGCAGGCTTTGGCTGGTACACTCTAGCTCCTGGAATTATCATGGACGCTGGATATCTGACTGCAAGTGCGATTGCTTTCCTTCACAACGTAATGAGAGAGTTGACTTCAATTCTATTCATCCCTGTTGTTGCATCTAAAATTGGCTACATCGAAACAACCTGCATGCCAGGCGCAGCAGCTATGGACGTATGTCTGCCAATCGTTGAAAAATCAACTAAGAGTGACATCGCAGTCTACTCTTTCGTATCAGGCGTAGTCCTGAGCATACTGGTGCCAGTCTTTGTACCGCTGATTCTTGGCGCACTAGGCTAGGCCGAGTGGCGAGGCGCGCTAGACTAGTTAGGATTTTATGGGGCCCTTTTCAGGGCCTCTTTTTTCGAGCCTTATTCCGTGCCCTGTCGTGCCCGATTATTCGATTTTTTCAGAAATGTACCGCGCGAATGCCCGATACTTCATTTTTCCCAATTTTGTACCGTGAAACATTATCGTTTCACGACTTAGCATCTCAGCATTTACATATTTATACATATATTCGGTGTTTTATTAGCGTTTTAGAAAACCATTCATTCGTAACTCACTCATAATCATAATTTCCTTAGCTTTCTGTCTAAAAAAACTAACTCTATATTTTGTGCATTTCCTTTATATGTAATTCTCCTCATATTTTTGTATTATCAAAGAAGTTTAACCTAATTCAGCTCGGTACAAATTTTGTTTTTTTCAAAAATCGGGCATTTGGCCGGCCGGATTTGACGAAAATGCTAATCTCCGGCCGCGCATCTCTATGCATCTTTATTAATTCTTCTTACAACCATAATTTCACTGGCTTAGTTTGCTGTGATCTGAATGATAGACATGGAATTTCCATTTTTCGTGTGGTCTGACCTTCTAGCAGAATATTAGTTAGACCTTCACCAATGGTACCCCAGATTCTCTTTCGCCGGCCGCGACCTACCGCGATGCCAGTGCCGTCCGCTCCAGCTCAAGCAGCCAAATTTTTTTATCGATCCCTCCGGCATATCCCGTAAGGTTACCATTGGCGCCAATAACTCTATGGCAAGGTATTATAATTGAAATAGGGTTGTGTCCAACAGCACCGCCCACAGCCTGGGCAGACATCCTTTTTCCAGGCTTATTTCTTTTAGGCATCTTTATAGTGTTGTTTTGCGGATATCTCGAGCTATTATCTTTAGGGTCACCGCTTCTGCTCACATCAGTGACCTTATCATCACCATCACCATTTCCACCACCATCTCCATTACGATTACCATCATCAGCAGCACCTGCATCACTATCACTAACAAGTATTCTTGCGATTTCTCCATATGTAATGGTTTTCCCATAAGGAATCTCAAGGAGAATCTTCCATACGGATTTTCGGAAGTCTGTGCCGATCATGTGGATTGGTGGCGTGAAGTCAGGCTCGCTCCCTGTGAAGTACACATCCAGCCATTCTTTTGTCATGCGCAGAATGTCATTGACTGTTCCAGGGATTGAATTATCCTTGAAAAGGGTGCTACTATCTACTCTTAGAATCTCATCCTCAAAATCATCTAGCAACTTCGCAAAGTGCTCTTGCCCTTCTATCCAAAGACCTATTAGCCCCTCTTCATCGGTAGCAATATAAATCTCTCCTAGCGGGGAGTCATAGTCTGTTACATATATCATGAAATCACCTCTTCACAAAATTTCGCAAATCATATAGGCCAAACATACCATTACTAACCAAGCTCACCAGTACCATACCCAAGCATGCACGTTCAACCTTTTCTAATTCTATTACGAATTCCAGTATAATAGATTCTACCATGACTCCATAACGAGCCACAAGTTGTTTAACGAGCATACAACGTCGTTCCACATATCGCCCCATCCGACCCCCAAAAATCACCTCGAGTTGTGCACCTAGTTGCACAACTAAAAAAAACATGTAATTTAATTAAATTACATGTTGACAAAGCGCCATTTATGCCTTATGATTAAAGTGTAATTTAGCTAAATTACAGAAAGGAGCGGCGATGAAAATAAAAAAATTAGAAGACATTATCGAATTTACATTGGGAAAGAATCCCACAAGAATCAAAGAACCCGAATCGGATTTATATTCGCCTGACAACTTTGAAGACGACCTATATTCCATTAACAAACATGGGGAACGTTCGGAATGCATTATCAACCTTATCAAGTCAAAAGCTGCACCGGTTTCACTAGATAACGGAGATAAATGCATAACGTCAAATTTCTTAAAGTGTGAATTTGATTGTCAAATGTTAGACAAATGGTACTTTTGCTATCAGTTCAACGAGGGAAAAGATTTCGAACAACAGATTGCAATGTTTCATCAAGGAACAACACTTAGCGTAAAAAAACTTAATGTTAAGACCATAGGTGAACTAAGAATCAAATTACCAAAAATCGAGAAACAACGTGTAATCGGTGAAATTTACAGACAATCGCTGATACAGAATCGTTTAATGCTAAAACAAGCAGAAGAAATCAAAGAAATAACACTTGCTGTGATTAAGAAAATTGAGGAGGAATAGACATGGCAGAGAGCAAAGACTTATTACAGGTATTATGGAGTGGAGCAGACGTGTTACGCGGGAAAATGGATGCAAACGAGTATAAGACATATTTATTAGGACTGGTTTTCTACAAATATCTATCAGATTCATACCTTGCAACAGCATATGATCTATTAAACGATGAAATGCCCTATGACTTAGAAGAAGCACAGAGACAGTATGAAGAAATCATGCAGACAAGTGATGCAGAAGATTTATTAACAGAATTAAAAGCTTCAATGCATTACACATTAGACCCAGACATGACATATATCAGCATGGTAAAAGCAGCAAATAACAACGCATTTAACAGAGAAAAACTTCAAGCTGCTTTTAACCGCATTGAAGAATCTGATGAACTTTTCAATGGATTGTTCACAGATGTTGACCTATATTCAAATAGACTTGGAACAGGCGATCAGAAGCAGAGTGCAACTATTGCAGAGGTAATTAAGGTCTTGGATAAAGCAGATCTGATTCACGCAGAGGGCGACGTTCTTGGTAATGCATACGAATATCTAATCGGTCAATTTGCATCGGAAACAGGAAAGAAGGCCGGAGAATTCTACACTCCACATGGACCTGCACAGATTCTTTGTAGAATCGCAATGACCGGACAGGAAGACAAAAAAGGCCTGCAGGTATACGACCCTTGTATGGGATCCGGTTCACTTATGCTTAGCTGCAGAAACTATTCCAATGAGCCTGATTTCATAAAGTACTATGGACAGGAACTTATGCCGTCTACATACAATTTAGCAAGAATGAACATGTTCCTTCATAGAGTACATCCTGAAAATCAGCACTTGAGAAACGGAGACACTCTGGATGCCGACTGGCCAACAGATGAAGAAACAGAATTTGATGCAGTTACGATGAATCCACCTTACTCAGCAAAATGGTCAGCCGCAGAAGGATTCAAGCAGGACGAAAGATTCATGGATTACGGCGGCAAGTTGGCGCCAAAATCAAAAGCCGACTACGCATTCCTGCTCCACGGATTCTATCATCTGAAGCAGACAGGAACAATGGCAATTGTATTGCCTCATGGGGTTTTGTTCAGAGGAGCTGCAGAGGGCACGATTAGAGAAACGCTGCTGAAAAATGGTTCGATTTACGCCGTTATCGGTCTGCCATCAAACATGTTCTACAACACGTCCATTCCGACATGCATCATCGTGTTGAAAAAGCACAGAGACGGCAGAGACGTGCTCTTCATCGACGCATCCACTCTGTTCGAGAAGGAAAAGAAACAAAACGTAATGAGACCGGAGCACATAGACAAGGTATTAGAACTTTACAACGACAGAAAGTCAGTCGACAAGTTGGCATATCTGGCATCGTTTGAGGAAATCAAAGAGAATGACTTCAATCTCAACATTCCAAGATACGTTGACACTAGCGAAGAAGAGGTAGAGATTGACCTAACGGCACTCTCCAATTCCATCAAAACCACCAACGATGAAATCAAAACCGCTAACGCAAACCTGCTTTCAATGTTAGAAGATCTTACCTTTGGTTCAGAAGAAACCGCAACAGCGGTAAATGAGTTTATTGAAATCCTTAAGGAGGTGTAGAAATGTCAAATACACCGAATATAAGATTTAAAGGGTTCACTGACGATTGGGAACAGCGTAAGTTGACTGAGTTTGTCGAGTTCTTTTCAGGATTAACTTATACGCCTAATGATGTTCAGGAAAATGGAACTCTTGTGCTTCGTTCATCAAATGTAAGCAACGGTGAG